>Ga0247741_1000173_pt1 | contig 41931 bp, 31 predicted proteins | sample UWRJL213509R2_FD_180945 | JGI IMG/M metagenome (GOLD analysis project Ga0247741, IMG submission 180945) | Plant litter microbial communities from Arlington Agricultural Research Station in Wisconsin, United States - UWRJ-L213-509R-2 | ecosystem: Environmental > Terrestrial > Plant litter >... | reverse complement strand
ATCTTGTCGCTCTCACCGTGGTTGATGAAAACGTGCCACATGCGGCCGTAGCGGAACATCTGGAAGTTCTTGGTGTTCTGGTTCACGTAGAACACGATCTTGATGTCCTGGTTGTGGATGAACTTCTCGAGGTCAGCCATCTGCCGGAGGTAGACCGCGGGGACCGGGGACTCGTCGAGCAGGTTGAGCATGGTTCCGGGCGAGCGGGCGATGACGGCCACCGGCCAGCGCTTCGCGAGCTCGGCAAGCGGCGCGTACCACTGGCGGATCTGGTACATGTTCACGCGCGAGTCGGCGAAGTACACCGCGATCTGGATGCTGCCCTTCGCCGGCTTCTCCACCGTGGGCAGGCGTCGGGCGAGCTCCGCCCGGGAGGCGCGGGAGCGCAGGATGTTGCCGAACACCCGTCGAGCGGCTTTGGCGTCTGAGAGTAGTGGCACCACACGATTAAAACAGGGTGCGCCTGACCGCTCCCCGAACTGGCCGCACCGTTACCCAGCTGATACCGGCTGTTACTCTGGGGCGTGCCTCAGACCGCGCCCGTCGTCACCTTCGCCAGCGGCAATGCGAAGAAGATCCTCGCCCTCCCCCGCTACGCGCTCGGCGCCCTCGCGGGTCTGCTCGTCCCGCGCCGCAACGACCTCTGGGTGTTCGGCTCGGGTCCCGGTGTCGGAGAGGGCTCGCTCGCGCTGTACCGAGCCGCGGCGCGCGCCGATCCCCGCCGCGAGCTGCTCTGGCTCGCGCGCGACGAGAACGACGCCGCCGCCGCGCGCCGCCTCGGCATCCCCGCGGTGCTGAAGTCGAGCAGGCGGGGCCTGTGGGCCACCCTCCGTGCCCGCGTCATCGTCGTCAGCCACGGCTTCGGCGACGCCAACCGCTACGGCCTGCGCGGAGGCTTCGTCGTGCAGGTCTGGCACGGAATCCCGCTCAAGCTGATCAACCTCGACTCCCCCGCCACGCTCCGCACGAGCCTGCTCCCCGACTCCGCGCCGGTCAGACGGATGCTGCGGCTGATGTACCGCACGGCGGCGAAGACCATCGACCTGCTCCCCGCCGCCTCCGAGGTCTCCGCCATCCGCCTGCGCAGCGCCTTCGCCCTGCCAGCCGACCGCGTGGTCGTCACGGGCGACCCGCGCGACGACGTGCTGCTGCAGGGCACGCCGGACTCCCGCAGGGCCGCCGCCCGCGCGCTGGTCTTCTCCGGCCTCGGCATCGCGCCGACCGGGCAGCGCGTGCTGCTCTACGCCCCCACCTGGCGCGACGGCGAGGCCGACCCTGGCGTGCCGAGCAGCGGGCAGTGGCGGAGCATCGCCGCCATGCTCGAGGCGAGCGACTCCCTGCTGCTGGTGCGCCCGCATCCGCACGGGGTCGGCGACTACGCGGAGGGCTTCGCACTCAGCGACCGCATCCGGCTGTTCGGCGCGGACGCCTGCGTCGACGTGACACCGGCGCTGCCCGCCGTCGACCTGCTCGTCACCGACTACTCGTCGATCGCCTTCGACTTCGCGCTCACCGGCCGTCCGATCGTGTTCCTGGCAGCGGATGTGACGGCCTACTCCGCCTCACGCGGACTGTACGTGCCCTACGACAGTTTCAGCGGCGGCACCGAGACAGCCTCCTGGGACGAGGTGCTCGCCCTGCTCTCGCGGCTCGACTCCGACGAGGGGCTAGGTGCGGCGCTGGTGCAGCACAGCGAGGCGCTCGCGCGGGCGCACCACGCCTTCCGCGACGGTCGCAACACCGACAGGGTATATTCGGAAATCACTTCACGGCTGAAAGAGTAGGAATGACCTCGACCCTTCCCGCCGACTCGTCGCCGCACGGCCCCGTCGTTCTCTCCGCCGCGATCGACGAGGTGCATCCCACGCTCACCCTGACGGGCAGCGGACCGGTGCCTGCGATGGCCCGGCTCGTGGGCGCGCGCCTCGGCCTCGACGGCGCTGTCGCGCAGTCGCTCGGCCGCTGGACCGTCGTCTTCCCCCTGCTGGCGTCCCGCTGGCACGGCGCCTCGCTGCCGGCCCCCTCCGGGCGCTACACCCTCGTCCTCGCCGACGACGACGGCGCGACGCTCGCACCCGCCGTCTCCGCCGCGCCGATCGCCGAGCGGCTGGTTCCCGGGGTCGCGCGCATCGCCACGACGACGGACGCGGCATCCGCTCTCGCCGTGACCCTGTCGGCACCGCTCACCGACGAGGAGGTGGGCGCCGCCAACCAGGCGGCGCTGGAGGCCGGCTACCGCAGCGCCCGGCCCACGCCGCTGAACGCCGTGTTCTTCGAGAGCTTCTACGGGCAGAGCGCCACCTGCAACCCGCTGGCCCTCGACCGCGAGCTGGCGGCCACCCGGCCGGACGTCGCCCGCTACTGGAGCGTCGTCGACGCCTCGGTGGAGGTGCCGGAGGGCTCGGTCGCGCTGGTCGAGGGCAGTGCCGAGTGGTGGCGCATCCGCGGCTCGGCCCGCCTGATCGTGGTGAACGACTGGCTGCGCAACCGCTTCCGCAAGCGGCGGTTCCAGACCGTGCTGCAGACCTGGCACGGCACGCCGCTGAAGAAGATCGCCCTCGGGCGTCCGGGCGTCGGGCTGCGCACCGCGCTGGCGACGATCCGCGAGCGCGCGCGCTGGAGCATCCTGCTCTCGCAGAACCCGCACAGCACTTCGGTCTTCCGCTCCGCCTACGCCTTCCTCGGGCCGATCTGGCAGGAGGGCTACCCGCGCGACGACGCCCTGATCTCGGGAGTCACGGCGACGGGCGACGCCTCCGCGGTGCGCGCCCGGCTCGGCATCGCCGACGACGTGACCGTTGTGCTCTACGCCCCGACCTGGCGCGACGACCGCCCCGAGCACATCGACTACCTCGACGTCGCGGCCTTCACCGACGCGCTCGGTCCGGGCTACGTGACGCTGATCCGCGGCCACTCGCGCACGCTGCTCCCCGGCTCGGACATCGCGGCCCCCAACGTGATCGACGCGACCACCTACGCCGACGTGACCGAGCTCTTCCTGGTGGCCGACGTGCTGGTCACCGACTACTCCTCGGTGATGTTCGATTTCAGCGTGACCGGCAAGCCGATCTTCTTCTTCGCACCCGACCTCGAGCACTACCGCGAGCAGCTGCGCGGCTTCTACTTCGACCTCGACGCCCGCGCTCCCGGACCGGTCGTGCAGCGGCCAGAGGAGCTGCTGGCGCTCGTGCTCGCGCGCGACGAGGTGCGCGAGCGGTTCGCGGAGAACTACCGCGCCTGGCGGGCCGCGTTCAACCCGAGGGACGACGGCGGTTCCGCCGCACGCGTGCTGCAGCGGCTGCTGCGCCGGAAGGCGATCGGCTGAGGCCGGCGCCCTAGTTCTCGGTGCGGGACGTGTCGACGCTGTCGCGCGCTCCGCGCACCAGGCCGATGATGAAGCCGACGCCCCAGCTGAGGTGCATGGTCGGCAGCACCACCACGAAGAACCAGCGGTCGAGCACACTCGAGCCGCGGTCGGCCACGAAGGCCAGGGCGAGCACCAGCAGCACGTAGGCCGCCGAGCCGATGTAGACCAGCGAGGCGAGGGCACTCGGCCATCCGCTCAGTACGCCGGTGATCTGCAGCGCCCCCACGAGCACGCTCGCGAGGATGGTGAGCACGAGCACGGGCGGCACGAAGAAGCGCCATGGGTTGCGCCCGCGGTAGCGGCGCACGAGCTCGCCGCGCCAGATGCCGGTGGCGCAGAACTGGCGCACGAGCTTGGTCCAGCTCTCGCGCGGCCAGTAGGTGACCTGCAGCGCCGGGTCGAACCAGACCGCGTGGCCGGCGGCGCGGATGCGCAGGTTGAGCTCCCAGTCCTCGCCGCGCCTGATCGACTCGTCGAAGTAGCCCACCTCGGTGAGCACCTCGCGGCGGAAGACCCCCAGGTAGGCGGACTCGGCCGGGCCCTCGTCGCCGCCGCCGTGGTAGCGCGCGCCGCCGAGCCCGAAGCGGCTGTTGTAGCCGCGTGCCGCCGCGGACTGGAAGGGCGACTTGCCGCGGGCGTGCATGATGCCGCCGACGTTGGCGGCCTTGGTGCGCTCCAGCGTCTCGACCGCGCGGCTGGTGTAGCCGGGCTCGAGCTCGGAGTGCGCGTCGACGCGCACGATGATGGGGAAGCGGCTGGCCTTGATCGCCAGGTTGAGACCGACCGGGATGTCCGTCTCCGGGTTGCGCACGCTGGTGATGCGCGGATCGGCCGCGATGAGGCGGGCGACGATCGCCTCGGTTCCGTCGGACGACGGCCCGAGGGCGAGGATCAGCTCCTTCTCGCCGGCGTAGTCCTGGTCGAGCACCGTGGCGATAGCCGTCTCGATGTAGCGGGCTTCATTGAGCACCGGCATTACATACGAGACTCCGGGAAGAGCGGATGCCGTGTCGGCCATGTGTTCCAATACGAGTGCGGGGAGGGTCGGTTGAGCCTACCAGCCGCGCTCAGTCCAGCCCGGGCAGCGACGGGACGCCGTCGGTCCACGCCAGGGGCTCCGTGTTCACTCCGCGCTGGATGTAGAGCGAGTCCCAGGAGTGGAACACCAGGGAATCGGTGCCGTCCGGGCCGGTGACGACGTCCTGTCCGCCCGGACCCAGGTAGCGCCCGCCCGAGCTCTCCGTGCTGAGCAGGGGCTGCTCGGCCTTCGTGTACGGCCCGAGCACGGAGTCCGACGTGGCGAAGCCCGTCGCATAGGCGTCGCCGCCGTAGTCGTTCGCGGAGTACAGCAGCACGTAGACGCCGTCGCGCTCGACGAGGGTGGGCGCCTCGATCAGGTCGCCCTCCCAGTCCAGGGTCTGCATCAGCAGCCTCGAGGTCTCGCCGACCAGGGCGGTACCGTCGCCCGACAGCTCGGAGATCTGCAGCCACGTGTCGAGCGCGCAGCAGTTGCCGTCGTTCTTCCAGAGCAGATAGCGGATGCCGTCGCCGCCGACGAACGTCGACGCGTCGATGGCTCCCCCGTCGTCTGCGGGGCAGACGATCGGGCCGCCGTCGGCGGGGGTGAAGGGGCCGCGCGGATCACTCGCGGTCGCGACACCGATGCACTGGAGCGCGGGCTGCGCGTTCGCCGCGGTGAAGTACATCACGTAGGCGCCAGGACCCGTCTCCGTCACCTCGGGCGCCCAGGTCTTGCCCGTGTTGGCCCAGGCGGGCAGCGACGGCAGAGCGTCGGCGCTGAGCAGCTCCCACTCGGCGAGGTCGGTCGAGTGGGCGACCTGCACATTGAAGCCCGCGCCGTTGGTGGCGTAGGCGAAGTACTCACCGTCCACGGTGAGCACGTCCGGGTCCGGGAAGTCGCGGTCGATGGCGAAGGCGTCGGAAGGCTCGGAATCGGGGGCGGCCTGCGGGGCCGGCCCCGCGCATCCGCTCACGGCGAGAACCAGCACCGCCAGTACCGCCAGACGCGCGATCATCCCTTCACACCCGAGGTGGCGACGCTCTCGACGATCTGCTTCTGCGCGAGGGTGAACAGGATGAGCACGGGCACGGACGCGATGACCGCCCCGGCCATCACGATTCCGAAGTGGGTGGAGTATGTGCCCTGCAGAACGGAGAGGCCCGGCTGCAGGGTGAGGTTCTCCGGGCTGAGCAGCACGTAGATCGGCCAGATGAAGTCGTTCCAGTTGGCGAGGAAGCTGAGCACGGCGAGGGTGGCCAGCGCCGGACGCGACAGCGGGAGGATGATCTGCAGGAAGATGCGCAGGTCGCCCGCGCCGTCGATGCGCGCCGCCTCCTCGATCTCCGATGGCAGCGAGATGAAGAACTGGCGCAGGAAGAAGACGCCGAATGCGCCGGCCGAGCCGGGCACGATGATCGCCCAGAGGGTGTCGAGCCAGCCGAGCTGGTCGACGATGAGGTAGTTCGGGATCAGGAAGATGACGCCGGGAACGAGGAGTGTCGCGATGATCAGGCCGAAGACGAACTTCTTGCCCCAGAAGTCGAGCCGGGCCAGCGCGTAGGCGGCGGCCGACGCGGTCACCAGGATGATCGCGGTCTGCGCGGTGGCGGCGATGAGGCTGTTCGCGAACCAGCGGAGGATCGGCAGGTTCCCCGTGGCGAGCGTGCTGTACGCCTCGGTCGTGAACGGGTTCGGGATCGGCGACGCGGGCGCGTTGATCGCGTCGAAGTCGGTCTTGAACGAGGTGAGCAGCATCCAGAGCAGCGGTACAACGATGATGAAGGAGATGATGAAGAGGGCCGCGTAGGTGAGGGCGTTCGGCGCCCGGCGCCTGGAGCGCGGGAGACGGTTCTGCGGGATGGTCGTGGTCACGAGCGAGCTCATTTCGTGTTGTCGCGCTGGAGACGGAAGTTCAGGACGCTCACGGCGGCGAGGATGGCGAACAGCACGTAGCTCATCGCGGTGGCGGCCCCCATCTGGTTCTGTCCGAGGCCCTGATCGGCGATGTACATGATCGCGGTGCGCGTCTGGGTGCCCGGGGCGCCCTGCGTGATCAGGTAGGACTGGCCGAACATGTTCGCCGAGGAGAGCAGTGTGATCGTGACGACGAAGGTCATCACGGGGCGCAGGCCGGGGAGGGTGACGTGCGTGAACTTCTGCCACCCGCCGGCGCCGTCGAGCGAGGCCGCCTCGTACAGGTCGGGATTGATGCCCTTGAGACCGGCGAGCAGGATGACGGTGTTCAGGCCCAGCGTCCACCAGACGGTGATTCCGATCAGGGAGATCCACGCCCACGGCACGTCGACCGTCCACGGGGTGTCGGAGGGGAGCCCGAGCAGGCCGAGCACGGCGTTCACCGCGCCCAGCTGGGGGTCGAGCAGGTAGCGCCAGAGCACGCTGATCACCGCGACCCCGAGAACATAGGGTGCGAAGAAGACGGCGCGGAAGACCGTGCCGCCCTTGATCTTGCGGTTGAGCAGGGTGGCGACGAGCAGCGGTATCGCGAGCAGGAGCGGGACGCTGCCGACGACGAAGATGCCGGTGGCCCGCATGCTCTCCCAGAAGTCCTCGAAGGTGAGCGAGTCCGGGGTGAACAGGTCGATGAAGTTCTGCAGCCCCACGAAGGGGCGGTTGTCGATGAGCGGGTTCCAGACATGGAGGCTGATCCACGCGCCGTAGACGGCGGGGAACAGCACGAACACCGCGAAGATGATCAGGAACGGGGCCAGGAAGAGGTAGGCCGTCACCGACCTGCGGCCGGCCGCGGCCGCGCGGGGGCGAGTACCCCCACGCGACCGCGTGCGGTTGACGAGCGCGGTGGAGGAATCAGCCACCGTACTGCGCCTTGTTCTGCTTCAGCAGCGCAGTCGCCTTCTTGGCCGCGTCGTCGAGGGCGTCCTTGGGCGACTTCTTGCCGAGCATCGCCTCGTTCACGCCGGTGGTCACCGCGGCCATGGCGCTGGTGATGCCGGGCGAGACCGTCTCGTAGTGGGCGTACTCGAGCTGCTCGAGGAACGGGGCGAGGGCCGGGTAGTTGGCGAGCAGCGCCGGGTCCTCGCGCACCGAGTTCTGCGCGGGCAGCTCGCCGGTGGAGGCCCAGTCGGCGGAGTTGTCGTTCATCCACTTCACGAAGGTGGCCGCGGCCGCCGACTTGTCGGGGTCGCCGTTCTTGTTCGCCGGGAACATCCAGTGCGTGGAGCTCGACCAGACCGCCTTCTCCGTGCCGATCTGCGGAACCGGGATCGCGGTCCAGTCGGTGGACTGCAGGGCCTCGTTCGTGGTCTGCCAGACGCCGTTCCAGTTGAACGCGGTCTGCCCGCCGATCAGGGCGTTGATGTTGCCGTCCTGCGCCACGTTGGCGGGGCTGTATCCGTTCTCGATGAGGTCGGTCATCCAGGTGAGCGCCTCGACACCCGCCTCGGAGTTGAAGGTCGCCTCGGTGACGTCGTCGTTGAACAGGTCTCCGCCGAACTGCCAGAGCAGCGACTGGAACTCGAATGTCCCGGTGAAGACGTAGCCGTCCGCCCACTCCCCCTGGATGCCCGCGGCCTTGAGGGCGTCGAGGGCGGCGAGATAGCTCTTCTGGTCGGTCGGAGCGGTCTCGGGGTCGAGCCCGGCCGTCCTCAGCACGTCCTTGTTGATGTACAGGCCGAGCGGTGTGACGCTCCAGGGCACTCCGTACTGGCTGCCGTCGAACTGCCCGGCCTCCATCAGTCCGTCGGGGAAGTCTGTCGCCGCGTAGCCGAGCGCGTCGACGACATCGTCGGTCTTCAGCAGCAGGCCCTGGGCCGCGTAGGTGGCGACGTCGTCGCCGTGCCCGACCGCCACGTCCGGCCCCTTGCCCGCCTTGATCGCGAGCGGCATCTTCTGGGAGATGTCGGCCCACTCCATCGCATTGCTCTTCACGGTGATGTTGGGATGGGAGTCGTTGAACTCCGCCACCAGCTTGGGGACGAGCTTGGGCGCCGCGCCGCCGGTCCATCCGTTCCAGAAGGTGATGTCCACCTCCGGGCCCGAGTAGTCGGACTCGCCTCGGACGCTGTCGGCGGCGTCTCCCGAACTGCCGCTGGAGCACGCAGCGAGTGAGGCTCCCAGTCCGAGAATCGCAACCGCGGCGAGTGCGCGCAGTGTGGGGTTCTTCATGTGTTGCTCTCCTTTGAGTGACATTGCTGGTGCGGGGCGGGCGGAGCGGGCCGTCGTGCGCTGCACGGGTCGGGACCGGGCCGCCTTCGACCACTGCCCGCAAATTTACAGCGCTGTAAATGCGAAGTCAAGCAACGGCCTCGATCGAGCGGCGCGGTGGGTACAGTTGGAGAGATCAATCAGGAGCCGGCAACGAAACGCCGGCACGATGAACAGGACCCGGTGCAATGGCCAACGTACGCCTCCAGGACGTGGCCGACCTCGCCGGTGTGTCGATGAAGACGGTCTCGAACGTGGTGCGCGCCTACCCGCACGTGAGCCCCCAGATGCGCTCCCGCGTGGAGTCCGCCATCGCGGAGCTGGGATACCGCCCGAACGCCTCGGCGCGACGCCTCGCAACGGGCCGCACCGGAATGCTCTCGTTGGCCTTCAGCGACGTCGGGCTGCCCTACTTCGCAGAGCTCGCGCGCATCATCGCGCACCAGGCCACCGAGCGCGGCTACCGCCTGCTGCTCGAGCAGACCGACGGCACGCTCGAGAGCGAGCGGGCGATCGTCTCCACCCGCGAGGCGGGGCTCGTCGACGGCGTCATCTTCCAGCCGTCGCGGATGCCCTCGGTCGAGATCGCCAAGCACCGCGAAGACGTTCCGCTGGTGCTCCTCGGCGAGGGGCCCGCTCCACTCAGCGTCGACCACGTCATGATGGACAACGAGGCGGCCGCGATCGAGGCGACCAACCACCTGCTCGCACTGGGGCGCCGCAGGATCGGATTCCTCGGGCACGAGGAGTTCCACCAGTCGGTCACCTCGATGCAGCGCCTGACCGGCTACCAGATCGCACTCGACGCCGCGGGCGTCAGCGTGGACATGTCACTGGTCATCCCGAGCGCCGCCATCAGAGCGAAGGACGCAGCGGATGCCGTGCGTCGCGCCCTCGAGGACGGCCGCCGCTTCGACGGGCTCGTCTGCCGCGACGACCTCGCCGCGATCGGAGCACTGCGGGCGCTGCACGAGCACGGGCTGCGCGTTCCCGAGGACGTGGCGGTGGTCGGCTGGGACGACATCTCGATGGCGTCGTTCACCCACCCCTCGCTCACCACCGTGGCGCCTGACACCGCCCGGATCGCGGCGACGGCACTGGACATGCTGGAGGAGCGCATCGGCGGCTACTCCGGCCTCGGGCGCCACCGCATCGTCGGCCACTCCTTGATGGTCCGGGAGAGCGCGCCCGCCTCCTGATCTCGGATTGCCATTTTACAGCGCTGGAAATTTGCAGCACACTGTAGCCATGGACATCGATTCTCTCGTCACCACCGCTCCGGGCACGAGCAGTGCCGCCCGCCCGGACGCACCCCCCGCCGCCGCCGTGCGCGCGTCGCGCCAGGACGGCACGTACCCCCGGCCCCAGCTCCTCCGCGAGCTGTGGACGGACCTCGGCGGACCGTGGCAGCTGCGCTTCGACGACGCGGACGCGGGTCTGAGCGACCGCTGGTACGCACCCTCCTCGGGCACGGTCTTCGACCGGGAGGTGCTCGTCCCGTTCCCGCCGGAGTCGCCCGCATCGGGAATCAACGACACCGGCATGCACGAGGTGGTCTGGTACCGGCGCGCCATCGGCGATGCGCCGACCGGCGAGGGGCTGGTGCTTCTCCACTTCGGCGCGGTCGACTACCGCTGCTCGGTCTGGCTGGGCGGAGCGCTGCTCGGACACCACGAGGGCGGGCACACCCCCTTCACCTTCGACATCACCCACGTCCTCGACGGGGACCCCGCGCAGCAGCTGGTGGTTCGCGCCGAGGACGATCCGCTCGATGTGGCCCAGCCTCGGGGCAAGCAGGACTGGGAGGTCGAGCCGCACTCCATCTGGTACCACCGCACGACCGGGATCTGGCAGCCCGTCTGGTTGGAGGAGGTTCCCCGTCTGCACGTCGACCATCTCGCCTTCACCCCGGACGTCGCCTCCGGCTCGGTGCTCGTCACCATCGAGCTGAACCGCCGGCCCGCCGACCGGACCACGGTCGAGGTCGAGCTCTCCTACGACGGCGAGCCGATCGCCTCTCACAGCGTCTCCGCGCACGAGCACCGCCTCGAGGTGCGCATCCCGCTCCCCCGCCAGACGAACGGGCAGAACTTCGAGGAGCTGCTGTGGAGCGACTCGACGCCACGGCTGATCGACGCCACGGTGCGCGCGGTGGCGGCCGGCACGACGGATACCGTCTACTCGTACTTCGGACTCCGCAGCGCGGCGGTCGACAGGGGCCGGTTCCTCCTCAACGATCGTCCCGTCTTCCTGCGGTCCGTGCTCAGCCAGGGCTACTGGCCGGAGTCGCACCTCGCGGCACCCAGCGCCGCGGCCTTGCACGACGAGGTCGAGCTGATCAAGAGCCTCGGCTTCAACGCCGCCCGAGTGCACCAGAAGATCGAGGATCCTCGATTCCTGTACTGGGCGGACCGGCTCGGCCTGCTGCTTTGGGCCGAGATGCCGAGCGCCTACGAGTTCTCCACCACGGCCGCCCGGCGCGTGGTCGCGGAGTGGTCGGACGTGATCCGCCGCGACTCCTCGCACCCGAGCATCGTCACCTGGGTGCCCCTGAACGAGAGCTGGGGCGTGCAGCACATCGCCCAGGACGTCTCGGCCCAGGAGTACGCGCGCACCCTCTTCCACCTCACCAAGACCCTCGACGCATCGCGCCCCGTGGTCTCCAACGACGGCTGGGAGCATCTGGACTCCGACATCTGGTCCATCCACGACTATGAGGCATCGGGCGCGGTGGTCGCAGCCCGGTACGCGAGCCCCGAGAGCGTCGCGACGCTGTTCTCCGGCATCGGACCGGCCGGTCGTCGCCTGCGGCTGAGCGACGAGCCCGACCGCGGGCAGCCGATCATGCTCACCGAGTTCGGAGGCGTCAAGTTCGCGCCAGACAGCGAGTTCGGCAACGCCTGGGGCTACTCCACAGCCACGTCGCCCGACGATTTCGACGCCCGCCTCGCATCGCTGCTCGACGCGGTCCGCGCCAGCACCGTTCTCGCGGGGTACTGCTACACCCAGTTGACCGACACGGGACAGGAGACCAACGGGCTCGTCACGGCCGAGAGGCGTCCTAAATTGCCGACGGCCCGCATCCGCCAGATCATGACCGGCATCGCACCGACCGAGGACTGATCCGCCCGCACGACGACAGAGGCCCCGTGCCGGACGTGCTGTCCGGCCCGGGGCCTCTCTCGTGCTGTGTCTGTCTAGCCGAGTGCGCCGAGTGTGACGTCGACCGTGGCGGACTTGCCGTCGCGCACGTAGGTGAGCGTGGCATCCGCGCCGGCCGCGAGAGCGCGGACCTGGGCGGTGAGGTCGTTCTTGCCGGTGACGGGGAGGCCGTCGATGCCGGTGATCACGTCGCCGGCCTTGAGCCCGGCGCTGGCTGCAGCTCCGCCGGCCGAGATCTCCTGGATGCTGGCACCGACGGTTGTGACGTCCGCCTGGTCCGGGAGCTCGGTGACGTCGAGGATCGAGGCGCCGAGGAGTCCGTGGGTGGCCTCGCCGTTCTTGATGATCTCGTCGGAGACGCGCTTGGCGAGGTTCACCGGGATGGCGAAGCCGACGCCGATGCTGCCCGACTGGGATGCGGCGCTGGTGCCGCCCGCGCTGGCGATGGCCACGTTGATGCCGATGAGCTCGCCGTCGGCGTTCAGGAGCGCGCCGCCCGAGTTGCCTGGATTGATCGCGGCGTCGGTCTGGATGACGGGGATGGCGATGGTGGCGGAGCTGGCGGCGGGGGCCGACTGCTCCTGGTCGCCCTGCCCGGGAATCCAGAAGTCGAAGGGGCTGTCTTGCTCTGGGGTCTCCTGCGGCGCGGTGGACTCGGTCTCCTCCGGCACGGCCGAGGAGGCGATGGTGATGCTGCGGTTGATGGCGCTCACGATCCCGTCGGTGACGGTGCCGGAGAGCCCGAGGGGCGCGCCGATCGCGATGGCGGTGTCGCCCACGTTGAGCTTGCTGGAGTCGGCGAACTCGATCGGCTGGAGGTTGTCGACGTCGTCGATCTTCACCACGGCGAGGTCGGACATCGGGTCGGTGCCGACGACGGTGGCGCTGAGCAGGCGTCCGTCGTTGGTCTTCACCGTGATAGCCGCGTCGCCTGCCGCACCGTCGAGGGTCACCACGTGGGTGTTGGTGAGAACGTAGCCGTCTTCGCTGAGCACAACGCCCGACCCGGTGCCGCCCGCCGAGCTGGAGGTGGCCGAGATGGTGACGACGGATGCCGATGCCTTCGCGGCGACGGCGGTGATCGTCGTGGCGTTGTCGGGGTTGTTGACGGTGATGTTCGCGGGCGTGGTGATCGCGTTCACCGATGTGCCGGTGTTGTTGCCGTTGACGGCCATCACGATTCCGCCGCCGGCGGCACCTCCGACGATCGCGCCGACGGCGAGCGCGGCGACCAGAAGCACAGGGCGGGTGCGGCGGAACGATTCGCCGGTGTTCTTCGTCTTGGTCGGCTTCGCTGCCGGCGCGTTGACGAAGGGCTGCTGCGGCTGGCCGGCGAACGGCGCCTGCGGCTGTGCCGCATAGGGCGACTGCGGCAGGGCGGACTGGGCCGGGGCTGCGGACTGCGCCTCGTAGACGCCGCGGGGAACCGGGGGCATGGGCGGAGCAGGGGGTGCGGGAGTGGCGTTCGCGGGCACGGGCGCTGAGGCGCCGGGCGTGGCGGGAATCTCGGGGGTAGCGGGAGTTTCGGGGGTGTCGGTCATGAGGGTGCTCCTTCCAGCTCCGTAAGCATCCCCTGCCAACCTGAACGTTTTATATGTCTGCGCTGGGAGCCTCCCCGAGCTTTCGTCGGTCCCCGGATCAGCAGCCGGGACCCCGCGGATTGGCGAGGCAGTCCCGGGCGACGAGCACCGTCTTCGCGCCACCCGCGGTCGCTGTGAAGCGGGCTGCTGGCACGCTCAGGGTGCCCGCGATGGCGGTCCAGGTCTGCCCGTCGAGGCTGTACTCGGCGCCGTACTCGACGTCGATGTCGATGGTGAAGGTGCCGGATGCGGCGTAGACGTGGCTCGTCGCGGTCGGGTCGAACTCGGCCAGGCCGAGCGCGGCCCAGCTGGCGCCGCCGGTGGAGGTGCGGGCGGAGGCGCCGTCGCCGTAGTCGAAGAGCCACGAGCGCGGGGTGAAACGCACCGCCGCCGGGGTGCCGAGCAGCACGCCGTCGACCACGTGAACGGATGCGGCGGAGAAGAAGTTGGTGTCGAGGCCGGTGACCATCCAGCCGTTGGGCTCCATGCCCGACCCGCCGGTCACCGGACGGAAGCTGGCAATGTCGGCGAGGGTGATGGGGGCGGTCGGGGCTCCGGGCACGCCGGTGAACCAGAACGGGTCGCGCCAGACGCGGCCTTCCGCTTCCGCGAGGGCGCGCTGCTCGGCGAGGTAGGCGATGCGCTCCTGAGGTGTCATCAGGCTGACATTCTCGGGGCGTTGGCGCGGCGGGGACGGGGTGCCGATGCCGCCGCCGGTGGAGCCCTTCGCTTCAAGATGAACTTCACTGCCGCCTTGACGGCCGCTGATGTCCGGGCATGTTCCGTTGATCGCTCTGATGTATTCCGGGCATGCGTAGGCGGGTTTCGCCCAAAGAACCAGTACTAGCGCACTCAAAAGCAAAGCCAGCACGAAGGACACAAATCGAGCTACTCGCAAAAGTTCGATCCCGTCCACTCGTCGCTGTTCGAGACCACTAACGTTCGGTCGCCATTCGACACAAAAGTCACTGCACGGGGAAAAATATCTGGCCGATCAGGCATGACCACTGACCTGCCGTCCTGTCCAAGAACATCAACGGAAGTGATGTCGTCGCATACGTACACGCTGACCGTGGCGTCATCTCTGCTCTGGAGGGTCATTCGATCGAATGTCGAGCTTCCCGTGAACGTATAACCGCTTGACCGCAATTCTTCGTATCCACGCTGTTCGTACTCCAGCTTTTCTTGAGTCGCGACGTCTAGGAGCCGCTCAGGATTGGCGCCTCCGTCCATGAGTATTGCGTCGGAGACGGCCTGATACCGCCCGTACGCCTCCTCCGCCGCCGCCAGCGCCTCCTCGTCCGAGGCGAACAGCGGCGTCGACGTCGGGTCGGGGCTCGGCTTCGGCCCCGGATCCTCCGGAGCGCACGCGCCCAGACACAGCACGGCGGCCACCACGGCCGCCGCCGCGCCCAGCCGCCGCATCTCGGATCGCATGCCGAAACCGTAAGTCACCACGCGCATCCGCCGCTGCAGTTATCCACAGCGCACGAGTCGATAGGCTCGATCCACGATGACTATCCCCGGATCTTGGCAGCAGGCCGCGCGCGGAGCGATGCTCCTCGGCAACGACGGGCAGCTCAAGCCCACGATCTTCGCGGAGATGTCCGGCCTCGCGCTGAGCAGCGGCGCGATCAATCTCGGACAGGGCTTCCCCGACGAGGACGGCCCCGCCGAGGTGCTCGACGCGGCCCGCCAGGCGATCAGCGACGGCTTCAACCAGTACCCGCCGGGAATCGGCATGCCCGTGCTTCGCCAGGCGATCTCCGCGCACCAGCAGCGCTTCTACCAGCTCTCCGTCGATCCCGACCGCGAGGTGCTGGTCACCGCCGGCGCCACCGAGGCGCTGGCCGCCACAATCCTCGCACTTACCGGGCGCGACGACGAGGTGGTCACCCTCGAGCCCTTCTACGACGCCTACGGCGCGCTGATCGGGCTGGGCGGGGCGAGGCACGTCACCGTGCCGCTGCGCGCACCCTCCTTCCAGCCCGACCCGGACGACCTGCGCGCGGCGATCACCGACCGCACCCGCCTCATTCTGATCAACAACCCGCACAACCCCACCGGCACCGTGCTCGACACGGCCACGCTCCAGCTGATCATCGAGCTGGCCACCCGCCACGACGCGCTCATCGTCACCGACGAGGTGTACGAGCACCTGCTGTTCGACGAGCCGCACGTTCCGATCGCCAGCCTCCCCGGCGGGCGGGAGCGCACGATCTCCATCTCCAGCGGCGGCAAGACCTTCAACACCACCGGCTGGAAGATCGGCTGGCTCACCGCCCCGCCCGAGATCCTCGCGGCGATCCTCGCGGTGAAGCAGTTCCTGACCTTCGTGAACGGCGCGCCGTTCCAGCCGGCGATCGCCGTCGGGCTCGGGCTGCCCGACGCCTTCTTCGCCGGGCTGGCGTCCACGCTGAAGGCCAAGCGCGACCTGCTCTCCGCGGGACTGGTCGACGCCGGCTTCACCGTGACGACACCGCGCGGCGGCTACTTCGTGGTCGCCGACGCCGCCCCGCTGGGGTTCGACGACGCGGAGGAGTTCTGCCGCCGGCTGCCCGAGTTGGCGGGCGTGGTCGGCGTGCCGATCAGCGCCTTCGTGCGCCGCGACAACCGCGCCGAGTACGCGTCGCTGGTGCGCTTCGCGTTCTGCAAGCGCGAGACCGTTCTAGCGGATGCCGCGGGCCGGCTGGGCGCGCTCGCCCGGTAGCCGCGCCCCGCCGGGTGCCCGCGCCCGCGGGAAGCCCGCCCCGAGGGGTCTTGGCGCACCGCCGGCCGCCATGGCCCGGAGTGCGGCAGTGTGCGCGGCCGTGCGGCGCGTGCGCGGCCGCGCGCGCGGCAGCGCACGTGACCAGCGTGCGCGCACACCGCGCCGGGTGCGCGAACGCCGACCGGCAGGCTCCCTACGGGCCCCGCCTAGAGCGGCACGACCCCGAAGCGCCGCAACTGCAGCGCGGGATTCGTGACGCGGGTCTCGGCGACGCGGGCCGGTGTCAGCCAGGCGATCGCGACATCCGTTGCCTCGCCGATGGTGGCGATCTCGACGCCCATCGGGTCCACGACCATGGAGTTGCCCGCGCCCACGGGCGGCGCCTGGTCGGCGGCGGCGAGGTAGACGGTGTTCTCGATCGCGCGCGCGGTGACGAGCGTGCGCCAGTGGTGCTCCTTGAGCGGGCCGCGCACCCACTCGGCGGGCAGCAGCACGAGGTCGGCCCCGGCGTCGACGAGCCGGCGGGTCACCTCGGGGAAGCGGATGTCGTAGCAGGTCTGCAGCCCCACCGTGAAGCCGCCCCAGGCGAAGGTCTGCGGCTCGGCGACCGGCCCGGCGACGACCCAGTCGGACTCGTTCCCTCCGAAGGCGTCGTAGAGGTGCATCTTGCGGTAGCTGGCGACGAGGGCGCCCTCCGGCGAGAGCACAACAAGCGTGTTGGAGAAGCGGTCGGGATCCTCGATCCGCTCGACCAGCCCGGCCACGACGTGGATCCGCAGCTCTGCCGCGAGGGAGGCGAGCCCCGTGACGAACGGCCCGTCGACCGGCTCGGCCGCGTCGACGAACCCCCGGCCGAGCGACGGCTCGAAGTAGGAGGAGTACTCCGGGAACACGACGAGCGTGGCGCCGCGGGCGGCCGCGGTGGCGGCGAGGGAACGGATGCTGGCGAGATTCGCCGCCGAGTCCGCGACCGGCGCGAACTGGGCGACGGCGATCGCGGACTCGGTGGGGCTCATCCCGCCAGCCTACGTTCCTCGAGGGGTTGCGTGGCAGTTTCGATGCGCGAACTCGCTGCGCTCGCCTGCCACTCAACCAACGCGGAACGCTCTACGGGCGGTTCGCGGCGAAGACGCCGACGACGGCGCCGTAGAGCGGATGCGCCGCCTCCAGTCCCGTGACCTGGGTCACGAGCGCGTCGGTGGACGTCTCGCCCCCGAGCAGCTGCTGCAGCTCGACGCTCTGCGGGTCGTCGTCGACGTCGAACTTCAGCGCCACTCCCATGGTGCGGACGAGCGCGTCCGACCCGATGCCGCGCTCGGCGAGCTCGGCGGCCGGGCCCACGAAGCGCTCGTTGCGACCGAGCTTGCGCAGCGGCTGGCGGCCGACGCGCTCGACGGTGTCGCTGAGCTGCGGGTTGGCGAAGCGGACCATGTTCTTGTCGATGTAGGCCTGCTGAACCTCGGGGTCGAAGTCGTGCTTCGCCACGAGCAGCGCCTTGGTCTCGGCCAGCACGGCGCGCACCTCGTCGGCGATGGCCGGCGTGGAGAAGGCCTCCGACATCGAGGAGACCCCGGCGGCGAAGCCGTGGTACGCCGCGGTGGCGTGCCCGGTGTTGACGGTGAAGAGCTTGCGCTCGATGTAGGGCGCGAGGTCCTCGACGAAGTGGGCGTCGCCGATGTCGGGCAGCGAGGCGCCGAAGGGCGGGCTCTCGATGGCCCACTCGAAGAAGGCCTCGACGGTGACGTCGAGTCCCGCGTCGGGGTCCTGGCCGGGGACGATGCGGTCCACCGCGGTGTTGGCGAAGGTCGCCTCGGCCCCGGGCAGGGTCTTCTCGACCTCGACGCGCAGCAGGTCGGTGGCGTTGATCGCGTTCTCGCAGGCCATCACGGTCAGGGGCGCGAGGTCGGCGGAGCGCTGCTCGATCGCCTTCGCGATGAGCGGTGCGACGAAGCGCAGCACGTTGGGCCCGACCGCCGTGGTGACGATGTCGGCCGAGGCGATCTCGGCGATCACGTCGGCCTCGTGGGTGGCGCTGTTGAGCGCACGGTAGTTGTCCACCGTCCACTGCTGGGCGCCCTCCCCCACCTCGGTGACCACGTAGCTCGGGGTCGACGCCAGGGCGTCGATGAGCTCCGCGTTCACGTCGGCGAAGACGACCTCGTAGCCGGCCTTGTGCAGGATCAGGCCGACGAAGCCGCGGCCGATGTTGCCGGCGCCGAAGTGTACGGCCTTCACGCGTTCACGTCCCCGAGGAGTTCCATGACCTCGGCGGGCGTCTGGGCGGCGAGCAGCTTGGCCACGTCGTCGTCCTCGCTGAAGACGATGGCGATGGAGGACAGGACCTCCATGTGGCCGCCGTCCTTGCCGGCGATGCCGACGACGAAGCGCACCTCGTTGCCGCCCCAGTCGATGGGGTTGTCGTAGCGCACGAACGAGAGCGCGGACTTGAGGATCGTGTCCTTGCCCTCGTTCGTGCCGTGCGGAATAGCCAGGAAGTTGCCCATGTACGTGGAGACCGTGGCCTCGCGATCGTGCATGAATGCGATGTAGTCGCTGGTGACCGCACCGGTCGCGACGAGCATCCGCCCGACTTCGTCGATCGCCTCCGCCGGGGTCGTTGCCGTCCCGTGCAGGTTGATCTGTTCGAGTTCAAGAACGTTGCTCATGCGATTTCCTCTTTCTGGCTGTTCCGTATTGCGGGGGTGGAGCTGGTGCTACTTGCCGGCCTGGTCCCTGAGCATCTCGACGACCTCGTCGTACTTGGGGCTGCCCATGAAGTTGTCGACCGAGACGTGCTGCGCGGCCGGCGACTTCTCCGTGGCGCGAGGGGTGAGCTCGCGCTGCGTGATGATCAGGTCGGCCGTGCCGTCGAGGTTGGCGATGGCCTGGTTGACCACCGTGACCCCTTCGATCCCGGCCTTCTTGATCTTGTTGCGCATGACCGTCGCGCCCATGGCGCTCGATCCCATTCCGGCGTCGCAGGCGAAGACGATGGAGTGCACCGGCTTCTGCTCGGTGAGGGTGGTTCCCTCGCCGGGCGCTGCGGCGGCGGATGCCGACGCGTCCTGGCCGAGAAGTCCGGCGACGTCGCTCTTGCGACCCTTGTTCGCCGCGTTCTTGGCGACGGCCGCGGCGAGCGCGTCCTCACCGTTCTCGGCGGCCGCGAGGTCGCGCTTGCGGCTGGAGCGGAGGATGATCGACGCGACGATGAACGTCACGGCGGCCGACAGCACCACCGACAGCGCGACTCCGAAGTAGCTGTCCGAAGCGGTCTGGGCGAAGATCGCGATGATGCTTCCCGGAGCCGCCGGTGCGCGGAGGCCCGTCTCGAGGAGCATGTTCGTGGTCACTCCGGTCATTCCTCCCGCGATCAGCGCGAGGATGAGGACAGGCTTCATCAGGGCGTAGGGGAAGTAGATCTCGTGGATGCCGCCGAAGAACTGGATGACAGCCGCGCCCGGGGCAGATGCACGGGCGGCTCCGATTGCGAACACCGCGAAGGCGAGGAGCAGTCCGACGCCGGGGCCGGGGTTGGCCTCGAGCAGGAACAGCACCGACTTGCCGCTGGGGCCCGCGGCCTCGGCGATGCCGAGCGGGGTGAGCACACCGTGGTTGATGGCGTTGTTGAGGAAGAACACCTTGGCCGGCTCGATGATGATGCTGGTCAGCGGCAGGAGGTTCGTGTCGACGAGCCAGCCGACGGCGCCGCTCAGCAGCGACATCACCTGGTTCACCAGCCATGCGACCGGGTAGAACCCGATGATGAGCAGGATGAAGCCCCAGATTCCGGCCGAGAACATGTTGACGAGCATCTCGAAGCCGGGGCGGATCTTGCCGTCCCAGAGCCGGTCGAGCGCCTTCATGGAGTAGGCGGCGATCGGAGCCATGATCATCGCGCCGATGAACATGTGAATCTGGCCGAGCTCTGAGGCGTCGGGGTTCTCGGCAAGCAGGTCGATGTTGAACTGGGCGACGAGGTAGTCGGACCCGGCGATCACACCCATGAGGGCGATCGACGCGACGATTCCACCTCGCACCTGGTAGACGATGTGGCCGCCGGTGTAGGCGATCAGGATCGGCAGCAGGTAGTGGATGAACGGTCCGACCACGGTCGCGAGCGCCTCATTGGGCAGCCAGCCGACATCGATGAACAGCGCGGTGAGCAGACCCCACGCGATCAGGGCGGGGATGGCGGGCATGATCATGCCGCTCAGGTACGTGCCGAAGCGCTGGACGTAGACCCGAGCACCCCCGGTCTTCTGTGGAGACGTCGTCGTCATGGTTGCTATTCCGTTTCTGTGATGGTGCTGATTGAGGTGGTGAATGCGTTCGCAGCGTTGACCACGGCTGCCCGGGCCTCTACTGCGCTATTGGCCGAGAGTGCGAGCTCGGCGAATTCCTTGGCCTGGTCCAGGGTGAACCTGGCCAGTTCGGCGCGCACGTCGGCGAGGGCCGCAGGCGACATCGAGAGCGAGGTGGCTCCGAGTCCGACGAGCACGACGGCCAGCAGCGGGTCGGCCGCGGCCTCGCCGCAGATGCCCACGGGCTTTCCGAGAACGGCGCCGGCGTTGCCGACCTCGCCGACCAGGCGCAGCACAGCGGGGTGCCACGGGTCCTGGAACGACGAGACCGAGCCGAGCAGCCGGTCGGCCGCGAGGGTGTACTGCGTGAGGTCGTTGGTGCCGATGCTGGCGAAGTCCGTCTCCGGCAGGATCCGGTCGGCGAGCAGGGCCGCCGCGGGAACCTCGATCATCACGCCTGCGGTCTTGATGCCGAGCTCCTTGGCGAGCTTGGTGAAGTAGCGCGACTCCTCGACCGTGGAGACCATCGGCGCCATCACCCAGAGCTCGGCGTCGGTCGCCGCGTCGGCGTTGGCGAGCGCGGTGAGCTGGTCGCGCAGGATCGGCTCGTTGGCGCGAAGGGCGCGGATGCCGCGGAGACCGAGTGCCGGGTTCTCCTCCGGCGCGTCGTTCAGGAAGCTCAGCGGCTTGTCGGCGCCGGCGTCGAGGGCGCGCACAACGACCTTCTTGCCCGGGAAGGCCTCGAGCAGCTGCGTGTACTTCGCCTGCTGCTCCTGAACCGTCGGCGCCTTGTCGGAGTCGAGGAAGAGGAACTCGGTGCGGAACAGCCCGACGCCCTCCGCACCCTTCTCGACCGCGGGGAGCGCGCCGTCGGCGGAGCCGAGGTTGGCGAGCAGCGGCACGGAGGTTCCGTCGGAGAGCTTGCCGGGGCCGACAGGGGCGTGGGCCGCCGCGGCGCGGGCCGCGATGGTCTCCTTGGCGGCCGACTGGTCCTCCTCGGTCGGGCTCACGTTGACGACTCCGCTGGTGGCGTCGACGACGACGATCTGGTCGTCGGCGAGCTGCAGAGCGCCGGATGCGCCGACCACGGCGACGATCGACTTCTCGCGGGCAAGGATGGCGGTGTGCGAGGTGGGTCCGCCGTCGCTGGTGATCAGCGCGAGCACCTTGTCGAGGTCGAGCAGTGCGGTGTCGGCGGGGGCGAGGTCGCGCGCGACGAGGATGAAGGGGTAGTCGGGGGTCGGCACTCCGGGGGCGGCGACGCCCTGCAGGTGTGCCACCACGCGCTGGGAGACGTCGTCGAGGTCGGTCGCGCGCTCCCCCATGTAGCCGCCCATGGCGACGAGCATGTCGCGGAAGGAGGCGAAGGCCTCGTACACGGCGCGCTCGGCGGTCTTGCCGGTGCCGATGCGGGCGTTCACGTCGTCGCGCAGCGTGGGGTCCTCGGCCATGAACGCGGAGGCGTCGAGGACGTCCTTCGCGGCGCCGCCGGCACGCTCGCCACGGAGGCGGATGTCTGCGGCCGTCGCGGCGAGGGCCCCCGCCGCGCGCACCTTCTCGTCGTCCGCACCGAGCGTGCTCGCGGCATCCGCCGGCTCGGGAAGGGGCTCCGGCATGCGCAGGATGGGTCCGACGGCGAGGCCGCGGCCGATGCCGACGCCCTGCAGGTTCAGGTTGGAGTCGACGGCGTTCATGCGTCGTGGTCCGTTCCGAGGAAGGCGGAGAGGTCGTCGAGCACGGTCTCGGCGTTGTCGCCGACCGCGCTCAGAACGACCTCGTCGCCGTGCTGGATGCCCAGCGAGATGACGCCGAGGATGCTCGCCGCGTTGATCTTCTTGTCGCCCTTGCTGAGCTCGACGGGGAGCCCGGAGGTGGTGACTGCCTGCACGAACAGGGATGCGGGTCGTGCGTGGAGCCCGTGTGCGGAAGCGATTGTGACGCTGCGATCAGCCATGGGGGGTTTCCTTCGGTTGGGTGTGGAGGGCGAGCCGCCCGGCGGGGGCGATTCCTGATGCGAGTTCGAGGGCCGTCTCGGCACCGGCCGGTCCGAAGACGTTGGCGGGCAGGAGGGCGGCGGCGACCTGGTGCTCGGCGGCGCGTGCGCTCAGCACGTCGAACGACGAGGCGAGGTGGGCGCCGACGAGCACGACGTCGGAGAAGGGGAGGCGGGCGTCGAGGTCGTCGTCGCTTGCGGCGTCGATGGTGACCTGGATTCCGCGGGAGGTGGCGAGGGTTCTCATCGCGCTGGCAAGGAACGTGCTCGACGCGCCGGCACCACAGACAATCAGAATGGTAGTCATGGATCGCCTCCTTGCGTTCCCTGCTGTACAGCGAATCGTCGTTCGTTCCTCCCATTGTTCTCGCACGCCCCGCGCGAAACCAGCAGTTCTCTTTCCGCGGGGGCGGAAATGGGTCTGCGGATCGGGCGGGACGTGGTTAAGTGGTGAGTCAATGAGCGATAAGTACGAGCGCCTGCTGGACCACCTGTCGCAGGCCGACGCCCGCGTGACGGCGGCTGAGCTGGCAGAGCAGCTCGGTGTGACGACCCGCAGCGTGCGCAGCTACGTCACAGCGGCCAAGGCGGCCGCGCATCCGCTCAATATCATCTCCTCGTCGACCACCGGCTACCGGCTGAACCGCGAGGCCTACGCCGCGTTCTCCAGCGGCACCCGCGTGCGCGACGCGGAGGCGGACACCCCGCGCGACCGGGTGCACCACCTGCTGCGGCGGCTCACCGAGGCGCCGGGCGGGCTGGACCTGCACGCCCTCGCCGACAGCCTCTACGTGAGCGAGTCCACCATCGAGTCGGACCTGCGCAAGGTGAAGGCCCTCGGCGAGGAGGCCGGGCTGACGCTCAACCGTTCCGGGAGCCTGGTGGCCCTCACCGGCACGGAGGCCCAGTACCGCCGTGTGCTCAGCAAGCTGTTCCGCAGCGAGAGCGCGCAGGGCTTCCTCGAGCTGGAGAAGGTGAAGCGCGAGTTCGCCTCCGACGACCTCGGCGCCTTCAAGACCGGCCTCATCGCGATGCTCGACGCGCAGGGCTACTTCGTCAACGAGTACGGGGTCAACAGCGTGCTGCTGCACGTGGCGATCGCCGTCGACCGCGCCATCCGGGACATGTCCACGCGGTCAGCGGATGCCGCGGCTGCCGCCGCGGTCGCGGCAGCACCCGTGGAGCAGCCGGAGATCTCCGCCGCGCTCGGTCGCCTCACCCGCGAGCACTTCGCCGTCGACCTCGACCGCACCGACCTCGACTACCTCGCCAAGCTCCTGACGACGCGCGTGATCACGCCCGGGCAGAATCAGCCGGTGGCGTCCGTTGTGGAGAAGCACGTGGAGCCCGAGCACCTGAGCTCCGTGCGCCGCATCGTGGCGCAGGTGGGCGAGGAGTACCTGCTCGACCTCGACGACGAGACCTTCATCGTGCGGCTCTCGCTGCACGTCGGAAACCTCATCGCGAGGGCCCAGGACAACTCGTACTCGCGCAATCCGATGGTGCGCTCGATCAAGACCTCGTACCCGATGATCTACGACGTGGCCGTGTTCATCGCCAGCCAGCTGCAGCGCGAGAAGGCAATCGCCATAAACGAGGACGAGATCAGCTACATCGCACTGCACCTCGGCTCGCACCTCGAGCGGCAGTCCCGCCGCGAGGAGCGCGTGACGGTGGCGATCGTCTCCCCCGGCTACTACGACATGCACGTCATCCTGCGCGAGCACATCGAGCGCGCGCTCGGCGACGAGGTCTCCGTCGAGGTGGTCGTGACGCGCACCGACGTGGACTGGAACGAGTTCTCCACCGATCTCGTGCTCACCACCATGGCCGCGAAGGGCGCCGGCGACAACGTGGTCGTCATCCAGCCCTTCCTCGGCGACGGCGACGTCGAGAACATCCGCCGGGCGATCTCCCGGCTGCGTCGCCACCGGCGCCGCATCCGCATCAAGGACGACCTGCTCAAGTACTTCGACGAGGGCCTGTTTTTGCGCAACGCCCGGGCCGGCAGCGAGACGGAGATGATCGAGCTGCTGGGCGGCCTCATGGTGCAGCAGGGTGTCATCGACGAGAGCTATGTGACCGGCGCGATCGAGCGCGAGCAGCTGTCGTCGACCGCCTTCACCGACTCGATCGCCGTTCCGCACGCGATGTCGATGAGCGCCTCGCGCACGTCGATCGCGATCGCCGTGAACGAGACCTCGATGCCCTGGGGCGAGAACCGTGTCAACGTGATCGCGCTGATCGCCTTCTCGTCGAGCGGGCGGGCGTCGTTCCAGACGGTGTTCGACCAGTTCGTGGAGGTCTTCGCCGACCGCACGGAGGTGCTGGAGCTGATCAAGAAGTCCACCGGGTTCGCCGAGTTCATCGAAGAGCTCGTGCGCGTGATCGACAAGTAGGCGTCGTGAACCTCGCCGGCCTCCGCGACATCTGCCTGAACCTGCCAGGGGCGGCGGAGTCGTTCCCCTTCGGTCCGGAGACGCCGGTGTACAAGGCGGCCAACGGCAAGGTGTTCGCGATCACGACGGAGCCCGACGACCCGGTGGCGTCGGTCACCGCGAAGGCCGACCCGGAGGACGCGGAGGCCCTGCGCGCGCAGTACCCGGCGATCACGCCCGGCTACCACATGAACAAGAGGCACTGGGTGACTGTGCTGCTCGACGGCAGCGTGCCCGACGACCTGCTGGTGGAGATCGTGACGGAGAGCCACCGGCTGGTGGCGCCGCGCATCCGGAGGCCGCGGCCCGCGTCGTAGCGGCGGCCCGTTCCCTGGCGGTCTCGGCTCGGGACCCTGCCGAATGAAGGAGATTTCGCCGACGCGGGCCGCGCATCCGCTATGCCGTGCTCGACCCTGCCGGTTTCTCCTTCATTCGGCAGGAGAGCGGTTAAACGCGAGAAGTCCCGGTCGTGTGATGACTGGGACTTCTCGATTGTTCTTCTGTTGCGGGGACAGGATTTGAACCTGCGACCTCTGGGTTATGAGCCCAGCGAGCTACCGAACTGCTCCACCCCGCGCCGCTGTGGTGATATGACCAGTCTACCTCACCGGCCGGCGTCGGCGAGCCACTGCCATTAACGCAAAAAGTCCCGGCCGCTTTCGTGACCGGGACTTTCTGATTGTTCTCTTGTTGCGGGGACAGGATTTGAACCTGCGACCTCTGGGTTATGAGCCCAGCGAGCTACCGAACTGCTCCACCCCGCGCCGCTAAGAACAACAGTAGCACGGTTGTCGAGGTGACCCGTTCACCCGTCGTTAGCCGAGTGGTTTTGAGGCGCCGATGCTCAGCGCCAGCGGCAGCCACTTGCGGTCGGGCCAGCTGAAGCTGCCGGGTGCGGGTTCCGCCAGCTCCGCGAACATGCGCCAGGGCAGCTCGTAGTGCTCGTGCAGGAAGTCCAGGGTGAGCCCGGCGTCGAGCAGGGCCGTGACCGTCTCGCTCACCGGGTGCGCCCACTCGAAGGTGCGCGTGTTCTCGAGCACGACGGTGTCGTCGGCGTAGTCGCCGCCTTCGTCGAGCACGTCCGGCTCGCCCCCGGTGTCGTAGGCGTAGCGGAACGCCGGCAGGGTGCCGTCGCCGTCGTCGAAGACGAAGGCTGCCGGGTGTCCATCGGCGAAATACAGCGAGCCGCCGGGCTTGAGGTACCACTCCACGATGCGCGCCCACTCGGCCACGTCGGGGAGCCAGCCGATGGTGCCCCAGGTCGTGTAGACGATGTCGAAGGATCCGGGCTGCGGCAGGATGTGCCTGGCGTCGTAGACGTTGGCGTGCACGAAGCGCGCGCGGTCGGCGAGGCCGAGCTGCGCGGCCAGCTCGCGTGCCTGGAGCACCGCCGGCTTGGAGAAGTCGATGCCGACCACCTCGGCGCCGCGCTGGGCGAGCGAGAGGGTGTCCGCACCGAAGTGGCACTGCAGGTGCAGGATGCGCTTGCCCTCGAGGCCCTCCGGGTAGGCCGCGGCGAGCTCCCTCTCCTCGACGGAGAAGAGCTCGCCGTGGCCGGCCCTGAGCTTTGTCTGGTCGTAGAACTCACTCGCCACGTGCAGCGGGACGAGTTCGTCCCACCGCGCGCGGTTCGCATCGAGCCATTCGCCCGAGCCGAGTTCGTCGACCATGGGTGAGTGCTACTCGCCCTCTGCTGCCAGTGCCGCGTTGATCGCGGCGGTCAGGCGGTTGTCGGCCTCCGCGGCGGCGACGAGGTCGTTCGCGGCGTAGGCGGCGGTGCGGTCGGCGAGGGCGGTCCTGATCTGCTCGAGCGCCTCGGACACGGCAGGCGCGTCGACGACGGGCGTTCCGGCCTCCGGATCCACGGCCTCGGGGTCCTCGGTTTCGGGTGCCGGGGTGACGACCGTTCCGCCGTCACCCGCGGCCGCTCCGGAGTCTCCGCCGAAGAGGGCGTCCAGTGCCTCGTCGAGGGTGTCCTCGAAGGCGATCTGGTCGCCGAAGCCGACGAGCACCTTGCGCAGCAGCGGATAGCTCGTGCCGGTCGTGGACTGCACGTAGACGGGCTGCACGTAGAGCAGTCCCCCGCCCACGGGCACGGTCAGCAGGTTGCCCTGGATCGCCTCGGTGTCTCCGCGGTTGAGCAGGTTGAGCTGCGGTGCCACCTCGGCGTTGGAGTTGAAGTTGTTCTGCACCTGTCCGGGGCCGGGCACAGTGTCCGCGCTGGGCAGCGTCAGCAGGGTGAGCTTGCCGTAGTCGGGTCCGACGTCGGAGTTCACCGCGAGATAGCCGCTGAGCACGCTCGAGGTGGACGTCGACGAGGCGCGCGGGATGTACGTGGAGTACTGGGTGAACGCGCTGGTCTCCGTTCCCGGAACCTTCATGGTCAGGTAGTACGGCGGCTGGAGCGTGGGGTTCGCGGCCGGCGAGGTGGGGTCCGGCGGGGTGACCCACTGGTCGTTGCCCGAGAAGAAGGTGTTCGCATCCGTCACGTGGTACGAGCCGAGGATCGCGCGCTGCACCTTGAACAGGTCGGAGGGGTAGCGCACGTGGTCGAGCAGCTCCGCCTCCATCTTGTCGGAGGAGAGCAGCGTCGACGGGAAGATCTTCTGCCAGGTCTTCAGGATGGGGTCTTCCGTGTCCCAGGCGTAGAGCTTCACCTCGCCGCTGTAGGCGTCGACCGTCGCCTTCACCGAGTTGCGGATGTAGTTCAGGTTGTCCACCGCGTACGGCAGCGCCTGGGTGTTGGTGTCGACGATCGTGTCGCTCAGCGTCTGCACCTGCGAGTACGGGTAGTTCTCGCTGGTCGTGTACGCGTCGACGATCCAGACGACCTTGCCGTCGACGACGGCGGGATAGGCGTCGGTGTCGGGCGTCAGGTACGGCGCGACCTTCTGCACACGCTCGATCGGGTCGCGGTCGTAGAGGATCTGCGACTCGCTCGTGACCGCGTTGGAGAGGAAGATCTGCTCCGACTGGAACTTGATCGCGTAGACGAGCTTGTTGAAGACGTTGTCGAGCTTGGGCCCGCCGTCGCCGTCGAAGGTCGTTGTGGCGTTGGAGGCGTTCTCCTCCTCGCCGGACGGGTAGTCCAGCTCGATCGGGGTCGCGCCCTCGGGCGCCCCGACGATCGAGTAGCTCGGCGAGGACTCGCCGAAGTAGATGCGCGGCTCCTCGACGTTCAGGGCGCCGGTCGACGGGATGCCCGACTGGAGGAACACGGGCTGGCCGTCGCTCGTGCGCTGGTTGCCGTATGCCGCGACGACGCCGTAGCCGTGCGTGTAGACGAAGGCGTTGGAGTACGGCGTCTGCGAGTCGCCGAGGCCCTCCTGGTCGAGCTCGCGCACGGCGATCACGGTGTCCTGCACGGTGCCGTCGATCTCGTAGCGGTCGACGTCGAGGTGCGGAGAGAACTGGTAGTACTGCTTGAAGCGCTCGAGCTGGGCGAAGGAGTTGGAGACCAGCGCCGGGTCGATGATGCGGATGTTCGCGGTCGTCTCGGCGTCGGAGCGCAGTGCGCCCGCCTCGGCGTCGGTCGTCGCGTTGTACGGGGTCTCGGTCACCTCGTCGACGCCGTAGGCGTCGCGGGTGGCCTCGATGCTGCGATCGATGTAGTCGGCCTCGAGGCTGCGCGAGCTCGGCTCGACCTGGAAGCGCTGGATGACCCACGGGTAGATGCCGCCGAGCACGATGCCGCTGATCACCAGCAGCGCGGTGCCGATGATCGGCAGGCGCCAGCGCTTGATGACCGCGGTCAGGATGAAGAGAATGGCGACGAGTGCGGCGATGCCGGCGAGGATGGCGCGCCCGGGGATGGTCGCGTTCGCCTCGGTGTAGCCGGCTCCGGTCTGCAGGTAGCCCGCGCTGGGCGAGGTGAGCGTCGTGTACTGGTCGAGCCAGATGCTCACGGCCTGGAGCGCCACGTAGAGCGCGAGGGTGACCGCGACCTGGATGCGCGCCGACTTGGAGATGCGCACCTCGCGGCCGGTGACCCGGATGGCCCCGTAGAGGTAGGCCGTGGCGAGTGCGCCGATGCCGGCGATGAGCACGATGGCCGAGGCGTAGGCGACGACGCCGCGCAGGAACGGCAGCTCGAAGATGTAGAACGACATGTCGAGACCGAACTGCGGATCGGTCTCGCCGAAGGAGGTGCGGTTGAAGTACTGGAGCACAACCGGCCAGCGGGTGGCGGCGGACACGCCCGCGAAGATCCCGAGCACTGCGGGGATGCCGATCATGGCGAGGCGGCGCAGCGGCTCGATGACCTGCTGGTAGCGGTCGAGCTGCGAGTTGAGCTTGGCGTACACCGGTCGCGAGCGGAAGGCGATCTCGATGCTGGCCCAGACGGGCACGGCCATCGCGACGAATCCGACGAGGAACATCACGACGGTCGCGGTCCACTGCGTGGTGAGCACGCTGAGGAAGCCGAGCTGGTCGAACCAGAGCACATCGGTGTACAGGCCCGCAAGGATGAAGAAGATCACCACCAGGACGGCGACTATGGCGGCGGTGATTGCGAGGGTCACCCTCGTACGGCTGACGGGTGGGTTTGCTGTGGAAGTCAAGCGACTGCTCCTGGCCTAGTTATCGGTCAGGGTCATCTTAACGGGGAGATCTGCGAGAGTGCCGGGCGGTGTGGCTCAGCCGGCCGTGCAGGTGGGCAGATCGGCGGTCGACGTGCCGTCGGCCACGGCGTCGAGCACCGCGATCGAGTCGTCGAGCGTCGTCACCGCGAACACGTCGAGCCCGTCGGGGATGTGCCCGACGACCTCGTCGCAGTTCGCCGATGGCGCGAGGAAGTAGGTCGCGCCCGCGTCGAGAGCGCCGTACATCTTCTGGCGGATGCCGCCGATCGGCCCGATCACGCCGCTGCCGGTGATCGTCCCGGTGCCGGCGAAGTCCGCTCCCCCGGTGAGGTCGCCCTCGGTGAGCTTGTCGATGATGCCGAGAGCGAACATCTGTCCAGCGCTCGGACCGCCCACCTTCTCCAGCTGGATGGTGACGTCGAAGGGGAAGTCGAAGGTGCCCTTGACGCCGATGCCGACGATGGGCGTGGGTGTTGGCGCCTCGCTCAGCTCGGGGGTGATCTCGACCGTCAGCGGCGCTCCGTCGCGCAGCAGGTCGATGCTCGCCGGGGTGTCCGTGCCGTTCGCGGCGATCGCGGCCTGCAGGCCGGTGACGTCGCTGAACGTCTGGCCGTTGACGCTGAGGATGGTGTCGTCGTCTTCCAGCACGCCGGAGGCCGGGAGGCCCTCGCCGACCTGGGCCACCTGCAGCGTGGTGGTGAAGTCGTACCCGAGGTGCGTGAGCGCCGCGGCGATCGCCTCCTGCTGCGAGTTCTGCATGTCCACGGCGCTCTGCTCGTTCGACTGCTCCTGCGTGACGCCGACCGGGTAGACACTGTCGAGCGGCACCACGGCCTTGCTCGACTCGAGCCACGCCGTGGCGACCTGGAACCAGTTGAGGCGGTTCTCGCGGCTGCCGCTGATGGACACGGTGAGCATGTTGAGCTCGCCGGTGGTGGGGAAGGTGGTCGTGCCGTCGATGTCGATCAGCGGCACGCTCTTCCCGCTCACCTCGACGTCGCCGAGGGTGTCGAAGACGGGGCCGGGCTGCTCGATCACGTACGGCGACGGCACGAGTGCGACCACCATGGTGGAGATCAGGGCGAAGAAGACGAGCGACCAGCCCACCCGTGAGCTGCGGGAGCGACGCCGCGGGGCGACGGGGTCTGAGTCGGCGAAAAGCGCCACCGAAAGTCCTTTATTCGTGATGATCTGGCGGAAGGTGCCCGGCGTCGCCGCGGCTGTTCGCCACGGGCGCACAGCCAGACGAACCAGCCTAGGCGAAAACCCAGCCCCGTCCGCCGTGCAGCGGCTAGCGTAGTTCGCATGCCTGAAGATTCGCGGGAAGAACAGCCCGAAGACGAGTTCCGCGAGATGCTGCGCGCATTTCTCGAAGGGGACACCGACCTCGATCCCAGCAAGCTGGCGAGCGCCGCCGGGCTCCCCAACGACCCGGAGGTGGTCGCCCAGCTGATCGCCCAGCTGCAGAACGCCCTCAAGTCCAGCGACAAGGGCATCAACTGGGGCCTCGCCCTCGAGCAGGCCAAGAACCTCGCCGCCCGCACCACCGTCGTGTCGCTGCCCGCCGAGCGCTCCCAGCTCGAGCAGGCCTTCCACGTCGCGTCCCTCTGGCTCGCCGAGGCGACCGACATCTCCGAGCTCACCATGGAGCCGAAGCTGATGAGCCGCTCCGAGTGGGTCGCCGCCACCATGGCGGTGTGGGTGCAGCTCGCCGAGCCCGTGGCCACGAGTATCGCCGACTCTCTCACCACCGTGCTCACCGAGCAGGCGCCCGAGGAGATGACCGACATGATCGCGGGCGCCAGCCAGCTCATGCGCAACGTCGGCGGCACCCTCTTCGCCATGCAGCTCGGCCAGGTGGTCGGCCAGCTCTCGAGCGAGGTCGTCTCCGGCGGCGACATCGGCATCCCGCTGATGGGCGCGCTGCGCTCCGCCGAGCAGGGCGACGAGCAGCAGGCGGCGATGATCCCGCAGAACGTGGCGGCCTTCGCCACCGGCCTCGACGTGCCGATCGACCAGGTGCAGCTGTACCTCGCCGTGCGCGAACTCGCCCATGCACGCCTGTTCCGTCACGCGAAGTGGCTGCGTCTGCAGCTCATGACGTCCATCACCGAGTTCGCCCACGGCATCCGCATCGACACCTCCCGTCTCGAGGAGCTGGCCGCGGGCTTCGACCCGGCGAACCCGGAGGAGCTGCGCGCGGCCATGACCAGCGGCGCGCTGATCCCGCCGAAGTCCGAGGAGCAGCTCGCCGCCCTCGCCCGGCTCGAGACCATGCTCGCCCTCGTCGAGGGCTGGGTCGACGTGGTGACCGCCCAGGCCACCTCGCGCCTGCCCTCCAGCGCCGCGATCGCCGAGACCGTGCGCCGCCGCCGCGCCTCGGGCGGGCCAGCCGAGTCGGCGTTCTCCACCCTCGTCGGCCTCGAGCTGCGCCCCCGCCGACTGCGCGAGGCCGCCGCCATGTGGCAGCAGGTGACGGATGCTGTCGGTGCCGAGAAGAGGGACGCCCTGTGGTCGCACCCCGACCTGGTGCCCACGGCCGACGACATCTCCGACCCGAGCGCGCTCGTCGCGCGGCTGCTCGCCGGCACCCCCGCGCCGGACGACATCGACCAGGCTATCGAGGACCTGCTGAACGACGACACCTCGGAGCGCCCGCGCGAGGAGTAGCCGGCGGCTTGTGGATAGATCGCACGCGACGCGGGCGCCGCGTGTCATCCTCTCCCCCATGGTGCTCAGGATCGATCCGCGTTATCCGCTGGTCTGGCGCTCCCCCTCGACGCTGCAGATCGGCGCGTCCGTCGCCCGGGTGGTGTTCGCCGACCTCGACGCGGTCGACGAGCGCCTGATCGCCGCACTCTCGGTGGGGGTGACCAAGCCCGGGCTGACCGTGATCGCCCGCTCCTGCGGGGCCGACGACTCGGCGGTGCCCGCGCTGCTCGGCACCCTGGCGCCGGTGCTCGCGCCGGTTCGCCCGGCGGCCACCCCGGACGTGACCATCGTGGGCGTCGGCGTCACCGCGCTGCGCGTCGCCGAGGCGCTCCGCGGCGCGGGGGTGCGGGTGCGCTCGGTGCGGGACGCGCAGTCCGTGGGCGACGAGCCCTGCGACCTCGCGATCGCCATCGGCCACTACGTGCTCGACCCCGAGCTGCACGGGCTGTGGCTGCGGCGCGACATCCCGCACCTGGCCGTGGTCTTCTCCGACAGCGGGGCGTCGATCAGCCAGATCGTCGAGCCGGGCCTCGGGCCGTGCCTCTACTGTCTGCAGAGCCACCGCACGCAGGCCGACCCGGCCTGGCCCGCCATCTCCGCCCAGCTCTGGGGCCAGAGCTGCACGACGGAGACGCCGCTGCTCGCCAGCGAGGTGGCCGGCATCGTGGGGCGCACGGTGCTCGCCCGGCTCGGACGCCGGCGCGCGTCATCCGCTCACTGGTCCGTGCAGATCGACGTGCAGACCGGGGAGGTGAGCCGGGAACGGCAGCTGCCCCACCCCGACTGCGGGTGCACGGGCATAGCGCCGGTCAGCGCTGGAGCTCGGCCAGGAAGCGGCTGGCCTGCCGCTGCCCCGCCCGGAATCCCCCGCCCGAGCCCCCGCCGGACGCCGCCCACGTGAGGCTGAGCTTCGTGCGCGCGCGGGTGATGCCCACGTAGAGCAGGCGGCGCTCCTCGTCGATGGCCTCCGCGGTCTTCGCGTAGCTGATCGGCACGAGGCCCTCGGAGATCCCGACCAGGTGCACCGAGTCCCACTCGAGGCCCTTCGCCGAGTGCAGGGTGGCGATGGTGACCGCGCTCAGCGTGGGCTCGTGCTGCGCGGCCTGGCGCTCGAACAGGTCGTCGACGAAGTCCTTGAGCGTGGTGCCGGCGGGGGTCTGCTCGGCGAGGCCCATCAGCGCGTTGAGCGCCTCCCAGCGGTCGCGCACCGCGCCGCGGGTCTCCGGCGCCTCCTGCGTCCAGCCGAGTGAGCGCAGCACGTCGCTGACCGTCTTGAACAGCGGCTCGCCCTGGATCGAGACCGAGGCGCCCTTGAACATCATCAGCGCCTCTTTGATCTCGCGCAGCTCGAAGAAGCGCGTGGCGCCGCGCACCAGGTACGGCACCTGCTGCGCGTTCAGCGCGGCCTCGATGGCGGCGGCCTGCACGTTGATGCGGAACAGGATGGCGATGTTCTCCGGCTTGGTACCGTCGGCGATCTCCGCGGCGACGGCGGAGGCCACCGCGCGGGCCTCGCTCGTGTCGCTGTCGAAGCCGTCGATCAGCGGCGGGCGGGCGGCTGCTGTCGACACCTCGGTGTCGGGCGGCGAGTGCAGCGTGAGGGCGCCTGGCCTGCCCTTCATCAGCCGGTTCGCCGACTCGATGATGCCGGGCGTCGAGCGGTAGTTCTGCTCCAGCCGCACCACGACCGAGTCATCGTAGGCGGAGGAGAAGCCGAGCAGGTAGTCGGGGGTGGCGCCGGCGAAGGAGTAGATGGTCTGGCTGGCGTCGCCGACCACGCAAAGGTCGTTGCGCTCCCCCAGCCAGAGCTTCACCAGGTCGTGCTGCAGCGGCGAGACGTCCTGGTACTCGTCGATCACGAAGAAGCGGTACTGCTCGCGCACCTGCTGGGCGACCCGCGCCTCGGTCTCGATCATGCCGGCCGTTGCGAGCAGTACGTCCTCGAAGTCGAGCTGGCGGCGCTCGTCCTTCAGGTTCTCGTAGGCCTGCTGCAGGTCGACGGCCTTGTCGACGCTGAAGTTGGGCGGCAGCACGCGGGTGGCCGCCCCGTACTGCTCGATGCTGAGCCGCGAGACCTTGCGCCACTCGATCTCCGCCGCCATGTCGCGCAGGGTGGGGGTGTCGATCTTCAAGCGGATGCCCTCCGCGGCCTGGGCGAGCAGCCGCGCCTTGCTGTCGATCAGCCTCGGCATGGTGCCGCCCACCACCTGGGGCCAGAAGAAGTTCAGCTGCGAGAGAGCGGATGCGTGGAAGGTGCGCGCCGAGACGCCCGCCGCGCCGAGATGGCGCAGGCGCGAGCGCAGTTCGCCGGCCGCCCGGGAGGTGAAAGTGAGTGCCATGACGCGCCCGGGAGGGTAGACGCCGGTCGCGACGCCGTAGGCGATGCGGTGCGTGATCGCGCGGGTCTTGCCTGTGCCGGCGCCGGCCAGCAGGCAGACCGGGCCGAGCAGCGTCTCCGCGGCGAGCCGCTGCTGCTCGTCGAGTCCGGCGAGCAGGGACTCGGCACTGCGCAGCTCGGTGCCGCTCACGCCGCGCCGTCGTCGATCGGGCCGCCGTACCAGCGCTCGATGATGGAGCGGGCGATCGAGGTGGGGCCGGGGAGGAGGATCTCGCCGAGCGCGTCGCGCAGCTCGTCGCGGCTGAACCAGCGCAGCTCGAGGATCTCGTTGCCGTCGGGGGCGAGCAGGGCCTCGACGGTGGTGTCGAGGCGCGCGGTGAAGCCGAGCATCAGCGAGGCGGGGAACGGCCAGGGCTGGCTGCCGAGGTAGACCGGGTCGACGACGTGCAGCCCCGACTCCTCGAAGATCTCGCGCACGACCGCCGCCTCGAGCGACTCCCCCGGCTCGACGAAGCCGGCGAGCAGCGAGAAGCGGTTGCTCTCCCACAGCGCGTTGGAGCCGAGCAGGAGCCGGTCGTCGGCGTCGGTGATGCCGACGATGATGGCCGCGTCGGTGCGCGGGTACATCTCCGCGCCCGTGGTGGGGTCGACGCGCACCCAGCCTGCCTTGCCCGACACACTCGGCACGCCGGTGCGCGGCGAGAAGCGGTGGCTGTCGTGCCAGTTGACGATGGCGAGCGCCTCGGTGAACAGACCGGCGTCGCGGTCGCTGAGGCGGCTGCCCACCTTGCGCAGGTTGCCCCACTCGGACTCGGCCAGGTGGCCGGCGTCGGCGAGCACGGCCACGATCACGGGGGTTCCCGCAGGCTCGGGGCTGGTGAGCGAGGTGGAGCGTCCGAGGTAGACCATCAGCTCCGCCGGGGGGAGGGCCGAGGGCGGGACGAGGGCGATCGATGCCGGCCCGGACATCAGCACGGTGCCCTGGAACATGGGGAGCACCCGGGTGGCCGGGTCCCTCAGGAGCTCGGCGATCGCATCCGCTCTGTCTCGTGTCAGATAGTCGCGGTCGACCTCGTAGCGCGAGAGCGGGAGGCCGGCGAGGAAGGAATTCGGCAAAGGTGCGACCCATCAGAAGTGCGTGGCGTTCGGGGAAAGCGGGGGTCCGGCAATCTACCCTGTGAGGTATGGCCAGATCACATCTCACTCTAGCCGCGCTCGCGACCTCTGCCGTCGACGACCTCGACCTCGTCACCGCCGCGAGCTTCGGCTCGAACACGTCCAACGATTTCGACGCCGCCCTGCTCACCGCCCGCGACGGAACCCACTACCTCATCCGCGTGCCCCGCAACGAGCGCGCGGAGGCCGAGCAGTCGGCCGACCTCGTGGCGCTGCGCGCGATCAGCCCCGGAGTGCGCACGCGACTGCCCTTCGCGGTGTCCACCTACCTCGGGCAGACCCCCGTCTCGGGCACCCGCGGCGTGGTCTACGACTTCGTCTACGGCACCAAGGTGGCACTGGCCAACCTCGGCGCCGGGCAGAACGGGCTCGCCGCCTCGGTGGGGACCGCGATCGCCGCCGTGCACAGCCTGCCCACCAGCTTCGTGGCCGACGCCGGCCTCGCGGTGCTCTCCGCCGGCGAGTGCCTGCGCGCCGTCGTCAGTGTTATGGACCGCGCAAGCGCCACGGGCCTCGTGCCCGCTCCCCTGCTCGGACGCTGGGAGCGCGCCGCCGAGGAGAGCAAGCTCTGGCAGTTCCAGCCCACCGTGATCAACAACCAGCTCAGCGCGGACTCCTTCCTCTGCGCGGACGGCGCCGTCACCGGCCTGCTCGGCTGGCAGGAGCTGCGCGTCGGCGACCCGGCGAAGGACCTCGCCTGGCTGCTCGGCGCGCCCGAGGCGATCACCGACAGCGCCTTCGACGCCTACTCCGCGGTTCGCGGCTCCGGCGACCGCCAGGTGCGCCAGCGCGCCAAGCTCTACGCGGAGCTCGAGATCGCCAAGTGGCTGCTGCATGGCACGGATTCCCGCAGCACCGAGATCGTGGACGATGCGGTGGAGATGCTCACCGCCCTCGTCGACTCGACGATCAATGACGTGATGAACCCGATCAGCGCCCAGACCATGCCGACGATGGCCATCGCCGACGTCGAGGCGCTCCTCGACCAGTCGGAGCAGCTGCGCAAGAGCGAGCGGGCGGTCTAGCAACCCCGCTCCTCCCCTCTTCCCCTTCGGAGACCTCCCTTCGGAAATTCAGGACTTCCTGGCTTTTCGCCGCGGAAAACGGAGGGAATCCGGGGCTTGCTGCGCGTAAGTCCTGAATTTCCGAAGCAGTGGGGCGGAGACGGGGCAGGCGGCGGCGCCGGTCAGGCGGTCACGCTGGCTCGCCAGAGCTCCAGCAGCTCGTTCTCCTCGAAGATGCGCTCCGGGGTGATGACCGCATTGTCGGAGACGAAGTACAGCACCGCGTCGATGAGCGAGGCGTCGATGTTCTTCCAGCGCGAGTAGGCGAGCCGGTACAGCGCGAGCTGCAACTGCTTCTGCTCCAGATCGGCGGCGTCACGCGGCGCCTTCCCGGTCTTCCAGTCCACCACCTGGTACCGCTCGCCGTCGAAGTACACCGCGTCGATCTTGCAGATCACGATGCGGCCGTCGAAGGGCAGCTGGATCTCGATCTCCACGTCGACAGGGCGCTTCGTCGCCCATTCGGAGCGCTCGAAGGTGTCCTGCAGCCGGGCGAGCTCAGCCTGCTCCAGCGGCGCATCCGCTTCGTCGTGCAGTTCGCCGCCGTCGAGCTCGAACGTCGCGGCGTCGAGGAAGTCTGAGGGGGCGCTCGCGCCGTAGCGCGCCTCCACCCAGCTGTGGAAGAGCGTGCCCAAGCGGGTGGCGCGGTAGGGCCGCTCCGGCATCGGACGCCGCAGGCTGGTGGCGACGGATGCGGGGTCGCTCACGAAGTCCTTGAATCTCGAGGCCGGGATGCGGTGAGGCAGGCCTACGGTCTCCGCCGCGGCGGCGGCGCGCTCGCGCTCGGCCAGCAGCAGGTTGATGTCGTGCTCCCAGCGCCCGGCGCCGCGCTCGGCGGCGCCCTCGGCCGAGGCCAGCTGCGCGGCGCGCTGCACCGCGGAGCGACGACGGCCGAGCGGGTCGAGCGGCCAGCTCTCGGTGAGCGCGGCGCCGTCGAGCGGGTTCTCCTCGTTCTCGCTGCCCTGCGGCAGCTCGCCGATGAGGCCGCGGTCGGCGAGCTCGGTCAGGAAGGTGCTCGGGCCGCGGGCCTTGCTCTGCCCGCTCCAGTAGGAGCCGGTGAGCAGCAGCGACTCCTTCGCCCGGGTGACGGCCACGTAGCCCAGCCGGCGCTCCTCGTCCTGATGCCGATTCGCCAGCGCCACCTTGAACGCGGCGAGCGCGCCGTCGAACTGCTGCTGGCTGCCGAGGCCGCGCCAGTCGAGTGCCGGCAGCTCGGCCGCGTCGCCGCGGAAGGCGAAGGGCAGCTTGCCGAATCGCACCCAGCCGGTGCCCTCCTTCGGCTTGGCGGGCAGCTCGTCGACCACGAGGCGCGGCACCGCCACGAGGTCCCATTCCAGTCCCTTCGAGCCGTGGATGGTGAGCAGCTGCACGGTGTTGCCCTCGGCGCTCTCGCTGCGCGGGCCCATGTTGTCCATGCGTTCGGCGCGCTCGAGCCAGCCGAGGAAGCTGCTCAGGCTCGCCTGGTCGTCGCTGGCGAGGAAGCCCTCGAGCTCGTCGTGGAAGGCGTAGAGGTTGGCCAGCCCGAGGCCCGAGGACTCGTTGGCCTGCACCTCGATGTCGAGCAGCAGCTCCTGCTCGATGAGCCGCACCAGGTCGAGCAGGCCGAGTCCGGCCCGCGAGCGGAAGAAGGCCAGCTGCCGGCCGGCGGCCCGCATCCGTTCCAGTCCGAGCGGGCTGAAGCCCTCGAGCTGGCTGTGCGTCGGCGGCGCCTCGGTGAGGAAGTCGAGCGCGTCGACGATCGACCGGCCGTCGTCTGTGGAGACGGAGTCGCGCATCCGCTTCTTGAGCTCGTCGCTGAGCGCCGACTGCTTCCAGTCGTGCGCGTGCAGCCAGCCGGCCAGCTCGGCGAGCTGCTGCAGGTCGCGCGGGCCGATCGCCCAGCGCGCGCCGGCCAGCAGCCGCACCAGCTCGGAGCCGGAGGTGGGGTCGTGCATCACCCGCAGAGCGCTCACCAGGTCGACGATCTCGGGGGTGGAGAGCAGGCCGCCGAGGCCGAGGATGTGGTACTTCACGCCGTGCTTCTCGAGCGACTTGGCGAACAACCCCATGTGACGCCGCTGGCGGAACAGGATGGCCGCCGTGGCGTCCTCTCCCCCGGCCTTCAGGCCCGCCGCGAGCCAGGCCGCCACGGTCTCCGCCTCGTCGTCGATCGTGTCGGGGAACAGCACCGTGACCTCGCCGCCGGGAGCGGCCGGGCGGGCGTCGAGCGGCTGCTCCCCCGGCGCGCGCAGCGACTCGACGACGGCGTTCGCCGCGTCGAGGATCGTCTCCGAGTTGCGCCAGCTGATCGAGAGCGGGTACTCGACGACGGCAGCGGATGCCGCGGCAGCGCCCTCGCCGGAGCCGCTCTCTACCGCCCCGAAGTCCTGCGCGAAGCGCTTCAGGTTGGCCGCGCTCGCGCCGCGCCAGCCGTAGATCGACTGGTGCGGGTCGCCGACGGCCATCACACCGTGGTCGGCGAAGAGGCGGGCCAGCAGGCGGGTCTGCACCACGGAGGTGTCCTGGTATTCGTCGAGCAGCACGACCTTGTAGCGCTCCCGGTACTCGGCGACGACCTGCGGCACCCGCTCGCAGACCGCGAGGGCAAGGGCCACCTGGTCGGAGAACTCGACGAGTCCGCGGCGCTGCTTCTGGCGCGAGTACTCGACCGCGAGGTCGACGAGCGCGGGCAGGCCGGAGATGTCGCCGAGCGCCTTCACCACGGAGGCGTAGGGCGTAGCCTTCGGCTTGCCGTCGGTGTACGGCAGCTCGGCGAGGTAGGCGAAGTCGGCGGCCAGGCGGGAGACGGCGGCCGCGTCGGCCACGTTCTCGCTCAGCTCGCTGCTCAGCTCGAGCACGGCCTCGGTGATCGCGTCGATCGGCCTGCCGATCTGCACGAGACGCTCGTCGGTGCTCGCCACGACAACGCGGCGGGCGAGCTGCCAGGCGGAGGACTCGCTGAGCAGCACCGACTCCGGCTCGCGCCCGATGCGCAGGGCGTTGTCGCGGAAGATCGCGCTGGCGAAGGAGTTGTAGGTGGAGACGGTGGGCTGCTCGAAGTCGATCTCGGCGTCTGCGGCGGCGCCCGCTGCGCGCTGCACCAGCCGCAGCTGCGCAATCCGCTTGGCGATGCGCTCGGCGAGCGACCCCGCGGCCTTGCGGGTGAAGGTGAGACCGAGCACCTCGTCGGCCCGCACCAGGTCGTTGGCGAGCAGCCAGACCACGCGGTTGGCCATGGTCTCGGTCTTGCCGCTGCCGGCGCCGGCTACCACGAGGGCGGGGGTGAGCGGGGCCTCGATCACCCGCTGCTGCTGGGGTGTGGGCGCTGGCAGGCCGAGCAGGTCGGCGAGGGCGGCGGAGGAAATGTTCACGAGCTGACCGCCTTCACGACGTGGATGGTGCAGCGGCCGAAGCTCCAGGGGTCGAGGCAGTGGGTGCCGATCTGCGCGACGAAGACCCTGTCGGCCATGCCGACGGCATCCGCCACCACTCGCTGGCGGAAGGCCTCGAGCTGCTCGGGGCCGAAGGCGGCCTGGCGCGGCTCGGTGTAGGCCTTGCCCCTGCTGCCCTTGGAGACGATCACGAGCTTCGCGCCGCCGGGCAGGATGCCCTCGGGCAGGCCCTCGATCGCGCCGGAGGCGAAGGCGAGCTGGTAGGCGCCGAGCTGGGGGTGGTCGGCGACGCCGTCGTCGGTGGACGGGTCGCGCTTGCCCGTCTTCAGGTCGACGATCACCGCCGTGCCGTCCGGGTAGCTCTCGACCCGGTCGATCGAGCCACGCAGCCGGGCCTGCCCGAGGTCGAGCTCGAAGTTCTTCTCGGTGGCGAGCAGCTCGCCGCCGCGGCGGTCGAACTCGTCGAGGTAGGCGGAGAGCCGGTCGGTGAACTCGCGGGCCCGCGTGCGCTCCACCTTGGAGTGCCACTCGGACTCGAAGTACAGCTCGCCCCAGCGCTTCTCGACCGCCGCGTAGAGCGCGTCGGGGCTGTGGTCGGTCGACTCCTCCGCCACAGAGTGGATGATCGTGCCGAGGTTCGAGGCGGTGCTCGACGAGCCGCCGCCCACCTGGTCGATCATCCAGTGCAGCGCGCAGGTCTCGAAGGCCTCCATGCGCGACGGGGACACCCGCACGTGCGCGTCGTCGGCCTCGAGGTCGACGAGCGGCGCGAGGGTGGAGGGCTCGGCGAGGCCGTACCAGGCGGAGGGGTGGGCGCCGGGCACGCTCTCCTCGGCGAGCCGGGCGAGGCCGGCGGCCGCCGCGCCCGACCCGGTGCCGGTGAGCTCGCGGCGCAGCTGCCCGACCATGCCGCGGAGCGAGAGCGGATGCCGCTGGAGACCCGCGGAGTCGCCCTCCGGCACGAGGCGCAGGAAGGCGGAGGGCAGGCTGTCGTCGTTGGCGACCGCGGTGACGACCACCTCGCCCCTGGCGCGGCTGACGGCCTGCGCGAACAGCCGCAGCTCGTCGTGCATCACCTCGAGCCGTTTGTCGGCCCCTTCGGCGAGGGTGCCCGCCCAGGCGGCGGCGAGGTCGTGCGCGCCCAGCAGCGAGCCGCGGATGCGCAGGTTGGGCCAGACGTTCTCCTGCAGGCCTGCGATCACCACCACCTCGAACTCGCGCCCGATCACCGAGGCCGGCGTGCCGACGGTCACCGCGTCGACGGCGGAGCGCGGCGCCAGGGTGTCCTCCGGAACGTCGGCGCTCACCCAGGCGTCGAGAAACTGGGCGGGTGCCGCGTCGGGGCTGCGCTCGACGAAGCGCTTGGCGCTGGAGAACAGGGCGACCACGGCGTCGAGGTGGCGGTTGGCCTCCTCGGCCACGAGTCCGGCGCCCATCGACTGCTCGAACCAGAGCTTCTCCAGCCCGCTGCGCTGCCACGCGCCCCAGAGCAGCTCCTCGATGGTGCCGCCGGCCTCCGCCTCCGCCCGCACCGCCGCCAGGTTGGCGGCGACCCGGGCGGCCCGGCGCGCGACGCGGGTGTCGATCGTGGCGAGGCCCGCCGGGTGCGCGAGCGCCTCGGCCACCAGCTCGTCGCCGGGCCGGTCGCCCTCCCCCGCGAGCTCCTCGTGGCGCAGCGCGTGCTTGAGCCGGCGCAGGGTCACCGCATCGAGGCCGCCGACCGGGCCGAGCAGCAGCTCGACGGCGCTGGCCGCGGTGAGCGGTTCGCGGCCGAGGCCCAGCTCGATCAGCAGCACGAGGGCGCGCACGGCGTACTCGTCGCGCAGCGCGGCACGGGCGCTCGCCACGGTGGTCTGCACCTCGAGTGCTTGCAGCGACTGCGAGAGCGAGGCCACCCCGGTGCGCACGATGACGGCCATCTCGCCCCAGGGCA
>Ga0247741_1000172_pt1 | contig 41965 bp, 82 predicted proteins | sample UWRJL213509R2_FD_180945 | JGI IMG/M metagenome (GOLD analysis project Ga0247741, IMG submission 180945) | Plant litter microbial communities from Arlington Agricultural Research Station in Wisconsin, United States - UWRJ-L213-509R-2 | ecosystem: Environmental > Terrestrial > Plant litter >... | reverse complement strand
ATTTTGCAAAGCGTACCCGCAATAGTTATATTGACCGCAGCACGGCTTTCTATAAGCCTCCGTAACTTCCCTTTGCATAATGATAATACCTAATTGCCGCTCCATAGCAATACGCTCGGCGGTAATTAATGAGGATAACAGATCATCATTATAATCGTAATCTTCATCCTCTCGGATGTACTTTTTTACTTCAGCAAGGGTTACAGGCTCTGCCATTATTTCTGCTCCTTCGTTTGACGGGTTTTCTTTTCTTCTTTTTGCAGGTTATTAAGGTTTTGTTCTCCTATTAATCCAGCGTTGCTTAAAAAGGCGGATATATCATCGGTGTTTTCAGATTTAGCTTTGTATTTTCCATCGCTATCTTTAGCCCAACCGTTGTTGATTAAATCCTTTGCAGTATTATCATCAACTTCTTTTTTAGTGCCGACTGCCATACCTGCAACTTCTTTTATAATTTCAATTTTCATTGTCTTATTTTTTAATGCTAATATACAAGTTTTTATATTCAAAAAGATAGCCCGAATAAATTAATAAACGGGCTACCCAGATATGAAAACTAAACCCCGATCTTATACAGTGGTGAGAGCGGTTATCGCGGTTGAGAACGAACCTTTAACAAACGCATTTAAGTAGTTTGTTTTGATGTAGTTCACGGCACGAAGTTCTGCCAAAACAGTAACTAAGTTTTTGGTGAAGTCATCATTTTCGTAACCGATAGAGATGTTTAACTCTTCACGCATTGCCAAAACATCGCGTTTGAAGTCACCAACTAAGAATGTACCCGCTGGTACACCGTTATTAGCAACAACCCTAACGCCTGCAATCTCTGTACCGTTAGTAGTTGAGAATGGCGGCAATAAGTAACGACCTTGTGTGTCCTTCACCAACTCCATGTTTGCAGCATCAACAGGATTCACAATGATGTAATCCGGCATGAAGTTAGCAACCATGATTTGCGTAACAGCTACTTTAATAACATCGTAACGGTTAGGCGCAGTTAACAATGCAACGCCTGATGGTACTGCAAATGTAGGGATAGCAAAGTTTAAGATACCTTTGATAACCGGAGAAGTACCGGAACCGCTTAATAAATCAGCATCAAGTTTCAGGTTAATTAACTCGATCAACTCTTGACGAATTTCGGCGTTCATGAAAGGAATATCCGCTAACATCTCTTTTGAGATCTTGATAAACGCGGTAAGTTTCTCAACTTTTTGTGAGCGCTCAACAATATCAAAATCAATTTGCGATTTCAACGCGCCTTCCGCAGTCCAGGCTGGTGTACCGTCTGGGTTTGCTTGCTCTGCCCATGCAACATACATGCCACTTGTAGGGCGTACTGTTACCAGTTGGCGCAAGTACGGTTGACGGCGTTGGATACGGGCAAACCCCGGGTCCCAATCAGTTAAAGCGTAAGTACCTGTATAGTTGCTTGAAATAAGCATTGTTGCAGCGGCTTTGATCTCCAAGTTAATCCAGTCAGATTTCTTAGTATCTTTCAGGCCAACCAATTGCGCTTTAACGCCTGTTAATTGTTTCTGCAAACTTTGCTCAAACGTTTCTTTGACAGCGGCTTTAGTATCTTTCAACAGCAAAGCCATTTCATCGAATTGTTTTTGCATGGTATTAACGTAATCCGCAAGGGTTACGTCGTTATCAGCATGTTTAACCTTAAAATCATCAAAGCTTTCAATAAGCATGTTTTTGATGAACTTTTGAGCTTCAGCAGATTTAACATAATCAGCGCCGTGGTCTTTGATATAAGCCTCGGCAGCGCCTTTAGCTTTTTCTGCGATAAGGTTTTCTACTTCCTTTTTAGTTTCGATTTCCATTTTAATTTTTTAATAAGTTTAAGAGTGATTTGTATGGATCAATCGGCTGATTAGTAGGAGTGTTAGATTCTAACGGCTCTTTCTCCAGTGATTTTAATATGGTTTCAATGCTTTGTAGGCGGTTATCAGAGTATGGTAAATCATACATCTTTACAAGCCATTGCATAATTTCAATTTCTTTATTGGCGGACTTCATATCTACAAGTGGCGTTAAAGGATTAGCTCCCCATGCTGTTAGCGTAGACACTTCCCACAATTTATATTCGGTGATTATAGACTTGTTTTTAGCGTCCCTTTTTTCAACCCCATATCCAATTGAATGCTCTAAAGTTTTACCGTTATCTTTATATAACTTGTAATCTTCATAAACATCCTTGCCTAAAGGCTTATTAAGGTTTAATTTAGAGCGCATTAACAACCCTTTATCATCAGGGTTAAAATCAAGTGGCACACCAATTAATAGGCGGCTATCGTGATTTAAAAAGTGTTTAATTCGGCTTGCGTTTTCTTTGATTGTTTTATCAAATGAACCATAAGCGGATATATCCCCGTCACTATCTTTATTTAAAAAGGCATTGCCATAAACGGTAACTACTCCCTTTTCGTCTAAGTCCTCAATTGGGCTTTCAAAGTTTTTAAATGCTATGCCTATCATCGATTGTAAAAATAATTATTATAATGATTTGACTTATGAATAAATTATGCTATATTAGTAATAATGAAATCGGGCATATATCAGTTTAGAAGTTTAATTAACGGAAGGGTATATATTGGCAGTACTGTTAATTTCAACAAGCGGAGATTGCTGCACTTACATTATTTGCGCAAAGGAAACCATCACGCTAAAATATTACAACGACACTTTAATAAACATGGCGAGGGTGATTTAATCTTTGAAATATTAGAATGCTGTAATGTTGATGATTTGATTAAAGCGGAACAAAAGTATTTCGATATGCTCAATCCGTATTTTAACTCCTGTAAAGTGGCGGGGAATACAAGTGGCTGGAAACACTCCGATGAAACAAAAGCTATATTTTCATTTATACATAAGGGCAAAAGTCTGTCTGATAAACATAAAGAAGCAATATCTAAATCTCAATTAGGGAAAAAAGATAGCGATGAAACTCGTTTAAAAAAATCAGCTTCGTTAACTGGGATAAAGAAATCAGAACAGCATTGCCTTAACCTATCTATCGCTAACAAGGGTAAAACAATTCCTATAGAACGAGTTATACGGCAAAGCGAAACATCATCGAGGTTTATGGTTGAGCAATACGATATGAAAGATAATTATATTACCACGTTCAACAGTTCTTATCTTGCATCTAATGAATTAGGCATTCCTAAAAAACCAATACAAAGAGTTTGTAGAGGCATATATAAATCAACTCACAATTTTAAATTTAAATACATTGACAAGGTTAGAAGTACTTAATAAAATAACAAGCGAAAAGAAATATCATATTGGTATAATTAATCAGTCAACAGCATCGCGAACGGTTAAAAGAATACGTGAAGGCAGATGTAGTGATAATAAAGTGAATGATTTCTTTGCTTTGTTTGGATATTTTAAACAACTTGAAACGTGGGATAAATTACCAGTTCTTAACAAAATTTTTGACCCTATAAGTGATAAGAAATGATAGTTTTTAGAGGTGTTGAATATTATGATGAGCAAGAATTACGGCTTAATTTTATAAGCAGCCATGAATTTAATATACTTAATCATTTCGGCTATGAGGTTAGGTCTTATAAATTGCCGACTATAAAATTCAATACGGATGGTTTCCCTATTAAGCTAAAAAGAAAGTTAATTATTTTGGCAAGCTTGGGTTGCTTATCTATCCATTAGGAAACCTCTTCCTATACCCTCGCTCGGTAAGCTAACAAAAGTGCATTTATATGAAAAAAGTTTTTTATTTTTTTATTCTTTGGGTATTAGGTATTTTAATATTAACCTGTGTTTTTTTTGGGGTTAATTGGTGGTTTTACTGGTAAATATTGTTTTTGCTTATTTTTCATACCAGCATTTTTTTTACTTTACTTGAATGAATACTTCGTTTCCAGGCTACGTGACTTTTTTTAAACTTATTCTTGGGGTTTCCCTGTGCCCATTCTAAAGCGTCGTTCAGCACCGCGTTTAGATAATAAAACAAAAGTACATCTACAATTTGCCCTATCAGCAGGTGGTAAAGATATATCACTTGGATATTTGCCTGCGTTACCTAAAGTTGTTATAAACTTGTCATTAAAAGGTATTATCGTTTCGTTTTCGTTTCTGTGACTGTGCCTAACTGCTGCATCGGCTCTACTAATCCACATTTTATATCCTTCATCTTCTCCTATTTCTGAAAAATAAGATTGAGCACCTTGCATCTTGCCAATGCTGGATGCTGTGGTTGTTTCTGTTCTACCCAACACTAAAGCCCTTTTTGATCCTCTGTTTAAAAGGTATTCAGTAAATAAATATCTACGTATTTCATCGTTAGTATAATCCTGACTTATAGCATATGATAATGCAGATCTTATTTCATTAATTGTGGTGTCAGACAAATCGCCTCCAAATGAAACCATCGCATTACTTGCCTCTGAATACATTGAATTTCGCCAAGATATGTTATATAAATCTAACAAGTCATCCTTCCTGCTTTTTTGTCTTTTATACTCATACTGTGCAAAGTAAACACCTATTGTAGCATAAACTTCTCTGTAAGCATATATCCAAACTGTCTTATCTACATCTTCAGGATTTAAACTTTTTATTGCAGGCAATGAACTTTTTTTAATTGCTTTATAAAATACTTTTGCTGCAAACTTTTCCCATCTGGCATGTTGCCTTGCGAATAGATATTTTTCTTTATTAATATCCACCTTGATATTTCTTTATTTCTTCATCAATCTCATCCCCTATACTACCAGATACTACCGACTGTAATGTTTCGTAACCTGACGGGATTAATATAGCTTCTCCTAATTCCTTATTATCAAAATTATCAAAATTGAACATATTCCTACGCTCATCTTCTGATAGTGACGGTTTGCCAAAAACCTCCATTAATAACTTAAGATCAGGTTGTAATTCGGGATAAACAGTTGTGTCGAAATCAAGGTACAGGTTTTGGCCTTTATAAATTGGCAGCAACCATTGTGCTAAATGCTCCCGCGCTTCTATCAGATCTGGCATAATGGTGTTTGTCACCAACCCTTTATATGCAGCATCAGCGTTTGCGTACGTGCTGCCCTCTTTATCACCTATCAATATTCCATCAACACCGAATAGCTGGCTAATAACACCACGGTTGTATTTAGTGCTTTCCAATAGTTTCATATCTGCTGCACTATCACCAATAGCCTGCACTTTTACTTTTCGTGTTATGCTGAATATGTTGCCGTAATTGTTTGCACCTTGTAGTTTTTGCCTGATCTTCTGGTCAACCAACTCCGCTTGCTCACGGGTGTACTCATAGTCTTCTTTTTCGCTATCTGAACTGATCATGTAGCCTTTTCCACCATTCTCAAATGCCCGCGCCTGTGCTGTCTTATTGTACCCGTCTGTCTTTAGCACTTTCTTACCAGGTTCGGTTGGGGAAAGCCCTCGATAGTTACTGGCGGGGTTCCAATCCTTCAAATGGCATATTTTTGATTTATCAACTCTAACAGTTTCGCCGTCTAATGTTAATTCATAATAAGCGATTGGATCTCGGAAGTTGCCAGAATAAACAGGCAGGCACATGTATGATGGGATAACATGTAATTCAGTAAATTTACCCTTATTTATACCTATTTCGGGATCCCCATACCCCCATAAATAACCGTCACCGGCTAACTTCCAATTACCAAACCATGCCTCAAATAATTCAGATCTTGTTTGGTATTCATTGGGACGGTTAAATAAATCTAATAGCGAGTGGCTGTCAATTTCATTAAGTGCTTTGTTGCGATGCTTAAGCGTGAGCAACCTATGCTCTTGATTTTTGGCAGATGATACAAACTGCTCGTATTTGTTTAAAGCTTTTTCGTCTACAACTTTGCTTAGTATGATTGGCGCAACCTTAATCTTTTTTAGGTAAACCCGCAATGCCATGTAAACAATTTCATTGTCGTAGTACCCGTCCCGCCAATAGTTTACAGACCAGTTGATACCCATCCCGCCGTAAAACATCCCTGGCCCTGTTGCAAACATTGGCGTGTACTCCATTTCTGCCGCGTTCCATATGTAATTAAACGCATCCTTAACGCGACTTACAAAGCCCCCTGATTTATTGCTCATGCCTTTTTTGACGTAAATATAAAAAGTTTTTGTTAACCTGCGTAGAAATCGTTATCCTTCTTACTAATTTGTGGGTAAACCGCATATCTTAAAGCATCAAGTAAATGGTTAAAAGCATCTATTGGTGTTTTGCTTTTCTTATCATGCCAAACATAATTATTTAATTCCTTAACCAAATTTACACCTTCCACAATAAGCGTGTAATCTTGTATGGCTGCTATCCCAGCAGTAACACTGCCTTGCCCTTTTTTAGTTTCTCTTATCGTAAGACCCAATTTCTTTAACTCTTCGATTAAACGAGGCTCTGCGCTGTCAGCGTAAATAAGTGAATCGCCACAAATTGTTTCATCATAATCATAAATATCACTTGTAGTTAGTTTTGGTTTGTATAGCTCTTCTTTGGCGTATATTATTTTGTTTTTTTTGTCAATACTGGTTTTAATAAGGGTAGTTGGATCTATGCTAAAACCAAAATCCTGACCATATACAGGGGTAGATACTTCTTTAAACTCGCCTTGCCTCCAGTCTGTATAAACAACCCCTTCAGCAACATTTAGCCACCCCCCTTTTACAATGTGTTTAAAGTAAGATGCAGCTTTTACTATTTTTGCGGGTAATTTTAACTTATCTTCTTTAGGGGTTGCTTTTTCTACCTCGTAAGCCTCTCGCTTTTCCTCAAAATCAATAAATATATTGTCAGGTATAAATTCCCTTTCAATATCAAGATATTCAGTGTGAATGTAAAGTATATTACCAACAACTCCGTTAAAACCCTCTGCAACGCCTCTATCTTCATACAATTCTTTGTATATCCAATGCTCTTTAGTAGCCGGATTTAACAACAAAACGTTCAAGTTCCTAACATCAAGGGCTCGGATAGATTTACGTATTTTATCCCAATCGCTAAAGTTTGGCATTTCTTCAGCCTCCTCAACAATAAACATTGAGAAGTTTTTTAGTGATTTAAGGTTAGCTGTTTGGTTTCCTGCGCTTGTCTTTATCCCCTTGAATACTATTTTACTTTGGTTTTTAGTACCCTCAATGCGATCCTTTGTAACAGCAAAGCTGTCATGACAATTAAGTATATCTATCTTCTCGTTAAATTCAGGTATTATGCTGTCCTCTGCGCTCGTTAGTGTGTATCTGGTGTATAATACCCTATGGTTAAAATCTTTTGTTGCAACGCATGAAAATAGCCCTACAGCGAATGATTTCTGGCTATACCTGCCTCCTGTTACCACAACGGTGTCAACCGCATGTAATTCACTGCCCGGCAAACAAGAAAGCCACTCAAAAAGTGGCTCATACTTGACAGATAGTTTTACATTATTCATTCTGGCCTCTTGTGAATAAGATAGCTGTACTTTCTACCTTATCGCCTTTGGTAGTGTGATCAATAGATGAATTATCCTTCCATCCGAAACGGTTTTTCATATTCATATACCAACCTGTAAAATTGAACTCCTTGTTAGACAGGTTCTTACGACCAGATTTATGCCACCATGCTTCAGATAATAGCTTTCCTGTTTTTATGGTTTCCGAAAATTGTGCTTCATCATTAATCCATCTATCCCAAAGGTCATTAGAAAATGAACCTCTCATATTGTAAACTTCGGCTTTTACCTCTACATCAGAGGCGCCTTCAATATATAATTCAAGCAATAAATCCTGCCATCCATCTGGTAGATCAAACTTCGCTTGTGGTCTTCCTACTTCTGCCATGTTCAAATATAGTAATTATAATTTTTTCAATACCAATTAGTTTTTTGTGAAAAAAGATTAGTTATTCCATGATTTATTATTTTTCATTTTTTCTTCTATTGAAAAAATTGACTTAATGAAGTCATCGCTAAAATTTTTAACTTTAGTTATTTTAGCAACTTTAATTTTTTTTATCTTTTTCATTTTTTTTAATGGTAAAATAATATCCAGACATTTAATTTTTGAACAATGGTTATTACTTGTTGCGTGTATTTGTTGGCATAAATAATTAGATCGTCCAAATTTTCAAAATCTTTTTTATATAAAGTTTTCATATCTTCTCCTTTTTATTTAGTGTGTTGTAAACAATCCTTGCTTCTCTTTCCACCTTGCAATCCTACCCTTAGCCTCTTCTACAGATACAGGGTCGTTATCGATACCGATGTAATGCCGCCCGGTTTCTAAGCAAGCTACGCCTGTTGGGCCGCTGCCAAAGTGAGGATCTACCACTACACCACCTACAGGGCAAAATAGCTTTACAAGGTGTGTCATTAATTTAACTGGCTTAATTGTTGGGTGCTTCATGCCTGCACGTTCTGAAGGTGATGCTTTGGCTATGTAGAAGAAACGGGATGCACCGCCAATGTCGTTGTAGCAGGGAGTTAACTGCCCTGCCTTTTGCGTTGTAAAGTTGCCATTACTTCCTGTCTGTAGCTTTGATTTTCGTTTATCACCCCCTGATACACCGCTTTGTTCATCTAAAACAATTGCGAAATCTTCATCAATCATAATATTAGTTGGCCATCTACCAACGCTATTATCTGCGTCCCTCGTATTATCCGAAAAACTTCCATAAGCGTTTTTACTCTTTGGAGCGATAGTATTTATCCTGCTACCAAATTCGCCCTTAGTATCGCCTTCGTGCATTTCTATCCTACACTCATCAATATTCAACAACTGCAAAGGCCCTGGTTTCCTGCAAACGGCGATAGGCTCGTGCGCTGGCTTTAGCGTTGCTTTACTTTTAGGGAAACCGCTGCCATAAAGCCAGTCTATCTGATCCCTTACCTCAAAGCCTGCTATTTCCATAGCCAACGTGCCCAAGTGATAGGTACGTGTACCAAAGAATGACAGGCAGTAACCTCCCGGCTTAAGCACCCGGTAAACTTCTTTCCATAGGATAGGTTGTGGTACAAAAGCATCCCACTTTTTACCCATGAATCCGGTGCCTGTAATTTCCAAATAGCCGGTAGTGATCCAGGCTTGCAATACCTTAACCATATTCTGCTTTTTTCCAAATCCGTAAGGGCTATCGGTTATAAAGCAATCTACGCTATTATCGGCTAAGGTTTTCAGGAAAGCAATGTTGTCGCTTAGGTGGATGGTGTTGTGTAGTTCTGTCATTTTATTTAGTGTGTGAGGGGGTTAAATATCTCTTAATGATTTAGGTTTATACAGCAAATCGCACCCGCTTGGTTCTTTTGTTTTATAAGGTCTAATCTTACTATCAAGACATTCCCAAAAATACTTTGGCATTAGCTGCCTGCATTGCCAATTAGAATAACCGTTTTCATCAAGTTTAAGCTTATCAAAATTATCGTGCCCTACTAAATTTACCCATGCAAATCTTATTTCTTCTTTTTTCATAATCTATTTAAGTTAATAAATTTGGGGGTTAAAGTTTCCTTACCAATGGATTAAAAAACGGCCTTACCGTATTAATAAGATCATTTAATTTATCCCTGCTATCATCACTAAGTTCAATTGTACCGTTGTTAATTTGGGTACTTAATCTTGCAAGTAGCATCCTAAATTCTGCACATTCAGTTTCTACTGTGGCTTCAATCATTTCTTCCTTTTTCATTTCGTCACGGGGTTAAAGTTTAAATAAAGGCTTAAACCTATCATTGTAAGCTTTGTTAATTTTACTGCACATAATATTAGCAGATCGCTTATTGTCAAATATAAACAATTCAAAGTCGTTTACAGGTATAGGGGGCGGAGTAGGGTAATCGCTTCTATATACCCTATCCTTACCAATTGTCTTAGAGTAGTATAAGGCTCTATCTGTACCCGCCCCTAAACTATTCATTTGGTAGTCAAATTGCTCTATGCCTGGTGCATGGCAAATCCATTTTTCGCTTGGTTCTTTCGTTAACTTTTTCATATCTATTTTTACGTGTTTTTAAGGGGGTTAAATTCCTGCAAATGCTTTTTCCATACCATCCAATTTCAGTTTAAGTTCCATGTTCTCAATCCTTAATTTTTGATAGTACATGTGTAATTGCCTGTTAATGTTTTTAAGAGAGTTATTATCAATTGATATTTTATCGACTGATTGATTTAAATCTAATATTTTCAATAATCTTTCTTTGCTCTTTTTAGCACGATCAGTATTGCCGTTCTTCTTAACGAATTGATTTTGCTCCAATAGCATTTCAATTATTAGTAGTGTTAATTCAGACTGTGAAACAGAGGGTGTTAAAACATCTTTTAATTCATTTTCAAGTGCTAATTTTTCTAAATCTTTACCGTTTACCTCATATTGCAAAGACTTTATCTGATCGCTAAAATGGTGGTTCTTCATCATCGAATTGTGTGCTAAGTGGCATTATTAAATTTGTTTCTTTACTGTTTTCTTCATGATCAAATGCGTAATTATCATTACCATTTATATCCTCATAATAACGGTTCTTTTTCCAGTCAAAGAATAGTTTGCACATACCTTTGAAAGATACGCCTTTTGGCTTTGCTTTATCAATATAAACATGAACCTCATTATCTTTGTAAGCCCATCCACTACTATCACACATTCCTACTGGTGGCCTCCAAAGAGTTATCCATGTCATTGCTTTACGGAAAGCTGCCTGGCCCCCAGCCGCTTGTCTTGGTAGTGGTTTAGGGTAATACGTAAATCCCTTTTCCATTACCGGCATTTGGCTCGATGGGTGGATGCTCAAAAAGAAATGTTTGTTGCTTTTCCTGCACTCTCTCCTGAAGTAACTATAAAGCCATTCAATATACAAATCTTGACGAGATCCAAACGATGACATATCGTGCGTTAATTCATTATATGGCTCGCCTACTATAATTTGTATTTTACGGTTATTTTCTTTTTCCCATCCATAAGCAAATTCAAAAAGCTGTTGAATAGAATAGCTATTTACATCTTCAGGGATAACGAAATATTGATTAATCCACTCAAGTGCTAAGTAAAACTTATTATCAGGTATAGGGTTATAATCTGATTTTAACATTGACATACCCGTGTATTTATGGATAAGTTCTGCTACTATCTGCTCAAGTGTACCTGTTTCGGGTGAGCAGATTAAAGATACATACCCAAATTTTATTGCTTGGTTCATAGCCATTTCAATAATAAATTCAGATTTACCATGTCCAGGCTCTGCTAATAATGTAGTATAGCTTCCTAATTTTATTGAGTATAATTTATCTAAGCAATCAAATCCAGTCTTTGTGCCTCTTGTTAAACCCTCATTACGCAGCTTTTCAATTTGCGGCAGGTATTCCATTATGTTTTTGTACTCGCTCATTAGTTGCTAGTCTGATTAGGGTGGGGGCTGCCGTTAGGCGTAGCCCCGTTTGGTATTTCAATCTCTTTTATATTTCCTTTCCTTTCCTTTGCTGCGTTTTGCTTAACAATTGCTAACGTTTGCTTAGCATTTGCTTGATTTTGCTTAATAAATGCACCTCTTTTGCCAGCTTCAGACCTCTTTTGGCTAATTTCTTCGCGCTTATCCATGTTTCTGTTAACTCTTTCAGACCAAAAATGCGTTCCATCGGTAGCGAATAATTCGTATTCTTCAATGCAATCTTTAACAAATTTTAGCAATTGTTCAGCATTTGCTTGCATTTGCTTAGCAATTGCTTTATATACTATAGATTTAAGCTGTAACTTATGTGATGGTTCGCTATGCAGCATCTCCGTTATACGCCAAAAATAACCATAACCAGCAGCACCATAATCGCATAACATAGCACCTATTTTGTGATCCCCAATTGGCTCATAATCGTGCGAAAAATAGAATGTTTCTTTATTAGACATTGACCCCATCCTCTCTTTTTTGACTAACCAGGTCAATTAAGTATTCCCTATTACCTGCCTTGTTTGATAATGGATTTTTTAAGTATTCTGATAAAAATGTTATCATAGCAGATTCTATAATTATAGCTTCTCGGCTTGTAAGGTCTTTAACGATGGTTTTTATATAATCAAAATCCTTAGTTAATTTATGTTGCCTTAGCCTTGTTTTTATTGACTTAGTTATGCCGATATAGATAATATTTCTGTCTTTATACAAGGCATAAACGCAGTATTCCTTATTCATATTAAGAAAAGTTAAAAGTGTAAAGCAATAATTTAAAACGCAACCTTTGATAAAAGGTCATTAATCTTATTTCTGATATCTTCAGGCATATCTAATTTACCATTTAATAGCAAATTAAGATGTTCGGGGCTTAGCCCTATCTTTTCAGCAACTTTCTTTTGCTTAATACCTGCTTCGTTAATTCGTTCCTTTAATGTCATATTCAAATATATTAATTATTCTTAATAATTGCAAGTTATCTTAATATTTATTTTACAACCCCCTACCACCAAAAAAGTCATTAGCAATAGTTTCTTGTACATCTATCTTAACCTTACGTTCAATGATAGTTTTATAGTTAAAGTTTCCGTTAATAATATACATCCTTATAGCCCACATAATATCATCATAACCGCAGGCAAAGTCAGAACAGTACCCTTTAGCCCTTAACCGTTTGATTGTATTGTACTGCTCCTGTACGTGTTCGCTCTTTAAGGTTTTACCATCCTTTAGAAACAAATCATCTGTTGACACCTTAATTTCTAAAGACAGCCCATGATAATTATCTCGGGGCTCTAAAATAGTCAAGTCTAAAAACTTGCCCTCCATAGATTGTTGGGATCTAATTGAAGCTATCCATACTGGTAAAAATAAACCAGCCGCAAAGTCGCTAAAAAATATAAGTCCAGGATATAACTTTTTAAGTTCTCTGCAAACCTTAGTCTGTAACTTTTCTTCTTCTTTATTCATTTACCATATCGTTTTAAAATGTCCTGTTTGCTCTCTTCTGATGTAAAAATATTACTATAAATTATTCGGTCGCGATGTAGCCAATAATCAACCAGCCATTGCGGATGGTTATATTCTTTCGGCTTACTCTTACCACGTTTCGCCTCTCCCTTTTCTTCAATAGTGCCATTCACTATCCTAACCTGAATCTTTTTAGGAGGCATTGATATACTGATTTTTAGAACGGTCGTACTTTACCCCTAATTTCCAGATTAACAGGCATCGCTTAGTATTAATAGCAGACTTGGAACGCGTTGGTATAAGTGACATTAACCGGCTAATCGGTAGGGTTATGTTATCTACTAAAACTTGCACTTCGCTACTGTCCCAATGTGTCCATAACTTTTCTTCAGCACAGGTTGGTAGCATGATAGTTTTTGGCCTCGGCTTTTCATTCATCTTTTGGCAGAAATAGCAATGTGGCTTATCGCATGTTGGTTGTTCTTGGTGTAGGGTCATAAAATTAATCTCATTTGAATTTTATTTAAATTTCCGTCAATTCCATCTTGAAAGTACTTGTCAAGTATGTCTTCTCTATAACAATTGAACTGTAGTATCTCGTATAGACCACTTTGTGTTGTAACTATACGATGGTTGACCCCTCGATGTAAATAATTTTGCTTTACTTCAAAAATACCCACGTCTCTTATTTCTACCTTCATGCTAATATTCTCTTTTATTGCCATCGCTATCAAAAAACAAATTAGGCACGGCGTGATAATAAATGGCTTTTTCTCGTTCTAAATCCAAATCAAAAAAATCATAGTCCTTTTTTAACCATTTGCAATAATCATTAAAAATACTTTCCCCAATTTTAGGGTGAACAGCATTTCTTAGTATCTGAACATTGCAATGGTTTTTGCCATAATAAATGTTTTCTTCAAAATGTATATCCAACCAATCCATCATGGTTTGTTTTTTAGCCCTTGTGAAATCAGGTGGCGATTTGACTTCGATAGGGGAAAAATCAAAATTACTCCAAAACAAGTGCCTGCCCATTTTTACAGGGTTAAATGCTAGGTCGTAATAAGGAACAACATTTTCAACTATATACCCTTTTGTTTTATTGATGGCGAACCAGTGCTTTAAAAAGATAATTATTTCGAACAGTTTTCCATCCACATATCTAATTGTATTGTGCCTGGTAAACTTATTCATTTTGCTGTGTGTTTGGCATGGTGGCGATGCCCAAACGAAATCGAAATGTTGATGATTATTTAAAAGGTATTCGTAAGCATCCCCCACAATCACATCATCATCTGGGTAAAGTTTTTTGTACAATTCGGCAACTTTTGGGTCGTATTCGACTGCTGTTACTTTTACCCACTTAGGAAGCAGCTTTCTATTGCCGCCTATACACGCGTGTAGATTAAGATATTTCATGATCCAAAAGTAAATTCTTCTAATAAATCGTCACTACCAAACCTAAAAGAGCGGTATTCATATATCATCGTTTCAGGGTGTTCTTGTTTGAAATCCTTTGCTATGCACCATAAAGGTTCAGTAAAAATCAAAACTATGTTTTCAGGTACGAAATTCATTGTTTCAAAAAAAGCTATAGCTTTATTAACATCCTCAAAATTGTTACCTGTAGTTTGTATGCACAAGGTTTTTATACTGTGCTTTTTTAAATCTAAGAGGTTTTGAGGGTGCTTATACAAATCCTCAACTAATATTGGATTAATCCCAATAGATTTAAACATATCAAACAATTCTTCCTCTGGCCCACAAAGTCCAATTGTACCATTTAAGAATGCAACTGGGGTAGATAAACTTTCTATTTTCATGTTATTTTTGATTATTCTTGATTTAATTCCTGCCCTTATTCCTGCTTCGTTATAGTCACTAAATGTATTGTACCGTGAGATAACACATGGGCTTTCATCGTACCACTTTTTAGTTATGTTATCAAAATACTGCCAGTTTTTCATAATATCTCCATTTCTGTAAACCATGCATCATGACCATCAGGTAAAGCAATACAATACTTTAAATAATTGTCATCTTCATCGATAATTGTGATCACTCCTGTTTTGCAATCGGTGTCGATTGAGTTAATCTCTACCGTGTCTCCTACTTCGTGCTTCATATCTGATTAAATAAATCTATTTTCATTTCTTTCACTTCCTCTTCAGCAAGGGGTGGAGTTTCCGACAAGTTCTCCACCCTGCAACTGTGCATTTCTTTGCCATTATGAATAATACAAACGCCTGTAATGTCCGCTTCTCTGATGAGCGTTACCTCTGCTCCTGCTGGTGTTAATCGCGTTTTGTTGATTAGGTACATTATAAAAAACTCCTTTTAAACCAAATTTGTAAATCAATACCAAATAATCCAATCTTATAACAATAGTCATAAGGGGATGCCCACCACGTTTGAACTCCAAATATTAGCCAATTATCAGACCTTTGTATTTTACTTTGTTTCCAACGGTTATTGATATTAAATCTGTTGAACTTATTTATCTCTTTCCTCGGCATACTCTTTTTTATTTATCTGCGTATTTAGGGGGTTAATTTAGAATTGTAATCCATCTCCTTGACCACTTCCACCTTCAATTTTCCATATCTGCAATGAATTAAAGTAAGACTTCTTACCCGTCTTATCTGTCCATGGGCGGCCTTTAAGGTTAAAATAAACTTTTATATCTTGACCTGCATAAATATTGTCAAGAAGGTTACATTTATCCTGTATAGCTTCAAAACGTAAATACTCTGGATATTGTGGGTTCTCTGCATACTCCAATATCAATTCTCTTTTTTTAAGGCTTTCTGTTACTTGTTCAGTATTGCCAATTTCGTGTATTTTGCCTGTGATCTCCATGTTATTTTAGTTGAATTTTTAAACCTTGTTTCTGTAATTTATTAGGTGGATAAATGGTGTACGTTTCGCCGCTATCGGTATCAACAACTTCCATTTTTTTAGTTAGTGATTTTAAGAACGTTTCGCGCAACTTTTGTAGCTTACCATTAGCCTCGTTAAGCGCTTCTAAGTTATTCCATTCAGGATCGTTGCAAACGCTATAATCATAGTCTGTTTTAGTGGCAGCTTGTTCAATTGAGGTATCGTGTGCTGAATAACCTTTTTCTAATTTATTAAGGTAATTGTTTTCAGCAAGTGGGCGCAATTCCTTTTCAAGTTCGGTAAATAGCGTTTTGCCTTTAATAGCTAAAATAAGCCCACGTAAGCTATCGTAATTGCCCGCCTCTACTTCGCCCTTGATTAATAACACAGCGTTGCTTAGGTTTGATTTCTTTGCGTCTAATAGGTGTTCAAAACTTACACCTGATTGCAGGCTCGCTTCCTCGCGAACCTGCAAAAACAATTCTGACGATTTACCCATTAGGCGGCCTCCTTTGCTTCAAGTTGCCCCTTAACATAATCCTTAACATCTTTGAACTCTTCTTTTTGTTCTTTAGTAAGATTATTGTAAGCGGCTTTTAAGTGTAATAAGTCGGGGGATAAACGTAATTCCGCAGCTATGTCGCGCTGTTGCTCAATTGGTGACGCATTACACCAATCTAATATTTTAGATCCAGTTTCAGGCGTGATTAAAAACTCGGGTGTGCCCATGAATAGACTTGTACGGTCTTTAGCGGCATTTGCTAAGTGTTTATCGTTAACCAGTTCAAATGCGATTGTCATTTCGTAATCGTAACCGTCACGTATTTCATCCTCCATACCCTGCTTTTCAACCTTTGTGCGGTTTCCGTCCTGTATCATTGAATAAGCCTGTTTCTTACGGGCGGTAGTTATTATATGGCATTTTGATTGAAGTATAGTATCTAACCATTTTTGGTAACGCGGTGTTGTTTTAGCCCAATCCTGGTAACGCCCACCTAATTGGTTGTTGCTTTCCAATAAACCGCCCTGCCCTTTCCAAACGTGTGTAACACTGTCGATTATTATAACCTCAATACCCGCATCTTCGCAAACTTTAATTGCATCTGAATACCTTTCAGGAGTAAAAGGAGGCGTTAAAGATAGTGTTTGAAATTCGCCAATTACTAAATTTGTATTTGGGACTTTGTGATTTGAGTAAAAAGATGCGCTTTCATTTTCCGTATCAATAACGGCGATTTTATCCCAATCCTTTGTCATGCCATACGCTATTAATAGCGCTGACATGGTTTTACCAAATCCTGTTGGCGCGGCTAAAGACATTCTAATCTTTACTTTTTTCCGCTCTGCTTTTTTTAATTGCATTGTTTTTAATTTATTTGTTTTCGATTTCGATTAATTGAAACATAGGCAGGGATCGAACCTGCTAATACCACTATCTATGTTTAATATTTCTTCAATTTATTCAGGTAGTTTACAAAGGCAATGTATCGGTACCAGCAATTTAGACTACTTGGGCGTTTGGGTGGGTGGGTTGTTTTCATAATATATAGTAATTTTTAAAATTTTATTGTATAGTAATTAGGTTCAAACTGTAAAGGTTTATTGGCATCAAACACAACAACCATACTGTCATGCATCCCGCCATTTTTAGGCGTGTACAGATTGCCTTGTTCGTCCTGTTTCTGGAATTTAATTCTTCCTTGTACAAATCCTACTTCAGTAGCGTAGGGAACAATTATTTCATGAAACACCTTAGTAGATGTACTTACAGGTAATAAAAATACAGATGTATTACCCTTTAATCGTTCTTCTATTGCTTTTTTAAGAAATGCTTCTTTTTCTTTTAAAGTATATGGAGGATTTACATAGTTTGATTTACCCCATCTTTGCATCAATAAACCATTCTCTTCATCTGAAATTACACCAGAATTATAAGGGCAAGGATCGAAGTCAAAATGAAATATTGAATCTAGCTTATCATACACATTTTTAGGTGTTATCCAGTTATTATCAACGGGTAAGTTTTTGTCTTTCATAATATATTTTGTTTTTGATACTGACAAATGTAAAGAACATATATTTATAAAACAAATAAATAATAAAGTTTTTTTATTTGCATATTAAATATAAAGTATTTACCTTTACCGATATGATAACAACAGCAACAATAAATATTGACGACCGTATTAAGAAGGCGGGTCAAGAGGAAGCAAAAAATTTAAAGCTTAGAGGCAAGTTCAGTGAGTATGTTGAAATCCTTATTAAGGATGATTTAGAAAAAAAAGAGCGTGCTGCAAAGAAAGCGATACCAGGTTATCCTATTAATACAATAGCATCATGACAGACCAGCCACTAAAATGCACCAAGTGCAAAACAGAAAAGATGTATACAGAGCAGCAGGTATTGGATAGTTTGACCAAGCTGAAATTTGACTGCATTTACTGTTTTGGCGATGGGATCCGGGATATTAAAGTTGAAAATTACATTAATGTAGAAATGCGCTAACACAGCGTCCTAAAAATATTGATAAAATGAAAAAGGAAACATTGCACGAAATAAAAACAATGAAGGGCTTAAAACATGGCTTTTACGAAATTGGATGGGAAACAGGTGGGAGTTCATTGGCATCTGTTGGCTTTGATAGAGAGGGTAATAATTGGATGGCTCCGTGTAATTGGACGAGTGGTGAAACAATTGATTGGTCAGGAGTAAAATGGTATCTATTAGTTTTAGAAAATGACTATAAAAAGAAAACTAAAAACATAGCGTCTTACAATCAAAAGGTATTTATTTAACATGAAAATAATTTGCAACACACCCGGAAAGGGGAGAGAGGAAAACGTATGAACCCACAGATAGAACAAAAAGCTAAGTCAATCGGCTACAAGGTTGTAAAAGGCAAGCATCATTGTGATGGATGCGGAAATTATGGCAAAGTGATGGAGTACGGTGGTATGACTGAAAGCGGATATGAATCTGATTATATCCATTGTGAAGATTGTATAGTAACGTCATTAATGGTGCATTTTAAAGTTTAACAATTATGAAAATTAAAATAACACAACCAGGTATTGCCGAAGATGGTAATAATGCCCTTTACCCCGATGGTGCAGATTTGCCTATGGGGTGGAGTGGTGAGGTAAGTGAGGTTTGGCAGTACAAACATGGCGATGAGTGGTTAACTAACCAACAATCAGAAGAAAAGATGAACAATATACCCGATTGCTATAAACGCCGCGCTTACATCGCCACCATCCCCGCCCCCGATGCACAGCCAGTTAAGGCGGTAGAGGAAGAAAATGAAATGTATTACTGCTTAAGCGATAACGGAGATTTAAACGGATTGTACTTAGCCAGTATGCGAGAAGTTTCTGAACACGTCGAAATGGATTTATGCGACGTTGAGCCTTTAGACAGGCATAAGGTCCAATATACAATCACCCCTGTATTTATGACAGAAACAGAGTTTAATAATTTACCTGAATACGAAGGATAGAAATGGAAAACTCAAATAAAGAAGCGGAAGCTATAATAAGTTGGCAATACATGGATGATTTAAAGTCCGCTTTTGAAGCGGGTGAAAACTTTAACAACGAGTGTCATTGTGGGGAATGCAGTTACTGTATTGATGTTAAGGATGAAGATGCACCCAACTTTGAAGATTGGTACTTAAAGACATTCGGACATTTTAGAAAGCCCTCACCCCAGCCTGTAGAGAGTGTTGAGGAAGCGGCTTATAAAATACTGGCTAAGCATACGGGCACAGATATTCAATATCTGCACTCAAGAAATAGAATAATTATGGCTATGCAGGAATATGCCAACTTCATCAAGCGCGACCATGTGCCGATTGAAGAGGTGGTGAAGATAATTTACAACTACGGTGCTATCAGACTTTCTTCAACGCATGAACTTATTAGGCAAATCAAATCCCTTAACCTATAATTATTTAACAAGATGAATTTACAACAAGCAAGGGCGCTATTTATAAACCAATATGCAGGAATAGGTTTAAAAATGAGCTGCATCGCAAAATCGTTCCAGTTGGACGATAAAGAGTTGCGCGGAGTTTTACTTAACGACAACTTAGAATTAACACTTTACCTATCGGATAAAGGATATGGCGATTTTTTCGATATAAATGAATGGCAACTTAATCTTAGATCAGTTAGTCAATTAACGGATGAGGAATTTCTTTTTGTTTCTATTATGAGCGACCCATCTAACGAAGATGAGTTGTATGATGATCAAAATATTTGCAACGGTAAATATCAAATTAGTGAATTTCAAAAAGAATTGGATATGCCAGTTGATTTTTATCAATACCTTTTACGTATCGGCATCCTTTTACCCTTAACATACCTTGACGAAAACAACAAGCCGGTAATGTTACAGCCTGACGAAATAATTGAATTAGGCTGGGCAAAGATTAACTAACCCATCCAACAACAGGACAAAATAAAAGAAGATGAAAGAATATAAAAAACCAGGTAGTTCTAATTATGAGATAACAGGTGAGGTTGAAACTTTAAATGCATCTAATAATTCAGTTGATATTCTAATATCTAAAGGGCGTGAACCCCGAAAATTAGTTAATATTTCGATGCCTGAAAATATGGTGAAGCAGTTTATTCCATACCTATATGTTACAGTAAAAGCAAAATTCATAAACGGATCAGTATTTATAACCCCCAACTAACATGAGCAACACAACCAATAAGGAAACCATAATGAGCATGTCAATCAGTCACGGTATTGATATGGCAAAAAGTGTACTAACACCAGCTGCTAAACAGAGGATTATTTTATCCGCATCACTTAGCTATCGTGAAGGTTACAATGCCGCCCTCCAACTATCCGCCCATTGCAAGGAGAAAGAGGATTTACCAGCCCCAAGAGATACAACTGAAGGCAGCTATCAAATAATGGGTGTAAAAGGCAAGGATAAAGATGAGTGGGTGCAATCAATTGACCACTTGCCGGATTATTTACAAGAAGTATTGATAGTGGATGAAAAAAACATTGTTAGACCTATAATATACACTTTTTGCTTCTTTAAATATTGGCAACCCCTACCATCACCACCAAATAAACATTAACATAGAAGAGTATGAAAATTGAAACAAAGCTTAGCGTCAATCAGCAAGCGTTCTTTATGATGAATAACAAGGTTTGTGAGGCGAAAATAATCGGTATTAAGGTAATGGTAGGTAACGACGCTTACCCGTATATAACATACGAAATTGATAACAATCCAGCAGGTACTAAATACACCACAACTGGCTTTAATGAAAGCGAAATATTTTCACACAAGCAAGCATTATTAGAAACGTTATAACCCCATCATTTTAGTGATGCTACGAAGATGATAAAAAGAGAAGACTAATAAATATGAAAAAATTAACAGTATCTATTCTTGCAATCGTATTGCTTGCGGGATGTAAAGGCGATCCAAATAATAATTATACCCCAACCGAAGACACAAGGTACATAATTATAAAAATACAAGAATGTGAATATATTAAAGCTGCATACCGTAGTGACGTGCCATTAATTCACAAGGCTAATTGCAATAACCCAATACATAAAAGATGAACAAATATTACAAAATCCTAATCCGTCCCAACAAACACCGACCCTGGAAAAAAGAAGCCATATTATCGGTTAACTATTGGCTATTCCTTTGGTGTCCTGTGCGTATCGTTCAAAAAGATGTGCCAATATTTGTCGAGATCTGCAAAAAGCGGTTTGGTAATTTGATGGTTATTGATAAGACGAAGAAATGACCACTTCCGAACAACTCCAGCCTATCCAATGGATGATAAACCATTACACCGATTTGGCAAATACCGTTTGGGAAACATACCCTAATTTAGATGAAGCGTATTTAATGTACGATCATTATATGGTGTATGTGCTGATGTATGAGAGGGCAAGGGATAGGGTATTTAACTCTCCGAATTAGGAACTATACCTAACAATTTGGACAAGCCTAATACAACCATATCAAGCGATTTTAGAGCCGTTATAATCTCTATTTTTGCGGGATTACTCAATAACCCTGTAGATCCTATCCAAAAGGTCATGGCGGTGGTTACAATAAATGTAATCCTAAATACCCATGTAGCCCATAAAGGAGTTGGCGCGCTTAATGCTCCGAACTGTACTTTTGTTTCTGAAACAGGTACAGCTTTGTTGTCGATTAATATTTTAGTTTCTGTCATAATTATTTAGCTATCTCAAAGTGCATCCAGTCGTAATTTTTCTCTTTGCCTAATCCGACAAAACCATGCTTATAAAATATATCAATCATTGGTTTGTATTCAGGTCGTGCAAAGCGAGCTGTTGCAGATGTTTCGTGTAACAAATTCCTATCGGGATCTAAATCAATAGCAGTCCCCCATGAGTGCCTGGATAGCGTCTTTGTAGAACCTCTCATAAGCCTGTAGTTAAAGCATCCACCATAAAGGTCTATCCCTAATCTAACTAATTCATCGTAGCCATAATGCGCTAATAAGTCGTTAAAAACAGAAATGAAGTTTGCAGCAACCAACTTATGGCATTGCATTTTTGTTATATACTCTTTACGAGCCCATGCAACACGCATTTTATAAGGTAGCGTAATTGTAGTTAGGTAGCCTTTACCCGTTGGGTTAGGCGTACCGTATTTTGCAATTAGATCGGTTGTGCTTATCATGGTATTAATAATTTATAAGCGGATATACGCATTTCGGCAATTCGCTCTTTGCTAATTCGTTTGATATTTACTTTCATATAAACCTCCAAATTATAATCATAAACACCCACGGCAAATACATCAACACGCACATTGTTGTTACTGGGTAATTGTATAGGGGGCGTTTAAGCATATTTGTAAACTTACAACTTTATTTTGTTTTTCAAAAGGAATGTGTAAATTAGAAGTTCATTAAAACTCTACATAATGCAAAAAGAATTCAAAAAGTACCAGCACTTGGTACGCTTTGGCACAGACGATGCCATGAACATTCACTTAGGCGAAACCTACATTTTCCCGAAAATAGACGGAACAAACGCATCGCTTTGGTGGGATAATGGATTGCAGGCTGGTAGCCGCAACCGCCATTTGTCGTTAGATAATGATAATGCTGGTTTCTATAACTGGGCTGCCGATCAATTTAAGTTCATTAATTTTTTCCTAAAATACCCCGATGTTGTTTTATACGGCGAGTGGCTTGTTCCGCATAGCCTTAAAACATACCGTAAAGACGCGTGGCGTAACTTTTATGTATTTGACGTAATGGTACATCACTCTGATGAATATTTTCCATACGCAACTTATAAACCAATGTTAGATGAATTCGACATTGAATATATCCCGCCTTTATCTATTTGCAAAAACGGCGATTATGAAAGGTTTATCACTCACTTAGAAGGCAACAATTACCTAATTGAAGATGGTAAAGGATGTGGTGAAGGAATAGTAGTAAAAAACTATTCCTTTCAAAACAAATACGGGCGTAATGTTTGGGCTAAAATCGTGACGGCTGAATTTAGGGCTAAACATGCAAAAGAAATGAAACCGCCGATCGCTGAAGAAATAGTAAATGAGTTTGTTACGCAGGCATTAGTTGATAAGGTATTTGATAAAATACGGGTCACTAACGATGGCTTTCATTCTAAGCAGATCCCGCAATTGTTGAATACAGTGTATTACGATTTAGTAAATGAAGATTGCTGGAACTTCATAAAAAAATACAAAAATCCCACTATAGATTTTAGCGCCTTGCAATACCTTACTTACAAACGGGTAAAGGATTTATTGCCGCAGATATTTGGACAAGGTTAGTAGAGTTTCCTCTAACAAGTTAACAGCCGCCTTTGCTCTCATAGCGAGGCGGCTTATTTACCACCACAACCAACAGGATAAGTAGAATAATATAATCAATCCGAGTAGGGAATAATAGCACCCTGCACCCTGGTTATAATTGAAATTTTTAATAGACATAAGGATATGATAAAAAGTAATGAGTTGAGAATAGGTAATTGGGTAGAGTGCGAAGATATGCGATACCAAGTGATAGACATTTATAGTGTAGCGGATAAGGTTTGCATTTCATACGGGGTGACAGTGCCTTTAGATTATATTGAAGGAATGCCCTTATCGCCTAAAATACTGGATAAGTGCGGTTTTAAGGAAACCCCAAGAGGTATCGAAATTGAGGGATGGCTCCCATATTTGGTATGCCGTAAATCGGAAAATACAGGCGCTGTATGGTATCAGGTATTTAATGTTGCTGATTGTACCATCAAATACGTTCACCAACTTCAAAATCTATATTTTGCCTTAACTGGCGAAGAACTAACGATTGCCCTGTAACTACTTCTTATCCCTTGCGTATTCTCTCATCCTATCTAATTCGCGCTCCAGTTGTATCATTTTTTCAGATTGCACACGATTAGCATATTCACCTATTTTACTATCCATCATGGCGGCAATATCAGACATTAGTTTAGCAGATCTTTTTTCTGACCGCGTTTCAATCCACGCAAAGAACCCACCCAGCGTCGTTATAAGTGTTATTGCAGATCCTATTATTTCATTTATGCTCACTTGAATGAGCCTTTCATTTCAGATCTTGCTTGCAGCTTATCAGATAGGGCATTAACGGCATCTCCTAATTCGCTAATCCAGTTAGAGCCTTTTTGTACTGTATCGTTAACACGTAACCTGATTAATTCTTGCAGCAAAGGCACATCTAAAAACGCTGAAACGATTATTATATAACAGTTGGGGGATATATCATAAATGCTTTTAATCCTATCTGCAACGTCTGTTCCATCCTTTAATCGAACATCCATAATAACCAGATCAACAGATGGTGTAAAGTGGGCAATAAAATCGGAAAATGTGGTATAGGCTAAAATATCGTAATTGCCAGATAGTTGGCTGATGATTAAATCTTGCCAGATACGCTCATCATCTAATACGTTAATAAGGATTTTAATCGGGGTCACAGCTTAAATTTTAATTCATTAACCGCATGTGTTAACTTATCAATTGCATCCGTCAGGGGGGCTGTTTTAGCGTCTATTAGCTTGTTCATTTCAGCTTCACGGCCTTCAGCAAAGTATTTAACAACCCTATCAATTAAACGCCAAAATATACCACCTAATACAAACCATGGGGTAACGGCCTGTGCAAAGTTTAATATATCAAACCATCCTACGTTGTGTTGTGGTACAGGCATTTTGTTAATCGAATAATCCATGTTTTAATCCGCTTGTGAATACTATAGCTGAAATAGCAAAAACAGAGCCGTTAAATGTAGATATGTAAATAATTGGGTTGTTAAAATCAGTATCTAAAGCTAAGAAAAATAAAATGAAATTGGCAACGAAGCAAACCTTAGATATAATGTTAAACTGAAATTGGTAATTGCTTTTATAACCTATACAGTCTTCAATTATCCTTGCCAATAGTATAAACGCTGATGTGATATAAAAGAAAGCTTTAGCTTGTGTGCTATGCCATTCCCCTAAAAACAATTCGTATAGGTATAAATTAAAACATGCGGATTGAATAATCAACCCGCCCAATCCTATTAACGAACTACGCGCCCACATCCGGCACACATCTAACCCCGTTCCAAACGTAACCTTGTGGACATGTTGGCTCGCCTTCTGTAGTTACTTCATCATCCTTGTCAAAAATATCTTTCACAATCTCAATAAGGTACTCCAAAGCATGTTCTTTGAATTCTTTTTTAACTGCGTTAATAAGCGGCTTTAAAAGCACTTTAAATATCCCGCTGAAGATGCTAACCTTTAATGCCTTTGTTTCTTGTGCGTTCATAATGTATTATTCTAATATTCGTCTAAAGATACGTGATTTATATGAAGTTGTACCGAGTGTAACTCCGGTAAATGTTGCGGTGATATCGAAGTATTGCACCTGTGTCATATCGTTTGTCCAGTCAGCTTGCGGTGTGATGGATGAACTGCCTACAGGGATAGCCACACCGTTCATTTGTAAGATCCTGGCGTTAACTATTTGGCTTTGCATGCCCTTTATCTCTACTTCACCCTCTATGTAAATAGGGGTTGTTGCGCCCAATCCTGCAACGGATACCCCATTAGCAAGCGTTAATGTTGATCCTCCTAACTTAACCTTTAACGTTAACGTACCAACTGATAGTAAAGGACTCGTAACGTTCAATTGCAAGCTAAACGAATACCGGCTACCAATGTTTACCGATGATGCAAAGATAGTATCAGGATTAGGTAATAGTGATTTTTCAACCCCTGAATTCCCTAATGTATTTGTAACGGTCAATTCAGGGTATCTGACAATCTTTTGCCCTGTAGAGTTAAACGATTTAATGTATTGTGCGTTGGTGCATAAAGGCAACAACAAGAGCAGAAGCAATTTTTTCATTATGGTACGATGGTAATAGACCCGTTTAAAGGTTGTAAATAATAAGCGTTTGTTCCAACTGGTATCAATTGGTATTTTTGATTTTGTATAACCTCTGCATAGCCCGTAACCGGCGTTATAAAACCCGATGGTGTTTGTATGGTATATCCAGATGGTGCAAATATCCTGATCTTACCTGTACCTATTACAAGGCCAGTAATGATACTACTACCATCAGTTGAAAAACCTGTAGTTGCGGGTACTGTGAAGTTATAAGTGTTAGCGGTGTTATTTAGGTAGTCATAGTTCAATATGCCTGTGATATTTGCTGACATAACTACGCGGCCTCTGCCGACAATATCACTCAAATAAGCAATGGTATTAGACACGCCCCCGTCTTGTATAAATAACCTGGTTGCCCCCTTATAAATATCACCATCTACAGGAGTTGTTTTAGCTACACCTGCGGGTATGTTTAATGAACTGTATGTAGTTGTACCAACCCCTAATTTAAACTTGCTATCGTTTTGGTTGGCCTCAAAGCCGAAGTTGCCGTTACCATTCCAATATGCGCGGTTAAGCAAGCCAATTGTTGTGTTCCTGATCTGATAAGCAAAGTTGTCAGTACCCGGTGTAGTGTTTGCGCTATGCTGCCATTGTAAAGAGGATGTAGTTGTTACATCCTGTACGCCTGTACCTAAATTGCGGTTAAAAGAAAAAGCATTAGATCCAAGCCAAACCTTTTCCGTACTTACACCGAACCTGCTTAGATCAGATAAAGCGTTAATAGGAGCCTTTGTGTTGTTGGTGTAATACACCCCTGTATTCGTAACAGATGGCGTTTGAAACCAATTTCCATTACCTGAAACGCTACCTGAAAAACCGTAATCCTTTGTAGTACTACCTGATGCGCTGGAATTAGTTAGCGTTACGTTTGAGGGCGATATAGAAGAGGGGGTTTGAATGTCGTAAGCCGTGCCTACCGTGTTGATAAGATTAATAGCATTAAGATTATTCGCTCCGCTTAAATTACCAAACCTTGCAAATACACCTGCTGTTTTTACACCTAATAAACCGTTAACATTAAGATTGCGCGTAAGTGTATCAGCCAATACCAACGCATAACCAGACACGTTACGGGCTGCTACGTTTGATATTTGAAGCCCGTTTACATACCCACCGGATGTACCGCCAATATTGAAACCAAATGTTGTACCGTCAAAATTTACATTATTAAATGAGTTGTTATAAATAACAGAGTTTACAGATCCTACGTTTATACCTGCACCGTCCCCGCTTGCTATTGAGGTAATGGCAATGTTACTGAAAGTATTGTTATAGTTATAAGCGTAAACATCCCCTTTAGTAATAAATGCATCACTTGTATGCCCGTGTCCATCAAAACCATCTATCGTACCATAAGAGCCTTTGTAAGCTAAACCATGTGCCCCAAAGTATGAACTAAGATTGCGCCCTTTAAACCCGTACATATTCTCAAATAAAAAGGCGTGTTGACCGTTATTTGCGGTATAAGATAAAGCTGCAACGTTCTCAACTTCTATCCCATACTTTTGAGGGTTCGCAGATTGAGCCGCCTGTGCTTGCCCTGCGTAAATAGCTAAAGAACCTACCGTTGGCGAGCCGCCCGCATCTTTCCATTCTTTACCACAATCGACACCTAAATCCTTTATCTTGATATTGTTGTGTAGCGTGTCAATCAACTCACCTACAATAACAGTACCGCCAATTAGTTTAGTCGGTGCGGTGTAAGTAATTACAGGCGATGATAAAGATAAAGCGGTATAAGATAGCGTCCAGTTTGGTACAGGTTTCCCAGAGCCTAACAGAGATATATTTGAACGTGGTAAAACACCAGGCGTTACAAAACGGCCAACACCAATATGAATAATAGTACGCCCTGTAGTAGCCGTAATTGCGCCCGCCAAAGTAGCGAAAGGTTTATCTTTCCTGCCAATTAAAGCGGTTGCATTGTTGCCTAATGTATCTACCCATACTTCTTTGAAAGAGGCGAAATTTGTAGCCCTCAAATTAGCTATACTGTCTATTTGAGCCTTTGAGTAGGTTAAGCCCCCCGCCCCCGTTATCTCGCTTACATAAGCTAACGTTTCATTAGCCGAATTAGCGGGTCCGAATTTCAAACGCCCAATAGTAGGATCAAATTTAAGGTCTTTTGGTGATACCGCGTCAAATCTAATTGTTTGAGATCCATCCGCATATATGAACATGCCCGGTTGACCAGATGCTCCTATTGTTACATTTCCTAAAAAGTTTGCTTGAGAATTAAATTGGCTGCCTCCATTTATTTGTAGATAGTTTGTAAATGTCTTTTCGCCTGCTATAGTTTGATTAGTTGACTTATCCACAAATAAATTCCTAATCATCTTATTAGTTGGGAAGTAGTAATACTTGCCATTAATATAAGATTGCAGCACCATGTTACCACCTATATATGAGTAGCGATATTGTGGTGTAACGGCTGTTGAGGGGGTGATTAATGTGGTATCCTGCGCGGGTGTCGTTTGCCCTATAGCAAATAACGGCAGCAATACCACCAATAACGCTAATTTGATTTTATTCATGTACCTGTTTGGCTTGTGTTATCCATGCCCCTAAGTTAATTATTAGGTAGCGAAAAATAAAATAAAATATTCATTGTATATTTAAATATAGTTAGTATATTTGGGTATACAAAAACAGATATGATATGAACATCCAGTATTTAAAAAACGATTCAAAAAAGTCATTTAAGAAACTTGTAGGTATAAATAGAGATACCTCACCCGCGCACGTTCAAAAACTAAAATTGTCTATTGAACAAATAGGTATGTTGCAGGCAATAATTGTAGCTGAACTTTCCTTTATTACAGGCAAAAAAGAATTGTATATAATAGAAGGGCAGCACAAGTATGAGGCCTGCATGGCTTTGGGCATAGATATTCCCTACGTAATAATAAAGGGCATATATGATTATAAAGCTTTGGTTGAAACAATAGCTCTATTAAATTCAAGTTCTAAGTCGTGGAAGATGGAAGATTATATTTTAGCATGGGGCAGCGTAAATCCAGACTATAAAAAACTCATGGTTCTTTACAATAAGTATGGTGTAGAGGTAAATATTGCAGCGGGTATCCTGTCTAATAACGAGTCTCTCTTTAGTGGGAGAAGCAATCAATTAATAAAACAAGGGAATTTTTGCATAACAAATAATAATGCAGAAAAGCATATATCTTACACATCCGATGTAGTTAAACAACTTCCTAAAATAAACAGAACAGTATTGAGGACATTTATATCACAGTATGTAAGCGTTTTGATATCGTTAGGTTCGTCTTATGAACATGATGTAATGCTTCGTTATATAAACAAACAGAAGCATACCATATTGATGGAGCATGTTGACAAAACATCGATTACGGGGTTTTTTGAAAAGTATAGGGATTTTCTTAAATCAAATAGTTTTATTAGTCATACAGTAGTAATCAAGCCATGAAAAGAATAACACCTACAATGCCAGCAGTTTTAAAAAAGTCAATACATGGAGACATAATTTATTTATGGTTTAATGATAATGAAAAGTTATTAATTGATATTAACAAAACTTGTTTCTATATGCAATTCTGGAAAGCTAAAAATATTAAAAGCTTATTTTTCAGTGAACGAAAATGGGAGTTGCTTCATTCTAAAACAATTATCATTAGTAATGAAATAGATGACTCTAAGCAACTTAGGGGCATGACAGTTGAAAAGTGGAACATAGAAAATAGGGTACACTATATTATAGCATGTTTTTTAGAGGAGATAAGAGAAGCCCACCTAAAAAATATGTCGGTTAGGGATAAATTGATTAATGAACTTTTTTGACATGGATGTATTAATAATAATTGTTGGTATATGGGCCCATATTGAAAATAAAAAAAAGTCGTACAAACTGTCCCTATATATAATAGTGTTTTTCCTGTTATTGAATAATTTATGCGAACTTATTAATAAATTAACAACACTTAAAATAAAATAACATGAACATTTACAGGATTTACGAGCAAACAATGTTTGAAAAGGATAATACAACAGACTTGGATAACTGGCTTAAAGAACGTGGTGTATTTAATTATGCTATTGAATCAATTGGACAAGGTGTATATTTTGTATATACCAATTATAACCTAATGTGCGAGTATTATGTTGAGAGAGGCGAATTTACAGGAAGATTTTTCACAGTATTAAATAAATAAAAATATGGCATTTTATATTTTAAACACCGAGTGGCTTTATGCAGATGGTATAGAGCCTGATATTCAAGAATTTTTAGAAGATAATAAATTATATTATCATGGTTACATCCATCTTGACATGAATACATATCTCGTTCAGTTGGATGATTATGATTTTCAAAACAAATATTTACTTAACGTAAGAAACATAACAAACATATGAGGAAGATTTTAATAGCATTCTCGGTACAGTTAGTTACAACTGTAATTTTAGCGTCAATCGGTATATGGCCTTATTTAATAGGCGCGTGGTCAACTGTAGCATATCTCGCAACCCTTAAATACCTAAAATACCCCGGATTATGATTGAATTTATATTAGTAGGGATAATTGCATTCTGTTGTGGATGGGTGATAGGTGTTATTCACGGCGCGCAATATCAGAAAATAAAACAAATGGAAACTGAATTAATTAAAAGTAAATTGAATAAAAGATCGTTTAATGAGTTGGTGCAAGACGAAATAGATAAACAACCTATAAGCACCGAGGGTTCATCAATGATACCGGGAGGGAGAAGATAATGGATAAAATACAACAGATCAAAGACGGCAAGTACGTCCAGGCATGGGTAGCAAAACAATTGTACCCTAAAATGACAGAGCGAGTGGCTATTAGTAAGTTTCACAATAAGCTGTATAACAACCAAAACAGGCGATTTACAGATACTGAAATTAAACAGATTGAAACTATTTTAAAATAATTATAAAAAACATTTGGTATATTAAAATATACATGTACCTTTACATCCAACAACAAGTAATCACCGAACTTTTAACCAACTATATAAAATGAAAACAAGAGATGAGTATAATGCGGCATTGCGGGAGATAAACCAAAATGCAGAGGCAGCTAAGGTTTTAGTTATCAAACAGCATGTTGACGCTAATAACCCATACAAAGTAGGCGATATTATAACAGATACCCATACCATAATTAGAATCGATAAAATAGCCTACTATCTGTCGTTAAGTGACCCTTGCGCTAAATTTATAGGCACTCAATTGAAGAAAGATCTAACAGAGGCTAAGCGTCAAGATGAAACTGTTATTTACGGAAACAGCTCAATAACTAAACTTAACTAACCATGAAAAAGCTACTAATCCCCATATCCCTCCTATTCCTAACCTCTTGCGCTATAGATCATCCTAAGTTTTCTTCAGGCGATACCGTTCGGATCCATAACACAAGTTACCAGATAACCGGCGTAGTGCCACAAACAGGCAGGCAAGTATTCTACACCGCTTACCGTGCTGATGGTGCTTACTATCCGAGATTGGCGCAGGTGGCAGTAAGGAGGGTTGAGAAATGAAAACCACATTAACGTTTGAGCAATTATTAGAAATACATACTTTATTAAACAGACTTGATCCGGCAGATAAAGAAAAGGTTTCAAACTATTTGCATCACCTTAATTCCAGAGTTATGGAATTAGAAAACTTACTTAATAACATTTCTTTAAACATAGAAAGGATAACACCATGCACCACTTAACCACATTCTACAAAGGCTTTAACAGTTTTGCCACCATGAGTTTAGAGGATGGATTTATCCGCTATAACACAAAGAAACCACACGATGCTTGCGATGATGCAAGGCGTAGAATTAACGAGCTACAATTGCCATTGTCGGCTAAGGTAACTTCATATAATACTTTTATAATTACGCCAAATGAAAACTAACCTACAACCCGATTACTGGGGAACAACACAACAAGGTTTCCCCCCATATCATTCTGCCGCCGGATGGGAGAAAGAAAAATCTATAACTTTGGATATTATCAAACTACAGATCCGATTTGCAAGGATAAACAGATTGCTAAACAAATCTGAATTGATGTTTAAAGCTGCTTACCATGCTAAGGACACGCGCAACCTGTTACGTTACGAATCAATAACAACTATCCTTTACAGGTGGCATATGAGCGTTGCCGAAAGGTTGATATTTGATTATAAACAGGTTTTATAACACTAAATAATAAGTAAGATGAAAAAGTATAACGCGGTTATCATAGCCATTCAGGTAATAGTATGCGCAATATTGGTTCTTTTGTACAATAGGCATAAGATTGAAGCAGATACAGCTATGGTAATAAATATAATAGTTGGTACTATTGCTATTTTAGGTCACTTGGTAGAATTTAACCACCCACCACTAAAGGAGAAATAGAAAGATATGGAAACTGTAATAACTTATCAAGGGCTGTATGACACATCAGATGGTCGTAAAGGATGGTTTGACATTACCAGAAAAATGTACACCGATTATTTAACAGGTAGGTTTACTGGCTTGCTGCAAGATGTTAGAACTAAAACCGAGATACTTTAACCCCCGCCCTCTCTACATCGCCATCCTAATCGCATGGGTGGTTGTGTGTTTGGTGTATTGAAAAATTAAATAACATGGTAAGAGTAGTAGATGGCATTGGCCGACCTGTATTGTGCGAAGATTGCAAACAGAAATTAACATTATCCAGAAAAGATGATTATTGCAGTTGCGTTAATTGCAAACATCCATTTTTTAGGTCTATAAAAGATCAATCTGGAATACTTCCTTTAATTTGGTTTGCATTAGCAGCATCGCTTATTTTGTGGGTATTAATATATTGCTATGCCCACTAAACACGAGAAATACATGAAGGAGAGGGAGGGTATAGGGGCTTTTCGAATAAGAAAGGCGGCTTTTCTTGCATCGTTATGGGACACAAGAACCGGCGATGGGCTTTATAAACGAACAGGTAAGATTAATAGATTACAATTGATATGAAAAAAGTAATACACAACTTCAGTAAGTTAATATTTATGGCAATAGCTTTTATACTGCTAATTTCTATTTATAAAAAAGTCACAGGACATGACATAGAATTGCCTGGTACAATAGGAATGGTTAGTTTGTTTTTATGGTTTATGACTACAGATTAGCTTATGAATAAAGCGTAACCCTGGCAGCGTCTAACTAAACTGGATAAAGAGTAATAACAACATCATCCAAGGTGCCTGTATCGCCGGGATGCCCTTGTATAGATAAGCTTGTTATAACTGTACGGGATGAATTGGTATAGTTTTTAGTGATTATAATATCGTTTATAATGGTTGCATTAGCATCGTCAACAGGATCTATCATTTCAGACACGGCTATAAACCCCTTATTTAGGGCAGATGTTGACATATCGTAAATAAACGGGATGCTTGACCCTGCTGGTAAATCAATCACCTCTTTTTCAAGAGGTATGCCTCCATACAAATAAGGTAAGTCAATCCATACATCAACCCCGTTGCCTATTTTGGTGCCTATAAAGTTACCCGAGCCATCTGTTTCATGCCCCATAACCCTATCCGGCAATAAAGTAGGTATTGCAATCCACTCTGCCGTTGTGTGAACATTCTCTAATATTGTTACGTTAGCTACTAAAGGCATCTTGTGAGGTAATTATCATGTCAGGGTTTTCCCATCCACGCTGGTCTAATGTATCAAATTGAACTACTGAATATGTACCTAGTGCATTTATGACTGCCAGTATGTTGCCGAATTGGTCAAGAATTTGCACGGTACTACCCGCTGGAGGTAATGGAGCGTCGGGGTCAAAGGCCTTTACTAAATCACCGTCAACAACAAACGTTCCGTTAAATGAGCTTACTGCGTTATCAGGGCTATCTAAATCGAAAGTGGTAAGCAATACAGTTCCAGACCATTGTATATTATTGTTATCGGTAAACAGAAACGGCAGCTTCCTCGTTTGCAATATAATATCCTGCACCTCCGAAAAGTTAGCATCGTCTATCGTATTTGTTAACGCATTTACAGTTAACGTAGTGGATGTTTTACCTCCGTATTCATACCGCTTACCTTTCCCGTTATCCTTTGTAGTAGTCTCCAGTAGGTCGGCCGATGTGCTTAGTTTGGTATCTTTTGAGTGGCAAATAGAACGGTAACCAACAGATAGCTGTATATAAAATATTAATTCATTACCTGTTATAATCCTTTTTGCCATTATGAGGGTAAATATAAATAAAATAACATAAAAAAGCGCAACACCCAATTAATGAATATTGCGCTTAGCCGGTACTATTGACCTTTGGTTATTTCGACAACGTGGACTACCACCGCTCACGGCTATTGTAGGACTCGAACCTACCCAGTTCCAAAGAATGGATTCGAACCATTGACCATCAGATCTTCAATCTGACACTCTACCAACTGAGTTACTTTGGAGTACGTTCGCAATATACTAACTATTTATATTCTTTCTCGAACTCTTTTCAAATTTAGCTACGTATTTGTAGGTAAATTGCGCGTCACTATCATCTATCTCAACAATGGTAACCGATGCTATTGCATTGCGGGCATCCAATGATATATTAAAAGCCCTGAATATGTCATTAGGATAAAACCGCAAAGCAAATACCCCATAATAAGCCACGTAAGCGCATATTATATCTCCCTCGAATATTTGCATAGGACGTGCATAATTACGCGCTATAGCCCTTGTAATGGTTGCAGGTAGCCTATCTAATGGGTCTAATGACTTAAGCGAATAGTTCCAAAGGTTAGCCACCACTCCATCTTCATAAGGGGTTTGTGTAAACAAGTTGCCTGCTATCCGCTTATTTTGTGGATATGTAAATAGCCTTAACGGCACTTCTTTTTGATTGGCTTGTGGGTTAGTAACAATTGTTGTTATGTGGCTTTCACCTGTCTGTTTAGAGTAGGCTTCGTTCCCATCAGCAAGAGATACTTCAAAATTATCAAAATCAATTGTTTTAATGGTACTATTTTGATCTTCATAACCATCCTCTCCAACGGGAACAGGTCCATAAAACTGAACATAAACCCGCCCGAAATCTTCTGGGAAAGCGTTTGTAGACACACTAAAACTATTCCACGCGTTATAGTCTGTAATCCTGGTGCTACCTATAGGGAAAGAATATGCAAGCGATTGATTACCCGCAAGCCACTTCTGCTCTTCTATATGAAAAGCCCACCTTGTTCCGCTTTGCCCAATGAATAATAAACCAACCACCGGGGCTGCGTTAAAATCATCAGAATACTTTAAAGGTCTCCAAACAAATGATAGTTTAAGTAATTTATTAGGTTGGTCAATTTGCCATCCATCTTCAAATTGAACATATTGAGGGCTGCTTACATTATTGGTATTTACACCTGTTTGTATAGTGCCGTTTTGTATTTGATTGTAAAAAGCATCCTCAAAAGTTGAGTAACCTTGCACCCTTAATTCCCAATCCCCGTCATACGCGGTAATGTCATTATGCAAAAACGCTGAATTTGGGGTAAACTGTTCCCATCCTTCAGGCAACACTCCCTCAACCGAGTTAATCTCAAACGATGGGTTAGGATATAACAAGGCCAATATATTAAAATCTACATTACCTTTAATGTTATATGCCTTATCATAATTTAAAGGCTGTGTACCCATTGGTAGAAATGGCTGATCGAAACCAATTGATTGATAAACGGGATGGTCAACAGTTGATCCACTGCCGGTAGTTGTACCTGTTTGCAGATCTACTGTGTAAAACGCGCGCTCAAACTCTAATGCGTTTAGTGACTTTCCATAGTAATACAGGTCGTTCCAGTTAAGAAACACGAATTTACCTTTGTGCTGAATAATAGACAATCCCATGCCCTTGACCAATAATTCCAGGCACTCATAAGTTGAATTAGGCACACCATCAGTACCATACATTAAATCGCTCCATGTGGCTATCTTAGACCATAAATCGCTATTGTATGAGTTGTTATATCGCAAAGAAGAAAGTATCGTTATACGCCCGTAATCATAGCCTAATTGATCTAAGCATTGCTTAAGTAATTCGCACCATTGCAATAAGGCGTATTGAGGCACTTGATCCGATGTATAACCATTACCGCCCGATCCATCGCCCCAAAGATTACCTTTTAATGAAGGTAATCCGTCGGTTGCGGTTAAGGTAAATGGATAATTTGGATCTTGATAGTAATCTTGTGTTTCATCTGGAAGCATCCATCCGATAAAATCAACCGAGCCGTTTGCCCATATTTCAACCTTCCATTGCTTTTCGGGTGCTTTAGTGAACTCATCAGTAGTGAATGATACACCATCGTATAACAACGCTATATCAACAGACCTGCTAATAATTGTCGTGGTTTTATCCTCTGCGCTATCCTGCTGTTTTAGCATTAGCGGCTTATCCGTTCCTTTTACGTCTTTAGGGTATTGCGTATTGTCATAGTTGTTACGCATATCATATAAACGTACCTGCCATGACAGCTTAACCAATCCGGGCTTATCTATCGTTTCAAAGTCTAATTTATATTTCCAATGGGTTAATGTTGCATCGTCAAACGCGGATACAGTAGCAGTTTTCGTTACGTCACACCCGTTTGCATCCTGCGCCCGGATAATGTAATCATCTGGTGGTAAATTGTCGAAGTATCCCGTTGAGTTACTTAGGTTGATAGATAAATCATTATTGAACAGATAGTAAATTATTGGCGCAAAACTGCTTGTAACAAACAGGTTAACCGTTCCATCATTTGCACCGTCAGCAGTTTGATCCGTTACCTCAAAATTTATCTCTGTTATATCACATGTTGGCGCAACGTAACCGCAATATGTAGAGTTTGGAAAAGCCTCGTAATAAGCATACGGGTATGCTGTTTGTACTCGATAAATATACTTTGTTGTACCGCCGCAATAAGGAGCGCCAACTTGAACGCCGTCCGATGGTTTAGCGGGGCCGGATATTGCAGGATAACTATTACTTGTTATGTAGGTTGGGTTTGTTGTGTCGTATGAAACGGTGTTTATCTGCCCGAATTGGAAAAAGCTGTATAGGGTGCTAAGTGCCATTACGATGTTCTCCCGTTTTGTTTGTTAGATCTGTTGTTCCAAAGCACCAAAGTAGACCCCTCTAACCTCGCTTCTAATTTACCGCCTCCTTCGCTCCTTGCGCTGCTTAACATCCCATCAAGTTTAGGTAAAGGTATAACCGCCTCACTATCTCTACCCTCTCCAATCATTGCTAAAGTAGGCCCTGTAACCACACCGCCCTGCGCCATAAAGTTTAAGCCAGATAAGCCTTTGAATATATTACCGAAGCCGCTTTTTGCTGAAGATATACCCAGTAATCCCCCCAATCCTGTAAATGATAGCAAAGCAGACAAAGCAGCAGCAGCGAGAGCAGCAGCAACCAATCGACTAATTAATTGTGTTAAAAATTGTCCCATTGCCGAAACGAAACTTTGTGTCCCTGTTAATGCGCTTTCAAACGCTTGTGTTAAACCGCCCCCTATAAGTCCAGTAATCGCTTGCAAGTTATTCTTTTCACGCTCATCAGCCTTTGCTTTTTCATCCTGTCCTAATCTTACCTCAACCTGCTTTTGCCTGTACTTCTCCAATACATCAATAGCATTTTGCATGCCCTGTAACGTGGCTGGATCCGTACCCAATGCGCCGCCTGAAGATACACCACCGCCAACACGTGTTAAGTCAGGCATCCTTTGACCCATTGTTAACAGGTTTAGAAATTGTTGCTGAACTTCTTTTAACCGTTGTTGTACCGTTGTTAATTGTATAGCCAATTGATGGGCAGCGGTCATATCACCTTTTAATATGGCATTTTCTAAAGACTTCGTTAGTTTAGATATTTCAGCCTCTAATATTGCGAATCCCTCTATTGGTTTAGCTAATGCCCCGCCAGCACTTGTTATTATCCCCGTACCAAACTGTTTTAACAGTTGTTGTATGGTATCTTGCCATTTCTTTACTTGCTTTTCTTGATCTGTTCTTATTTGCTCGGTTACATCGTACTGTTTTGCAGCCTCCGCTTTTATGGGTGCTGTGTTATCTTGTCTTGCTAAGTTTCCTTTAACCAAAAAACTCTCAATGGGTAATATTAATCCGTTACCAGGCTTTTCGGCTTCTTTTTGAATGTTCTTTATTATTTTTCTAACATCCCTTCCACTTGCATCAGCACCCGGGTTAGCAGCAACAAAAGCAGCTTGTTTTATAGCCCGTTCAACCAAAGGCTTTAAAACTGTTTGTAATTGCTCTTGCGCTGCCGAAACAGCTGCCTTTCCTAATATAGCCTGTGTTAAACTCTCGTATGCAGATGACGCTTTACCCGCCAATATAGCCTCATCGCTAAGGTTTTTAAAATAAGCAGGGTATTGTGATTGTAATTCGTCAACCGCCTGTTTACGATCCTTAATAGATAGCGTTTGATTTTGGGTTGCTGTGTATAACGTGCTTAGTGTAGCCGTTTCTTTTGACGCGGTATTTATGAAGGTTGCTAACGCTTTGCTATGCTCATCAATAGCCTCTTTACTTTCTTTGTGCCGACCCTTCCAGAAGGTTAAGCCTACAGATGCAAAGCCAATTGCAGCCGTTACAAGTGATATGGCTACCCCAATACCACCCGCTCCCGTAAGTACACCTAATAAATTCCTTGTTAAGCTTGTTCCGGTTTCTCTTGCTTCACGCTGTGCAACTTGGAAGCCCTCAATAAGTGGGTTTAAGTTATTCGCAATAGCTTGTGGGCCATATGCTGCATCCTGCGCAACACGTCCAAAATTAGTAAGCGCGAATGCCGCGCCCCTTGAAGCGGGGTTAATGCCTTGTATGGCTCGTGTTGCGTTTGTAGCTTGTGTGTCAATCTGTCTTGAAGCATCCGTTACGGTACGGACGGCAGAACTCATAGAAGAGTTTAGATTATCAATGTTGCCCCTTAGGACTGCGGTTAAGGTTACGTCAGCCATTATTTATTTGGTTTATGCGATCTAACGTCCGCTGTATTTTTTCTTTTTCTGCTTTTGTTTGGCGTTTAACTTTAGGCTTTGGCTTATCTCCAATTTGCCAAAAATCATCAATGCTTTTTACCGCCTTTTTAGGATCTGCATTAGCCTGGTATATTATCCAACATATTTGCCTGGTGTGTAAGGTTTGTTTTTTATCATCTTCAGCTGCTTTAGACAAATAACCGGCACACATTAATTCAAAGTCATAAGGCGATATATAAGCGTACTCTAAGGGTTTTAACCCTAACTTCCCATATGCGAACTCTCTAACTTTGCCCCAGTCGGCTGCGGGTTGCTTTCTTCTTGTTCCTTTTTTTTTAAACCATCGCTAATTTTATCGAGGCTTTTACCAAACCGGCTTTCTTTCCATATTTCACAAGCTTTGTTTAACTCGGCTATGTCTTTTACATCTTCGCTCGAAAACAAATCTTCAACCCCTATGACAATATCGCGATATTCAGGCGATGGCACACGACTTAACATGGCTTCATTATAAGCCCCTGCATACATCGCATCGCATATCATAAGTAAGTTATTGCCCTTTGATACATCGTCAGCCTTGCGGCTTAATTGCAGCCTTAAAAACTCTTCAGACGCAATCATGCCAAAAGTTAACCCAACCTTTTTGCCATTAATCGTTATTTCTGCGTAGTTATTCATTAAGCAACTGGCGTATTAAATGGTTCGCCCTGACCTGTGAATGTAATTGAGAAAGTTGTAGCTGCATTATCAGGCGCGGTTTTCTCCAATGATGTAATCCTAACGTTTCCGCGAATTATATCATCTTCATCTTCTGTATTATAGAACTCTGCCGCAAATACGGTTCCAGCTTTCCATAAAGAAAACATCTTATTAAAAGAGGCTGTACCAGCATCAGGTGTACCTGCTATTGAATTACCTTCGCCTGTTATTGTCCACCCTTTTCGCCCTGGCTGCGTAGTAGTCCACAAACCATCACATTTAGAAGATGTGTCTATGTCATCACCAGATGCTTGCCAACCGTTTGAGGTTAGACACACTAATGTTTCGAAGGCGTTTGCTGTGCCTGTAGCAGTCCTAACAAGGTAAAGCGTACCGTTAATTGGTGTATTTGCCATGATTTTTAAATTTCTTGTATTGAATGGTTAAATATAGTAATTGTTCTGTATATATTTTGCTCTTTTGTTTTTTCTGATAAATTACGTGTCAGATCTATTCGGGACCGAGTGCAAACAAATGTAGTAAGTGGGAAATTACCGGATGTTGTGGTAAGTATTCTTTGCTTAACGATGTTATTCAATATTTCCGATTTAAGAAAAGACCCATTGTAAGCCGGGTAAGTTGTGTAGCTATCGACCTGCATCGAATAGCGACCTGCAAAGTGACATTTAACGCTTTCGTCTGTGCTTGTTTGGTTGGATAAGATAATGTAAACAGGCGGTGGGCTTTGGCGGGTGTAAGGCGCAACAGTATCGTTAACCTCATCTGAATAAATAGGCACATTAACGCTGTCTATCTGTATGCCAGTTAGCAAGGCTATGTATTTTATTCTTAACTCGGTTTGTGCGTCTCTCATTTACGTTCTTCTCCCGTTTGCTGCATCCTGTACTATTTTTAATAACCTGCCCTCAAATCCGTTTGTGTATCTCGCCCAATTAGGGTAAAAGTAAGGCTTAGCAATTAACCTACCTTGCCCATTAATATAAAACGTTCGAGCAATATCCTGAAACTCTTTTGGCAAAGTTGGTACTAATGCTGCAGCACTTTGACCTGTTCCAAACTCAACATAAGCACCCATATTTCCAGCGTTTACTTGTATTTGCATTTGTAAGCCGCCAATAGACGCTACCTTTTGTATTTTTTGCCCAATTTCGACTGGCGCATCTCTATATGCCCCGACTTCAATATCAGTGGCAGTGGATTCAATCTCTTCAACAATATCTTTACCTAAATTGCCTAAACCTCGCAACCGTCGTATAAGTTCTGCCGCGCCATCCATTATTTCACCAATCCAATTATTAACCACATCTGCCTATCCTCCATCGATTGTTGAATAGATGATATAGTAATCAACACATCCTTGTACTTTATATCCATCGTTTTTAGAGGCGTGAAATCTCGCCTGTATCTGGTCAATATGGAATAGCCACCTTTCAGTATTTGCTGATTGCCTTCAACTGTTCTATCCTGCTTGAGCGGCGTTACATTAGCGTTTGTTTCCAATAGAACAACTGGAGCGGATGGTATAGACCCCCCAGCCCCGTCACTTACTTGTGCGTAAGTGACAAACTTTATTCTGCTATTTAACGCGCCGGATCTTAACATTAGAACGGATTGCGGTTATAGGTTTTCATTAATTCGTTTGAGTTATTAGGCACTTTGTTAATACTCTCTGTGCTAAAGTTTTCCCTTTGCATGTATGCAGTAGCTACACGTAGCTTTAAGGCTAATTTTAAATCCTCTGGCACTTCATCGTAACCCGCTGTAAACGTTAGGTTAGTGCTATAGGTAAATTTAAACACAGGATATTCATCCGTTCCAATATTGTCAAACTCCACCGTATTACCTGACAAATCTTTTATCACGACATCGCCACCAACAGGTACATTTTGCAAAGCGTACCCGCAATAGTTATATTGACCGCAGCACGGCTTTCTATAAGCCTCCGTAACTTCCCTTTGCATAATGATAATACCTAATTGCCGCTCCATAGCAATACGCTCGGCGGTAATAATGAG
>Ga0247741_1000171_pt1 | contig 42179 bp, 48 predicted proteins | sample UWRJL213509R2_FD_180945 | JGI IMG/M metagenome (GOLD analysis project Ga0247741, IMG submission 180945) | Plant litter microbial communities from Arlington Agricultural Research Station in Wisconsin, United States - UWRJ-L213-509R-2 | ecosystem: Environmental > Terrestrial > Plant litter >... | reverse complement strand
CATTTTCCATTTTCACGCCGCCGCCAGTGCCCCACGCACACCCAACCTATTGGAACACCACCAATAGTTTGTAAATCTTCCTCATCATCATTCTACTGATACTCTGTGAAGTGATCTAAATCTTATCTGCTCATCCGTAAATTGCCCCATAGAACTGGGGGAATCCTTTGCAGAACAAACTGCTGCTTTAGGTGGTATGGGTGCGAGGGTGCAGGAAGGACCAGTGTTGTCCATAGGAACATCGCCACGCGGGTCGCCAGCTTGTTTGTCAGACAATCCTTCAAGTCCCTCGTACTCCTGTACATATTTTCTCTCAGAAAAAAATGGTCGGAATTCTTTATAGGAAAATCTATGGAAGAGACGTGGATACAACCAAACAAAATTAGGATCTAGGATAGGTTGTTGATGCGCATGTAAGTACTCTTCAATATCGAGCGGCTTTGCGTAGCGCTAAAAAAATAGGTTTCATTGTATTTGTTTAAGCGCGAAGTAAACATAAGATTCAAAGCGTGCAGACCTTGTAGTAATCAAGAACAGCGTCTCGAACCGATTGAACAATTTGAAATTTCACCCATTCAAAGTCCTAATTTTATAGCACCTGGGGCCAGTGCGGCGCCGACCCAACAATGAATGCACGAACCATGTGGTTCCCGTCCACAGTAGTTGGTGCTAGTGGGCCATCGCTGAAGCATGGCAGTACGAGTATTCCATGATTTGTGCATTGCAACTAATATTCCGATACCGTATTTCCTATACAGAACATCTTCAATTTATAAGTGAAGTATATCCTTCAAGTTAACTAGAATGACTGCAGTAGGCGCCGTGGCGCGTCGTTGCCGCTTGTCGCTAACCTCTGGTTGGCTCCCCGAGAATCTTTCATTCGATTCCCAGACCGTCAGGTCATCTACAGTGGCATTGGTGGGAAATCGTAATGGATTATGCGTGTTGCCCTATTACTGGAGCTGTTTCAGGGTCTAGAAAGTCGCCATGTCATTCACCGTAGGGAATAAAAGAGAGTAACAAAGAAGACGGACCAGCATAACGCAGACTTTGAGACCTAACAATCGATGCCCTGCGCATACTCGCCTGTAGACGCTGGTAAACGACCTCCCATAGGTGCCACCCATAAATAAGACTACGCGCTGGGGGACGACCACGCACAAGTGACATTTGAAACCAAGAAAAAAATACATAAGATAGAAGTAAACGTCTTGAATACATATACAGCGAAATTTAGGTGAAGAACGCATAAAACATACAAAATTGCAAATATGATCAACAACTCACCAAAATAATCGAGCCCATAAAAAGTCTTCTAAACCACTGAAGAGCACCATTTTCCATGAATATATGAATAAAAATAGTCAACGTCACATGGCGAGTTTCAGAAGGCAACTCGACGCAAGCGCCGAGAAAAGGCGCCCACGAACTCGCAACAGGGCGAGTTGGATGAATAAAGTTTGCGCTTGTTTGATCTGGGCCTGATTGCTCGCTATGCTCGCAACCGTCAGACATTGTGCCATCAACTGAACATCTCTGCCCCAAGTTAAGCGTCAGGGAGCAGACAGGTAATTCCTTCGCTTGAGGCTGCTTGCTCAATGTCTAACACGGTCCTTCAGATTGGATCAAGAAATGCAGTCACCTGCTGAGCTGAACCATTGCCTTGCGATTCTCGATGCCGCCAGAAATCGTAGATGTGAGTCTTTAGCAGAAGGACAGCACCTCCGTAGTGTTGTCACTACTCCAGGTCCAGGAACAGGTCAGTCTTGATGGTCTTGATCTTCTCCCTCCGACCACTGAGTCATAATTTCAATCTAGGAGACTCGGCTGATAACTGGGTCTTATCCAGCCAGGAGATGAGGGTCTCCAAGAAGCTGTCCACATTGAATTTGGCGTTACAGAACTTGCTTTTGGCCCAGCGGAAAAAAGACCCAAATAACTCATATCTAATGGGTATGGCTGCAGCTCAAGGTCTGTGACTAGCAATTTGCCTCTTTAGGTTTCTATGGCTCACTTCCGGCTTCAGGAAAGCGCATATACTCAACTTCAAAAGAAGGCTCTCCTTCTCGATCTCATAAATTTTGGCCGCCTTTGGCTTCACCTCATTCACAGATAGTTCGTGGTGGTGAACTCTCATTAAGAGACCATCTTGAGGCCCGTCAGTATCTCCAAATCTAGTCACTGCACAAATTGACCTCTAACCTATCTTAGACGATGAAGATTCTGTTGATTTTGGCAGAGCTGCTGTTCAAGCTGATAACGATGCAGACATCTCCGAAGTGATGACGATGTTGTACGAGTGTAAATCACACTGAATTTCTGATCTCTACCTTCCATTCTGATGTGGTATTCAAGATCCTCACAATACTAGCCTGAGCGATGTTGGCTCAGAGCAGCATCTGTCTCTGGGCATCGACTTCCCAGGGCCTTCTGCTGCAGCCTTTCATCTGGAGGTCCACTCTCGTGGCTCATCGAGTTGGAGCCATTTTCATTCACCGGGCCGCTCGCATTCACCAAGGCGCTCGCCTTCACTGAGCCATGCGCATTCACCAGGGGGGTACTCACCTTCATTTAACTGCTTGCATTCACCAAGGCACTCGCCTTCACCAGGGCGCTCGTCTTCACCAGGACGCTCGCCTTCACCAGGACGCTCACCTTCACCAGGACGCTCGCCTTCACCAGGACGCTCGCCTTCACCAGGACGCTCGCCTTCACCAGGACGCTCGCCTTCACCAGGGCGCTCGCCTTCACGGAAGCGCTCACATTCACCAAGGCGCTCGCCTTCGTTGAGCCGCTTACAGTCGCCGAGGCGCTCACATTCACCCGGCTACAAGAACCTACCTGTGTCAGCTGCCCTCCCAGACCTAGAGGGCGTTGAGATGCAACTAATCAGTTGTCTGGGAGAAGGTGCAGCAATTTTTGACCTCAGGAAAGTGAAAGTAATTAACTTGGACACTCTTTAGATCTGCGGTCTCTCGACAACCGATACCCAATTTTTGCTGCACTCAAGAAGCTAGTCAGGAAGCGCGAGAGAGGTAAGTTCCAATATGTATGCCAGGCATCCTAGATCATGATAAAACACCATCTAACACTGTACAGATCAATTTGGTCAATTCTACTACAAATCTGATACCTACTCGGATGATAGTAATCCTCCTGGGCTGGTTGGGCGCTTCCTCTCCATGCCCACGTGGGCGCAATTCCGTGACGCAACCCGCAAAGAAGAAGAAACTCAAACTCACCAGGAGGTCCAGCTCAGGCTTGGCCACGCAGCACGGGACATTTCCTTCTTTCTGGGGAAGGCCTATCAAGAAATGGAAACCATTAGAGCCGGTCTAGGCAGTGAGTCCAATGGCAATAGAAAAGGCCTCACGGTCATCATGAAGCGTTGTCAAGAGGTCAAGGGCGAATACGAAAGACAGAGGCACAGTCCAGCCATGAATGGCAAGCAACCGGGAGGCCATCGAAAACAGAAAGATCCTGCTTACAAGCAACAAGGTCACACTTCCCTGCGTCAGCGAATTCAGACACGGTCTTTTTCGATCCAATCGTCCTCGGAAGAAAGGGCCTCCAAACGTAAACGATTTGCTTAATTGCTTTACATCTTGATTCTTAGTTTGTGTGTAGATTTTGTGCAGAACTCTAGGTACAATATGAGAGGGTTAAAAGGACATAGACAAGTCACCTATCACACCAGAAATTGTATTTTATTTAAGTGTTTTTATGAATACCAAACCCTTCTCTCAAGTGTCCTTGCATCATCCTCCGATACTTATTACTACCATTGCCCCACTTTCCCTCTTCGTTTGCTTCCTGACGGTTTCCAAGTCCTCTTTGCCCCACTTGATCTACCAGCAGAGACTGATGAGCCGCTCGAACGACGAGAGCTGCTTGGGGCAACAGAGATGGGTCGCAATGACAAACTTGCGGAAGGAAGCCACGGAACCGGCACTTTGCCGTCCCGAGTTGGCCGCGAGAAGCGATTGCTGAGTCCACAGACAGACAACCGGGTTGCATTGCTGCAAGGGGTATGGCGGGAGCGTTGGGGTTGACAGAGACGATAGTACTTGTGGGAGCTGGTTCTGAATTAGAATATGAGCCGAGTATGTTGATTCAGAGAGCCTCCGCGTATATTGGGCAACCCCATCGCCGAAGGTAAAGCAAGGCCGGGAATCGAATGTTTCTTGGGTCCTGGAGTGCAGTGAACGTACCAACTTCCAAGGACGACGTCGAAACTTGGAGCATCTAAGCCTTATGTAAGCGATAACTTCTCCTCTAGCAATTTTTTGTTTCGTCGCAGCCTCTCCCTTGGTATCCATCACGGCCAATTTATTCTCATCCTTGGCGTTCTTCTCCTTCTCCCTCACCTTCCCCTCTTCCTTCCTCTCCATCTCGTTCATGGTTACCGTTGGCGATAGCGAGCAGGTCTGTGTTTTGCTTCGAATACCTAGCTACATAGCTGTCCGGGTTGCAGTGGCAGCTCGACGGTCAATAGTGGGTGGCGGGGAAGAATGGGCCGTCCGGCCCGATTTTCCCGCTTTCTGCGTGCCTCAGCCCAGAAAGATGGTAGTATGGGGAATTCGTCCGCCGGATCCGCCGGATCCGCCGGAAATGGTGGAAACACTTAAGTTCTAGGCTAAAGTCTTTAAGTACGAAATGCCCTACGGCCTTAAGGTCACTCCGAATCCTCGACTTAAGGCTACATTATAAAGCCTTAAGTGCAAAATATTAAGGTACATGACTTAAGGTTGTTAACATTATCTAACTTAAGTGCTGACATGAGTATGCAAATTTTGAAATGTAAACTTAAGTTGCGAGAAATTCATGCTTAAGTGATACACAGTCCCAACTCAATTCGCTTAAGTATAACCACACGAACCTTAAGTTCTAGGCCGATGTCCTTAAGTGCGGAATTTTTTGCAGCCTTAAGTTCCTTGACACTCCTTAACTTAAATATGAGCACTGCAAGTCTTAAGCATGGGCGAAAACCATTTAAGTCAATAAATCATGATACTTATATGCAGAAAATTGACGTATAATGCACTTAAGTTCTGATACAAATTACTTCACTTAAAGCTCGGTGACTGCATTCATGGCTTAAGGTTGTTCTTGAAACCAGACGCTTAAGTTATTTTGATTACGATTGGCGCGCAGTCGGCGCTTAAGCGCTAAATGATATACTACTTGACTATATTTTGTTGCAGTCTTAAGTGCTAGCCAATAAGCGATGCTTGAATGGTCACTTAAGCGTCTGCGCTGAGGACTCCGAGGCAACACTTAAGTAAATTTAAGTAAATTTGGTGGCTTCCATTTAAGTCCTTTGAATTATTTCGATACTGGAGATAGTGGTGCGGGAATTAGGTTTTGGCGCCGCAGGCGGTGCAAATTTGCAACGCCTCCCAGGATACCCTAATTCACAGCCGTGATTCTCACCTGATTCACTGCAAATTTGCAGATATGCGATTCTCACTAATTCGCACCCATTTTTCGTTGTGAATCAGGAATATGGCGTGAATTTCTGCTACGTGCTGCGAATTAGGCTAGATATCACTCTTGTATGTAACACTTAATTGTCCTAAACAGAATCCTGGGGGGCCATGGTTGAGGCGTCCTGATTCTTCGTACAGTGGCAGCCTATGGTTTGGTACCCTTGTCGATATCTGTGAGGGTGGCAGTTACCACATCGACGACTTCGTTGAAGGTACCAGAGGGAGATGTCAAAGTCTGTCACAAGGTCGAGGTATTCATGTTGGTGAGCCACAGTCCTTATGTAAATCCGGAAGTTCTTCGCCGAGCCAGGATAGATCAGATGCTGTTCAACCTCAACATCATGATGAAGTACAACGGCTAACAACTACCGACTATTTCTCAATAAATCACTGACTATAGACTGACCCAAAATAACGAAATTGTGAAAAAACCTGGCTACTGACTGATTACTGACGGACTTTTGATCGAATTGCCACTCATTCTCTACAACCGGCTACCGACTCCTTGATTATCCTCAGTCCAACCTTCACCGACTGTTCAAGTTGTTCCCGGTTCACATTATCGACACATTTCCAGTTGAAACTTGGAAGTCGGTTTCATAAAGTCTTGAATTCGATCGACATCTGACTGCCTTCAAACGAATATAAGTATACCCAGACTTTACGTTTTTATTGAGGGTTAAGTTCGACATGGTACACTTATCCACCATCGATGCTGGGAGCCTGAGGACTAAAAATATTTTCATACACAAAGCCTAGCTACAGATTTGGCACAAGTTGCCTAGGAGTTGCGAGAATTGTTCACGCACTATAGGAGGATGAATTTGAGGCGACACGGTAGGCGACGGTATCCTTCGGAATATAGATCACGGTGTAAATATCAATAAATTTATTACTGAATAAGTATGTCTGAAATGGGTCATATAATGTTCGACAGACATAAAAGCCCTCTCTCAGTGCAGAAAACCTCCAAAGATGTGTTTAAACCACTGGGGAGCACGATATGATAGATAGATTACATGTTCTAACAAAGTTTCCCTGATTCGCACTGATTCGCACTGATTCGCACCTAAAATTTTGCCCTTCTGGGAAGCATGCAAATTAGCAGCTAATTCTCACCGCGAATTAGACTTTGCGAATTAGACTGGCCTGATTCCCGCAACACTAACTGGAGAAACTTAAGTGATTTTTAGTCACTTCAGACCTCGATTACGCAGCTTAAGAGACGGGCACTCCTTTATATGAGACACTTTTATGCGATATATAAGGTCTATTTTATTTGTCTCAGTGGTAAGTGGTGACTAGTGAAGTGCGTTTGAATGGAGGCTTCATGTTTGACTCCCATGTGTCTCTTAATTTTTGAAAATCTTCCGTAAGTGATGTGTCAGCATGTGAGGCATACTCAAGCACCTAGATCCTATTTTTAGATCATCCGACTTAAGGCTACTTTAGCGTTTCGAACTTAAGTGCTGACGCAAGAACGCAGAATTTGAAGCGCAAAATTAAGCTGAGAGTAGAAAGCACTTAAATTGTCCATATTCCAAACTCAATCCACTTAAGTGAGTGCAAACCTTAAGTCGAAACATGCAGGTGGATGATTTATGGACATTGAACTTAAGTAAGTACATCATCGTCAGAGCTCTTGCCAAAGTTTGTGGGGTTGAAGTTGTCAATGAAGTCCTAGAAATCAATAGAAATGCTACCCAATATCTTGGATGCGGGCTTAAGTATTTCGGTGAGCACCAAACCTATATCTCATTGATTTCACCTAAATCTTACTTGAGCACTGTGCTCTGATAAGTATACTTAAGTTTTATTATTATAAACTAAAACCCTTATGGTAGTTATGCACTTCAGCAGAAGCAACCCTCATCCCCCTCTTAAGTGCTTAAGCCTTGAAATGTCGCAGCTTAAGCATTTCCGCCGGATCCGGCGGATCCGGCGGACGAATTCCCCATAACACCATGCTCTCCCTCAGCCGCCTTAGGGAAATTCGGGAGCTGCGCTCGGAATTACTTACCAAGACCACAATTAGCGTCCTCAAATTTTCAAAAAAGCAGTTTGTACTAAGTGGAATGGCTAGCGAGTCTACTTCAAAGCCCTCATGTCTCTCACCCCAGCCGACGACTGCGCCACTTCGGATCTCTCTCCCATTCAACCGACGTTCGATAACTCCCATCATGACCCACTCCGGTGCTCTCCTCCGAAGGCAAAGTGATCGTGATCATCCGTGCGTCGACCCCAATCTCTATTGATTGGATGAAGTGAGTGCTTGGGCAGCCGAACAGATTCCTCGGGGATGCGCTGTTGACGGGGGACTACACAGTGGAGGGACATTGGGTGTGCGGTTGGCGTGCAGGACGGATCTTGGGAGGCCATTCGAAACTGATGTGACCCCGCCGTTAGACCCTCCAGCGTCTCCTAGCTCGATTAGCAAACTGGCACATTCCCAAGAGATCTGATACCTCGCGTCAATAGAGTAGAAGGCAACAGAGAGCTCCATGTGTGCACATTGTGACCGAGTCAATTCGGCGCTTTGACGAGTAGAAGGTTCGGGCTGTGAAGTAGCTGGAGGCTTAGGATTGGTGTTTGATCGTGGACGGTTTCAAGACCTGCTACCTTTAGAGGAGAGATTGACGAAAAAGCTCGGAGACGTTGCGTGTTGACTGGAGTGTCAACAGCTGGCAAGAGAGCTGGAGGGTCAAATTGCACATGTTGAGCAGCATGCGAGTCGATGATAGTTTGTAGTTTGCCACTAAGATATTGTATGTTCGCTAAAGTTCTTTAGGTTTTACAGACAAGAGAATATTAGTCAGATTTAACAGAAGACACTGTAAGAACGCACCCTCGACGTTGGTAGCTAGCTCTCGGACCATACCTAGATCGCGCCTCAGCCCTACTTGCGCTTGGGAATTTTTAAATCGCCAAATGAATTCCTCCTCATGGGTCCTCTGCCATTAATTGCGTCACTCAGACCACCCTCCCAATCTTTTGTACCCAAACCGATGCCAGCAACTGTTGAACGTCCAAGAGAAGCATTTTTCTGTGTACCAGGAGAACGATTTCCAGGTGAAAACTTATTGGGTGAGGCAGTTGGCGTAAAGAAGCTGGAGGCAGAGGAGCTGGTCGGGGATAGCACTAGGTCTTCAAAATTGGATGGGACGGTTGGTTTCACAGCTTTCAACAGCTCGACGTTAACCCTTCGTTGCCGAGTGTCGAGGCGCCGAAGCAGGCTGAAGTTCGATAGGACTCGGAGGAAGAAGAGGTGCAGGTTGTTTTGAAGGCGTCATTGGAGTCCGTTCTGGTTCCTCGCGATCCTTGCCTTCAGACTTGGAGATCTGACTGGCAGGTTCGGAAGTGGATGGAGAAGCAGGGACCCGTATTCTTGGACGTCCCGGAGTTCCTTGATCATGCAGTTGATCGACTAGTCCATCATCTTCGAAGTGTCGTTGGTGTTCGCTGGTTCGGATGGTCGTGACTGACGCTGCTCGCGCGCCTGGATGATCCTGCATATACTGACGAAGCGGGGACACTTGAGCTGCCCTGGCTCGGCAACGGAGGTCATACGCATCAAAGATGGAAGGTTATGCATCGAGCCATGTCTCAAGCCCCCTACATGCGTAGTTGGGTGGCTATTCGACGTAGAAGATGTGGAAGGTGGTTGGAGCCGGTACCTTTCGTTGAGATTTGAAAGAGTCGGTCCAGTGCCGCCCGGTTTGCTACGTCTATGTCGTCTAACGTGACTTATATGCCTCGCAGAACCCATAAACCACTCGAACCCTCCTTTTCTTTCGGGTGCAAGGTTCCGTCAAGGGCGCGAATCCGTTCTCTTCCTGCCCTGGAACTAGGACCTGTCGAAGCAGCGGGCGTTGCGGCCCAACCGATACCTAAGCCTTCATATACCGCCTTCCCTTTCCTCGGACTGTCCATAATTGGTGGTGTCCGCTCTCTTGATCTTACATAGTCAACAACGGTAGACGGTGCTTCGTTAGCATTTCCTCCGCCTGCGCCTCCACCTCCTCCAAGACCCATCCGCAATTGAACGAAACCTAGAGTCTCGCTTTGACGTACCAGGCGTGGAGGGCGTTGGAGGGCGTTGGAGGGGGGCGTTTAGATCCGTATAGCTGCCATTGGCGATTGGTTTCCAGTGATTCGACTTCGACCCCTGCTTCGACTGTTCGTGTGGATGAGATTCGTGTGACTATGCCTACGACGACCCACCAGCGCGAGCGTGCGGGCTCTCAGCACTGGAAGCTCGAAAAAACCAGTTCGAGCTAGCAGGAGTTCCAGGATTGCTTGATCCTCCCGACGATGGAGGTCTGACAGTACTTTTGTGGTGGTGGGTGTGGGTGTAGAGGCCGAAGCGCAAGCGTAAACAGAGGGCATAGACTGACGATGACTAGGAGTACGCCGTACGTCAGCTTCGTGCAAGGTTTGGGGTTGAGATTCAGTCTCTGAGTGAAATGTTAAACACTTGTTCAACAATTGAAGCAATACTAACCTATAACTTCCACTGGGGCCGTGCCATCCCTCTCCTCCTTCTACCGCCCCATTTCTTAACACTTTCAATACGGCTAAGAAGTGCGGCGCCCTTCGTTGGCGTATATGGAACGGGTATGTTTGATGTTGTAGAGGTCGCGTCTATGGGTACAAGTACCTGATGCTGCTGGTGCATGTCGGTACTCGAAAGTTCCGGTCCTGATGTTTCCGCACGTTGCGACAGTCTCGATTGATCAGGAAGCACCTCTGGACCAAATGTTCTCCGTCGTCGGAGAAAGAGTATGTCCATGACGAGAGTCGCTGCCTGACCCGCCAGCAATTGAGGACAAATCGAAGGAGCCTTGGGGCCTTGGGGCCTTGGACGGCCCTTCTTCCTTAAACGTTTTCGCTCCCGTTCTCGAGCTTGGTAGATCGGCGGAGAGGGTGGGAGAAGGGAGAAAGCAGATGTGGGGCGAAAATGGGTAGTCGACAATATGTGTGATGAGAGTCACTGTATTTTAAAAAGAAAAGACCGAAGAGGTTGGTGAGCGCTGGGAGAATGGCTGCTGCTTTCGATAGGGGTGTGGATACGGATGGTTGGAACTGGCGACGAAGGCCGAGGGTAGCTGATTGGTTTTCACACGGTTAAAGGGAAGAGGTGGAGGTGTCGAGGAAAGCCTATGAAGCGCTGCTGCGGAATTCTCTGTCTCTGCGTGGTTTTTGAGAACGAGGCTGGAGGTAGCCGCAGAGGGTATTTAACCCTCCTACACCATGTCCTAACTATCACTGTCGCCGTCGTTGATCCATATTACCAATCTTGTGATTCTCAGACTGCAATTCAAAGTCGTCGTCCCAGTTCTTAGACGGTTCTAAGTTGTAACCACGTGTTAGAACAAGCTGCACAAGATATAAATAACTTACCGAGACCATAAGGTTGAGGTTGGACGGCAATCGCAGCGGAGGCCATAGCGATGATAGCTGGTCCTGCATGCTGTTTTGCACGGTCGTACAGTGTTCATAGACCGAAGCCTATATTTCTGGTCGTGACGCGTAAGATGAGCCTGTCTGAGAGCCTTGTCGCTTCATGACCAAGTAAACGTGAGTTCAATGAGTAGCATGATGCCGATGAAAACGCGAAGACGATTATGAGTATCTTTAACTCTGTTTGATGAATTTTGTCGATTTTATGATGAATTTTATGATGTTATGTGGTGGAGGTAAGAGGAAGACGCGACAATTGCGTGCAAGACGGTGTTGTTCTTTCTTTCCTGTTCTCCTTCCGCAGCGTCGTCTGTGATGAGCGTGAGAAATCCGGTGGATGCGGAAACAGGTTCGATCGAAAACATGGGTCCTGCAACAGCTGTGACAACGCTTTGCCCTTGAACAGGCGCAATGCCACGCCCGCCACAGGACGTCACCCTATGTGGTTTGTACTTTTTACAACCCCTTTACAACCCTTTATCGAATTGTTTTATTTACCAAGTAAAAAAATGTGCACTGCAAGGTTTTCGGGAACGACTATAAGCCCCTCAAAAGTTAAATTTCTCTTACGAATGCAAGATTTAATTCAATTTCGCTACACGAGATTTGGCATACAATCGTGCAGCAATACTGTAATGCCTGTCAATTAGGCGCCCAAAGCTTCCGGCTCAATGCAACGACGAAGAAACCGTATCCAAAGACTAAGAGACCTTTTCAGTCTGAGGCCAATCGAAATTAATTGAGGAGACTCACTGTAAGCCTGGCGCCCAGTCTTACTCGCGTTCGGACACTTTAGTACTATCCCATGTTCGTTGGAGTCATATAAGTACCATTGTGACCGTAGCGATCGCATCTTCCTAGAATACGCTCACCTACTGTACACCGATTGTTACCTGCACCCCGAGGAATACACCATGGTCCTTACAAGCTGCGACCGTGCCCAGTGAGCCCTATAGACGACGGGCTTTCACTCACGGAAGAATGTACGAACATGATTTGAACGCTTTCCTTGAAATCCTCCGCCAGCTGGTGATATCGAGCTCCCCCCTGGTCAACCTTCGTTCGCACAGATATCACACGATACTGACATGTCGTCCGGTGCATTGACCGTCAATGGAACCTCTATATTTTGAGTTCGACCTTGCTCCGGAACGACTGTGATGGCATAAGCTTGACCGTTACCCCGTCTAGACAAAGGCGATTTACATATCCTTTGGGATTTATGGAGATTTCTCTCAACCCCAATCGCTTTCCCAGTATTTATACCCATACATCTTGACCGAGATTCTTCCATTTTCAGCTCCGCTGTCGTCGATTCGAGTGTACTTTAGGCGCAACATGATCCTGTAGTTACTAGACCTGTCGGTCTGAGAATCGAATCAGTGATTTTCGTGCGTGGACGCTATTACTTACTTGTGCGTAGGCATATGGAGACAAATTGAATATACATTACTATATACGTTTGGTGATAGAAAACAGAGCTGTTAGGCGCTGAGTCCTGGACTTTATCGCCACTCGGCTAGAGGGCGACACAGATAGTGAGAGATCAAGTATTCAAGGCATTCGTCGGTAAGAGACCTGGCCTATATGACTCAGGGGTGCTTGGTCGATGATTCCAAACTTGAAAGCATCGCTGTACAAGCCGATTAGATTTGCAGAGAAGTGGGAGAAGTGGACTTTGGTAAATGTTAGGGGTACCTGCATTATAATATATGTAGGCCCCAGGTGCCATATCGATTCTTGATTCTTGAGAGCTTACTAGTTCAGAAGGGCTAAGCCTTCCCCTCCACCTCGACCTGCAAAGAGGGTGTTATTGACCAGTATGAAACCGCGGCCTAAGGTTCTCTCAACAAAAATCAGAATTCGAAGTGGAAAGGATAGGGATGTTTGAAATCGGAAGTGCGTCAGCATAAGCATACCTTCGGATAACCCCAGCCCGATTCCAGGCTCACACCAGCGAAGCCTGAGCTACAGTTATTTCCTTGGAAACTTCATGCAAGACGACACCTGGTCTCATATCGATGTGAGGGTGTATCATCGATGAAGCCAGATGTAATTCATGTACCCACTGTCTGTAACGTCCTGTAGCCTAGGGGTGTGGATGGTACTATGATGATTGAGAAGACAGCACAACGATAACAACTGAATAAAGAGTCAGATTAGAGGACAAAAATCGGCTCACAACAGATATGAGGGTGTTTGATCTTGATGGTGCTAGGTATAATGCATGTCCCCGGCTGCGCGTCCTGGGTGGAGATGTGGGTAGTTTATGGCTGGGGAAGCTGGTGAGAATATAAAGGGGGTCAGTGAGCGAGGTATAAAGTGGAGGGCGAAATCAGTGAGCTTGAGATAGATATGTATGCATACTGGCAGTGAGTGTGAGAGCGGCCAGTAGTGGGCATTGAGGTTGCGATTAATGGAGCCGGCTAAATGACCTGAGCATACTGGAGGTAATAGAAGTCATGTCAGTATCAGATAAAGTGGGTTCAAAGCACTGCCAGTGGCCAGTCGTACCTAAATCCCGCAATTCCAAAATTCCTTTTGTTTACCCCCGATTTAGATGCCCCGAGGTTTCACACTTTGCTATAGTGGTCGAGTACTTGTACTTTAGTATGTTCCTACGGGCCGGTTGTTCCTATAGGGATCTCCCCAGTGATCAATCGTTCCTTCCCGCCACGATCGGACTTTTGTTTCGCACACCCCTCAAGCACATAGCCACGACAGTTGCATGTCGGCACCCAGCCTTCAGCCTCGTGCTGCCTCTTGCCAATTGGGAGAGCCTAATTCAACGGTACGCATTACCCTTGACTCAAACAGCCGTCATGCATTTGTGTTAAACGTTGGCATTGACGTTTCTAGCGGTCTAGCAGATATGCCAGGCTAGGGCTGGTGGTCGACGATATGTACACGCTGGTCGTAGTCTTGGAAGGGCGGTTTGGCCCTCGGAATGCCGACATCCCACCGCCCATTCATAACCATCCCAGTTAATATTCAACATTTAAAGCCAATACCGCTAACAGGGCATTGGATACTAGATCCTCGCTGGAAATTCTCGTCATTCGGTTTCAGTACTCAGTACTCAGCCCACAACGCCCTCGGCCTCGTTGGTGTTCAAATTGGCTTTCATCGGACCTTCCTCTTGTCGGATCCAGTATTCGTCTTTATACCCAACATCCTGTTGTCCATTCAGCGATTCGGAAGTGGAGAGAAACTATCGATTTGCAGCTGGATTCAATGGCTATCATTTACCATTCACTGATCCACGCGAATCTTGTAAGTGGTCGTCGTTTGCAATGAGATTCAACATTCAATGCTGGACGTCCGGACAACTGATAATCAAGCTGCCATTACGGTTGGGCATTCGCATCAATGTTCATGTCAACGTTCGCGGCTCAGGCTTGATTTAGGCTCTGCGAGAGAAAGATCAAGGTCGTAACGCACATAGGCAAAGTGTATTTCTTGCTATTTGGCGCACTATTGTAAGATATAGCACAGTTGTATGCAGGAATGTTATACATCGTACAACGATATATAGGCTGGTATGCCGTTATAATGCGGAACTTGGCGTCTAACTACCATCGCTGTTACAGCGCCTGCGGCTCGTTTATGAGCATTTAATCACAGTCAACCATGCTATCAAACAAGTCGTGGTTAGGTCACGGTGTGTCGCACATTAGCCTTACGCGAAACACCTCTATTTCTTGGTCGGCGCTTATGCTAAGTGCCAAGAGTGTCGCATCTGGCGCTGGTCTATCTAAATGTTATGTACGGTATGTGTAAACTTACCATATGCAGTTCAATTTTCTCCGTAAAGAGCCAAAGTCACCTTTGTCACCGCGAAATCTAAGTCAAATTCATCTAATTGCCGAATTACAACCTAGGGCCTATGGGGAATGAGTACCAAGGCTGCCCAAAGTTCTTTGACAGCTTCGCGCGGATGTTAATGTTGGAAGGTGTCAAACGAGTTCGCGACGCCTGGAAGGTCAGCTTCGGCTTCCCTGTCATTCTCGGCATGTTGAGATTCCGACGGCAGGTCCCTTGGTGGTCCCTCTGCCTTTCCAACTGTTTTGTATCCTGAGACACGTAATTTGGACCTTCAAAAACTAACCTATCTCTCGGATATGTGTGAATGATCTGGTTTGTTTTCTCGCTTTCTTGAATAAGTATGTAGCTTGAAACTTGTGGGGAAAGCGCGGAAGTGTCAAGCTACAAGCTGTTGTATACTTTACATACTATGGTTTCCCTGAACATCGGTCGGACCCCTCAATCGGACAAAACGTGTCTGAGCCAATCAAAGCGCTCCATTTCTCCAGCTCGCGAGTAACGCCATCACGCTTCCCAGCCAAAATGTGTGACTGGCCGACTGAGGGGTCCGACCGATGTTCAGGGAACCCATAGTATTGTAGACTTCAATGTGTATTGTGACGCAGCGGCAACGCGTGGTAATTTGTAGTATGATTTTGGGGTTTAGCTAGTCTCCCGATGGCCGACTCCGATACCGTTGATGATGAGTCGATCACCTTTTCATATGGAGGGTTTAGCGATCGACTCTCGAAGTGATAGTCCTTTAATGCGCGTACTAGTCTTTGGCTCATGACTTGGCCTTACTAATTTATAGAAGATCTTCGTGTTATCTTCCTCTGGCGCCCTCATTTCTCTTATTTTCAAGGATAGATAATATATTGAGAAATAAAATGAGACCAACGTCTTTTGTCGAACTCGACTGCATGACCAACATAGTCAATTCGCTGAAGTTCAAATTCCCGCAGTTACCTTACGGCAGGCATTTGTCTCTCCGCCACATGCCGCCGGGATGCCGGATGATGAGGAAATACGGATCCGACATTGTAAAGAACCTGAATTTCATTTTATTGAGCTGCTTCGTGCAGGTGTCATCTGAACCGCCATTCAAGGTGTGGGGATACGTCAAAGCACTTTGGGCAGCCTGTGTACCCATGGGGAATTCTCGAATCATACATCCAAATTACTCAATGAGACGCGACTGGCGGCCTGGCCCATGTCGACCCCGCCTGCTTTTGGTTAATGAGCTCAGCCCTCGGTAACGTACCATGAAGTTGGCTGCACCCACGGCTCTTAAATTCGACGTTGGCTACGCAAAAAACAAAGCCTATCGCAACTTTGGAGCGTCATGTCTGGAGACTTTTTCTTACGCCCCTCTGGCTTAAAGCTTAACGACACATCACTGCAACTACTTCAACCAAAATCGAACAAGCCCCCTTCTAAAATAACTTCGCCAGCATGACGGCAAAGCCTTTCATTCCAAGCCAACTCTATAACAGCATGTCCTTCCTTCCCATGTCCTAGCACGCAGGTCGTGTGCCTAATTATGACATCGCGGACCATTTTTCCATTTTTGATATATTACAACTAACTCTTAACTTCACAAGCTGTCAAACTCGCTCTTCCCTCACATATTAAGTTGCCGGCTTTTGTTACTTAACCTTGCCCTCTTGACTTGACTTCCCAACCCCTCTTGTTGCTTGCTATGGCCTCGTCGTCCTCCACTAATGATCTCCCCGCTTCCCACCTCGAGCTACCTCCACTGCGCCGAGCCGACATCCCTCTCGATCTTGGTCCTTCTCTTAAAATTCTGTTGAATAAAACTGCTGGAAAGCGTCGAGCTAGTCGGTCCCTCTCTCCCCCAGCTAAACGTATTCACACTCCAGCTTCTGGTTGTGGACTTCGCCCTCATACTCAAGCTACCTCACCGGCCACCACTTCTCATGCGAAATTAACCGATCGTCGCGTAGATGCCATTCCTCAGCCGGTCACAGCTGCGAGTACGCATCATGAAGTCTCGCCCCTGGGTTATCAAGCTCTTGCACTTACTCCGAATCCAGTACGTTTTCACATTTTATTACAGCACATTTAATCTGACACTTTCCTTAGATCTTTCCTTCCTGCACAAGTTGCTTGATCCGTCGCATATCTTGTGAATTCGTTGAGTGGGGGAAGTCCTGCTCGGCCTGTGACTCCCGTCACGAGGGCTTCTGCAGCTTCAAGCTCAATCATGCCTCGTTTCTCGATCTTGTCTCTAAGTTAGAGCCGTATGTGGCCACTGGTCCCACTCGTACGTCTCACTCTCCCTTTTTCAAATATATATTTTCACTCTTTTCTTCTAGATCTTCGTGATTCTCGAATCTTGCTCGAAGATGATGCATACACTGCATTGCTAGCATATAAGCAATACAAATATTATTGCCAAAAGATTCAAATCAACCTCGGCGACCTTCTTTCTAGCACGGAGACCGTCGCCACGCAACTTCCTCTTGACCATACTTTGGGAGTACCATCTTCCACGAGTAGCCAAGATGTACTCGACTCTCTCCTTGCAATCGGCCACACCCCTCTTCACGACTTAGTCGATTACCCATCTTCTGGCATTATACCCACCTCATTGACACTGAATTCACCAACCTTGTCAACACTCAGTTCAAGCTCTCCTACTCTTAGATCTGTGACGTTATCAACACTTGGCTCTCCATCCCATTCAGCGCACACTTCTACGACCTTGTCAACGCTCGCTTCTCGCACCTCATCAACACATGCTTCTACCTCCTACGCCGGTGCAAATGCTCAAGATTTTGCCTCTCATAATGAAGATGAGGACAATTTTGGTGATGGCGATGAGACCCCGAATGACGTCGGTGATGGTGACAAGGAAGATTAGCTCAGAAATCTAGACAATTAATGCATCCTATTCTTGTAGCAGAAATGTGACTGTAGGCCTCCCCAATTCTAACAAGTTCAGTTTCAGGTCAGTTCAGATGGCATGTTTTCCAGTGATTTATGAGATTTTTGCGCCTTTGATTTCGGTTCAGTGAGTAGAATAAGTGTTGAAAGTGCCGTGGAGGCGCTTGCCTTCCAAAACGGGTTTGTTTGCTCAGCGATCGCTCTTTCCCTCAACTCGGGACGAGAACAAGCTGGCTCTGTTGCTTCTTCCGTAAGGTCGTCGCTGCTACCTATCTCGGCCGCCTCGAGAAACTCTTATCTTTCACGGGAAAGACGGAGGGAGACCTACACCGCTGAGCTCGGTTTTCCCTGATATGCAGCACCATCAGATCGGCGCTGCCATGCTGGTCGAAGAGGCTGAAGAGGAGAGCTGAGTTGAGGGCCGTCTGGAGGATAGTGGCATTGAGTTTGCGCGAGGAGGTATTGTCGAGGTTCAGCATGATAGGCATATGAGTGGGTAATGTATGCATTGGAGATGGCCCGCGAGGGGTTGGAGGGGCTAGGTAACGCTGCTGCAAAGGATATTTCGCCCATGTTTACACGGGAAAAACCAAGACCCCGCCCAGTGTCGGGGAAATTGCTAGGTAAGAGGTGACCTAGGCCCACTCATGCTGGGGACAATGGGGGTGTGTTTTATTTTATTTTCTGATCAATGTCACGTATGGACATAGAAATTCTACTACAGCAATCATGTTGATTATCCAGGCCGCTACCAACAACCTTGCCCCAATAATCAACAATCTCGACTCGCAAGCTACGCCTGGCACCCCTAATATGATGCCGCTCAGACCGTCGCCTCTGTCTACGATCGAAAGGGATACGTCAGGATCGCAGACGATTTCTGCCGCTGCCTCGCCGTCTGGTGGTCTGGGTCCAAAGAATAAAATTTTGGTCGCTGAAAGCCCCCTGAAGAAAACACCGAGGAATGTCATCTTTTCCATCAGCTCTTTGCGGAAATATGCTCGGTCTCGCGGGTGTTCCTCCAAGTTATCGACATCCTCTTCGATATCATCCCCATTGAAGGCTAAGGCCATGGCTACTACACTGCTCCTCTTCAGCTCAAGGCATCTGTTATTATGTCAAACGCCGACCTCATTGGGCAGCAGATGACCCAGGGCATACCCTTGTTCAAGGCCTCTCTCCTAAAAGCAAAGGCCTCTGTCTCTGCCGCGAGTACGCCCCCGTCATCGTTGGAAGCTTTCAAACTAGGTCATAAGTGGACAATGACGCCTGCTCCGGAACCCGAGCCCAAACCCGTATTTCAGCCTCTCAAACTTGCACAGGTTCCAATCTCGCTGGCACCTAGCGCTACCGCCGCCGCTTCGACGATTCGAGTGTTGAGGTCAAAGACAGCTTACGGTCGACGTCAAGAAGCGTACCGACGTGCCAGCACTTCACTCGTCGGATATGTTTGGCCGTAGGTCCTCGTCTCGTGCCTCCAGAGGTTCAATGACGCTCGATGAACTCAGATCGGGTGGCAGTGGCTGCTTAACGCCAGTCTTTAAGTGCATTCACGATTCCGAGAAGGAGCCTCTGCTGATTTTCCTTATTTGGGGGGGTAGATACCCTTCCCTCGTGAAATCCATGGCCGTGATCAACACCTCTTGGGCGCCAATATTCGATGCGATAATTGAGCGCCCACCTGCCAAACCAAAAATAGATCAAGATGTCGATAAGTGATCCGTTTCCACATGTGCCTTACGGATCACCAGCGGAGACAAGATCTTGCCATGTTGGAAGACGACCTAAAAATACCACGAAATGAGCACGCTCGGAAAGCTGACGAAGATTTGAAGGACATATGCAGGTTTCTCGATGAACCTTTCACGAAGCCGGATGCTCTCAGCGAAAAGCAGTGGATACGGTTCGTTAACAGGTGGACAACACAAAGTTGTCATAACCGAGGAGAAGCGACTCAAGTTAATCACGCTGGCTCACGATGAGCTAGGTCACAAAGGTATATTCACCGCAAACAGTAATAGCAATCGGTGGCAGCGGGTGCTTAAGCGCTGGTACCAAGACCTTAAGGCCTTAAGCGCAAAATTATATGCCAGGGAAAACCCAGGTAAATATACGTTGTCACAGCTTTCAACGCTAGCCCTTAAGCAACCGTGCTTGAGGGTCACTTAAGTACTCCTTACCTTTATTCAGTCATTGCCGGGTGCTTGCGCTAGTGTCGATAATCATGGGGAAACTCACGGACATAGGTCTAGGATGAGCCAAAAATTGCAGGAGGTCTAAAGGCACCTCGGAAGCTATGAGAAGACCGCTGGAAATTTCATGGAGAGGGGGTGCCACTGTGGGACAAAAGGTGAGACTCCGGGAGAAGTGAACCAGATTTATCACACGAAAGAAACAGGGAAGAAGAGCTGCAGGTCTAAAACCTTATCGAGGCCTCATCATTCAAGCGACTCGAGAATGGAGAAATCGATTCTAAAACGGGAGCAATGGGAAAGACATTCTGGTTGAATGGCATAGACGAAAATGATGCCAGGCTGGATGGTTAATGAGTAAGAAAATAGTGAACCCACTCACGAGTCACCAGTGTTTTTGGGGCATCGCCAAGTTGAGAAGCAATATCAATGAGTGTGATTTGAGAGACGACGTGGGGGGTTGAGGAAACTTATCTACATGGTGGTTCAGACAATGAATTTATATAGAGCCTGGAATATTTGTTTCAGTTCCAAGAACAATGAGCCGAAGGCGGTAATTCGTGATAAGGGCGCCAAAACATTTCAGAGCAAACATGTGACATCCGAAATGAGAAACTAAGTTGACTACGACGTGTTGTACATGCAGTGATTATATATTAGTACGAATTGGGAATGAATTAATGAAAATTTGAAAGGGACGCTCAAGATGGATACGGTACACTACTAGGATCGGTGGTGTCGTACTCAATCAGGTAACGAATTTCGTCAATGCATTCGCTGAGTCTTAGGTGTACCTCCTTCTCATTCCTAATAGTAGTCGTATGTCCTCTGGTGTCATCGCATGTTTGGGTCAGTCAACTGCGGAGCCACGAAACGAACGGAACTTGTCCTTGGTATAGTCCTCGTCGTGGATGGTGGACGTGAGGGACTAGCACCGGCCCTTGGCGGTCGGATCTGGGATTTTGGGTGTGAACTCTCCGCGGAACGAGAGTTGGGCGATAGAACAGCGGGTGTAAAGTGCGGATTGGCTGCATGTTCTTTGACATTTGAGAGCCTGGTCGGCCGATGAGATACGTTGGTAGGAGATAATGGGGAGTCATGAGACTGCTCGGATGTCCACAGTATAGGTTGAGAGGCGCTGAAGGAACGCTTGGGAGTAATCGCACCGACCGAAGGAAGGGGGAAGGGTAGAGGTGGTGAGGGTTGTTTTGGATGGAAATCATGTTGGAAATATGGGTTCCTTCCTTTCCGAATGCCTCCCCTCTTTCGATCACTACCCTCGCGCGACGGCAGCGAACGGCGACTGCACCGTCTGGAGGTGCACCGAGGCTTTTAGTCTTTGCAGTTTGTCCCAGTCCTCGTCGCCAGTACTACTGCTCTCATCTCCTAGACCTGAGTCATCTGCACCTGTAGACGGTAAAGGTGTAGCGGTTGAACCTTCAGCCGTGCTGATAGGTCAATTCTTTGACCCAAGCCGGAAAATGGAGGCCAGGGAGGGTCAGGGAGGGGACGGCTTTGGACCCGTAAAAGACGAAGGAGTATAAGGAGAGGTTGTTCGGGATTCTCGAACCTTTCCCCTCGCGAAATCCTGCTCTCCTGTTGAGCGTATGGACTCTTGCCCGGTGTCTTAGCGCGCCATTTCCGTTGTTGCTGGCTAGGTACTCGGTAATTTCAGTGCCAGGGAAGGTTGCTTGAAGATCCAGTGCTTAGAGACGTCGCCGAGGGTCATCGACGGCAGGCGGCCTTCCTTTGGGGGTACTTGGGTAGGGTATTTAGGAAGCCGGGGGCGAGGATGGGCTGACCGGCTCGGTATTTCCGCCTTCCACTTCAATGCTCTTAGCATATCCTGCAACCCAGACATTCCCAGCGACCACTACGCCGCTTCCGGTCTCTCTCCCTTTCAGCCGACGTTCCTAAAGTCTCATTTGAAGGCAAAGTGATCGTACTGTTCCGTCTCCAATCTCTATTGATTGCGTGTAGTGAGTGAATGGATGGCCGAACAGATTCCTCTGTGATTGATGACGTCGTTGACGGACGTTGGGGCACTGGAGTTCTTGAGCATTTCTCAGAGAAGGACAAGCTGCCGTTGGCTTAGGTCGTGCCTACCGGTCAAAGCTCGCCATGAGTTGTTTGGAGGACTGGCCAATGGAGGGTCATTGGATGGGCGATTGGCGTGTAGAGCAGATCCTGGGAGCCTATTCGAACCTGATAAGCCCGAGACAGTGAAGAGAGTTTGTGTAGGCTTCGTTTCGTCGTCGCTAGCGAGGGTAATAGGACGTTTCCTACTCTTCTTAGTCCTTATACCGTGAGGCGATTGAGAATGAGGAACACTGGGTGCAGACGCAGAAGTCGACAGTGCCGATATTACACTTTCGTTGGTCGCGGCACCTCCAGCACCACCTAACTCGATAAGCAAATTGGCATATTCCCAAGAGATGGGGTACCTCGAATTGATGGAACAGAAGACAGCAGAGGGTTCCTTGTATGCATTCTGGGACCGAGTCAATTCGATGCTTTGACGATGGTTCAGGCTGCGAAGTAGCTGGAGGTGTCGGATTGGTGTTTGACCGTGCATATTTCGAGACCTGCTGGCCTTCGAGGAGAGGTTGGCGAAAAAGCTCGGAGACGGAGCGCGCGCGTTGCACTGAAGATGCAGCAGCTGGCGAGAGGGCTGGAAGGTCAATTTGCACGTGTTGAGCAGCATCCGAGTCGAGAATGGTTTGTAGTTCCGCTACCAGGGTATTGTATGTTCGCTGAAGTTCCTTGAGTTCTGGAAGTAGAAGAACTTTTTAGTTGGATTTAACAGGACTCGCTGAAAGAACCCACGGTCGACATTGGTGGCAAATTCTGGAACCATACGTAGGTCAGCCTGAGTCCGACTTGCGCTTGACTAATTCTTGTAGCGATCTTCGAATCGCCAAGTGAATTTCTCCTTATGGATCCTCCACCTGTTCCCGCTCCACCGCTAGTTGTGTCAGCACCGTTCCCATCTTTTGTAAGGCCAATCCAACAGTTATCGAACGTCCAAGAGAAGGACTCTGCTGCGTACTGGCTGATCGATATCCAGGCGAAAGCTTATTGGGTGAGGCAGTTGGCGTAAAGAAGACAGAATGCAGAGGAATTTGGTGGTGATAGCGCCAAGGCTTCGAAACTGGATAGGGTGGTCGGCTCCACGTCCTTCAATAGATCGACGTTACCCTTCATCGCCGAGTGACGAGGTTGAAGCTCTATAAAAGGAAGGAGAGGTGGTGGTGGTTTTGATGGCGTTGTTAGAGTCTGCGCCGATTCCTCGTGCTCCTTGCCTTGTGACTTGGCATCTGACCAGCAAAGTCAGAACTGGATAGCGAAGCGGAGGATTATTTTCTTGGGCCCGTCCCATCCTCCGATGTTCTTGATCGAGCACTCGATCGACTAGCTCCTCGTCTTCTGGGAGCCATTGGCGTTTGTTGGTTCGGAAGCTCAAAGCAGGGATCATTGAGCTGCCATAGCTCTGACTGGATGCAACCGAAGCCATATGCGTCAAAGATGGTGAGACATGCATCGAGCTATGCCTCGAACCCCCAACGGACATAATCGAATAGCCATTTGATGTTGAAGATGAGGATGGGAGTCGGAGCGATAGTTGACTAGTGGATGTCGATACAGGAGGTAGGACGGGAGAGGTACCAGAAGACGTCGGCGGCGAAGGGGCCAGCTGTTGCCCTTCGTTGAGATTCAAGAGAGTTAGTCCACTGCCGCCCGATTTATTACGCCTGTGTCTTCCAACGAGGCTGAGGCGCCTCACAGAACCCATAAATCCTCTAGAATCCTCTTTCCCCTTAGGTTGCAAGGGTTATACGTGTCTTGAGGGAAAATCTCCGCTGTCAATGTCCTTCGGTTGATCACCTAGCAAGCGAGAGATTGACTTCCGTCGAGGACATGATTCCCCCAAACCGACACCGCTCTCTTCGCCCCCTGCTCAAAAACCAGAGCCTGTGGGAGCAGCAGGCGTAGCAAGCCGACCGAGGTCTAGGCCTTCATATACTGCCTTCCCTTTCCTCGGAGTGGCGTCCGCTCTCTTGTCCTTGCCTCGTCAACAGCGCTAGACGATCGACTGTTTGGTATTTTCTCCAACTCCACCTCTAAGACCCATTCGCAATTGGACGAAACCTAGACTCTTCCTCTTGATAAGTTTACTGGGCGTAGAGGGCGGTGGAAGAGCGTTTAGATCAGCTGCCATTGACGATCTGGTTTCCAGTAACCCGATTTCAACTCTGCTGTGGCCCCAATGTTCGTGTGAACGAGAGTCATATGACTGCGCCCGCCAGCCCTGACCTGCCACTCAGAAGGCGTCATAGGAAGTCCACCCATCCCAAGTCTGACCGCGTCATCGAACCAGTATGGCAGTAGAACCCGGAAACCAGTATCTGCCCAAAGTGGACAGCAGTTGCGTACTTCGCACTGCCTGAATCGAGAGTGAAGAGCTGAGTGGCCTCTCTGGTGAGTCCTGTACGTCAGTGGCCACCAAGTGCAGCGATGCTTGCTGATAGAACTTCGAGGTTGGAAGGTGGGAGGTCAGACGCACAAGCGACGACACCAGAGAAGATCATTGCCGGATCAACTGAGTAATGTTGGGTCTACATGGCCAGCTTCAGGTTAGATGTCCTAGCATTGTTGCTCAATAAACTTACGCTTGCAGCTTGCCCATGAGTAGGCTTCGTTCAACCCACTGATCGGTCACAACATCTACGCCTTCCTTCTCCGACAGCGATTCCCATTGCATTAGTTGAAGAGAGTAGAAGGCGATAATTCTGTGAGGCCTTCAAGCGACGCCGTGGAGGGTGGACCAGCGGTGCTACTTTGACCAGGTGTTGCCGAGTGCGACGATAAAAAAGTCAGGCAACATCGAGACTCAGCGTCCTATGAGCCATTGGGTAGATTAAAGGTACTACGTGCACCCACCACAAGAGTGAGGGGCGCAGGCCTTTGAGAGATGGCGGTGGTTGAGAAAAGAGAGGCGCAATGCACCTTGCATTGTGACTTGTCACAGAGGTCACGGAGTCTCGTCAGGCTGGCCACGGACCTCCGGATCCTCACCAACTTGGTCGGCGTCTGAGCCTCCGCGCATAAACAGGGGGGATGAAAGCGAAGGCGCCTTCGTCGGTGCAGACTACATGCTCTGTCGCTGCACTCCTCCCCCCTCATACTTTATTTCTTCCATCGTCCCATCAATGCTCACCAGAACTGGAACTTCGGAAACCGTTCTTTATATCGAACCTATGCCTCAAATTCTACCCGTGTCGACGCTGACCGGCGAGGATGTGCCAATGGCCATCATCAATGAGGGTGGAGCCCGTCTATCCTCCCCGGCCCCCACAGTGGCTACTGGCTTCTCCTGCCGACGCAGATCCCACATCTCCTGCCCCTTCTACTGCTCGTTCCATGTGTAACCAGACATCAGGATCTTTTACGCAGGCTGGAGGTACTCCTACGGGTCTGAAGGGGAAGAAGAAGGCCAAGCAGGAGGAATTGGCGCCGGACAGCGCAAAGGTCATCGAGCTCGGCTTGTCCGCCTTCATCCCCAAGCAAGATGCCATGTACAATCAGAACAAGCTGGTGCTGAACGAGGCAATTATGGCCGAGTTGGTTCTCTCAACCGTCAAAAGGCTGTCTCGGGACGAGGACACTCTAAACTCCCAGCATAAGGAAGCTCTCAATCTCATCGCTGACCTCAAGGCCTCCGTACGCACCATCAACGACTCAGCAATCACAGACGGCGCCTTCCCGAACCTTCATTCTCGACCCGAGTTTAACCAGCTCTATAAATTTTGTCGTGTTGTGAAGGGCGCGACATACTTAACAAGTTCGTCACCGAGGCAGCCAACGATCGCAAGAACAAGGATGCTGTTATCGAGAAGCTGAGGATGGGGATTTATGTGTTGACGGAGAGGATTGATGACATGGTCGCAGATGCTGTCCTGTCCCCTGCTGTCGCTCCTGCCCAGGTCGCTAGGCCCGACCACGGTGTGCGCTCCTCAAGGGAGGGGAACGCCGCCTCGGCGGGAGCTCCATCCAACCACGCCCGCATGCCTCCTAGCATGAACTTCTCAGGACGCGGCGCAGCTATACCCAAGCGGGGAAGGGGTGGCTACCCTGCTCGTGGCTGAGGACATCCCTACCCCGACAACAAAACGAACCGTCGTCGACCAACGACACCTCCATGGACGTCGCCTATGGCCCAGTGTCCACACACACTGCAGACTCAGCGAAGCCCTCACGGAGGCAGGGCTTAGCCCAAGCATGTTCCGTAGTGTTCAATTCCTCCACGGCCAACCAGATTTCATCAGTATCAGGTTCATCAAGCCAGAGCATGCAAAGAAGTTCATCGACCTCGCCCTATACGCCGTGGCTGTCGATGGTGCACCCCAGATCATGGTGTTCTTTTGTCGATGAATGGGATGACCACCACGATGATATATCTAGCATCGCCGGCCCGTCCAACGCTTGCTCGCAGTGGTAGGAGATTTAATGCTACAGCGCTCGGATGCTCTATTTATCAGTTTCTCCCACGTTAGCTTATCTATTCTGTCATGGAATTGCAACGGACATCTGGCTCTCAAAATCTAGCAGACTTATTTTGTTGATATGATCACTTCGAATGACATATGTTTCATCCAAGAAACTTATCTGTCTCCCTCCCAAGAAGAAGCACTCCCTCTTCCAAGTGGGTACACGATTATCATGAATTCCAGACCCGTTAAAGCTCGGGGGCGACTAACGGCTAGAGGGGTGGCAGTAGTCATCAAGGATAGTATCCCTTTCACACTCTGCAGGGACTTCTCACGCCCTGATTTGATAGTAGTGGACTTCCATTCTTTCTTCTTGATAGGCGCCTACATCCTCCCCCAGAACTCTAACTGGCAAAAATGGTCGACTGTAGACCCTGCCCTGAAATTTGCGGTGGCCGTGGTGCTCTGCCCATCGAATCCACGCTAACCACTGCTTGTGATTGGCGACTTAAACGCTCGCACAGGCTCCACCCAGACTAGGCACTCGTGAGGACACACCCCCAGGGTACCTCGCATCCTATCAAGTCAGGGGATTGTCAGTCGACTATGTCATTGTCTATACTGAGCTCTTGCGCCAAATTACCGCAAGCCGACCATGCTACCCTATCATCGGTTCTCTCAACCGCAATCCAGTAAACCCCTCATCCTGTGTCCAACACTATACTCCCGACATCTCTTCGTACTCCAGATGGTCCCCCCACGCCGATAGACATAGCGCTCGAACGAGTGCTTGCCACTGAGCCGGTCAATGTCAGGTCAATAGCAGATCTGTCTGGCCCCATGTTCATCAACACTGACCAATCAGAGGTGTATCTTGCCTGCTCGTCGGGCCCACATACAGAGCTAATGGATGCATATCACTCAGGCGTTGGCTGCTATTGGAGAGAGGGTAAGGAGCACTGCCTTGTGGTAGAAGGATCTCAGAATATGGGTCTACTACTCGGTACGGTCCACATCCTACAGACGACATCGCCATACAAATCACTCCTCATCCGTACACCCTCCGACTATCTCATCCATACTCTTACCTACGATATTGGGAAGTTAGCGCGACAGGGGTGGTTTGGTTAACAAATGAATGTCATCAAATACATTGCTCAATCCATCCATGATCGCTCCGCATCGCTCGCATTTGCAGTGGTTGACCCCCAAGGATCAAAAATTGGGCAGAACCGCCTGGAAAACGGCTATGAAACATGCGCGAGATGCACGTAGGGCACTCAACGCAACATGCTGGGATGGCCTTAGGGTCGAGGTTCACTAGTCCTATTGTAAGATAGCCACCGTCCCATTGACTGGTCATAAAGTCACGGGCACGGCAAACATCCCCCCTCACTCGGGCAAGGCAGGTGGTACAACGGCAATATCTTCGCTCCTGGCCTTCCTTTGCTACCACCAGAAGATGTCGATCTCACAGGTGAGGCACATCGTGGCCGGGCTAGTATTCGAAGACTGATGTGGGATAACTCAGGCGACCTTTGGACACTCTATCGTGCATGGACCCACCTGAAGCATTGGGCAGCATCTGTTCCTTCCGACGATCTGAAAGCTGACTTCGACCTGCACTTGAACCCACCAGAGGAAATCCCAGTCCACTTCGATACTGGCTTGTATGCCCTAAACCACCTCACAGCAAGGGCAATCCTGACGCAATAGTCGATGTCTCACCCAACGCGGACTTCTCGCGACCATTTGTACTGGAAGAACTCGAATGGGCAAAACGGTATATTCGTACTCACTCCCTTAACACCGCAAAAGGCATCGACAGAGTCGCTCACAAACGTCTCCTCGACCTTGACACTAAGGACCTGGTCGAACTTGCCAACCTTTGTGTCAGCACACGCAGCGCACCACGAATCTGGCTTTGCTCATTGCTAGTTAGCATCTCGAAGAAGGGCCAATCACCTATTGTGGAAGAGGGCTATCACCTCATCGCACTGGAGTGTTGCCTACTGAAGCTCATGACATTGCTCATTGATCGCAGGTACCCTAAGGCAAGTGTATGGCCGAAGTACCCATGGTAAACGAACTGTCGACACCTGGAGTCAAATCTCCAACCTATGCCCAAGAAGTAAGTACTAAAATCCACCACCTCTGGTTGCTGAAGGGGCCTCAATTCTACACACAACAAAGCTCACAGCCTCGTTAATCAGCCCCACAGTTTGCAATTTACAAGTACCCAAATTATCAATAATCATTCTACATGTTTCTAGTGTCAAGCAAGGTGTTGGTAACAGAATTGGCAAGTCAGAAGAGCGAAGCAATCAAGGTAACTAGAAGAGGCTCATAATGTGATCTTTGGGTTTGCCAAGATTAGCAAGTCCTTTGGATCAGGAAGGATGGAGGCCGGGAACTTTTTGCAGAGACTACTACGACTGTGGTGGGTGACGACATCTTTGGTGGCTTGAGTAATGTCCGAAGCGGCCTTCCTGTAAGCAGCAAGGGCATTCCGCATGTCAATACGTCGGATGGCATATTCTTGATGCAAGTCAAATAGTGCGTTGTACTGCTGGACACTGCTGAAGGGTAAGCAGCAGGTACTTTCAAAAATGAGGTGTGAAGGGCACGAACCTCTCGTCGTAAATCTCTCTAAGAATATCAGCAGCTCTCTGAAGGAGAGTGAGCTGACCTTGATAGAGATCCTCTGAGACTGCCGTGAAGCGACGTTCGGCTTTGCGAATTAGAACCTGCAGGAAAGTGATTTAGGCTCGGACTTTATGGTTTCGCGATACTTGACCGACCTCGTTTATTTCGCCAAATATCTGAATTGAGTGTGGATTAAAACACAATAGGGTGAAAGTAAGTAGAAAGGCTCTTACACGAGCGATCTTGGTTTTGGCGTCTACCTCTGCATCTTGTGGCTGCATTTCAGGACGACTCTTTTGATGGCTGCCAGGGTATGAGCCACCTCTGGTTTTATCTGAACGGCCTATGAGTTAACATCCACCGAATAGAAGAAATCACGTGCCGAAAGGGTTTGGCTTTCGTGTTCGAGTGCTTTGCTTATGGGAATAGGAGGGTTTGTTTATGCTGGGTAGAGTGAAGCAACCGTTGATAATGTCGTCCAAACTCTCCAAACTCTCCGAAGTACATCGTGTGGAAGGAGAAGGGATTCGACCAGCAGGCTCGATATTTGCCGGTTCCGAGCGAATGGTTGAATATGCTACCTTGAGCCCCCTGTCTCTAGCTGAAGGACGCGGTTGAATCCTGACTGCAGACTCGGTGCCAGCAGCCCTTAACCTTGGGACTGACTGGTCAATATTTCGTTCCACTTCTTTGATCTCACGGAATGGTTGCATGCTTTTGATGGATTCAGATTTGGTCCCAAAGTCACGAACTTTCAGATGACGGGTCGAATGGACTGTTTCTTCGTCCAAGCCGTTGACGACGGGAGGCGAAGGCGATTGCTCATTGTCCATGACGAATGTGAAGGAAGGGTCGTCATTGAAAGAAACGACAGAATCAAGACCTTCTTCCAAATCTTTCTGCCATGGTTTACTGGGCCTGTTGGGGACTGTGTCCGTCTTCTGAATTGCGCCCCCCTCTGACTTCGTCGACGATTGGTCATGGGATTCTCTGACAGAGCGACTGGGTTCCTGCCTAATCTGGAGTGCAAGGAGCGTCATGAATATATACACATGACATTGTGATGCTTACGTTCAGTGCCTCGACGTTGCTTAGGTCTACGACTGTAGTAGAAGGAACTGGATACGTTCGTTTTTCTGCGTTGGCTGTGGGCGGTGGCTTCGCGGCCTTGATTGCTTTCGACTGCGTTTCCTTCATGACAGGGAGAGGTTTGGTTTTTGTGGCCTCCTTTCCACCTGTGCCGGTCATAGCGCGTGCACGAGTTTTATTAGAAGGTTTGGGAGACGAGTCGAAGTTGACTATATCATTCGATATGGGAATAGGGGAAGATTTCCGACCTTGCTTGCCATATTTCTTGACAGTCACTGCTCGTGTTGGTGCCGGGGAAAAGGTCGGAGCAACTTCAACACGGGCCCTCTTGGGGGCGGGCCCATCGTTCTGGGCGAGGTCTTGTGAAGATCTCTTCTTGGAAGCCTGACGTTCGACTGCATGTGTAGCGAAAGAACTCTTGGATGCGTTCTTGGGAGCAGTCGATGCAACTTCAGGCTCTGGATCGGTAGCTTGACCTTTGCTCTTCGCAGGTTCGGACGAATTAGGCTTCACAGGTGGCGTTGCAACAGGTTCAGAAAGATGTTGAACCGCGTCAACGTCGATGATGGCAGGCACTTCCGCTTTCCTATCGACATCTTCGGATCCAGTGTTTATTCTTGTTCCCTTGGTGGTGGACGATGGAACAGTGTCGGAGGGTTTGGGCAGATGGATTGGCGGCGGCCTTTCAGATTCGTGAGAGCCTCCTGCATAATTAAGCACGCCAAATCCGAGTGAAATCCTATTGACGATGGACACCTGTCTTTGTGCATGTAATTCAACAACCTAATGGGAATTAGAGTAAGTATCCAAGAGAACCCCATTCCGAGCACCTACATACCACTTTACGGTGCATAAGTGCCTTTTTGAAAGCATCAAAGGATGTTTTCTTGATCTTCCAGGACGCTGACATGTCTCCAGGGGGGACCGACATCGGCTGATCGCCAAAGATTGGCGGTTCACAGAGTCTGAGTAGCACGTCGACTTCGGTCAAGTCCGATGTCTGGACGTAGATATTTTGTACAGTCGAGAATAGGATGTGCAACGTGTCGAATTTTCCATCCTGTACTTTGTGCATGAGAATAGACTGCTTCAGGAGCTGGCTCTTGACTGCACCTGATCAAGATTCGCCGAGAATCCTCGCTTGTCTACATACAATGCGGCGGATGCGGCCAGTGGTGCATCATGTATCTTGAGGGCGGACATGTAGAAAGGTTGAGGGCTAGAAGGGGCATTGGTGAGGAACGAGGCATACAATTTTCAAGGAAAATAAACTCACAAGGAGAGGCTAGATTTTGCAAGAAGGTGTATAATTTTGACTGATGCAACACTCCAGTCTAAACTACTAATGGTGTTCAGGCATTGCAAGATACGGTCACTATCACCAAAGACCGCCGGATCAAACACTTCTTTCAAGAACCTTGCCCGCATGTCTTCGCCGTTCTTGGGAGAAGGGATCAGACTACCTAACAGGCCCAAAAGAGCATCCAGCGCAAGAAAATCTGTGAGAGGAAACGTCCGTTACGATAAAGCGTTCCTTGAGGCCATGGACTAGAAATACCTTTGGTAGCGGCAATTGTTAATCCTAGGCGTTGACTTCTCATAAACCAACATATCAGAAGCGCATATACCTATCAGTTCAATAATTCATACCTGCCAATAGCTTCATCTCGCAGTTTCACTGGATCTACTCCAGGTGCCTCGAGCGTTGCAGAGAGCAATTGGTACGTCTGGGTCCATGGAAGGGTGAGCATCACAAAGGGGGGTTACAGGCCACTGACAATTGACAGAAGATAACCGTCGTACGATGTTAATGCATCAGATGGGTTGGAGAAATATTGGGCACATAAGATAGGGTTGAGCGCGGAGGCGACCTTCCGATGGGATTCATCTGTGTGGGCCTTCCCATTAGCGCCGTGAGGATCAAAACTGCAGTAAACATACGATTGGAAGAGTTTTCAAGAAAATCCTATGAGCCAATTATCGAGGATGTCGTAAAGAATTTATTATGAAAGACTCTAACCAAGACGCCAGAAAGCAGCGCTGCAACCAGACCTTCCCATGGGGCAGCTGAAGAGTTGTCTTGACTATAAAATGCGGGCAGAATTTTGGATTCGTGGATGAATGTTAGGACAGCCACAGCATAATTCAATGCTTCCGGGAGATGTATGCGGTACAGAGGTTGAAGCCGGCTTCGCAGGAGTTCTCCGAGTCTTGCAAAGGCATTGGTGGACCCATTTAACGATTCCTAGGACTCTCATAAGGCCACTACCAATAATATTCTGCATTATCACTCACGAAGAGCACGAAATTCGTAGAGAGTTGAGCAATTGCGTCTTTGGTGTCCTGATGCCGACTTTTCTTCCCTGGGACGGCAAGGCCCTCGAGATGTTCTGTTGCTGCCTTCACTGATTCCATAGTCAATGCGCTGGACCCATCAAATACTGTTTTGCAGAGTAGCAGCGTCCGAGCTGGTATTGGGAACGTCTGCAATGAACTTTGAAGACTCAGAAGAGGACTATTTTTGAAGCTTGCTACAAGTTGCAACCCCGTTAAGCTAAACGAGACGCGTCAATAATGGCAAACAATCGCGATGGACGTTTTGTATCGGCATCTCTCCTCCCCAGACTCAATCAGCAGCAAAATCTATTCAGAGTCCACCAAAATACTCCATTCTTAACCGTGTTCGTTCACAACATGTCGAAAAACCTTGATATTTAAAAATTACGCAGCAAAACAAGTGCGACAAACTTTTGAAGTTAGCGCACAAAACGAGTGGCTAGGGGTATGTAGGTTGATCTTATCGTCTTGCAAGAAAGTCTGACACTCCCTCCCTTTCGTTCAGAGAATCAGCGATGCTCTCGCCATTAGCCACCACGAGAGGAATTGCGATGAACATACTTGTCCAGCTTGGTGGGTCGGTGGCCATTTCAGCTTGAAGAACGGCGCCGTTTAAGCTGGCGGTGGATGCACCAACAAGCATCACTTCCTCGTGGTTTTCCATCGATTGTCCCCCTGCTAACGACATTCCTCGTGCGTTCACCGACCTCTGCGCGTCTCTGCTCTCGCACTTCAACCAAGGAAGGGCAACTGGCTACGAACAGAGGCGATCTGGAGATTAAATTCGATGTGCAAGACGAAGTTGGGCGCTCACCGCGGGAAATGGAGGCCTGGTCCATGTTACGCAACGAAATGGGGAGAAGCACGAAATAGCCCTCTCTGCCGTCGTATCCTCGCTCTCCTGAATCTCCATCCCACATCATCCCTCCAGGCTACTAATAGCCATCAGTGGGTGTTGGTTCAGTAGCCGCCCTTCGTAATGCCGTCCCTCGCGTTTTCGTCGAGTTCTATGATGCCTGCGGCTTGGGATTAGGCTATAGTCCTTGACGTGAATTGGGAGATTAGATGTGCAGGGCAGCAGGACACATTTTTAGGGCGCACCTATCTATTAACGCCCTGCCCCCCTCCCCTCCGTCGACTCTCGTTCCGCCGTTTTCACGCAGCTCCTTCCCTCCACACCGACATTCAACACGTAATTCATGAATTCTAAGCGTCTGGGCGGCTGGTAATCCGAGTTTCGGAGATCAGATGGAAATGGGATCAACCAAGCGGCTAGCCAGGCGAGGGCGAGAGGAAATCTCGTGCAGTCACTGCGTCAAGGTATCCTTTGTTGTCGGATATTTTCGGACCCAACATTAACATTGTGTTTCTCAAGGCTGGCGCACTTGCCACTGGAATGCTCGATGCCCGGTATGGACAGGAACCGACTATGCTTTCCATCCTCATAGCGAATACGCAAACCCTCGGCATCTCTGCCTATGAGTTCCACCATGGGCCTCGGACGCCACCACCGCTCGTTGACTACGTCTACTTGTCGAATTTCACTTCGTTTCAACTTGGACAACGGCGATGGTTGAGTATGAATGGTGGATTTCGGTGGGAGATAGAATTTGCTATGTGCGTAATCTCCAATCCTTATGATCTTCATCCTGGACTAATGGTTAGTCACTACAGCGCGCTGTGACTTAGGAACGAACTCAAGACCCGCTAGCACCCATGGAGATGTATTTCTCCTGTCCATCGTGGATCCTGCCACCCTACTGCGTATTGCGATAGCTCCAATGGCCAGAACGCATTAACATCGAGGAGAATGGCGAACACGGCGCTTTACTTGGCTTCTTTAAGTTGCCTCCCTTGTGTCAAAACGAAACTCCCCCTTCAAGGAACGTGTATGACGATGCCCCAGGACCACGCTTCTCCTCGTGACCAGAATGAATGCTTCTACCCCAACCTCACGTGGGAGGCAGAAAAGGCCCTCTCACGTTGTCCAAGGATCTTTCCCCACTTTCACTTGCCTCCTCGGCGTATCATTGAACTCGAAGCACAAAACCGAATTAGATAGGCGGCCACCAACCAGCCACTGCTTGCTTATTGCCTTCAGTCTTAACACGGAGGGCGCAATCGCGTCATTTTTGAAAATGCGGGCGTGCGAGCTGCTGCTCTGACAAGCTTGGAGAAGTTCGGTGTAAATTCCTCTGAACTACACTCAAAAAAGATTATTCTAAACCGGTAAGTGGCCTGCTTTCTTGGTTGATGCTTCGCTAACTTATAAATCAAGCTGCCTCGACGATGTGGACGACGAAGTCCGTGATCGTGATGCGTTTTATTCAAGAGTTTTCAAGGAGAAACTTCTGGCTGATATCCACGTTAGAGAAGGTCGCCGATCATACGCTCTGCTCGTAACTGACATTAGCAACCAGAATCTGTTTTTTTCGCTAACGGTGCTCGAAGTGAGAGCATCGTCAAGACTTACCCCTCACGACTTGTCTTAACACCGACATCTACGCGGTCGAGAGTGAAAATTGTGACGAATACGCCTATTCGTTGAACTTCTCAAGTTGATGGCCGGGTCAAGTTGGTGAACGACGGCAATTTGGGTGCTAAGACGGTGCTGGGTGCGGTTGACAGTGGGTTCGGGGATGGGGTGTGTAATTGCCAAGTGACAGACCATTTGATTTATCGATTAACGGCGTGTTAGGTTGTACGATTGCTATGAGCAGCGATGTCAGGGCTTACCTAGGCCTTGGAAACCATTATGCCGCATGTCGCCTCAATCCGCCATCATCGACGTCACTGAGATGTTGACCGAGGCTGTACGGCGACGAGGAAGGCGCGAGGTGGAGGTTAGACGTTAAGGGTATGTGGCTGCGTCACAGCCGCACATGTCACACAAGAAGGCGCACCCGCTTTTCGCGGGTCCTTTCAAGGTTCAGCTGGTGCATAAGACGTAAGTTTATACAACTTCTAGACACTAAAACCCATAAATTATTACAGCTATAGCTCTTCAACAAGCGGTAATTTTGTACACATTGCTCTCAGAGTAGTACAATATTATATTCACACTGGCAGCTCTGGCGTGAGCCATAATTTTGAATGACTTGTGCTACAGCCGGCATGTGATCTAAGCGCCCGTAAAATGTTACAGGTGTGACTCTCACGCAGGCCATAATTTCTAACAACTATGGATGAATCTCCGTATGACTTTAACTGTGAGTGGTAGGACATAATTACAACCTGACTACTTCACAAGCTGTAAGTTCGTATGGCTTTTAGACATTTGAAACCCATAATATCTTACAGCTATGACCCCCAACAAGCCGTAATAATATTGCTGAGAGGGGTACACTATTATAGCTTTGGAGCTTGCAGAACCTGTAATTTTGAATGGCTCCCGTGATCTGAGCGCCCGCAAAATATTATAGCTTTGGCCCTCCGAGAAGTGTAGAATGGCATTTTAGCGCCCGTGAACTTGATTCGCTACCGTAATCTATACCACGTGGCAAAGAGATCGAGTCCGAGCCGTGCACGACCTAGAGTCGCACGCCTATATAGTACTTGCTGCTGTATATGACGATAATATTAGAACTGTATTTTACCCTATTACCCTACCTCTTTTCACACCCCATGCTCGGTATATAATCGTGGTAGGGCCGTCGCTTTGTGCGCGGCAATGCCCACTACCGCTTTATTTACAACGTAATCTCTCTGCTGCTTACCGTGAACCAAAGGTTCACTCCTCGCAGCAGCGGAATTTATATGCCACATATTTAGTGGTGGGGAAACCGCTGCTTTTGTCCACCCTTACTCGTCGCAAGTGTCATTTCTCGATCAATCACAATGCCGGTTCCGTGCCTTTGAAGGTCTGCATTTTTCGAATGCTATTCAAGGTAAATTTCAAACCCATGACCACTCTTCGGGGGCTATTAGCACAGCTTGGACAGAATCTCGCCAAAAAGTGAAAGTTGTGTCGCTAAGACCCCCTACCTAAAGGTAGTGGGAATAGATCTTTTAAATGCATTATTACTCATTAGTCTACACCTAATGATTTATCTATACAAAAAATATAGGACTACGAGAAGTCTTAGGGACTGAATAAGCAGATGGAGCAGGTCAGTCGTCGATTTTGCAGCTATGTATCATCATAAAAACTGTGAGCTACACAGTTGGATGGTGTCCATTATACTCTAGGTGATACTTATAACAGGTTTTAGTAGCTATGCAGTGGGGATCTGTCTGTCGTTGAACGCCGATATGATGTGAGGGGGAAGGTTATCTGACCAGACAAGTGTTGCGCCTGTGAGCTCTTCACGACGGAAGGGAGGGTGGGGAGAGCTGCCTGTACCATCAATCGTCAGATCAACAAGCGGTGAATAGCCGTAAGTGGAGTATCCGCCACCCGCGATGAGAATTGGGAAGTGGAAGAAAATAATGGATGCTGATAAACTTGAAAGAGTGCGTGGATAGTTCAGACGTGTGTGCAGAAAGGTGGGTATATGGATGAATGCCAAATGGACAGGTAGGAAGTCGAGTGGTCGAATGAGAGACATGCGGTCGATACGCATATGTTAAATATGAGAGCGACGATATCTTCGTTTCGCAAGACCAAGAAAGACAGGTCTACGGGATCGGCGAGGTAAGAAGATGGTAACTGCAAACATAATTCAGTTTCGCGTCCGACTTGAATGAAGAAGGAAAGCACCTACCATAGCCGATGGTTGTTCCGAGAGCCACCAGAGAGTGTCCAAAGGATGCCTGTTGGGTATGATAACTAATGGCGAGGGCACGAAAGTAAGCCAGCGTCGCCGGTTTCAGGATTCCCCATCGTAAAAGTGCAATCAACGCCATGGCACCCAAAAAATGGGCCAAGGTCATAGTATAAATCGTTTTGGAGGCTTCTAGGCGCAGTTTATGCATGAAATCTGTAGGACATAGAATTAGTAGAAAGAAAGAATAAATAGACAGGAAATCTAACCTTTCTTGCGAATAGTAATAAGTCAATGAGCGTAGCGCGTCCATAAGTCCAAGATACGGGAGGAGGGGGAAAGGGATCGGACGTTCGGTGAAATTTTCGATTTTCGTCCGCATAGGGATCAGACCAGGGCTAGGTTTTGGTCTGGTTTCCGTCCGCATAGGGATCGGACATATCTCAGGAAAAAGTGGGGTCTTTATCGGAGTCATGATTACAATCAACAGACAAATTGGCGATTGCTGTGAATCCAAGATCGTCGAATTGGAGTTCTAGTCGTCATTCCATTCTGGTTGATGCCTACAGAAGCACTCGTTTCCAGACCCATACAAGGACTCATTTCCTACGCCGACGACCGGCAATGTGATCCATGGAGGGAGACAGATCTCTGCTCAATAACAGAAATTTGGCATCGTAACAGTACGCAGCCTGGCACCTTGGAGTATGCATCAAACCGGGGGAGTTTCCTAGGATTGGTTTCAACGGTGTTGCGCGTGGAGAGAGTATTGTCGAGATCCAGCGACACTGTGGAATATGGCGTTCTGGGAGGAGGGTTGTCAGGGTCATCCTCCTTAGTTTCTGCATAGCTTTGTTAGGCAGTTTATTGAGGGACCTTGTCGAACTACTCACCATCAACGTGCCCTGGTATCTCTCATTGCTTTAGGCTGTTGTAAACAGGAGGCGGAAAGTCAACCTAGAATCGTAGTGTCTTCCTCCATGGGGGACCTCGGCGTCGACATTATTGGCCGCCTAGATGGTTTCAACAGTGGGGCGGCCTCGGTTCTTGAGGAAGCAGTTGGCGGAATAGAAGAAACTGGCCAAACATAGGCCAGACTCGTTGCAGTCTTCGAAGTGGACTCATAGTTTGCACCACTGTATAGAAGTAATTTGTTTGGACGCGCAACTTAGGTCATAGAGGAATAACATTTGGCGGATGTCCGAAATTCGAACCAGCAATTGTAGCCGATATCGTCAGCACCTTCTCCTAATGGTAGCATGTGACGAACTAGCAGCTCTGGCAGATTGAATGTGGAGCGATATGTAACCACTGTTCATCGGATCCCGCAGATTTGCGGTCGTGATGTGAATCTTGGTCGAATGCGAGTGCTGGTGGCTGAATCGCCTTCTCTCTGCTCATGCCAGACTCAGCCCGGGCGACAGCAATGGTGGGTTATATAGCCGTCGGAGGGCTGAAAAAGTCGTTGAATGGAAGTCACGATTTGCAAACGGCGGCGAAGGTCATTTGGTAGGAGGACCTTGCCTTCGTTCGCGTTGTGGTCGCCATTCTGGTCGTAGAGTTCTATTCATGACCTGGATGTCGAGCTGACCGGATCCTTCAACAGCAATATGGAGAGATGCGTGATCTACCCACTAGTTCCCTTGAGTCGTTGAACGATCGCCTCATCGGCACCCTTCGCACTGGACCAGAATTGATGGCGTTTGCTCCATGCCATACTCTGACGTTGCTTCCTGCAAAACTTGGCCCTTGTGCATCTGTGACACTCTCGAGGGTAGGTCCAATTTCCAAACATCACTCTAGTGTTATAATCGCCGCTTCCCGTCAAACACCCACTGCCAGTATAGCTGCTTGTTCATCAACCAGGACCTATCACTCCCATGCACCCCATGACAATGCCGAGGATGCTGGGCTTGAATTTCTTCGGTACAAGTCTCTCGTAGAGCGGTTCCTTGATTTTAGGAGCGCGCGGGGACGCGGTAGACAGCATCGTTGCACGATTCTTCGAGGGAGCGGTCGAAGGATGTGCTAGCCTCTGAGAACAGTCAAGTAGGAGAAATGGGAGCAAATATGAGGCGAATAAGAGGTCGAATCGTGCCGGGACTTGAGGATCAGCGTGGAGGTTGTGCGGGTGTCACAGTCGTATTCGTGGAGCCAGCTGCTTGGGCTCGCACCAGTATCATCTTTCTTGCAGTCGTGCAACGTCGCATACGGTCCAAGAGAATGCATAATCAAAGCTTGAAGTCGACGAAACACGGCCACTGGTTTGTGCATGAGTGTAGACAATGGAGGCGATTTTTGTGGAATGGAGTTCTTGACCATGAAAATTGAGTTGAATGGCTTGGGCGATCGTCGTGCGAACCAGAGATCCATGGCCTTCTCGTGTATCGCGCTCAGTTCTCTATAGAATATCCAAAAGGTATTGGCCAACTAGTCGAGCAAAACGGATGATGAAGAACATACCATCAATCCGATTATTCGCCTGTATCTACGTTGAACTGAACTGAGATCCTACCGCCAGTATAATTCCAATTCGTCCATGCAGACGCTTGATGACTTCTTTGGTGCCAAGTCGCATCTCCTACCTACAGAGATGTCAGCAATGTTTTCAAAATCTGGCTGTAAGATATACTGTAGGATTTACCTGGCAAAGGAAATGATCCGTGGGGGGTTGCTCAACTTGAAGCGTGTCTGGAAGGAGCGACTGCTGCTGATATGATGGGGACACTAGAGCAGAAGAACACCACATTATTATCGGTCAATAAGCGTTCTTATAATCTCTGACCAAGAATGAGCTCACAGGTTCATCAATGCTCAATGCCACCAATGGGGGACCCCATACATCCCACAAAACCCTTTCAATCTCTATCTTGCTTGTCAGATCGCGCAAATCGCTCAGGATTGAAGGCATCACCAACCCAGCGTGAGTTAGAACTGTGGTAATGCTCATCCTACGACGATAGCGACGTCGATGGTGTCGCTTGGGTGTAGGATGTTCCAGGAATGTTCTGAACTTGCTGTATTAAGAAAGGAAAACATGACTCGGAGATTGACAAGGAAGTGAGAGAAGGAGAAGAGTACCTTAGAGGACCTTGGATGCAGATTCCTGAACTCCCCAGATGCAATGATACACATGTCTGCATCCTCGACTTTCTCGAACCTAGCGGGAAGGATAAAAGGTCAGTTTTGTTCTTAACGAATGCAAAGGCACAGGATCGCTTACAGCACAAGCCCATAGCCACTTGCCATTCTTAATATGCCTTACAAACATCGTCGGGCTATAAGCATGAACTCGCTGCCCAGATTGAAGAGTTCCATCTTCCGGATAATAAGGCAGTACAGTCCATCGAAATATACGCAGCGTCCTCTGACTGGGGTAGACTTCGAACCCCATTGTTTGTCCATCGCCCACTGGATATGCCAAAACCAAAAATCTCCACTCAATGCAGATTCGGAACTGTGGAACTGTGCATGCAGCAGTGTTGGAGGCAGAATTCGCATGGTGGTTCGTGTCGAAGCCGAGCACTCTTCGAAGTTGGGGTCCCAAGTTGCTTTCTATCCTATAGGGCATGTCCGTTCCATCTCGTGGCCAGGATAAGGCCTCTACCACGATTAACCAGGTCGATTGCGGTGGTCTGTAGACCAGCATGATTGACTGCCACCGAGACTTGGTAGGTCCCATTCATCAACGTAGAACAAGACGATCTGAGGTCGACCATGGACGGCCATGGCATACGGAACGAGGTTGATAAACTTCTTTGCATCCTCTGGCTTGATAGGCCTGTTGTTGATAAAATTTGCATCTGCTGCCGACTCCGTCGGTCTCCGTTGTGCGTAGAGCGACATCCATGGAAGTATCATTGGTGAACGACCGCTTGTTCTGTTGGTTGGGGACGTCCTCGGGGACGTCCTCGCTACGAGCAGGGCAGTCATCCCTTCTATGTTTGAGGATAGCGTCTGCAGGAGTTGTTGTGGAAGGTATGTGAACGTGAGGCTCCCAGCAAGTGTGTTCCCCTCCCTTGAGGAACATGTTCAGAGTCAGCAACCAGAGCGAGGGCAGGAGAAGCGACATACATCAACGGCCATATCGACAATCCTCTCTGTCACATGAATTTCCATCCTCGGTTTCTGGATCACTGTGTCCTTGTTTTTGCAATCGTTGGTGGCCTCAATGTTAAGCACATTGCGCCCTTTGCGACAGAAGTTGTAGAATTGGTCAAACTCGGGTCGAGAATGAGTGTTCAGGAAGGCGTCCTCCATTATTGCTGAATCGTCGATGGGGGCACACGAGCGATGAAGGTCAGGGCTTCCCTTGTGTTGGGAGTTGGGAGTGTCCTTGTCGTGTGACGGTATCGAGAACCAGTTCGCCTCGTTCAACACCAGCCCATTTTGATTGTTCGTGGTGTCTTATTTGAAGGCGTAACAATGACCTGCATGAAAGGCAAAGGGCCTAACCACGACAAACGGAGCGAAGGGTGCATTGGGACAATGGGAAATACAGTGAACTCCGAGATGAAAGTTCGTCCTGGTTTTTGGTCGCGTCGTGGTCGTCCCATTCGAGTGATCTGTGTTCGATAGCCACAGCCATCTGTATGTGCCCAGATCTCGAAACCGCAGGGACCCCAGCAAGAGTCCTTGTACTTGCTGGGTACCAGGCATTGGGATCCGAGAGTCACTAAAGACAACATCAGACGAGGATTGTAGGGGTGAAAAGCAAGGAAAAGCTATGAGCGTGGGTGGTAGAGGAGATCACCCACACCATTCTACGAGAGCGGATAAGTAAATGAAACGGTTGTAGGAGGAGCTGGGGACATACCTGAAACCGTCCTTGCGGGTCATATATAGGCTCCTCTTGTAGTAGGCCTATGCTGATGTATGCGTCTTGAGAATCAGACTAGGGCGAGCATCGACGAGTCTGGACAATGACAAGACTTAAGGGGACGCGTCAGAGAAGAGGCGTTTGCAAGTCATGCGTGAAGTTTTGAGAGGCCTTGTTGGACTAGACGATTCGGACCATATACATGTTCCGAGGCTATAGATCCAGCGTGTGGTGAGTTATCC
>Ga0247741_1000169_pt1 | contig 42472 bp, 47 predicted proteins | sample UWRJL213509R2_FD_180945 | JGI IMG/M metagenome (GOLD analysis project Ga0247741, IMG submission 180945) | Plant litter microbial communities from Arlington Agricultural Research Station in Wisconsin, United States - UWRJ-L213-509R-2 | ecosystem: Environmental > Terrestrial > Plant litter >... | reverse complement strand
AGCAGGGCATAGATAGCTTCTGATACGGTCCTTAGCACTCTGTGTGAGAAGAGCATCGACCTGGAGGCCCGGGCATCGACCAAGTGGTACTGGCAAGAGAGCTCGAAGAGGTTTGATCCCGGCGCGTCATGTTTGAACTTTGTTTACCTAAGCAGCTGATCGGCCAGGGGGATCTGCGGACAGTGCGAAGCATATTCGCTCAACTGACACCGTTTGTGGCCGTCAGAAAGGGCCAGCGTCCTATGTAAACGCTAGAGTGCGCTTTCTGAGATGTCTGAAGTTTGACTCTAAATAAATTTATTTGGATTTGCCCTGTCAACAGTGGATCTTGCTAGAAGTACAAACTCCTGCGACCTGTGAGGGTATGGAGTATGCAGAAGGGAATAAAGGAGAGTGGTAGATATGCTGGCAGAGATCGTGAAAGAAAGAAAGATACGCCATGAAACAAAAGCACAGGCCCAGCAATGCGCGAAATAAATGAAAGCTCGACAGAGAAATGAAAAAGATAAAAAATCGGTCCCGCCATCTAAGCTTGAACGTTAGCACTGTGAACGAGCTGTGAGTAATCCATATATTGCATATTTTATGACCACGCACGCAAACTGCCCAATGATATTCCCCTGCGAGGAATATTCACAGACGTAGTATTTCGCAATCTGTCAGCACAAGCAGCCTAGTCAGTACGTTCGTTTAATAGGGCAGAAGAAATCCAACGTACTCCAAAATCGGCGCTAAAGATACCATTGCACATCGCAAGTGCGCACCCGACCTTTGAAGAACCCTTCCAGACCACCTGTGTAAAGTGAGACGGAACTGGGTTGTTGGAGTTATACGTTGCTGGACGGGGAAATTATTTAGTGCAACGAAAGCCAACGAACGGTTCTCTGACTCACAAACTTCGTCAGTCCAAGACTTGATGGCAGTCTCTATCCCGTAGCTACCACCCGTTCCTGCAGCCAGATTTTCTAGTGCCAAAGTGAGTTAATGACGAGTATGAGATAATGCTACCCAAACCTCCAAACGGTCCCAGGGAACCACCAGAGTGCTCGAAGACGCATCCTTTCGCCCATTGCAAAGCTTTAGTAGCAAGACCCTCATCCCAAGACAGAGGCTGAGCTCCATGTTGAGATCTGATTTTGTTATGGGCGTCCAAGTAAGCATTGATATCAGATTGAGATGTACCGCCTCCGCCTCCGTTCGCAGGTGGGTTGTTAACAGGTGGCGGAGGAGCATTTTGAACAGCAGTCTGTTTGGGTGTTTCCGTAGGAGGAGCCTGCTTTGCGGTCGTTGATGTTGTACTAGCTGCAACAAAACCTTGCGCAACTGGAGTTCTAGTGGTTGTGGTTGAAGTAGATGTAGTCGACGAAGAGGTGCGGGTTGACGATACTGAGCTGGTAGTCGAGCTACTGGATTTGGTGGTGGTGCTGCTAGAGCTAGAACTCGACGAGGTGGTGGTGGTGGTGGTGGTTTTAACCGCAATCGGTGTGGTAGACGTAGATGTCGTAACCACAGGTGGGCTAGAATTTCCAATCGTCAACAGTTATTCGAAGGATGAAAAGAAAAATATTGACGTACACAGAGCTTCCACAAGCCTTGTAAATCACATTATCCCAATCCTTGGTGGTGTCCACTGGCTTGGCCACACTCCCCCAAGGATCGGTGCCCATCATGGTCCCAGTCCAACCCCACTTCGCCCTGCATTTTGAAACGCAGTCAGCGGCCTGATGGTGCTTCCTGGCACACGATGGTCCTGCTAGCCCACCCGGAAGTAACGAGACGGCGAGACCGATAGAAACGAGAAGTGTAAGTCGAGCCATAGAAGAAAGAGTGTGACAAGAAATGAAAGTGAAAAAAAATGAACGTCAGCAAAGTCGAGAAAAGGGAAAGGAACAGAGTGGTGGTACAATATATATACCACGCACTTGAGCTAAGATGAGAGGACGATGAAAAGATGCATACGCAGGTATGTTGCCATACTTAACCTCACGGTTGCTACGAGACCATTCCTCGGCGTTGCTGATATCGGTGTTCTCCGCGATGTCTACCCGTCGCAAGGAGCACGGAAGGGAGAAACACTTGGAGCAGTCTTCTCACCGATGGTAATTCAAGTCTTCGTAGAATATAGACTGAGGAAGGGAGCACTGCTCAAGCGCTCAAGCCGATTAGGGGTGGGCGCCTGTGAGCGGTAGTTGTTGACCATTGTGTACACCGGACCGTCATAGCTGGCGGCCCAAGGAATTGACCGCAAAATGGCTGATGAACCCAATCCACCATTTTACCTCCTCTTGGCCCATGCATCCTTGTCCAATGCGCCTGCTGGTGCTTTATCAAACACACTAGGACACCCAGTCATCCAGTACCACTACGCAGACGATTCACCGTTGTCTCTTCTACCTAGCCAACCCGATGAACATGTCCTCGTGCTAAACTACGACCCCAAGACGGCACAGCCCACCGTTCAGAGCATTTCTGAAAGCTTGGTTGTAACGGGCCTTAAGGCTGAGGAGGCACCTGGTGCAGCAGCTGATGATACGGGAGCTACAAGGAACAATTCGATGTTCATCATCGAAACAACGGGTAATGATCAGTAAGCATCCCCTTAGCTAGCCTTAGCCGTGCCAACAATCCTGATCGTAGACTCAGTTCCATGACCGCCTCGCATGGTGAGCGCAAGTCTGCACAAGCGGCACTAGCTCAGTTCAAACACCGGTAATTTCTCTTGCATGAACCGTGGTCATATTCTCAATCTGTAATAGAAACGACATCATACGCCGGGCGCTTGATTACCCCGCAAACGGTGCCCAGACAGTAATACCCACCCGACCTTCTGCGAGCTCACAAGCGGCATTTACGGGTCCACAGCAATGATTATATTATCTATAAAACTGCAGTTATTGTGTACATCTAGAAAGCATCATCGTTTCCCTTTCTTGCCACCAGTCGTCCGTGATTTTGCACCAGGAATGGGCTTAATACTCGATGATGTTGCTGGTTCGTCACCGGCCGACATAATCGCAGATAGTCTAACGATGCGTCAGCAAATCTACTAGATAACGAAGCAGTTAGACTCACCCAGTCTTGATGTCTCCGCTCTGCAAAGCACTCTGCAAGCTACCCAGCTTGGCATTTTGAGCTTTGAATTCCTCCATAGCTTCTGGATCAAGGTTTTTCTAGAGGATTGCTTGGTCAACACACGCATGCGTATCTTCAACGGACTTACGATGAGGTAAGGCATTGCCAACATCATAGCTCCTCCTCCAATCATAAGCAGCATCATAGGATTGCCTAACATGCCACCAAGGTCAAAGTTCTGAGGAGGCACGAAGTAGCTGAATCTCTCCTTTGGAGACATGAAAATTGGGTAAGGAAGGAGGACAATGGACGGTGGGTTCATGGGTGTGCCAGCAATGTAAGGCCTAACTTCAACAGCTGGCGTAGAGGCATTAGCAACGTCTATCCGGACCTACGATGATATACGCTATTAGTCTGAGCAGTTATCACCCATGTGCGACGTACTTGATCAAAAGCGTGGTCGTGCGCGATTATAGACAGTAAATACGTCCCGTCAGGAATGTCTGGTCTATACAAAAGGCATCATTGAGCTCAAGGTCCTGTAAAGCCAACGATAGAACTCACATGGTGAACTTTCCATCACCCGTTATACTGCCATGAAAGACGCCCTCATCTAAAGAGGCTACTGCTTGTCCAAGTGCAGATGAATCTATTCAAAGAACTTCAGAATTTGTCCGACAATGGGGAAGGGTTCACGGACTTTGACAAACGTCATTCCATAGTATTTGGCCTGTTATATCCACAGCGAGAGCAAGAGTCAGACTAAGTTGGCTATCAGTTTTTAAATGTCAAAGGATAATTTGATGACTTACCAAGAGAGCAGTTGGAATAGAAGGATTCGTGCCATGTCGCTGTTGGCCGTAATGAGCAAGCAGCGAGCGCGCTGTTATTTGCTTCGACCAAACAAAACAAGATTTGGCTTCAGCAGTTCTCAATCTTTCATACTTACTCTCACATTTGCACCCCATTAGATAACCCATAAATGCGTCAAAAAAGAGCTAAAGCTTACCGCAAACTTATGCACCTGTATTCCATGTCATTCGGATTTCGACAACCCTACCAAGTTCTCGGTAAATTTACTTCTCAATAGATCTACATTCCGAAATAATCTCAAAACCCATAGTCGACTCGGAAATGTGCAAAGATGCTATATCGCAGAAACTAGACTTCGTCAAGCAGCTGCACACTACTCTCCAAGGAGAAGTCAAACCAAGTGCGTCCTCTTGAACCATATTTCAACCATAACTGACTGCTATAAGCCGGTTTTCAGTGATCACCCAATGCTGTATACACGAACTATACCTGCAAGGGAAGGCTCATCAACCAGCTGTCGAAATCGCCAAAACGTTCGAAAGACGGAAATGTAATCACCGTGAAGCCATACCGGGAGACGAATGCTTGCTAAGCGTAATAGGTGCACACCTTGGCCGGATCTGACCAGAACGACCGTCTAACTTGGCCACAGGCGATAGTAATAAGCATCGCTATGTCGTAGCGACACAGCTACAACCTCTCCGCGTCAAGCTGCGAGCGATACCTGCAACACCTCTCGTACATATCAATCGTTCGGTGATGGTCCTCGAACCACCAAGCGACGCGACGTTGAGAACCAAGGCACTGGTATGTCCATGAATATCTATACGAGACTATTGAATAACAACGTTCTCTCCAGACTGAGGAGCATCGTCTGCATGCGACAGGTGCTTCTGATCTTGCTCTCGTTGGTCCTTCGACTTCATCCTCGGATCCTCCGAAAAAGAAGAAAGGTCCCAAAGGTCCCAATCCTCTGAGCGTTAAAAAGAAGAAATCGACATTGGCAGCGCCTTCACAGACTGCGAAGAACCAGATGAACTCAACTTCCACCGCTGATGAGGCTGTTTCGACGGGCAAGAAGCGGAAAGTGGACGACAACCGTGACGAGGAAGATGCAGATATTCACCCGACAGCCGAACACAACAAGTTAGAAAGTAGTGCGTCCAAAAGGAGGAAGAGAAGGCGGAAAACACATAGTGCTGCTAACCTAGATTCATAGAATGCCATTATTACTGAACATATTACAATAACTTCCCAATTTCATTGACATGCTTTCCAGAGCGCTAGCTCAAAACGCAGAGCAGCTTGTTAGGCAAGACCTTAAGATCACACAAGAAGGTAATGCTGCGAGTGATGTTTATATTGCGATGTGACGTGTACGATGTATATGAAAGAATGTGGGCTACAAAAGACCGACTACAACCAAGGTGACTGCAACCCTACTAATCAGAGGACAACGGTGCAATGAGAACTGACAAGGACGAATAAATCACTCGCCACCACGGAGGCGAAGAACGAGGTGCAGGGTGGACTCCTTCTGAATATTGTAATCAGAGAGAGTGCGGCCATCCTCCAACTGCTTTCCGGCGAAGATCAGGCGCTGCTGGTCAGGGGGGATACCCTCCTTGTCCTGAATCTTCGCCTTCACGTTGTCGATGGTGTCGGACGACTCGACCTCAAGAGTGATCGTCTTACCCGTGAGGGTCTTGACGAAGATTTGCATTCCACCACGGAGACGCAAGACAAGGTGGAGGGTAGACTCCTTCTGAATGTTGTAATCTGAAAGGGTGCGACCGTCCTCGAGCTGCTTGCCAGCGAAGATGAGGCGCTGTTGGTCGGGAGGGATGCCCTCCTTGTCCTGGATCTTCGCCTTGACGTTGTCGATGGTGTCCGAAGACTCAACCTCAAGGGTGATCGTCTTGCCAGTCAGGGTCTTTACGAAAATTTGCATACCACCACGCAGACGGAGCACCAAGTGAAGGGTGGACTCCTTCTGGATGTTGTAATCGGAGAGCGTACGGCCATCCTCAAGCTGCTTGCCGGCGAAGATGAGGCGTTGCTGGTCAGGGGGGATACTAAAAATGGCGCATAAGCAACCTGCTCAATCCCACGAAGAGTAAGGGAGAGTACTTACCCCTCCTTATCCTGGATCTTGGCCTTGACGTTGTCAATGGTATCCGACGACTCGACCTCGAGCGTGATGGTCTTGCCGGTCAACGTCTTCACGAAGATCTGCATACCACCGCGGAGGCGGAGGACGAGATGAAGGGTGGACTCCTTCTGGATATTATAATCCGAGAGGGTACGGCCGTCCTCGAGCTGCTTGCCAGCGAAGATGAGGCGCTGCTGATCGGGAGGGATACTGCGATGGGGAAATGATTAGCGGATTGCCGCAGTGGCGACCATGGAAAGCGACTTACCCCTCCTTGTCTTGGATCTTGGCCTTGACGTTATCGATGGTATCAGAGGACTCAACCTCGAGGGTGATGGTCTTGCCGGTAAGGGTCTTCACGAAGATCTGCATGGTGGATGTGTGTGGATGGATGTGTTAACTCGGAGAGTTGGGAGGAAAGGGGACAGCAAGAGTGGCACGGTTTATGTACCCTGGCGGAGTCTGAAATATACACAGCCGCGGTGACTCATGCAAAGTCCCTTATCAATACAGCCCGCAGCCGCGGAGCGCTGTTGTTCTGGGCACTGCCTGCAGGTTCTATGGAATTCCATCGAATAGAAAATATCGCCTACACAGTGCGCTCATATATTGCGGTACTACGAGTCTACACCCCTTCTATTCATCAAACCAAAGACGAATTGTCAAGTCCTTCTCCATTGCTGCCGAGGCAATTATGCTCCTAAATGGATGAACCTGAAAGAAGTTCGAGAAATGCAAGGCCCCAAAGGACAAACACTTACAGCTACGGCAAGCACGACATCTTATTAGTCCGTATGAGCGCACAGCACGTCAAAATGAGCATAGAACACGCACCACGATGACCCTCCAGTACCTGCATGACCTTCCTCGTTTGGAGGTCCCATATATACAGCTTGTTGTCCTCACTCCCGCTGACAATATATTTACCCTTCGCTGTAATGAAGCATGCAGGTATGCAGTAGGTTCTATTGCTATGTCCGGTATACGTCTTCACACATTTTGAAGACTGGTAATTCCATAGGCGAATCGTCGAGTCCTGCGTCGAGGCAAGGACAAAAACCGAGTTGGGCGAAAACTGTACATGTGAGCTTATTCCAAGGAACGTCAGAAACGTGTTCTTCGGAATTTCGGAAAGCCCACCATATGGGATTGTCATCGTCCACTAACGTCTTTAGACATTGGCCCGACTCGGCGTCCCAGATGCGGCTGTAGATCATTAGCCAACAATTAGCAGTACATGTCGAATTTGCATACATTAATCCATCCATAGCGCATGAAACTACAAGGGTTCCATCGTGGTTGAAGCTGACGGCTGTAACTGGATCTGAATGCGCAGCAAGAACCTTCAAAGGTTTGCCTAGGAAGCGGTGTTCACAGCACGACCACATATACGACCAAGAACGTACCTCTTGCGATGTCCCAGATCCTCACTGTTTCATCAAAGCCTCCTGACACGAGGAGGTTTGAATGCAAATTATAGTTCACGCAAAAGACAAAGTTTGTGTGTCCTATGAGAGTCTTCACTTCGCTGCGCTGAAGATTCAATAGTAGTCAGAACAGCCATTGACCCAAATTTGAACAGGTAACATACGTCTTCCATGCTCCAAATCTTGATAGTTTTGTCGTCCGACGCCGATGCTATGTATTCGCCATCGCCAGCCCAGGCGATATCCGAGATACCTTCAGTATGTCCCTGGAGAGTGTGCTTAAACTCCCCAGTAACACCATCCCAGAGTTTGATGAGCTTGTCCGCGCCTTCCCTCCAGAGCAGTTCAGTCTACGCAGCAGGACAAAATGCAAAGTTCGACAGACCAGCAGATGCGAGTATAGATCCATCTGGGCTGAACTTGATCGAAGAAACAGACATTCGGTGGCCACTAAGAGCAGATCGCAGCTTGTAATTGGGCCCTGAGATTGCCTGAGGTTGTTCAACCTGCTGAGGCATAGCACCCTGACCAACTGGTTCTTGCTGCATCGCGTGAATGTGAGAAAGACAACCGTGACATCGCGTTCAAGGGCTTGAGACTCTGAAATGGAAGGCGCGTCGTCCATCGAAAGGTCCCACGTGCCCGAAAAAAGTTTGGCATCGCATCTCTTTCCTCCTCAGTCATGGCTTCAGAGTGGTTATCTCCTCCAACGCGTTCAGAGATCATTGAGAACTTGGTATCAGGAGTTGGTTAGTTGTTTACAACTCATACGAACGATCCTGGCTGATAGAACTCTGCAGACAGATACAATCCCTCAAATGTTAGCATCCTTGAAGACTATCTCTATCACCAGATCAGAACCGAAGAGTATGACTGTCTAGCCAACTTGGCCATCCTGAAACTGTGCGCTTCCCGTATTTATATCAGCTAAAAATTATACTTACAAGGTCACAGATACCAGTTCAACCCAGAACTCTACAACTCAGACGTTGTGATCAATATCCTCTTGAAGGCCCTCACATCGTCTCCCCAGCCCGATTTCAACCTATGCATATCCCTACTCGATGAACGTCCAGCCAATGCCCAACTGGACGAACCAGACCCGCTCCCAGTGATCCTACCCACTCTGAAAGGCCTCCATAACCTCCTCTACCGCTGCAGATTCCCCGCATTCTGGCAAACCTATCGTTCAGACGAGCTAGAAGGTCTACGTGACAACTACACAGTGGAGGTTGCTGGGTTCGAAAATGCAGTCAGAGGGGTGGCTATTCGTGCTGTCAGAGCGACTTTCACGAGGATCGGCTCTGACCGATTGGGCTCGTACTTAGACCTTGCTGGTATATTTGCTTCACTAGCGCTCTCGATCAAGTGTTTAATTTTCTTTTACAGGTGACGAACTCGCAGCTTACATTAAGAACCTGGGCTGGACGATTGATTCCTCAACAAATGTTGTGACTGTACCACCCAATCCTGATAACCAGATTGAAGCCACAGTGGTCCAGGAATCTGTGAAACTTCCTCGTATGTCCCACTGTCTAGACAAGCCGTAACACTCGTCTGATTTACCTTTCTAGAACTGACGAAGATCATCGCTCACTCATACGCTAAAAGTTGAGGTGGTGACGAGACGATGTACATTGTACAACATAAAATGTGACACGGTACATGCGGGCTGTATACCCTACATACAGTCGTAAATCTAAGTGGGTTTCGTAGCCAAGCCGTAATCGTAACAGTTCATTTGGGTCATACAAAAGCTGCTGCAGTCCCCCATACAGCCATAACCAGCCCAGTCACGATAATTAGTGCATCGAAGCGACCGCACCGACCATTTATCATGACCTTCGCCAGGACAGGTCCAACGACGGAAAGTAAGAACGCAGAGAACGACCCAAGGAAAGCCATCATAGAGCTGAACTCTGGGACCGCGATGGACACTAGAACAGCAAGAGTTGTCAAGAAGACCCGTTGGAGGATGCCCAAGAGGCGCTTCCACCGTCCGAAGTGGGTGCCTTTTGGTGCAATCGATAGTCCATCAGGCTTGACTGCAAGCTCTTCCGGGGCTGAGAGCGGTACATCGATGCCGAGTAGAATCTCAATTGTTGCATTCAGCGGTTGAGTGTTGAGAGCGAACTTTGATCTGGGTGTCTGGTGTTAGATCCATGTTCAAATGAGAACGCAAACAACGTACAGTGGACTGATAACAAGAAGCCAGAGACATATCGTGTTGAGAACTGGATTATAGCCTTTAGTCGCTAATAAATCCACGCTGATCTGAAGTCGTCCAAGTCAATATTCAAAGAAATTTGTACATGACGCATTGCTTACTTCGTCGCTGACGTGATTTCCGAACATACGATACCCAGCGTATCCTATTACAGTGTAGATGCACGTCGCAACGACCTGATAGCCAGGTGAATGGGAATTAGCAAGAGAGCGGCAGGTGACTTACAAATGCCCAATTGATCATCCTGTCGAACTGACCAGGATCTACCATATCTCTTGCAAGAGAGGGAATGACAGCATGCCCGGAGAACTATGTACTAAAGTTAGATTCGAGGCGAAAAGCAAGAAAGAAAGGGTTGACATACACCAGCCATGAAGAGGCCGAATGCAACGCCCAAGTGGGTGTAGCTTCTGACGCCAACGTCGGTCTCAGCAGGGCTCCAGAGACTGCCTGGTGCGTCGTGTTTGGAGAAGCCATCAATGAAGATGACAACGATCATGGACACCGTGGATATGATGCCCAATATTGAGGTATATGAGAGGAGTGAGAGGGGAAGGAATACAGTGGGTATAAGGCTAAAAATCTAATATTAGAGACGACAGACATGAGACGAGAATTGGGTACAAACAGTAGAGTACCCCATGCTTTGTAGACGTTCGCAGAATACTGAGGGAGCAACGAGTGCAGAGAGTCGCCGTATAGAGTGACTAGGATTACGCTGAGGGAGAACAATGAGTAAAATCTGTATGGACAAATCTCAAGTGCAACTTACCTAACAGCAAAGAGTTCCAGACAGAACATAAAACTGATGACCGGTGTAGCCTTCGGTCCAAAGGCCTTTCTTCCGATATCAGAATATGATCGTATACGGGGGTCTGATAGAATAATGTGCGCAAGAATTTTCGCGCTGAACGCTTCATCAGGCCGGCCCATGGCATAGATAACCGGAATGACTTACGTGTAACATGCAATGAAACCATAGGAAATAATTAAAAATGTGCCCATTGCCCAGCCGGAGTAAGCGAATGCCAACGGCTCGGAAAGCATGCCAATGCCCAAGAGGATAGCAATAGAGTTGAAGAGCTGACGTCAAAAGTGTGAGGTGCGCAATGCAATTACACACAAGAAGCTTACAGTCTGTCCGAATGTGCTGCGACCACCAAAGTTATATCGCACGCCTTTAGAACTTGCTAATGAAGTTCCCGAGAGACGACGCGTCAATGCAGGCGCTGTCGCATGATAGGACGGGATTCCAGGTGAAGGGCTCGGGGAATCCTTTGTCGCAGGAGGTCCATCCTGCGTGGCGTGAGGACGGAAAGGTTTTGAGAAAGACACTCTCGACGGCTTCTTGTGCAAAAGAGGGGTCTCTTCGCGTGGACTCCTACCTGCCAAAGCAGAAGGGGGACGCGCTGGGGATCCAACAATAGACTGAGGGATGGGACTCCCCTGCGAAGTGAAAGACGGCACTTGCAAAAACCTATCAACCGGCCGTGCAGTATGTTCCCTACGCATAAACCTCCGAGGGGAGTCATAATCTTCATCCCAGTCCAATTGGCCAATGAACGAATCGGCGCGTGAAGTTCGTGTGGGTGTTGAGCTTAGAACATCTTCTTCTGCCTCGGACTCGTCGAGTTCATCCACCTCGTCTCCGACATCCTGGTATGGCCGCCGTGGTCGAGCCTGGGATTCCTCGTCGTCCTCGTAGTCTGAGGGCTCAGAATTCGAGGCGACCGTTGAGCCCGCGACGAGATACTGTGCGCGTCGGTCTGCCCAGCCAACGCGTCAGATAGGAACCTACAAGTAAGTGGGGGAATATACTTACACGACTGCAGAGCATCCACGACGCTAGAGCCTGCACTTGCCGCAGAACCTACGATATTGAGCGAGGTGGGGAACGAGGCCATGGCAAGAAAACTACAGAGGTCAGGGCGGATCTTATCAGTGTCGGCTAAATAAGCTCCACTTTTTACGCTTATCTGCCATTTCGACAATGGGTCGAAGGAGACCTTACATCACGCTCTCAGATCAGGCAACCCCTATAGAAAACTTCGCATCTCTGACATGTCAATAATAATACGGCATGGCGGACATAGATCGTAAAACTGTACAAAATAGACAGTTTCACCTGTATTTACGTCGCATTAACTGCCCGTCGGTTCGTCCACAACATGTACGGATCTCTCGACAGGTCATATCCAAGGGCCGTCTTCCGAGAACTGCGACGAGCGTCCGGGATCTTGGCGTTCGAGTTTAGATCCTGTCCAAGCCGTCAGATGTGCAATGCAAAAAGAGGGTTGCTGTAACTTACTGCCATCCGCTTTCTCATGCCAGCGGTGATGTGCGTCCACCACTTTGTAAGAGCAGTCTTTAGCGCCAGTTCCCGATGCCCCTTGGTATTCAACCAAGAAACAAACGCATCCAGCTCATCCAATTCGGTATACACTGCCCAGTCTGAAGGTCGAAGTATCCCTTCGGGACCTTCTTCCTCCAACCGTCTGGCATCTATGTCTTCATTGTCCTCGATCGCCTTCTTCTCCAACTGCTGCAGGTCGAACTCGCTCGGACCTTGAATGAATAGTCTTCCAGTTCCATAGAGCGCGATTCCACCGCTGCCGACCAGCGAAGCAGAACCCATTCCATCGAACCACCATATCCGGTTATAGAATCGATCTCGACCCAATGGCTTCACCCGGACAGATCCAAGCAATTTCCGGAATTCCCGTTCGATGCCCTCAAGGCGGCGCTCCAGTTTATTCACTTCTTCATCCAAACGTCGGTGCTCGGCAATAGCCTGCTTCTTCGAAGCCTCCTTCGCTCTAGCTGCTTCTCGTTCCTTGGAGTGGGCGATGGAGTGAGCCTTTTGACGCAAATCCTTCTGACGAGAGCTCTTCTTTCCAGCAGCAGATGCGGTCTCTGACCCAGCCTCTGAGTCGGAAACTTCGCTCGAATCTTGCATGATGACATCTTCGCCATTACCATTGGGAGTCTCCTCCTTTACATCACCCACAAGGGTACCCATCTCTTCTTGGCTAAGCAAACTAAATTTAGTCATCGAATAGACAACGAGCGAAATCAACTCACAATTGCTTCTTCTGACGGTTGACTTCAATTTTCTCTTTTCTCAGAGCAGTCAGTTGCTCTTCACAAGATTCCATATGTACATGGATTGCTTTCGAAGAGATCGCCAAGTTGCACATGAATGACAGAATGGCGATGCGATCTTCAACAGGGAGACTGTAATATCTCTCGTTTGGCGCAGCGACGGTGCTGAGAATAACATTTCCATCCATGGGCGTGGCAGCTCTTGACCCATCAGACTCCTCCTCAGCAGGGGCAAAGAGAAGTCTTGTCAAAACCTCTTGCAACCTAGGGAAGTTCGATGTATTGGCATGCTATATGAGGTGCATCAGTGATTTGGCTCTCGGGATGGAGTGTTGGCAACGAACATCTTTGAGACAACCAACAAGCGCATCTTCCCAACCTTCGCGTCCTTCCGTATGCCGCAGTGGAACTCTTTCCCAGTTGTTTCCAACGTCCGCCATGGCTGCAGTCAGTTCATCTACCTGGATACCAAGTACAGGCGCTGGTTGATGGCCACTCTCTTCTAGAAGCTCCTTCTCTTTAAGGAGAGAGACAAGTGCACTGTGTCTCATGAAATTCACGGTACGAAGGTTGTAGATTAGTGTTGAGTGAACTTCGGCAAGAAGGGAACAAGGTTGGTCGACCACTGAGTGGCGAATAGCGTGTTCAAATTCATCAAGAGAGAAGACCGACAGATGAAGAGGTTGGCTAGGAGAAGTACTGAGTTAGTTGCGGGGGAAAGTGAGAGCTGAAATATTCGTACCCGTAAACCACCAGAAAATTCCAAGCCATGAGAAACGCTTCGAAGGCACCAGGTGTCTCGTTGAAGGGTAGACATCCCTTATTTGCCAAAGGTCTTGTTAACCTCATCCCAGCTTTCTTGTCTTTTTCTGCAATGCGGATGTCCAGATCTTCAGTTGGGTAACGGAGAGGTTTCTTCTTTTTCTTTTCCGCGGCGAGTCTTTCAGCCTCTTCCTTGGCTAATCGTTGCTTTTCAGCCTTGTCGCGAGCGTCACGTTCGCGTTTGTCAGCTGCAGTCGCAAGAGCGCATACTGCGCGTGAAATTAGTTACATGTATGCGCGTAAAGTCCACAAGATACGGCTCACCTCGCTCTTCTTGTGCAGCAGTCAATTTCTTCTGCTTTTTGTTCGGAGGACCTTCCTTGTCTTCCCATGCTTTCTTTCGTTTGTCAATTTCACCCTTCTTGATGATCTCCACACCTTGACGCGTTTCTTCTGGCATGATCGAATCAACGCCATAACGTGCAGCGATGGGAGGCTTCACAGTCCATGGTGATGCAACAGCAGCATCGCGATCCACACAGTCGCGAATAAACCGGCGAAGAATTGACTTGGAGAATGAGAGACGGTCCCGGCTAAGGATAACAATAAGCCTGATGCACCAAGGAAATCGGAAGTATGGACCCACCTCATCATGCCACAGTGAACTTCAATTAAACTTCCAACGAGCTTTTTATCACCCTCTGTGATTTTGGTAGTCGCTTTGCCTTTTTCATGGCTCTTGTCTCGCTCCAGCTCAGTCAGATGCACCCAGTAGTAATAGAGAGTTGGGTTGTCGTTCAGAAGGGTTTGTTGAATGGGGATCCTCAGGTCTCCTCCAATAACGTGGGGTGGATCGTCGTCGAGGGTAGATGAAGATGATGGATCCATATAAGCATCTCGAGCTTTCGCGTCGGCATTATACTTTGGAGGGTAAACCTTCTCTACTTTCGCGTAGTATCTTTGAAACTGTCAGCATTCGAAGTTGAATCGGGATGACGTGACATACTTGACGCCAGATAGGTCAACAAGGACTCCTAATAGGTTTCAAAGGCACAATAAGTTTGATGGATTTTGAAGTTCAGGAATGATACGCACTCTCACTATTGAAATACCGATCCTTAAAGCGCTCATAGACGGCCTCGACTAGATGGTCTAGACGGCCCATGACCTCTATAAGAAGATGCGATAAAATGAGTCAAGATATGATTAAGAATGGTCAATATAAATGGGTACGAACGCCATTGAACGGCTTTGAGCACAGCAGGCTTGAGAGGCTCGGAAAAGCGAGAGTGCAACGTTCTTGCTTCTTGACGCTCACTCTCCACAGCCTGGAAGTAGTCGAGCCCACTCTTGCCTGTGACTTCGCACTGAAACTGTTTCAAGCGGTAGAAAGACATGCGCGCAGCATAAGCTCTGAAAGGAGAGGACATTAGGATCGGAAGACGAGGTGGGCAAAGGCGGGCAAAAGTGAGGCCAGAACGCACTCATAAGTCTCAAATATTTCGCCTGTCTGTTCAAGATAAAAGACATGTCTATGAGGATCGGTCTGGGCGGTGTGCAAGAGGGCCTCGGAGGGCTCAGTGAGGACGACGCGCTTGCGGCGACAGGTAGGCATGGTGGGGAGGGGAGGAGGGAGGAGTGAGTTGGCGGGAGGGGTGGTGGGAGGAAAAAGGGAGGGGTGCTGATGGCAGACGGCAAAGAAAGGGACAGGTGGCTGGTCGGAGAACGGGGAACTACATAACTGATCATATTACTGCCACCACTGGTATGTCCTCCTGCTGTACCACATATTCATCGCGACTCGGTGTGCTCGTCGGCGATGCTCAGTTGGCCATCCAACGCGTCTTTCGTCGTCGGGGAGAAATCATAAATACTGCCAGCACAAATCGTTGAGAGGGCTACGGCATCTGGGCGCATGCGCAACTTGGCTCGGGTCCACGACATACTAGATTTTTCATCGGCATTCCTCCCTGCACACCTCACAGTCAGGGTGTCGAGCAACTGCTATATTCGCGCCTCCGCGCATCAGCCATCCTTGCGGATAGAGCAACCGTACACAATCCAGGCTCGGACTCTGAGAATTTGTGGGTTTTTCAGAGGCCACCCCATGAGACAAGCCGTTTGCCTCCTCTCCCTCGTGACCTACACGTGATCCGACGCGCCGAGGCCCGACATCCCCCGGACACTCCTCCAACGCGTTTTATAAAGAAACAAGTCCTTTTCATTATTCAAGTAATACATGGCACACTAGATGTAGCAATGGTGTACAAGTAAGAGAAATTGAACGAGACTAAATAAGGAGTGTTTGTAGGGTACTCGGCATAGTGGGTACAATAGATCGTGAAAGATGAAAGAGAAAAATGAGAGTTTACAGTTCCGGATGGCAAGCAACACAGATCAATCTATACTTCGGCGCTTGTCCTCTCGCCTTGATGCTTCCGGCGTACCAATGCGACGTAGCCTATCTCGAAGGGTAGAGCGGGGTATAGAACTAGGTGCGATCTTCTCCTCGCTCAGCGCTGCGTTCTACGATGGTCGTTGGCGTAGTTCCATGCAGAGTAGTGACCATTCATGCGGACTCACTCACCGAATTTTTCCTGTTCAAGGAAAAGAAGCGGCGGACACTGGATCCTTCAGCATCCCTGGGGTTGGAAGCCGACCGCTTCTTCTTGTCGTTGCTTTCCAGCGCGTCGATGATGACAATAGCTTTGGCCGCTGGCGAGGGTTCAGGAAACACGACTGGAATCTTGTTCGAGCGAGGGGTACTAGGGGCTTTCGTCAAAGGCGATCCAACTACTGAAGCGTCAGTGGCTTGATGGCTTAAACTCTCAGCTTTGACGGGTTGAGGAGTGGGTATGGGACTTTGAGGACTGGAATTAGAGCCGGAGCCTTCGACATTGACCATCACCCACCCCTGCCCTCCTGGTGATGCCGTTGATTCATTGCGGGCAGTAGCTTGTGAGATAGGTGGAGCCGGAGGAGAAGGTGGTGGTGGAGACGAGGTAGCCTGAATCATTCCAACTAACGCGGCTTCGCTCTTCCTCAAAGCCACGTCAGGTTGAATGATCTCTGGGGACATAATGCGCGAATCAAACTCGTGAATCGGTGTCGTTGACTCGTCCTGCTCTTCGATGGATGACCGCCCAAATCGCGTCTCGTCTTCAGCCTTCTCTGAGATAGGTGTGGGCTGCCAACCACCAGGGAACATAGGCGAACTTGAAAGTCGGTTTGGTTTAACTCTCGGAGTATCTTGCTCCGCCCTGAATTCATCCTTGGACAATGGGCCAGTCCATTTGATAGGGATCTCACAGCTGAGCTCGCTCTGGGAGGACATGCTAGAGTCTCTAAACGTACCAACACCTAGCAAAGGTGCAGACGTATTTGCATCGGTCACGGGTGTAGTAGGCTTCGATTCAGTCGACGACCGAGGAGGAGATGGAGGGGAAGTCGACACTATGAGCGGAGGGCTATTGGCCCTATCAGACGGGGGTTGTCGTTGAGGCGGAGAACCTAGACCAATTGGATTTGTTGGTACATGGTTGTTCGCTATCTGAATTGGTATGGGTAGAGGGCCGTTCATGTCGTAAGGTGAAGTCGAATAGAATACATTAGGACTGTGGCCAGAGCCGATGCCGGTCATGTTCTCCACCCCAGATGAGATGGTGCTGGGTATTTGGGCGCGAAGTCCAGGGTGTTGTTCATCCGGGATGTCGGAATCTTGAATGACTGACACAGGAACCTGTGCTCGTGGAGCAGGTTTCCGTAAAACTTGAGGCTGTGAAAGAAAGTTGGACCTTTGAGGGCTTTCTGTGGCCGCTCTTGGGTGGTGTGCAACATTGGGAGAATGAGGGATAGTGGGCGCGGGATCTGTCGCAAGTCTTCTATGAGACGAATTAGGGTTGAAGTGGGAGTCGCTACCAGACGACGGTACGGCCTTTGTCAATGGATAAGCTTGTAAGAGAGAATGTTCCGATCCAGATGAGGTTGCCTCATCAGAAGTGGGTCCAGTGAAGATCCAAAGGTCTTTCACTCTTGACCGATTGGTGAGAGAAATCGAAGTTAACAGTGAGAAAGAGTGGGAGTCGAGCGACGACAAGAGAGTGAGGATGTGCTGCAATGAATCTGTTGCGAAGGTATCTTGTTGGAACCCTGCCAAATGAATGAGTATTCCGCGGTTCGTATCATGGCCGTGTGTGCCACTTACAGCCATAGCCCTTCAATTTGAACTCGTATGAATTACCTCCTACACCCTTCTCCGAGACCACGCCTCTCGGCCATGAGCCTCTGACCGCTTGGAGAATGGCTGGAGTTAGATGAAGAGGCGGTGCGATGACACGCATGACAGTCACGGACGAAAATGAAATCGCGAAAGGAACGCGCTTGGGTTTCGGTCTTTCACCCAAGGAGCTCCTGGAACCGTCGATTCGAGGAGACATTGAAGGAGGTGGTAAGGGAGTGGCGGACCGGGACGCGGAGGGTATGGAAAAATCTGGTTTTGAAAAAGCCATGGCAAGACGGTCATCTGCCTCCCTGCCATAATCAATGGTGGACAAATATGTGTATCCGCACTGGTAAATGGCAGCTATAATGTCAACTAGAAGCTTTTCTGTCGGTACAGATTTTGGGTTTCCCCAAGGCTTGCGATCAAGGGCGAATTCGCAGAGATTCTGAGCAGCATCTTCACGAAGCGAGAGGATGGGTGCATACTGCTCCAGCACTCGGCGCAAAACCTGGACTGTCTGCGGCGTAAAAGAGTAGACTCGCACACAGTTTGCCCCAGAGATCGCAAGGAGAGCGAACGCGCTCCTGGTGACGAGCTGATCACGAAGAAACTCTTTTCTGGGTGTAAACGGAGCGCCTGAGTTGTTAGGCGGAGAGGACATGTGGGTGTTGAGTAAAGACAAGCCGCTCACCTTCGCGCGCCCATTTTTATCTTGACGTCACAAGAACATGTGCAGAACACCATGCACGCACGTGCCGTGCCTGGCCAGTGGCGATGCAGTGGAACAGACGGTCCGCAGTGTGGTCCGCCCGGTCCGCCCGGATTATTCGGGAATGGTTTCGCCGACACTTTGACACTTAAAACGAGCCAGAATGCTCTTCTTTGCCCCCCATTTCTCCATCATCTACCTCTAACTAACATAAAAATGTCCAGCGCTGAAAAGAAAGTCAACGTCCTCATGTGTTAGTACCTTTGTTTCGTCAGCATCGCCTTCTGCTAACCCCTGTCCAGGTGGGACTGGCGAGTACACCACAGGGTGGACTGGTTCAGGGGCCTCACAATCGGACAAGAAGGTGTGTTCATTGCCCAGTTTCAAATACCCCAACTCATTTGACTATCTGCAGATTGGTGTACGATGCTCGAATAATAAAAACGCAACCAAACCCATTGACATGTAATTCAGGTTGTCGCATTGACCCTGTTTGACCTCAGGCGTCGGGAAAAGGTCGGCGAACTCTTCTCTTCTTATCGGTGTTCACGACTAAAATTGGTCAGGTTGACCATCTTAGTATGGTCGGAGTCAATGGCAAGAAATACCCTGCCATTCGGGAGCACCTCGAGAAAAATATTGCGGGCGCCTATAAAGATATGGATGTTTCGTAAGAGGCATTTGTGGCGTAGTGATCATTTCCTTTGCTAATGCAAGGTGCAGTTTCGAGGAGTTCCCAAAAGACGGTCAGGTCGATCCAGATGCATGTAAAATTATCTTCTTCAGCTTGTACCACAAGAATCTTAGCTCTTTTTCCAGACAAAGTTGCCATCGACAAAATGCCAAAAGGAGAGGCCGTCATCATCTTCACTCCAGACAGTACGCCCTTCCCCTTGAGCATTTTCAGACCTCTTGACGTATTTTTTTCATGCAGCCACACATTATCCGATCGCCAAGTACGCCATTGAACGTGGCCTCCATGTCTTAGTCACAAAGCCGGCCACCAAGTTGTTGTCGCATCATAACGAGTTGATTGAGCTCTCCAGAAAGCATAATGTTGTGTGCTGGGTAGAGCATCATAAGCGGTGTGTTTCGTCAGCTATGTTCGAAAAATCCCCAAGGTGCTAAGCATGTGGTCCATCTAGTTACGACCCTGTCTACAGTGACGCGAAGGCCAGAGCTGCTACGCTCGGAGAATTTAACTTCTTCAATGCCTGGATGAGCCAACCGAAGAGCCAGCTGGAGACCTTCAAAGCTTGGGCTGGTATTGATTCTGATATTAGGTACCGCGTCGCGTTTATATACCTCACCAAACGAGCTAAATAATGTCGTCAGTTATTACCTCTCATCTCACCACATCGACATCTGCTGCTGGATCTTGCAGGACATCGCAGTTCCGACCCGTGTCGTGGCCAGCGCGGCTACCGGGATCGCCACCAGCGCACCATACAATTGCGTGCCCGAGACTGAGGATACGATCACCCTCTTGGTCGATTGGCAATCCATCAAGAGCAAGACCCATAAGGGAACGGCCGTGTATACCGCAAGCTGGACGGCACCGTTGAAGTCTGGGGTCCACTCTGGCCAGCATTGGTATTATATGGCAGAAAAGGTGATTCGGATTTAAACTGGCGCAGGAATGTTTATTCACAAAAAAAATCAGGGTGACATCAACGTTGATCAAGCGCACAGAGGATACGACGTCACAGTCGACGATACCGGCAAAGCTTGGTACAACCCATTCTAGTGAGTTATTCCGCCTCGTGCATCAAGCTATGATGCGCTGACCGTTTTGTCTCAGCATGAAATATTCTCCATCCGAGAGCGGTCACTTCGACGGCCAACGCGGCTATGGATACATTTCCATTGAGAAATTCATTGATGCTGTGCAGAGCGTGAACGCAGGTGTGACCCAGCCCTCAGAGTACGACAAGCACGGTTTCCCGACAATCAACAATACCGTGCTGACCACTGCAATCATCAACGCCGGCCGCATCAGTTTAGACGAGAAAAGACCGGTCGGAATTAAGAAAGAAGGCGAGCAATGGATCCTGGAATAAATTAGTCTGCGCACCATAGATACTTCCGAGTTCCACAAAAACAAGGTGCCATTGCCGTCCATTCCGAAGGCGTTGCCGTAGTCTTTTTATTTGTGCGTTGGGGGCGTGTACTTATCAAAATATGTACCTTGTTTAAAGTTGTCAAGACCATAAATGATCTCCTCGTGGTTCCAACTTGAGGAATTTACTGAAATAATACAGCCTTGATAGATCCGCATCCACCGAGTAGTGCTTCTTGAATATACTCGGTTCCAATAGTCCTCCGTGATAGGACAAGAACCGTACAAGGACGGTGTGGATTGACCCTGACCAAGACGGTTTGTCGCTGTCCAAGGGTATCGGGAGAATATGTTGTTCAAAGATAGGCATGATCGAGATCAGGCTGCGTGTTCGTCGTTACCCACAGAATGTGGTTAGAATGAAGGGGCTCGTGCCAACACGGTGTTCTGTCAGTTCTCAACACAAGGCTCTATGTAAACTGATGTCATCTCTCGGTCATGATTTCACAGGGAGGACAGTCGGATTGGATTGGAGGTACTAAATGACACGAGAGTACCCGTAACAATTGCGAGCTACAGAAGGTTAAAAAAATATAAGGCAGGGAAGCTGAATGGTGCCGATGTATGTGCGGAAGAAAAGGAAAGGATGTATATGCGAGGATGAGAGTGACCAAAAAATATACGGACGGCTGGTTGTGACTGGACCAGTACAATCGGCACCGGGGATGTCAGGAAGAAAAAAAGACAAGTTGAAGTATACGATAAGGTGAAGAATAAAATATACTTTATAACGAACGCGATTGCTACTTGTTGGGACCCCTAAGGGAAGTGTCTTTCGTTGGAGTGCGCGATGACTAGTTGATGGGTGGAGGACAAGGTGGGGGATGATGTGGATGATAGATGCATAGAGTGACAAGGAATGAATGTAGAGTCGCAGAACAGGGAGTTGTGAACGACAAGGACAGAAAACGATGGATGGATGGCATCGGTGGAAGCGCCAGACAAAAGGAATAACAAGAATGCGGAAGGGTCCATGGTAGTAAGGCAGATAAACTAAAACTGTCTCTTGAGTCTCCAGCGAAATGGCTAACACGTAAATGCGAGATGCCTCGACGATGGAGTTTACCGTCCCCCCGCCTTATTATTCACCGAGTGGGCTTCAAATAGGTTGTGTGCCAGGTAGAGTAATGGTGCGGTTGATGAGAATGAGACGATTGCGAGGGAAAGTGATGAATGTATGCATGGGGTTGTGTGAGATGCAGAAACAAGTATTGCGAGGGATGTCGATGTGACGTGTATGTGGTATTACATTTTGCGGATTGCTTGCGTTTTGACAAAGACAGGAAAGATTGATGATGATACTGGAACACAAACGGCCTCCTTCTGACCGTTATGATACGAGCGCTGTACGAGGCGACGTAATGTTATTGAGGTTGTGGAGGGCGGGACGACCAAAGGTGACAAAGTCGTGGGGAAGGTACTGTTCCGGAGGGGTGTCAATCCGGAGCTTATTGAGGATAGGTTCAAAGGTCGATGAAATATTTTCCTTATCGTCGGACGAATATGTTCCCGAAAAGGGATCGCTGCTGAACGACGGTGTTGTTGGCGTCATGGGCATGTCATCAGAGATGTCAGAGGCTGTCGTCGTCGCGCTCGCAGGCGTGCTCATGGCGGACGATGATGAACGCTTGGGAGTCACCGGAAGAGACGGAAGAGATCGAGGAGTGAAGCGACCACCTTGGAGGTAGTACTGCACAACGAAGGTCGCAGCTTTAGAGTAGAAAGCATAGGAATACTTCTTCACCAAGGTCTCAGACAGATCGTTGACATGCAAGGCCAACCGGGTGTCCAGGTATTCAATGACCTCCAGGCACTCGGCTGTCTCTTCCCAGAAACGACTGGGCTTGCCACAGATGTATCGGGCGAGAGTCAGAGCAGCCAGAGAGATGGTGGACGGAGTGTACTTGACAAACTCTCGATAGAATAGAGTGATCTCCATCAAGAACCGGGCAACGTGTTGGACCTTCGTCTCCTCCGCACTAGAGCCACAACAATGGAGCCGCAGCCAGGCTTCAGCGGTTGGGTGTCCAAGGGTCCATTGAATCGTCGAAAGGACGTGGCCCTCCATCTGAATAAATGCTGATTCCTCATAAGTCTCGCGGCAAATCGCGACGAGGTCCTGGACGGTGGGAACACGCTCCTTCGCGTCCTCAAACTTGGCGGCGATCCAGAGGGCAGCGCAGCCAACTAGTTGATAGTGCTTGATGTACACGACACGGCGGGACACGTATCGGTCGACAATGTTGAGGGTGAGGTAGAGCGTTTCTGGGCGAAGACGGAAGGTGAAATGGATCTCCACCAGGAAATCAACCAGACATGGTCGCATATGCCACTTGATCTCTGGCTGTTGGTCCATTGACTGAGTAGACGACATGGTGAAACGCTAAGGATGGATGATGTCAACGATAATCAATTCACACATGGCGGTCTGGACCGACCTCCATATCCAACATGTACCGATGGACTTCCTCCATGTACTCTTCCTCCAGGAAGATGCCCTCTCGACGCAAAGCCTGGATTTGGGCTTCCCGCTGCCGTTGTTGTAGCTGCAATTGCGCGTATTTTTGGGAGCGCGGCGTCCGACGAGTAGAAACACCATTGGCGGGCATGAGAGGGGACTTGTGGGCTTTTGAAACGCCATGGGGGGAGGGGCGTTTCTTGGGGTAGACGAGGGAGTTGCGGGAGTGCTTGTTCTGTGCTACGTCCTTCATGTCGAGACTAACGGTGTCGAACGAATGAGAGCTGGAGACATGCGGAGATGCAGGGAACGTAAGGTCAGCCATGATGTCGCAAAGGCGGGTTAAAAAAGAGCGCAAAACGCGTAAAAGCGAGTAAATCCAACGAGCGTGCAAGACGTAAAAGTAAGACGAGGCAAAACGCGGGTGTGACGATCGAAATCTGCGCCATCGATCGGTGCAAGTGGGTGCCACGGTCAAATGTGGCTCTCGAACGCGTCTGCAAGCCAGAAGACAAAGGCAAACGGCAGACTCACGAATTCTACGCAGCTAACGACTAGGCACTTGACAAGAAATGGGGCTGCAAGAGGTGAATCTGGCAGGGCCACCGTGCGTCTAATGTATAGAGAAGTCGTGGAAGTCAGCGTGTCTTGTCGTAAAATACACACACAGCCAGATGGCTGGTGGTTGGAGAGAAGGAAGGCGAGGAACGAAGTCGAGGAGGGGGGTGAGCTCAACGACGACGATGGGAAGAAGAAGAGGAGGACAAGAATCCTGTCAGAAATAGCTGCCAATCCTGATTATTCACACTCCCCGGGGGCCTGTAACACTGAGACAGTCACGCCATCACTAATTGCTCGCGCCCACACAGACTCCGCCAGAATCTGGTAACTGTGCGACCGGCGCCGCTGCGGCCACACATCTCCCCTAGGCACAACCGTCCTTATCGGGAATGGAATCTCCCATATACGGCCCGGCCACCACACGTTTTACGACGAGCACACACATATCTCGAATGACGTAGATCGCAGAGGAAAGGGAGGGACGCATACCTGATAATAGGGAGTTGGGCTGGCGGGAAGGAGGAAGAGTGATTAGTCGGGCCAGCAGGGCAGTGAGCGGAAGAAAATTTAACTCACCAAAAAGCGAAGTAAGATGGATGCTTGGATGGTGAGTTGAAAGCTTTTGTTCGGTCAGACGACTGAATACAATCGAAGAAACTTCTATTCACATACCGATAGGAACAAGAGATATGTCTGTGTCTGTCGATGTCGATGTTGCTGAGTCTCTTGCACGAACCACAATTATTAAGAGGAGATATGTTCAATAATGTTGAAGAGAATTAAGACGAGAACAAAGGAATGACTGGGGGTGAGTTGCACGGGCGTTGTCTATGGTCGCCACGTCGAGACTGACAGAAACAAAGACGCTGTTGGGCACTCTCGAAGCAGTGAAGCGAGCGTGTCCAAGGAAGCTTTGACGGTAAGTCGCAGGAAACCAGTCCAACGTGAGGTTGGACTCGCTAGACAAGGACGCCGATATAAGGAGGGGAGGAGGTAGAAAGAGTTGCGTCGAGTGAACAACTGACAACTTTTCAAGGACAAGGACAAAGGCACTGCATGCAAGCTCAGCGGCCTTATCCTGGCAGGTTCAGCATCTTCCGATCCCTTTTTTTGATACAGGCCACCACGTTTCTGCCTGCAGGCAAGATTCGCCCACTCTTTGACTGCTTACCTAATATCAGCCTTCAGTCGCTGAGAACCCCCCTGTCTATCCTGACAAGATCTCAAGTCAATGTGCAGGTACCAGATCCACCTCTGCATGCTCAAATTTCTTGCAATTGTACGATATCTTGCTCAACATTTGTCCGTCGGTGGACCAGGGAGAGCTGTGCGCGGCTCACGGCTGTCTCTCCCGTCGCCTCGAGGATTAATTGATTCCACGACTATATCACTTTCATCAATGATAACCACCCTGACCGTTCGCGAGCGCCGCTTGTGAATCAGCCATGTGTATCTTCGCATCAGCTCTTCCGCCTGCCTGTTATGCATAAAAATACTGGAAGGCTAACTAGCTGCTGATAGTGTACCGAACAAGAGAGCTTGAGGCAAACCGCCAGCAGGCAAACACTACGGAGGACCCCCCTCTTTATTATAGCCCACCTTCTCATGTCGCCCGAATAACAGCGATCAAGATAAATGCAAGTCGGCACTTTCGAGTTGCGGAGGGAGTTGACGGATTTGGCAACACAATCGTCATTTCGCGCGCCACGCGGCAATTCCCGGCACTCTGGACTTATTGCGAATGGAAAGTCATAATTCATGAAGGTCGTTATCGCCAGGAACAACATAGACTGTTTAGACAGGCGCCCACCGTTTTTATCTTGCATATCGGCGCGTGTCGCGTCGTTCACCCCTCCTTGTCCATTGCTTTCGCCCAAGTAGCAGAAGCTAGCTCGTGTAACCTTTCTCATGATCCTTACGTCCTTTATTACCCCCAAAAGCAAATGAGAACCAAGGTGTCCAACCGCGGATGCTTTCTCACTCAAAAGCTCGTGCTCCTCAGGCCCTGGACTCCATTTCATGTCGGCAGTGCGTCGCATCAGCCAGGTCTTGACATGGGTATTTGATCATAGTCATCTCGACAGGTCAAGCGCGCTCCTTCTCTCTGTTGCATATCTACAACTCTACAGGAGTTTCCCGGAGTCCGAGTCGGTCCTCGTCAACTTGAGAAACACTAAAATCCTTTCATCTTGGAGCGATGACTGTTCACGCGAGCAAATTTAAGTTCATAAACGGAACGCAGGCGCCTCACTAGTTGCCGGTCAGACCAGCTCGGGGACGAGCTAGACGCTCGCGCTTCTAATTATTTCGTCAAGAAACGCCGACCTGTCTACGAAGCTGCTTTGACTGTATTGCTTTGACAGCGGCGGCATTGAATGCATACTTATAAGAAAAGTACATAAGGGTAAAGCGTGGTCCATCGATGATAGAAGGCTGACGTTCCGACACACAAGTTCCGTGGTAGACGTATATACATACATGAATCCCGGTCCCACGGCCTTCCTTGTAATTCCTATCAAAAGAATTTTTCTCTTTCGCAAGGCATCTTCGTAATAGATATGTGATACTCCTATTTGTATGATTAGAGTTAGAAGGAGCAAGAGTAACACTGGGCAAAAAGCAACTGATGATTTTTGGAAGTCACATGAAGCGTTGAGAGGAAAAACGAATGAACAGAAATGATGGATAACAATTAGAACGCCCAAAAATATAGACGAGAGTGAGGTAACGAGACTACGAATGCAACGGAACGAATAGGTATGCAGACAGATTATTCACGATGGGGTCCTCCCATGAGAATGGCCATTAAATCAGGATTCGTGTTCATTGCACCCTGGTGACCTTGCTGTTGAATATGGTGAGGATTCAATTGAGGTAAACCGTGCGGTTGCAAGTGATGTTGCTGCAACTGCTGCAACTGCTGCTGTGGGCGTATGCCCAAGTGGTTGTGGTTCGGCACATTTGGACCTTGCTGTTGAAGAGGGAATCCTCCGTTGATGCGATTACCTCCAACACCTGATCCACCCAGACCCATGAGGTGATGGTGGTTCGACAGACGGGGATCCATGCTCGGATGTCCGAGATTGCCCAAAGGAAGCTGCTGGGTGCCGCTGTTTTGCAAGTGCCCGTTTGGTCCTGGCCCACGACCTTGGGAGCCGTTGAAGCCAAGGTTGTTTCCGACGTTGAAGTTGTTGAAAGGGAGTTGCTGTTGGGAAAGAGGTCCATTACTGTGAAGACTATGTTGAGGACCTGCAGGATGGGTCGACAGGCCAACAAATTGAGAAGGCTCGTGGGGAGGTCGACCACCGAGGTTCGCAAGACCAGGTGGTAGGCGCTGCTGCTGTGGTCCATTGGACATAGGTCCAGTCTGATTGAAGCTGGGGGACGGGCCACCGCGATAGTGAGGCTGCAACGATTGAAGGGGTAATCCACCACCATGTCGCCCACCATGCTGGTTGAAGAGTTGAGGAGTGGGGCCAGCGAAAAGAGGGTCGAGGTTGCGAGGCTGCTGCTGCTGCTGCTGGGCAAGGCGCTGAAGATTGAGCATAGGTTCATCGAGTGGATCATTGAAATGGTTGAGGGTATCGCGGCCTCTGGGAGGAGGAGGGGGCATTGTACGAAGGCCAGGAACCATGCCATCTGGTACGAAGTTGCGGTCATCCGCGCGGCTATCGTAGAGAGGCTCGAGACGGTTGCTGGAATGGTGTTGCTGGAGGAGGTGTTGTTGTTGAAGTGAGTGCAGGTTTGGACCTTGTGAACCGAAACCTCCGTTGTTCGACAGGTGAGCAGATGCATTGGATAGAGGAGGTCCCATATTGTTGCGCTAGATGCAAAACGTGAGTACAATCAGTGCATTTACATACGAATAAACGTACTTGAGATGAGTGATTGAGCATTGCGAACAGTGCCTCCACCGAGTGAGTAGGGTTTCCGTTCGCACCGTCGAAGTTGTTCTGCTCTTGCCTGTGATTCTGGTTCGGAGGAGGAGAGATATAACCACCTTGCATCATTGGCTTAGCAGGGCCACCAGGTAGCTCCCGACCTTTGCTCTCGAAGATCTTTGCCAGTCGGCTACCTTTTCCAACCGAGCCGTTGTAATTCGAGTCCGCCTGAGGGTGCGCATTATTGTCGAAAACTTGACCTAATGAGGCTCTATGAGACAAGTTGGCCTGGTTTATAACAGTAGGCGCCTCTTCAAACCCGTAAGATTGCCGATTTGGGTCTTCAAACGGCGAGAACCCTGCCAGTGACCTTAGCGCTTCTTTATTAGTGAAATGCTGAGGTGTTTCCTGGACAATGTTGGCTAAACCACCTACGAGAATGTATATAATGTTAACAAAATCGGTCTATGAGCTCACTGAACGCTTACCATTCAGGGATTGCAGGTTTATAGTCGAACTTGGGGGAGGGACTCCTTTATTCTTCATGGCCAGAACACGCGAGCCAGTCGGTGGGAAAGGGGCATTGGGTCCAAAGTCACTCGGTGGTTTCGACAAGTTTCCTTGATACTCTGATGCGGTATTTGGGAAGCCTTTCATGGAAAGAACAGCATGATCTTGTAAGAGTTCGGGATTGAGCTTGCCAGATGACACTACAATAGGATCTTTCATCGTGAGTGACGCTGCTTCCGGGGGTGACGATGAATCAATCAAAGGAGTCAAAGCTTTCGCAACTTGAGCTTGGGGACGGTCACCCTTGAGAACAAGCCCTGAAGCTGCTGTGCCGTTCACGGTTTCTGTTAAGAGATGAGAATCTCTCCTAGGTTCCACAATGTGGGGCATACCTTCACGCTGGCGTGCAGGGACCGTCGCTTCAGATTCTTTACTTGGCAATGGCGCGGTGACTTCGCTCGACGAGATGGGTCCATCATCCTGGCGTTTTCCTTTCTCCTTTTCCATCAGCATCCTGAACATCTGGATTTCGTCCATTGCGCCTCTTTCCGTATGCTCCGAAGCGGGTGGCTGCTCAGTAGGAACTTTGGTGGGTGCCGGGGCAGCAGCTTCCTTTTCCTTTGTTTCCTTCTCCTTCAGGCCTTTCTTCCATGCTTGAATGCCGTCTAACTCTCCAGTTGATGCCTGGCCACCAAGAATGCCAGGACTGGACTCGCTCGGAATGTAGGTGTCCATCCAAGCAGGCTCCTTCTCTTTCTCCCGACGATCATCTCTCTCTTTAGTGTCTTCTGGACCATTTCCGGTCTTCCGGTCGCGTCCTGTGGTCCTCTTATAACGACCATCACGATCATCCGCAGTTGCCCAGCGTCGGTCTTCCTCGGTGTTGCCTCGCCCGCGTTCTCGCCTTGCAGCCAATCTTTCCTCTCGTTTTCCATCATCTCTCCACCGACGAGGGTCATCATCCTCATCGACTCGTTCGCGGCGGGGCTCATCCTTTTCTCGACGATTATCATCACGGTCCCTTCGTGACGTTGATGAATCTCGTTTGGGCCTAGAAGAATCCCGAGGTCTTGACCGCGCTCTTTCCCTGTCCTCTCTATCTCGCCTACCATTCTCTGCCCCTGTATGAATGTTAGTGAAGAACGATAGAAGGTATGTATGTGGACAGCTTACGATCTTCCCGTGAGTTACGAGCGTCTGTGCCTACAGTGGCTAGTTAGAAAGTTAATATATGCTTAGATGCGAGGCATATGTACCTCTTCTCCAATCTTCACTAGTCTCGCCGACTTTTTTCTTGGCAGCTTCGCGAGTCTCCCCCCGTCGAGAAGTACCATTTGCGGGTGCAGCCTGCTGACCCCTCGTATTACTGGAATTAAGATGGGGAGCTGCATCCCTTTCCTTGTTTCTTGAACTTGACAGGGGAAGCAGTCTATCACGGTCATATTTGTCCGATAACTGCGAGAATATAAACACATTGACAACAAAAGTGGGATGAAGCTTACATGACGAAGTCGTTCTTGCCCTTCTTTATCACGTATGTCCCGCTCTCTCTCTTTGTCTCCGTCTCTATCTCTTTCTCTATCTCGGTCACGATCAGTTGCACGCGAAGATTGGTGCTTGAAGTTGCCCATCTGAGAAGGCTGGAGTGTTGAACGAAATGTTGGTCTCGACGGGGTATCTGTGTAGAATTAAAAGAGATGAGAAGGGGGATCCATTGAATGCGTTGCCGACCTCACCACCATCCTCAGCCTCCCGGCGGAAGCTGAAAATAGACGGCCCTGCTTCAGCGTCGTTCGTATGGGCAGGAAAGCAACACCTACCGTCTCTCTCGAGCCGAGCTTGGTGTAGTAGGTTCATCCTTTTTGTTCATGAGACTTTCATTCTCGATCCTGCTAAAGCAGTCAATTGCATGAAAGATGGTCAAATAGGGCTTTGAATACCCAAACCAAGTTTTCAGTTCTGGCATATCTGGCGGCGGCTTCACAAGCGGAGACTGTGAAAGAGCCACAAGGTGCTGTCGAGTATAGATCCTCAGTGGACGTGGAGAGGACACTAATTTTTCGGTGCTCGAAGCCGCATCCTGAGGCATGCTGTCACGGTCGAGTTCCATGGCTGGGCCATCTCCTGACCTTGACGAGTGAGAAAGCTCCGGGGACTGCGATGCTGAGGGTGGCGAAGACATGGATGTTGTTGGTGAAGTTGTGGAATAAAGGGTGGAAGTGAACAAGGCGAAGGATGGACGAGACGACAACACGGGTCTTGTAACGATCACAAGCCGTAACTCAATTTGCACAAGTAACACGCCTCCACCTTTCTGGCGCTGCACCATGACCTTCTCTGGCCCAACGCTGAAGCATTTTATTCTTCAACAACAGGTCATTAGTCTATACCGGCAGGCTGTTCGTGCTTCTCGAGGTTATTTCTTTTTACTGGTTTATGTTACTGTGCCCATTGACCTGTCTGAAGTTATTCAAGATCCCGTGACCAGGACGGAAACCCTCGCTTGGATTCGCAGCGAGTTCGACCGCAATCGGCACCTTACAGATATCGTGCGTCTGAAACACTGCCCAGAGAAGGAGAATGCTAACAACACATGCAGGCAGTTATTGAAGACAGACTGAAGAGGACCCGGCGGGAAATACAATCTATTTTGCCTGGCAATTCGATATAAGATGTCACGCCTTTATCCCGAGTCATCAGCGAAGATAGAGCTCTAGCCAATGAAAGGTCCAGATTCAGGTCATAGGACTCAGCGGGCGCCTATCTGAGCCTTTTATACCTAAACCATCTGCCCATGTTCACGCCTTGCTTGCGTCTTATCATCTTTCATCAATCCTCTCATATTCTCAGTTCTCGCTATGGAACTGTTTATGCGTAATATCGATTGGAATTCTACACGGCTCGACGTCCACGATGTGCTTGCAGGGGTACTACACGGCCCTACATTCACTCATTTTTCCTCTACCCCCTTGAACTTCCACATCCAACTCCATCAGGACAAAAATCCTGTTCGCAACCATAGGGGAACTGGCTTTCTGACACTGCCGCGAAAGGATGTAGGTGATCACTTCCTTCAAATTTATGGCGGCGATCACCCTGGACAACGAATAATAGTGGGCAAGAAAACCATCTTCTTCTCAGCCAGCAAGCACCCGAATGGACGGACTGACGTCGTACAGAAAGTCACGCATAGGCCATATCAGGATCCTCGAGTTGTGCAAGAACGACCCGAACGACCCGAACGCGAACGCTCGAAACTTGAGGAACTGATAGACTTGTTCCAAGATGAACGATTTGGGGGGAGGGTCAAGGTACTTCAATTTGGCTGGGAATGTCGCGATCAAGTGTTTTCTATTGAAAGTGAGGAGCCATGCGAAGATGGAAGCGATATCACTTTCAACCTGAGGCGACGAGAGATCTGCATCAACATGAAGCATGAAACCGAGACCTACACTATCGCAATTCCCTTTTCGTCTATCAACTCCGTCACGGCGCACACCTACCTTGAAGTTGAGCATGCGCTGGTCTTTGGTCTGAACACTCCGCCTGCGTATGAGCTGAGACGAGCACCCCTCCGACAGAGGCTATCATCTCTTCCATTCATCCTTGACCACGAGCGTGTCGCCCCCTACGCATCACTCGCCATCCGCTTGGTCTGCCCTTCCGCTGCAGACCTCAGAACGTTTCGCCAAATGTGCGGCGATGCGAAACTACGTCGCATATATGACTACGAGTATCCCGTTGCTCGCAGAGATCTCTTCTCAGCTTTCAAGATGGAACAATTGAAAATGTACCTGGCACAACTCGACTGGTGTATCTCATTCCAGATAGAATCACTCGTACGGAAGATGGTCGTCGACATCAGAGAAGCCTTACTCCTCATGCCCCACATCATTCGTCAGTGCAATGCCAAAGGCAACGCATTCACGGCGACATTGATACGGAAATTTCGTGACAGGGCCGCTCTACTCTTCGATCCCAGTGACCCACAGGATACCGATATCGTTCAATATTTCAAGGAAACCCAGGAGGAACTAGAAAAGCAAAGGACACTGACGCCCTTGAAACCAAGCGACGGAAGCCTCTACGACGCTTTTCACGTAACGGTGACGCCGACAACGATGTTCCTGGATGGTCCTTTTCCAGAACGATCCAATCGCGTTATCCGTGCCTACGACCCGCAACACCAGGAGTCCTTTTTGCGAGTCAGTTTTGTGGATGAGGCACGATTACAGTATCGTTTCGATCGTGAGGTCGATGGTCCTGAATTCATTCGCTCACGCCTCGGCCCTCTCCTATTCGATGGGTTGACAATCGCTCAACGCAAATTCAAATTTCTTGCATACTCTCAATCTGCTTTGAAGGAACATTCAGTCTGGTGAGCTCTATTTGTGGGGTTGTAGTCTGAATCTCACACTTCTTCCGGCAGGTTCGTAAAGAGATTCGAAGACTCAAAGCATGGAGTCGTCGATGCACCCACTATAATTGCGAGTCTGGGTAGCTTCGACGGTCTTGACTTCGATCCAAGACTCATGCTTTGTCCGGCTCGATACGCTGCGCGAATCTCACAGACATTCACGGCTACGGATGCCGTTGAAGTCGAAGTTGAAGAAATATTCCACGACGACGACATTAGCACGGCAGATAAGAAATATCAATTTACCGACGGTGTTGGCACTCTGTCGAGGGAACTAGCTCAAGAGATCTGGAGACAGCTAAAATCTGGAAAGCGCAAACGGCTCCTTAAGGATACCCCAAGCGCTTTCCAAATCCGTTTCATGGGCTCTAAGGGCATGCTTTCCGTTGATCACCGCCTGCAGGGCTATGCGATATCCCTCCGCCCCTCCATGATTAAATTCGAAACTCCAGAAACGACTCATGATATGGAAATCGCACGCGCATTTGACAGGCCAGGTCCCTACTTCCTGAATCGACCACTCATCATGCTCTTGGAAGGGCTAGGTGTTCCTTTCGACGTCTTTAAAGAATACCAAGACATTGCGGTCGAAGAAACTAGACAAGCAACAACAGGCCTCCGCAAAGCAGCGAAACTATTGGAAACCCACGGTCTTGGTACTTCGTTTCGGCTGCCGTCGATCCTACTGAGCCTTGAAAAACTCTTCATACATAGCCTTCCCGATGACGCCTTCTACGAGAAGATGCTCGAGTATGCCATCAACCATGTTCTTCGAGTGCTCAAAAATTACGCCCGCATACCCGTCCCTGGAGGTTGGACTCTGGTTGGCGTTGCTGATATTCACGGATATCTTCAGCCTGATGAGATATTTGCCTGCGTTAAGCCTCTGAATGGAGGGAGGAGATATCTCAAAGGGCCTACTCTCGTGTCAAGGTCCCCCACAATTCATCCCGGAGACGTTATGATTGTCAATGCCATCGGTGCTCCCCCGCCAGGCTCCTGCTTTGAACTTGAAGCCATCCCGAACGCGGTCGTTTTCAGCATCAATGGTACGCCTCCTTAAATTTGCCATCATAATCATTCTAAAATCCCAAAGGTGATCGACCAGTCCCTTCCTGCCTAGGAGGAGGCGATCTTGATGGTGACGTCTATAACCTCATTCCTCTGGAACAACTGCCCGAATTCCGTCCAACCACCTTACGCCCTCCTGCCAGTTATGACCCGGCACCTAAGAAGATGCTGGACCGACCAAGCACGATGGATGATGTTGCCGAGTTCTTCATGGAATATATTAGCTCAGATGTAAGCACATGCGATTAGTTATGACCATAATCTTATCCCTTCGTTTCACAGGTCGTCGGTATCGTCGCCGTTAACTGGCTGATCACCGCGGACCAAAGTAGTGCTGGTATCTTTGACCCGGATTGCCTAAAATTGGCATCGCTTCACAGCGACGCAGTGGACTATCCGAAATCTGGACAACCTGTACCTCTGAAAGAGATACCCAAGCTCAAGAATAAAAATAAACCGGACTGGAATGCCCCGGAGACCATGAATTCTGCTCAAGGTAATTACTACGAGAGTCGGAGGGCCATCGGTCGGCTGTTCCGCGCCATCGACCTTCCGGTTGAACAACAACGGTTCAGGCCAGATTCGGGACGGAGAGGCAGACAGGATCAAAACAACCGTAATGGTGGGCTCGACGACCTTGAGGATACGTTCAGTCAGTTCAGCTTGGACAGCGCTCGAGAAGATATCTTCTTCGTCATAGTGGAAGCCCGCGTTCGGGAATACGTTGACACAAACGCCTATCCCGACGACGACGAAGTCGCATTCTTAACCCAGCTCTTCAGTCGGTATGCCTCGGAGCTCAGGGCGATTTGTATGGCGAATACAATCTCCTACTCACGGAGCGCTCAGCTCAGTGAGGAAGAAGCCGTCATTGGTACTATCGCGCAGAAGACATCTCAGCCACGGAAAAGGAAGGATGCCATGGCCAAACTGCGTGAGGCGACGGACGTTCTTGTTCGTAGCATCCGTGAGGAATTGGCTGGGGACGATACCTTTACTTTTGATGATGCTTTGAAGAGAGCGTGGGCGGCTTGGGAGTTTTCGATCTCACAAGGAGCGGTATGGGGAGCACAGAGCTTTAAATGGGTGGCCCTTGGTTCGATTTTCGAGGCGATCAGGGAGATTGAACAAGATGAAAGTGTTTTCTAGGTACATGTCATATTCGTTGCAAGCTTATAGGAATACTCGTAGTCCGTTGAAAAATCGACGCATGCACTTTCTTTCCGCTCGAAATAGTAGTACCCACCAACAAGGACATTTCAAGTCTGATTGCGCAAGACTTCACATCAAATCAGGGGCAGGTTCAATCTGAATCAGTGGATGGTACTCACTAAGAATCACCGAGTCACCCCTTGAAGTAGAATATCAGAAAAGTTAAGAGGTGAAGGACGTGCAATCTTACCGAAGGAACATTTTGCTGATGAAACGATCCTTGTTCACAGGCTTCTTGTTTTTCCCTTTTGGCGTTTCGGTCCACATCTATCGCGTTGTCAGTGACTATTGTAGTGTGAGGATCAGGTGTCTCACTTCTTTCACATTCTCAAGGACCTGCAATGGTAAGAGTATCAGGACCATAGTCAGAATGAAAGTTGAAGGACCTGCCATGTTGCTGTGCCTATCAAATGCTTTCACGCGTGCAAGAAGCTTCTTGTTATTTCGAAGCGATATCAAAACTTGAGCATGGTTCCGTACAGCTTGCTGTAGCACAGATAATGGTCCTTGAGAGATCTCGTGCTCCTCGAGTTGACGAAGTTGAGCCTCATCAAGTTCAGATTTTGGGACATGCACGTATTGACTAGACAATCAATATTAACAATTAACCAAAGGACTTAGATGCACACACCTCATCGCAGGAACTATTCAGACGTAGAGAACGTTTGAGTCTTTGACTGTAAAGCAGATGGACAAGGCTGAGGTACGATCGCTTGAACGATTGTTTGGGTGACTCCGATTTGCCAAACAAAAAGTTTCGGTAGCGCGAATCTGATTGGTCCCCAGACTGCTCAATTGATCTCTTCCTCTTATACTTTCTGTCCACATCGCAGCGAAATGGGACGTTTGAGAGTTAAGGGTAAGGCAGGTGCTGCCAAAAACTACACTACGAGGAGTGCAGCCGTGAAAAAACTCCAATGCTCTCTTGCGGACTTCCGTAGATTGTGCATTTTAAAAGGTGTGCAATATGTTGTTGCATAGATCGCGCTCTCACAAAAGTACAGGAATATTCCCTCGTGAGCCTCGTAGCAGAAAGAAGGCGAACAAGGGATCTTCTGCACCGACTTCCTTTTACTATACGAAGGACATCGCATATTTGGCCCATGAGCCGATTCTAAAGAAACTTCGGGAGCATAAAGCGTTTGCGAAAAAACTCTCTCGTGCACTGGGTCGAGGGGAATGGGCAAGTGCAAAAAGCCTGGAGGAAAACAAGCCGATCTATCGTTTGGATCATATTATTAAAGAGCGGTGTGTACAAGATTTGATTTGAGGAGAACGTTCTGACTTTGGCCGCCAGGTATCCGACTTTCGTTGATGCAGTGCGAGATATTGACGATGCGCTGTGCATGGTCTTTCTCTTCTCTTCTCTACCTTCTACCTCTCGCCTGCCTCCAGAAATTGTTGAAAACTGTGCTCGCCTCGCCGCGGAGTGGCAGCTCTTCGTTCTTCACTCTCGGTCCCTGCGGAAGGTCTTCTTGTCGATAAAAGGTGTATACTACCAAGCAGAAGTTATGGATCAAACCGTGACCTGGTTGGTTCCATACCAGTTCACTCAGAACGTGAGTTTGGCGTTAATATGTCTTCCCAGAGGCTCACAGCTTGGCATAGGTGCCTGCAGACGTCGATATCCGCGTTATGCTCACGTTCTTAGAGCTATATCAGACCTTGCTCAGCTTTGTGTTTTTCAAATTATATACCGACACTGGCTTGGTGTATCCCCCTCCTCTAGACACGAAGAAGGACGAAGGAGGAGCTGGTATCAACGCACTTGCTCTCCAGGACGCTGCACACTCCCTCCCCGCTGAAACGACACGAACAGTATCTTCCGAAGGTCGTCAAGTCACTGTTAAGGACGTGCGGCAAACCATCAAAAGCATCAACGCAAACCCGGGCGATAGTGAAGCTGATGTGGACATGTTGAACGCCGAACCTTTAACGGCGGAGGTTGATGAAGAATTTGTTGCCCATCCATCGTCGACAGACAAAGACGTAAACCCGACTCTTCCTACACTCCAAACGTTATCATCCCTGCCACAAACACTGTCCACCAGCCTTTTCTCTCCTTACACCTTCTTCCTCTCAAGAGAAACCTCGCGTTCCATTTTCGAGTTTGTTGTGCGTTCATTTGGAGGTCGGATAGGTTGGCCATCGTCATCAGGAAGCGGGTCTCCGTTCGACGAAAGTGACCCCAGTATCACGCATGTCATCATCGACCGACCCCGCGTGGAGAAGGAGGAGACACCAGAACAAAGAGAGCTACGTCTACGGAGAAAGTATGTCCAGCCACAGTGGATCATCGACTGCATCAACGCTGGGAAGGTCCTGCTCGAGGATCCATATAGCCAAGGGAAAACCCTGCCGCCTCATATCAGTCCCTTCGGGGAATACGAAGGGGCATATGTTCCTACTGAAGGCGCGGAACAAGAAGATGCCGACATGGAGGAGGAAGACGTGGAAGGCGACGAGGATGCCGATGGGTCAGAGGAGGATGAGGAGGTGGTCAACGCTGTTGCCAGCAAGGATCCCGCAGCTCTACGAGCCGCCGAACTCGCCGCGGAAGCCGCTGGAGTCGAATACGGAGAGTTTGAAGCCAAAGTCAAGCATGCGTCCAAGAAACCCACTAAGAAGTCGTCGGAGGAGCAGATTGCCGACGCCGAGCAGGATATGAACAAGATGATGATGAGCAACAAACAGAAGAAGCTCTATGAGAAGATGAAATACAGCCAGAACAAGAAAAGCACAGAGGTCAGACTTGTCATGCCGATAACTTCAATTTCTAGTCTCATGTGTGTTTTACAGCGTACCAAACTGGAGGACAGAAAAAAAGAGATTACGAAACAGAAGAGGAAGAAGGAGCGTACCTAAGCCTATCTGTATCGACTGTCTTTTCTTTCTGTACTACTCTTCACTGCTATACACTTCATATTGCACACCATGTCTGGCATCTGCTATGAAACTTGTCCGAGTGCCCCCCTTGTGCCCGGTTTGACAGCTGCACATGGTTGAAATGATCAGGTCACATGTATGACCAAACGAACGAGATGTGTAAACTGAAAGCGCGTCCACTACTCCGACCGCCGTCCTCATCTCCATCGCGGAATGTCCTTTTTCTCTCCGGTCTCTTTGTCGTAAATATCCTGGTCATTCAGTAAACAGGTCTTGGTCACAAACTTCATGAGCAGCCTTTGTGTGCCGCAGACTCCTGCTCCGGCTCGACAATAGCCATTTAACGGATGCAGATATGCTCTCTCCCAAAACCTCCAACGAAATGGGACGTCCCAAGTCTGCTACTGGCCCACCCCCGCCCTCGTACAACCAGAGTGCCAGGTCTCCTTTACTCCTTGCAGAAACTACCACTACACGGACCGAAGTTGTGACTACAACAACTACCGAGACCACTACTCATTTATTCTCGATTCCATATTGGCGAAAGCGCAATGGCCATCTCCCCGCATCTCATCAGCGACAGTCTATTGAGAATGGTCCGCGACCGACTCTCGCTCCTCAATTCGACAAGGCGCTTCCTCCCACCCCTCCCAACGAAGAGGATGTACCTCCCGGGCTAGAGAAGCCGACACAATCATCCTCACTGTTCCCCACCGCCGATTCATCTTTCTCCCGTGCCAGGACGTATAGCGCAGGGCCACAGTCTGCCACCTCCTTCCTAGCCCATGCAGCATTGGGCATAGGCCTACCTCATGCTTCCTCGGCAATGTCTCGCAACGAAACGAACTCTATATCTTTCATGTCATCACCTCGATCTTCATCTCCGGAAGCCCTATCATCTCCAAGCGTCAGAAGAGTGAAGAGCTCGCATCGTCTGCAGCTGCGGCACGTATCAGACAATCCCAATAGCACCAAAGCCGCAGATCAACTTGTCGAACGCCGACGGAGAGGGCTTTCGTTCGGCCCTACTTCTTTCCTTAACGTTAGCATTCCTGATGGAAAGGGTAAAGCGAAAGAGGCAGAGATGGTGCCCAGCCCATCAAAACCCTCGCCCAAATCGCTCACCCGGAAATCGTCATTTTGGAACAAGAGGAAGAACACCCAATCTATCATCGTCGAACCTGTTGCTCCGACTGTGCCTCAAGAAGACAAAGTCCTAACGTTGCCACCACTACCCCCAGTTCACATTTCCCCCTTCAAAGTTCATGAATTCCCGTCTACTTCAGATGCTGAAAGCCGGGTCCAGCTTCCTCTTGGTCGTCGAATGTCGAGGAGTCTTTCAGATTGTATGTTAAGGTCGAGATCATCCACGGAAACGCCCCAAGCTTCAACCCCTTCCCGTCCCAGCCTTTCGCAAATCACTGCGTCGCCCGAAAGGGTATCGGATTCACCTTCCAGCGTCGATTCCCACAATCAGCCCAGGCTTCGTCCTCAAACGGCCTCTCCACTTCTTCATCGCTTGTCCATGGGAGTTTTCTCTTCTCACGAATCATCGCCAGCGCCAGGTCCACGGCCCAATCATAATGGCCACACCCATGCACATAGCACGCCACATTTGGCTCGGAAATCGGAGAGTCCTATTCCCAAACCCTTAGCCGATCAGGAATCCCCTGAAATATACCTCACAAGATTAAAATCCGCAGTCAGTAAGGCAGAAGTCGCAGGTATACTTGCATCAAGGTAATTACGGCTCTGTTGTTCCGAGTCTGGCAAATACTCACCATCATGTAGTGCCGATCCTTTCTATGCCCAGGCATTGAGAGCATACATCCAACAATTCGAATTCTTGAATAGCCCGCTCGACGTTGCCCTTCGCAGGCTGCTTATGGAAGTTGGCTTACCTCGGGAAACGCAACAAATTGATCGAGTCATGGAAGCATTCGCATCTCGATACGTGGAGTGCAACCCCAACTATTTTACCTCGAACGGTATGCATGCGCATCTCTTTCCATATAGTCTTTGATTAACTGGCAACACAGACCATCCGTATATCCTCTCGTTCAGTCTGATCATGCTTCATACAGACGCTTTCAATCCATCGAATAAGCGGAAGATGACCAAAGCAGATTACATCAAGAACACGAAACTTCCCGGCATACCCACCGAAGTCTTAGATGTGAGAGAAATCCTTAGTACTCCTGTCAGCGTGCTTACTTTTGCAGTGCTTTTTCGATAACATTGTCTTTGCCCCATTCATCTTTGTCGAAGATCCCGTCGACTTCAATGGGCAACCAGGTCTCACTGCGGACGTCACTCGTTCTTTCTCGATCACCACTCCGACAACAGCGACACCAACTCCTTTGTCATCTTCTCCGTTTAAGATAGTGAACAAAGTGGATCCGTACTACCTGATTACGAATGTGAGTATATGCCCATATGCGCCTCTCAAAGTCATAATTCGCCTGACTAAACACATCCACTCTAGAATCTGCTTGACCCACTCCGAGTCGATGTCAATGCACATCTACCCCTTAGAAACCCCTTCACATATGAGGGTACCGACGGCCCCTGGGATGAACCCGAACTACATTCCGCATTCGTCAACGCCGGGGTCATAGAGATTGAGATACCGCCATTCAGTCGTTCCGGTACGGTGTTCAATCTGAGCCCAAGTGGTACGCCATTGGTGACCGGGTTTTCAGAAATCAGCCCGTTGACCCGAACACCTCAAACTTGGAACTTGAAGATCACGAAAGTTGGCCTACTGAACAGGAAGGACGAGCTGCTGGAAGGTGGTAAAAAGCCGATGACGAACAGGAAGTGGAAACCCTGGAGTGTAATATTAACAGGCTCTCAACTCCTGTTCTTTCGTGACATTTCTTGGGCCTCAGGTCTACAGTCCACTTTGGACCCTTCCGCGGATCTTTCTAGGACGCTACCGACCGCTGTATTCAGGCCTGATGAGTTGTTCTCAGTCAAGGACGCAGTGGCCGTCTATGATCGATCCTATACGAAGGTATGTCTTTCACAAAAGCAACGCTCTGGAGAAACTAACTTGCAGTCAGTGTGAGCACGCCCTACGATTTGTACTACCCGATGGAAGGCACATTCTTCTCCAAGCCAACGATAACGACGATCTCAACGAATGGATCTCCCGGATCAATTATGCTAGCACTTTCAAAACTGCTGGTGTGAGAATGCGTCCTCCTGGTCTGTCAGGCGAGGACGTTCACATGACCGGGGTCGCTGCTGCAACATCGCATCTTCATGATATCCAGGAACGCGACAATGTTCCTCGACCACATTCATGGGATACGGATGCTCCCAACGACTTGATGGGTATGCTGTCAGGGCCAGCCTCGAAGTCTATCTCACTCAAGCGGAGGATGACACTCACTGGTGGGCGCTCTGACTTCGACGTTGATGTCCCAGTCGCTCCAGAGGTTGAAGGTGCGGAGCAGTTCAAAGCAACATTCGATCAGGTCAAGGCAGATCTTGCCGCGTCGACGCAATCGTCCCAAGATGGCGGACCTTGGCTCCCTGAAGGAGACAAGGATATCCACGACTCACCGCCCGCATCCCCTGCATCTTTCAACAGTAATACCTCCCGACTTCCATCGAGATCGCAAATCATCCTCGCGAAGATTCATGACCTCGACTCAAAGATCGCGGCCCTCGGCACACAACTGGATTCTGATGAACGATGTGTTCGGAATATTGCGATCCTTACACCTTTCCAAAAGTCCACTAGGGCAAGACTTTCGTCGGCCATCCAGGGTATGGCTAGGCGTGTTATGCAACTCCGTCTGGACATGGAGAAGCTCAAATGTCATCGAGCAGTCCTACGCGGGGATCTTGCATCTGAAGGACGTTCATGGCATCACTCAAAGCAGGTCGCCTTGCGTGCTGCCAAGGACACTCTGCAAAGTCGTCGTGCAAACACAGTTCCGACCATGACTCTTTCACTACTGGAGGACCACAACAAATCGTCTTCATCACAAGACTTTTCTCAGATGCTGAAGACACCGATGTCCGCTCAGCCCTCCTTCTCAACGTGCGGCTCTTTCCACTCAGCAAACGATCATGGGTTCGATTGGCCATCTTCCGAAGACATGAGCTTCCTCACCACCTCATCAACACTTAACTACCCCAGGATTGAACGCTCAGATACCTCTTCTTCACTTCCTTTCCCATCCTCCGAATCTGACCAGTCTCGCGACACTCGGCGACCGTCACTCTCCCAGTCCTCCAGCCTCAACGCATTGTCGTCAGGGCCAACAGAGAGCGATCACACCGAACCCAAACGCAGTACCGACAGTGTGTCGCACGACGACGACGAGCAAGCGGAAGACTGGAATAAGACGAGATGTGCACAACGCGTTTCTCTAATTCGTGTTCCCTCAAGTATCGGGATAGGCACCCGTCTCAAAGGTGTCACCGAATCGGAGCGTGATACTGGTTGAGGGCCAGCATTTTCCTAGACCGTAACTTATTTCTAACTTGTACATATGTTCGAGACCATCTACCATTAGTGAACACTCACCTAGTCAATCCTTTCGCACATATCGTAGCTAATGTGTACTTTTCAATAGATTATGGGCCTACTAAACCTCGATAGCACAAAGAAATATGGTTAAGGGTAATCGTGAAACAACACCAAAATTCCCGGCGGATCGTGTCGAAATTTTCTGACTCTTGATTGATAGTGGAATCTCGGATACGGCTTTCTGAAATCCTGGGTGACAAGATGGTACAACGCACAATTTTACTTGCGCATTAGCAGGTAAATAGGGTCTCCCAGCACAATACTCGTCATATGCCTATATGACCCAGTGAGCGACATAAGGAGTCCACCAAAAGACACGTATGCG
>Ga0247741_1000168_pt1 | contig 42615 bp, 43 predicted proteins | sample UWRJL213509R2_FD_180945 | JGI IMG/M metagenome (GOLD analysis project Ga0247741, IMG submission 180945) | Plant litter microbial communities from Arlington Agricultural Research Station in Wisconsin, United States - UWRJ-L213-509R-2 | ecosystem: Environmental > Terrestrial > Plant litter >... | reverse complement strand
GTGGGTGGTGCCAGAGATATTCCGGGTGCCTCCCGCACCCGCGCCACAGTGGTCGATGGCGTTCTTCATCGCCTCGATCACCTTGGGGTTCTGGCCCATGCCGAGATAGTCGTTGGAACACCAGACGGTCACATCCTTCGGGCCATCCTTGGTATGGCGCGTGGCGCGCGGAAAATTGCCGCGGTGACGTTCGAGGTCGGCGAACACGCGGTAGCGGCCTTCGGTGTGCAGGCCCTCCAATTCGGTCCTGAAGAATGCTTCGAAATCCATCTCATGCTCCAGTATCGGCTCGAGGCAGTGGCACTACTTGCGCCGTCTGGTCGCCACCGGCCGATGGCTTTAAAAAGCAGCTTGCGTCTGCCAGCAAGTTTCAGGGAATGAGCGGTGAGCGACAACCGGAACTGCGCTGCGATTCATTGGTCATCGCCGAAGTGAGCGAATTCGCGGTTGCCATCACGGTCAGTTGCGCACATCGGAACTCCAGTTCCATGGTCAACTTGAACAGTTGATCGCGCAGGCGACCCAATGCGCTGCTCATCACACGGTACTCTTGCTCGTTGGTCTCCCTTGATGCTGCTACTTGAGTGGCATCGCGGCCAGGTACGTTCGGAAAGGTTAAAACGTTGGTCATCGAGTGTGCTTTCAACGTGGTGATGGAAAACAGATGTTCTCAAATAAGCAAACGTCAGAACTCCTCCCAACTTTCGACCGCAGCTCGATTCCCTGCTTTTCCAGATATGTTGGAGAGCATCTGCCTTGCGGGCGACGGGACAGGTCGATGACCAGGCTTAGCAACCTCAAGTCTGCGGCTTGGTGTTTTGCCCACCGAAGGCCTGCTTCCAGATAGTGAGCGCCCTGCTGAAACCCCACCTAGATCGAAGCCCTCGATCAGTTCCCGCAGACGCGATGTCTCCTGAGCAAGCGTCGCACTGGCAGCGTTGGTTTCTTCGACCATTGCGGCATTCTGCTGCGTGACCTGATCCATTTGGTTGACGGCGGAATTGACTTCCGAGAGACCAGTCGCCTGCTCCTTTGCCGAACTGGTAATCGCCTCCATGTGGTCATTGACAGCCACAATGTTCTTCTGGATCGTCCGCAGAGCTTCGCCAGTTTCGCTGACGAGCTTGACCCCGGTGCTGACCTCCTCAGACGAGTTACGGATCAACTCTTTTATTTCCTTGGCAGCCTGCGCGGAGCGTTGAGCCAGTTCGCGCACTTCTTGGGCCACAACAGCAAACCCTTTCCCGGCCTCGCCGGCACGTGCGGCCTCGACCCCGGCGTTGAGCGCGAGAAGGTTCGTCTGGAAGGCAATTTCGTCGATGACACCGATGATGTTCGAGATCTGGTTAGATGAACTCTCGATCCGCGACATAGCACCTACCGCGTCGGCGACGACTTTGCCGGAGCGCTCCGCATTCTCACTTGCCGTCGCCGCGGCATGACGTGCCTCTTCGGCACGCTTCGAAGCGTTGGTCACATTAACCGTAATCTGGTCAAGGGCCGCGGCTGTCTCTTCAAGTGAGGCAGCCTGCTGTTCGGTGCGTTTCGACAAGTCTTCAGCACTTTGACTGATCTCGCGCGTGCCGGTATCAATCTGATCGGTCGAATGCGCGACATCGCCAAGGGTATTTCGCATCTGGCTGAGCGCCTCGTTCATTGTGTTCCGCAGCCCCTCGAAATCGGGTGCAAACGGTTGTTCGATACTGAACGAGAGATCGCCCTGTGCAAGCTTGGTAAGCGCTGCGCCGATGGTCATCACCGCATGGACTCGCTCTGTTACGTCGGTCGCGAATTTCACGACCTTGGTGACTTTGCCCTTGGAATCCAAGATTGGATTGTAAGATGCGTTGATGACGACAAGTTTGCCGTTCTTGCCATAGCGGGTGAACTCGGCCGCCTGAAACTCGCCCCTGCGTAGTGCGTCCCAAAACTCCTTGTAGGCGGGGGTTCTCGCGTATTCCGGATCAACCAGCATGCTATGGCTGCGACCCTTGATCTCATCGAGGCGATAGCCGATCGCCTTCAGGAAATTGTCGTTCGCCGTCACGATTTCGCCGTCGGTGGTAAACTCGATGATCCCTTGAACACGGCTGATTGCCACCATCTGACCCTGATAGTCGACATTCTGCAACCGTTCTTTCGCGTTTGCCCACTCTACGACAAAGCCGGTTGTCTTGTTTCCTTCAAGCAGCGGAGTGACGATCAGGTCAAAGGCACGGTGGCCGACCCAGATGGTCGCCCGGTGCTGGGTTTTTAACGCCGCAAGCATGGTGCGCTGGTGGGACGGGTTTTTATGGAAGATGTCGATGTTGCTTCCGATGAGCTTGTCGAAGTCAAAGCGAGGGAGCTCTTTCTTCAGGTCTGTCTCGGCCTCTTTGAGCAATCCGGTGACTGCTTCGTTCATGTAGCGGATATTCAGATCGACATCTGCGATCATGATGTTGGCAGTGATGGAGTTCAACGACTTCGTCTGCATGCGAGAAACTTTGGAACTGCCGAACATTTTCAGATCTCTCCTCTGGCGATCCTGTACAAGAGGCAATCACACGGCCCCTATCGTGTTAATTCTCGTATCAAGCGGACCGATTGCGCGGGTAGCTTGTTGATAGCGTCAATTCCGTTTCTCAAGCTCGTGCAATCGACAAGCCGGGCAATCCATTCAACTGCGCAGGAGAACGTTATTCTTGCCAGCGCACTAAGGATTTGGGAGAATTGAACATTGTCGAACTAAGCCAAGGAACCTATCGCGAAAGCGATTTAAAGGCTTCTGGTTGCCGACCTCATGTCGGTCTCGACAGGTTTCTGTCTGGACACCCTATTAATAGGGCTAAATGATAAACGTTGAGTTAAGCCTAATATGCGGAATACTAAAGTATAAGTCTGCCGCAGCGGATACACTTGCGCCGTCGAAGATTTATCGCGCCGAACTCCCTGGGGGAGCTCAGTACATTTTCAATTGGATTTCAGACGAGGTTCCCGATCTTTGGGATGGCCGACATGAAGCCACCGGAAGAGTTCATCCAGCTTTGACTGTGAGTGTTTGGCACTGTTTCGCGTTCAGGCGGCCGACAATTCCCGGCCGACGTCCTCGAACATGCGTTGCAAATTGAGGAAGCAGATCATGCTATCCGGCTTGACGATGATGCCATCAGAATAATTTGTAGCCGATCCTGCGCTCATGTCAGGTACGGGTTGCAGACTGCCTGCGGGAATGGTCAGGATGTCGGACACACGGTCTACCACTAGCCCCATGGCCGTGCCACGCACTTCGGCAACAATGATCGCGCTACGCTGGGTAGGCTCCCTATTTGGCATTCCGAGCTTGTTCGCCAGATCGATAATGGGAATGACTGTTCCGCGTAGATTCATGACGCCGAGAACCTCTTTTGGCGAATGGGGTATAGGCGTGGCGCTGCCCCATCCCCGAATCTCGCGGATCGTCACCGTTTTCACGCAGAACTCCTGATCCTGCAGGTGGAATGCGATGATTTCGAGCATATCGCCTGACCGCATGCTAGTGTGGTTATGGACGGCGTTCATCTAGCGTCTCCTCTATTGCGATTTTTGTAAATCGGTCGTAATCGCCCCCGACTTGCGCCAAGGCTTCAAGCGACTTGCGGCGCTTTCTGGGCGCGAGTGCGATCGATCGCTGATCGGCAAGCTTTTTGAGCGTCGGCAGATTGCGAGCACACAGCATGCACGGGATAGCAAACCCGACAGTCCCCATGTTCGGCGGACGCACCGTTCTCTTTCATGGTCACAAGCAAAACCGGCAATGCTTTTTCGAAAGCGCTAACGCATTGTGGGTCGAACTGGGTGCCAGCGCTCTCGCGAATATGGGCTACCGTGCGTTCCACTGACCAAGCTTCCTTGTAGGGCCTTGCCGTCGTCAAGGCGTCAAAGTTGTCGGCAATCGCGACGATGCGTCCCGATATCGGAATGTCTTCCCCCGACAGTCCGAACGGATATCCTTGTCCGTCCCAGCGCTCGTGGTGGCTGCTGGCGATCTCAGCGGCAAGTTGCAGCAGAGCGGAGCTGGACTCCCGGAGGATGTCGCATCCTATAACCGTATGACCCCGCATGATGGCAAACTCATCATCCGTCAGCTTGCCGCTTTTCAGGAGAACAGCATCTGGGATCGCCACCTTACCGATATCATGCATCGGCGAAGCAAGCCGGATATCCGAACAGAGCCACGGCGCAATTCCGTAGGACCTTGCAATCGCCTCAGAATACAAACCCACACGGCGTGTATGGCGTGCGGTTTCGAAGTCCTTGTAGCTCGCCGCGATGGTAAGTCGATCAATGATCTCTTCCTCGCGCGCGCGCAACTCGCTGACCGCTTTGTCGACCTCAGTGCGCAGCCATTCAGCTTTGTCGGCGAGTTTCTTGCGTGCATCCACGAGCGCAACCAGATTTCGAACGCGAGCCTGAAACTCAAATGGATTGACCGGTTTAGTTAGAAAATCGATGGCGCCGGCATTGAGCGCCGCCATTCGCGTGTCGGTATCCGTGTCGGCCGTCACGAACACAACTGGTTTGTCGCGGTGCCTCTCAAAACGAAGCAACTCGTTCACCAACTCTATGCCGTTGTAGACCGGCATCTGGAAATCGATAATGGCAATGTCAAAATCGAGTTGCTCGGCTACCGTCAGCACGTGTTCAGGCTGTGAATACGTAATAGCTTCACAACCGGGCAGCCTTTCCACCAGCTTGGTGAGCAGCGAGAGATTCGTTTTGTTGTCGTCTACCAGAAGAATGCGCATTTGACCGTTCCCTATGCGGCGAGGCGCTGCCTGAATTCGCCTATGGTGTCTGCAAGTCGTGTGATGCTGTTTTCAGATATGGTCCCGCTGCGAAGTTGCTGGGAGGTGTCCGCGATCCGTTGAAGCCCGACGCTGCTGGCCGCACCCTTCATCGTGTGAAGGAGACGGTCAGCACTGCGGTAGTCGTTCGCAGCCAGCGCCTCATGCATTCCTTCGAGGAGTTTGGTGGCGTCATCGAAGAAGCTTGATAGAAGTTCCTGGAAGGCTTCCTCTCCGAGCGCCGCTTCGATTTCGGTTTTTCGCACAGCGAATGAATTTTCGGTATCGATAGCTTGCACCTCTCCGGTCGATGCCTCCGACATAAGCAGGCCCTGAGTTTCAATTATTGCGCGGAGCTGCTGCAGTGAAATCGGCTTCGACTGGAATCCAGTCATTCCCGCCTCTTCGCACAGTCTGCGATCGTCCTCGGACGCATTTGCCGTCATCGCAATAATCGGCGTGCTTTCTCGGTCATTTTCCGCTTCGCGGATCAATCGCGTCGCTTCGATTCCGTCCATTCTCGGCATCTGCATGTCCATCAAAATCAAATCGAATGCTTCATGAGCAGCCGCCTCAACTGACTCGAAGCCGTCGCCGACAACGGTGACCTTTTGGCCGAGGTGCTTGAGGAAGCCAGCCGCGACCTGCTGGTTTACGAGATTGTCTTCGACAAGAAGTATCTTGAGAATTGGAAGCGTTCCTGGCAGGCAATGATCACCCAGGGCAGCTGACGGAGCTGGCAACACAGCGGCTACCACAGGTATTTCGAACCAGAATGTGCTTCCCTTCCCCTTCCTGCTTTCAACACCAATCCGGCCCATCATCGCTTCAATGATTTGTTTGCAGATCGTCAGGCCAAGCCCGGTACCGCCGTATTTACGACTGATCGAGGCATCCACTTGAGAGAACGGCTGGAAGAGCCTGCAAAGCCCGGCTTGGTCAATGCCGATGCCCGTATCCGATATTTCGAAGCGGAGAATCGAATTCTGAGACGTTTCAGCTTCCGTCACGCTCAAAGTGATTGTCCCCTTTGAGGTGAATTTGATCGCGTTGCTAAGGAGATTGAGAAGCACCTGTCGTAATCGCGTGGGATCCGTAGCCACAACAGGGATCCTAAAGGTCTCCGGAAAATGAAGTACGATCTGGTTGCCCTGTTCGGTCGCACGATCACGTACCATCTCGATGGTGGTCGCTAGAACTGATTGGAGGTCGACAACCCTTACCTCGATATCAAGCTTCCCGTGCTCAATTTTAGCAAAATCCAGGATCTCGTTGATGACCTCAAGAAGGGCTTGTCCTGAACGCCTTATGGTGTGCATCCCCGCTGCCACCGAGGGTGGCAGGGGCGAAAGCTCAAGCAATTCTGCGGTTCCAAGAATGGCATTCAAAGGGGTGCGGACTTCATGTCCCATCGTTGCCATGAACTGGGACTTAGCTCGGTTGCCAGCCTCAGCATCGAGATAGGCGTCGTTCAGTTCGTTGGAAATAGCCTCCAGGCTAAGTCCTGCCAGTCGCACGGATTTCAACTGGCGGCGCAATATGAAGATAAGCACTACGACGCAGCATACCAAAAGGACCACAAGCCAGGCGGACTTTAGTTGTAAGGCGAGCACTGCCTGACGCGCTTCGGCCCTGTCCGTGCTGACGTTATTATTGGTGTAGACCAACAGGCTTTCGGTTGCTGACACCAGTTTCTCCAGCTCGTCATCAATCGGCGCCCACGTCGCAGGTTCGAACGATCCATGTGAAGCGAGAGCGTCAAAAGCGCCGACCTTGCCGAAGACGATCGAACGAATGTCCGCGATCTGGCGTTCAACGGCAGAATCGAGTTTGAATTCTCGCTCGAACGAGGTTCTCTCCAGAATATTCATCCGGGAGTAGAGGATGTCGTATCGGGTGCCAAGCGCTTTAACGGTGGCACTAGAGCCGTCCCTCTCAGCCAGCATCACGTGAAGTGTTTCATGTAGGCGACGCGCCTCGCGGTCGAGTTGATAGACCGACCACAGAGCATTTTCGCGCACGCCGTCCTGAAGAGCCGCGTACCGATGGGAAATGTCCGTTAAAAGGAAAACGAGCCCCATCAGCAGCAGTACCGCAAAGCTTTGGAGAATAAGTGTCGCTTTACTGGCTTTGCGAATGATGTCGCCGCTGCTTCGGGCGGAAACCGTCACTCGGAAACCTCAATGGTCTTGATTTGCCACACGGAGCGCGAGAAGTATTTCTCGTTGAAGAGGCTAGCATCCTTATCGAAAGGGTAAATGAGAAACAGCGGTCCCTTGTCGCGTACTGACATGGTCTCTCCATTCATGCGTGTCGCAAGAATGGTGTCCAGCTTTTCAGCATCTTCGACCGGAACCTCAGCCGAATAATCATTCAAGGCAATGATTTTCAATTTTGTGCCGTGAGCGCCGGCCGTTTCCAGGATGGACCTAAGCAAAGGCCCGGAAAACTTTACTTTGCCTTCGGTCCAGGGTGTTTCCATCTCCCCAGTGCGGCTTGCGAGAGCTTCGAGCATATGAAGGTCAAACTGTGCCGTCTCGTCTATATTGGGATGATCAAGGTGGGGAGCAGATACGGTGAGAATCACGTCCCCTTTTGGTTTATCGAGCGCGAAAGCCCAGGCCGGGAAGCATAAAGCTGTTAGCGCTAGAGATGTAAGAACCACGCGAATATGCATCATGAACTCCATGTGTACGCGGCAACGCACGCGATTTCACGCGGGCTTCAGCGTCGATATTTTAGGAAATTGCTCAAAGGCCAAAAGTTGCTGGCACAAACGCGGTAGCGGCATATTTGCCGTGCTGTGCCGGATCGACATCATGCCGTCCATCGCGCGTCCAAGAGGACACCCCAAATATAGGGGTGATTTCCTTAAATTAGATTAATCTCAAGAAGAATATTCTAAACGTGGCCGGCTTTTATGCAACGCAGAGCGCAGCGATAGGCAAAGCCTCACTGGGGCCGCAGGCCTGATGATCGGTCAGCCTAACTTTTCCATCATGTTTGCCAGAGCGATAAGCGCTGCCACACCCGAAAGTCACCTTGGTGCCCCCAGGAAGGGTTCAGGTCGAGGCGCCGGTACGCCGTTCGGTCAGCAGATCGCGCCGATCGAGCGCGATCTGGCAGCACTGAAAACGCAAGTTGGCTTGGTTCGTCATTGAACCCTCCTGTCACAAGGCCCGTATCGCCAGCCAGCGTGAGCTGTTTGGCGAGAGGCACAAAAAAGGCCAGGCAATCTGCCTGACCTCGATTGGTAGTTTGCTTTCGACAGTGCCAGTACATCCGTGGTCAAAGGAAAGCATTTACCGATTATACGGCCTGCAGGTTGCAAGCAGACATCGTGACCGGGAATCAGGTGCTGGACTTCGCGTTACCCTGTTCTTCGCTCGGCTATCTTTCAGGCTTTTATCGGCCCAATCCGGCGGGCGGCGAAAGTCGTGTGGCTTCAGGACCAGTTCTTCAGTTCGACCCCGAGCAAGACTGTGATGAACGCGGCCGCGATCGTGGCTGTGAGGAATGCCGTCAGGAATGCCAAACAGGCTTTCGCAACGCCGATGTCCAAATCCCTGACGAACCAGCGTACCTGAGCCTGCCCGTACCAAAGTATGGCCAGCAGCATCACGATGGCTCCTGCCACGTCGCCCTGATTACCTGGCATGAAAAGCAGGTCGAATGCGAGACCGACCACAAACACGAAAGGCGCTGCAACGAAACACTGGCTGAAGAATGGAGGACGAAGCGACGTTCTCGTCAGCGCCACCGATTTCCATCGAAGAAGAACGACGGACATGCAAAGCGGAAAGATGCCGAAGATCACACCACGCGCTATCAGGAGATTGGACCCGGTTCCGAGTGCCTTGGGCAGATCTGAAGGGTCGTAAATCGTCGGGAAGACTGTCGAAAGCCCCTGTGACAACAGCAGCGTGATCAGTAGGAAGAGGGGCGGGCTCAGCGTGTCGTCATACTGGCTTTCCGGACGGTCCGAAAGTTCGAGGTCTGCATACCGCATCATGCTGAGCGGCCTTGTCGTCGAGCGCCACAACGTGAGCGGATAGAACACCAGCCAGCTAACAAGCTCGTAGAGCAGTTCTTCCAGGGACTTCAGAATCTTCATAAAATCCAAGGAACACCCCATAGATAACGCCTGCTAGCCAGCTGTTCCTAACAGGATCGGTTTGCGATCGCCAGACGCCTGTGCGACGCAATGGAACAACCTGTGATCGCGTTGGGCCACCCAGTAAAGGTTGAGGTTTTATCGCCAACGCCTATTCTTCCAGGCAATGGCGACTATCTTTCTGCATCATAAACCCGGTAAACCGGCCTTCAAGAAAAAAAGGAGAACATAATGATATCCCGATATATTCCCGTCGCAGCTTTTGTTTTGGCCCTGTCAGCTGGAGCCGCAAACGCCAAAATTCCGTTCTTCAACGCCACGTGTCCTGGTAAGCTCGACATCCACGCTGATGATGGCGGCCCCATCTACGTCAATGGCAAGGAAGGTAAGCTAACGGTCTTCAACCCGAACTATTACGAGGCTAAAGTTGGTCACGTGACGATCTCCCTGACGATCAGGCCCGACGGCTCACCAGACGTAAGCTACACGGGGCAGGGCGGCGCAAACGGGGTCTGCACCCTCAAGTAAGCCAATTAAGCGGAACGGCCGATGGCGGCGGACACAACACCGGATTTCCCGTTCTACCGTGACCAGCCCGTCCACGTCGGCGGCAGGGGCTGGTTATTCCTGATGGCATCCCTGGCCGTGTCGTTCGCGGTTATCACCGCATGGCCGCTTCGGTATTTTCCGCTGAACCTGGTACCCGCGCTGCTCTTCGTCGCGATCCCGCTCTTGGCCTTGCGGTTCGTTGTCGGGTCTTACTGGAAAAGCCTCTTTCGTCCTGTGGGCGTCAAAGAATTTGGACTGATGGTCCGCTTCGCGGCATTGACGCTCGGAGGCTCGCTCTGCGCCGCGCTGGTTCTACAGCGGTTTTTTGAACTGCATCACAATCCGGTCTCCGACGCAGTTGGCTTGTCGAAACCCGCCGATCTGGCATTGCTTCTTATCCCGACGATTTTCCAGCTGGTCGGGGAGGAGCTGCTGGGCATCCTGCCTTTCCTCGCCGTTCTTTGGATTTGCGTCACCCGGCTCCATCTGTCACGGCGGGCGGGTATCGTCATAGGGCTGATCGTGTCCGGTCTCGTTTTCGGGGCGGCCCATCTACCCACCTACCACTGGCACTGGGCGCAGGCGCTCGTCGGAATAGGCACCGCGCGAGTCCTACTCACTCTCGGATATATCGTCACGCGCAATCTGTGGGTATCGGCAGGCGCGCATTTCCTGAACGACTGGACAGGCTTCGTCGTGATCGCGGAGTTAGGACATGAACCCATCGGCACCGATATCTGACCGCTATCTGGCCGAAATTGGCCGACGGCAGATAGGGGCTTTCCGAAGGGCAATTACTGTCCGCCTCGATTGTGACGTTAGATCAGCCAGATTGGGATCGCACCGCTCAACACGACCGAGGCGACGGGAAGGATGGACAAGATCACGGTTAGGATTATTTTGTAGATCTGTCGGAAAGTTTGACGTGTCGCCGCCGACATCGCCGGGGTTCAACACGTATCGGATGGGGGTCACTTCGACGGCGCTGGATAGAACCGAGGACAGCGTTACGCCATCAAATCAAGGCGTACGATTTGATGCGGAAGCGAGAGGTGCATGCCAGGGGATGGACGGGAGGTCGTAAGTAAGCGAACGAGGGAGCGATTTTGCCCACATCGTCTACACATTACTGGTCGTTGAAAAGGCGATGACGGTCGAAGAGGTGGCTGTCGCGCTTGGCATGAGTTACGCAGTTCTCCATTCTAGGATAATCGCTCGAAGCGCGTTCTCGGCCGATGAGATCAGAATTCTCCTGCATTTGCTTCCGGAGCAGCGCCTGGCGCCCTACCTGCTTGACGGCACTAAAATTGTCGAAGCAGATCGTGAAACGGTCGATAGCGACCAGTCCGTGTTGGTCAATGGATCCATTCAACGCGGCGCCACGAAGGTCGTCGTGGATGCTGCAGAAATCCTTGAATTGGTCGATTCCTCTCTCGCGGGGGAGGGATCGACCATCGAAGCAAGCCCTTGGTCCGCAAAGACATCTCCGAGGCTGAACGCGAGCTCGCCTCGCTCAGACTCAGGATTGAGGACGTGTGAAAAGAAGTCCTACCCTGCCAATTCGGCCAGACTGCATTAGGCCAAACCCGATAAACGATAAGAGAGGTATTCCAACGCTGACCTAGAGATCACGGTTCGATCCTCATTAAGGCGATGCCTGATGTTTCGGCTTTTCTACCGACTTGCAATCCTTTTATGAATTTTACCTCCGACGTGTATCTGACTGCCCAAAACCGTCGGAATGAAGCGAAGTAATGGGCGGCATAGTTGTCGAAGCACAAAATTCACGTAATTACGATGATTTGGACTGACAGCTGGCCAACAGGATGAGTTTGTTCCGTTCAGGTCCTCGTCAGCATCGTTGCCTAGAGGACATAGCCTACCTCATTCAAAAAGGTGAATTCCATATGCGGAACCTCTATAATACGTTCGCTGCCCTTGCTCTCGTCTGCCTCGCCACGCCTGCTTTCGCCGCGACCACGGTCAAAGTCACCGAGGGTGGTGAAGGTGGTGGTCCGATGACTCTGACGCTGGATCAGTCGACAATCAAAGCCGGCGAGACAACCTTCCTGGTGCACAACGACGCAATGACCGAAGAGCACGAAATGGTGCTTGTGAAGCTGAAATCGGCCGATCAGAAAATTGGCGTTGATGTCGCCAAGGATCGGGTCAATGAAAAGAAGCTGAACAGCATGGGAGAAGTGGCCGAGCTGAAGCCCGGCGCCGACGGTGAGCTGAAAGCCAAGCTTGTGCCCGGCTCTTATGTCCTTCTCTGCAATATCAAGGGTCATTTCCAGGCGGGCATGCATGCCATGCTGACAGTCACCAAGTAAGCGCGCGTCGTTAGTATTGTTGGTAATCTCGAGGGCCGCGGTAAGCCGCCCCCGAGATCACACCTATTTTAAGCAGAAGGTGCATATCTCACTTGAACACACCCGTCGCATTTTCCCTGCCACAGCGCGTCCTGCACTGGCTGACAGCCGGACTCGTTTTCTTCAATCTGCTGTTTCCCGATGGGATGGAAGAATGGAACCGCAGTATCAAACGGACGGGGTCGGCAACAGCGGACCAGGTTGGCAGCGCCAATATCCATGCCTATGTCGGCATCACCATCCTGATCCTCGTCGTCCTCCGTCTGGTCCTGCGGTTTATCCAGGGCGTTCCGCCGTCATCGCCACTTGAACCCGCTATCTTCAGAGCGGTGGCCAAGATAGCCCATGTGCTCCTGTACGGTCTTCTAATCGGTATGCCGGTCACGGGAATGGCCGCTTACTATCTGGGCTATGATGGAGCTGGCGACGTGCACGCCGATATCCTCAAGGTCGCGCTGTGGGCGCTGATCGCCGGCCATGTGCTGGGCGCTCTCACGCACCAGTTTTACTGGAAAACGAATGTCCTTCGCCGGATGACGGCGGGATGATCCCTTCCTGCCGATCAGTCGGCAGGAGCAACGCGTCTGGCGAATGGCAGGCACAGGATGGCGCAGGCGGTCAGACCAGCAATAACCAGCCATGCCTCGTTGAGAGCCTGCACTGTCGCTGCCGTTTGTAGCAACGGGTCGATCATCGCCATCGTCGCTTCGTCCAGGCCGCCTTTATGCTCGGCCAACGTCTGAAGCGGTACGCCGATGAATGTCGCCGCATCGGTATCCCCCGCTTGCAGGCGTTCCAACAAAGACCGGCCAAGCGGTTCCGAGCGCGTGTAAATGATCGTGTCGATCAGCGCGATACCGATGGCACCACCCAAATTACGCATCAGGTTGAATAGCCCACTGGCATCCGGAATCTTGTCTGGCGAAAGGGTGCCCAGTGCCAAACGCGTTGGCGGCAACAGGCAGAACATGATGGCGACGCCGCGGACGATCTGCGGCCAGAACATCGCGTCATAGTCGGATTGTGGGTCCTGAAACGCGCTCATCGCGATGCCGACGGCAAACAACGCAAAACCGGCGGCAGACAACAACCGGGCGTCGATGCGCTTTTCCAATGCGACGGCAATGGGTGCGGTCACGAGCTGCGCCACGCCGGTCACAAGCATTGTCATGCCGATCTCAAGCGCGTTGTGCCCTCTGACAAAAGCCAGAAAGACGGGCATGAGGTAGACCGAGCCGAACAGGCCAATACCCAATACGAAGCTGAAGATCGATCCAATTAGAAAGTTTCGATCGCGGAAAGTGCGGAGTTCGACGAGCGGACGCGTCCGGATTAGCGAACGCCAGACGAAGATGCTTCCGGAGAGGACCGAAAGGCAAAGCAAACCGGCGATATAGACCGATGTCCAGCCATTGGTCGGCGCCTCCTTCAACGCAAGCTCCAGTGAGGCCAGGCTGACCGCCATCAGCAAAAGCGAAAGGACATCCAGGCTCCGAAGTTCGGTGGTGTCGAGACGTTCGCGCGGCAAAGATCGCACAGCGACAAGAGCAGCGAGAATGCCCGGAATGATATTGATGAGAAACAGCCAATGCCAGGAATAGGTTTCCGTCAACCAGCCGCCAACGATTGGTCCAACGGTTGGGGCGAGCACGGCCAGCACGCCGGCAATCGTTGTGGCGATAGCCTGCCGTTCTTTCGGAAACAGGATGAAGACGGCCGAAAAGACTGACGGGATCAACGTGCCGCCGGAAAAGCCCTGGAGAACGCGCCATGACACCAGGTCACCGAATGTGCCGCTGCTCGCGCAGCCGGCGGATGCAAGGACGAATACCGTCAGTGAGGTGACGAACAGCCAACGCATTGTCAGTAACCTTGTCAGGAAACCGGTCAGTGGGATCGCGACGACCTCGGCGATGAGATAAGCGGTCTGTATCCAGCTCATCTGGTCTGGATTAATATCCAGTGCCGATTGGATGGTCGGCAGCGAGGTCGCCACGACCTGAACGTCGAGAATGGCCATGAACATACCGGCGCACATCGCCATGAACCCCGTCCAGACCAGGAGCGGGTTCACGGCGATATGTGAAGGGTCAGGCCTGTTCGGCATGGGACAATCCTGAAAGGGCTGCGTTCTCGGCCCTGATCCGTATCGTCAGGATAACAGCGTTGGCGACCGAGAACATAAGCGCGTACAGCGGCATATCAAAGCACAAGGGAAGGACGGCGATCTCGCCGATCACGACGACGTAGTTCGGATGACGCAGCAATCGATAGGGGCCGGCTGTCACAAGCCTCTCGCCGGAAACGACGATGATCCGTGTCGTCCAACGACGGCCAAGGGTGGACAAAGTCCAGAGCCTCAAGATCTGAAGCCCGGCAAACACCGCAACCCAACCCAAGTGAAGCGCCGAATTTCTGGCAAGCAACCATAGCCCAACCAGCCATGCCGCATGCAAGACAACGATAGCCGGATAGTGGCCGGCCGCAACCTCGATCGCTCCTCTTGCCATCAGCGCTTGGGTGTTGCTTTTTGCCAGCCAAAGCTCGCCTAACCTCTCAAGCGTAACAGCCGTGAGGAGCAGGATGGACCAGATCATGCTGCAGCCTTTAGGGACACGCAGCTCAACGTAAAGCCTGGCCCCATAGCAGTCAGCAGTGTACGTCGAGGCAGGCCGGCGGTGATCAACCGATCCAATACAAACAATGCCGTCGGCGAGGACATGTTGCCATAATCCGACAAGACATCCCGTTCGTGGTTCAGGCTGCCCTGGCCAAGCGAGAGCGCCGTCTCCAGTGCGTCGATCACCTTCGCACCTCCGGGGTGGCACGCAAATCGGTCGATGTCGTTAACGGTCAGATTCGATCGTCCTAAGATAGACGTTACGGCGGGCTGAATATTCGCCGTTGCAAACGGCGGTATAGCCCGGTCGAAGATCACGCCAAGGCCCTCCGGATCGACGCTCCAGCCCATAATGTCGAGCGTGTCAGGCCAGGTATGCTGACCGCTCATCTCGACTTCCGCAATGCCTTCATCGGACGCCTGTAAAACACATGCTGCCGCGCCGTCACCGAACAAGGCTGTTGCGACAATGTTGGCTTTCGTCAGTTTGTCGATCCGGAACGCCAGCGTGCAGGTTTCCACGGCAACCAGCAGAACGACCGATCCGGGCCGGGAAGCCGCCAGGCGCGACGCAATGGAAAATCCCGAAACTCCGCCGGCGCAACCGAGCCCGAAAACCGGGACACGCTCGACGTCGGCGCGAAAGCCCATCTGTGTGCTAACGCGTGCCTCAAGGCTCGGCGTGGCGATGCCAGTGGAGGTCACGGTCACGATCGTATCGACATCGCCAGCGGACAGACCCGCTGACTGCAATGCCTTATTGGCAGCAGATACGAACAGGGCACCCGCACCCTCGATAAAGGCGTCGTTCCTGTGTGGCCAGCCCGACGTCTGGACATACCATTCGAGTGGACGGACGCCATAACGCCGCCGGATGCCTGAGCTTTCGAAGACCTTCGCCAGGCGTTCGAAGTCTGAATATCGAGATGAAAAGGCCTGATGAGATGCCAATGCCGCTTCACGTTGATCAATGGCATGCGGAGGGACTGCCGTCCCGATGGATACAAGCTTTACGGATTCCGGCATGAAAATTCCCACTGGGGCGCTTCAAGGATTGGGCCGGCTGCGCCACAGCGGGTCCAAACTATGAACGTGCCGTTTTGGGAAAGGTTTCTTATAGACGCAAATATATTTAGAAGAATTCTAAACTGTGGCGCTCATGTTTCAGCTGTTGTTCTGGACAAAGTTTAAAGCCCTGTTCCGACAAGTGCGCCGATGCCTGCAGTCAGCGCCATTGCGAAAGCGCCCCAGAATGTGACGCGCAGGGTCGCGCGCACAATGTCAGCGCCACCAGCCTTTCCACCGATCGCGCCCAAAAGTGCCAGAAACATAAGGGAGGCGATCGAGACCGTCATCACAAGCATGGATGGTGGTGATACCAGAACCATGAGCAGCGGCATTGCCGCGCCAACCGAGAAGGTTGCAGCGGACGTGAGTGCTGCCTGAATGGGTCTAGCCGTGGTCATATCCGAGATACCGAGCTCATCGTGGGCATGGGCGGCCAGAGCATCTTTAGCCATCAGTTGATCTGCGACCTGACCGGCGAGCGTGGCGTCCAGCCCTCTGAGGACATAGATTTGTGTCAGTTCCTCGCGCTCTTGTTCCGGCTGCGTGGCGAGCTCGAGTCGCTCACGATCGAGGTCTGCTCTTTCGGTGTCGGACTGGGAACTCACGGAAACGTATTCTCCGGCCGCCATGGACATCGCCCCCGCAACGAGTCCGGCGACACCTGCGACCAGAATCTGCGAACTGGCGGCAGACGCAGAAGCAACACCGACGATGAGGCTCGCCGTCGAGACGATGCCATCATTGGCACCCAGAACTGCTGCCCGCAGCCATCCGATCCGGGAAACAAGATGATTTTCTTTGTGCAACCGGCTCATTTGTATATCCTTGAATTGATTGTGAGCCCACGCACGTTGCTGCGTAGGATGAAAGGCTAGCTCGGGAAATCTGACGCTTTGTGCTCAACGTCGACGCTTCCAGCCCGTGATCATAGCACGCACAACATTCCCGATGCTCAAGGCTGGCCAGGACGACCCCTATGACGTGGAAGACGATAAGACCAAGTGCTGCATAGACCAGCGTCTTGTGGGTATTCTCTACCCATTCCACACCCCAGTGGGCGTCGGTCGTCATCATATATCCGGTCGTGACGATACCCGAGATCATCATCAGCATGTCCCCCGGCCTTAACGGCATCGCGCCGGACCGTGGATGACGTGTGCCGCGCTGGCAACAGGGCAAACACAATCGGCCATAAACCCCCCGACAAACTTGCCCTGCCGCGTAAATCGCTCCAATGATGGAAAACTCGTTTCCGCTCGCGGACGCTCCCGATCGGCGCCTGTGCTCCTCCCGAAATCAGAGCCTCCGGAAAAGGGACGCGAATGAAAAAGCTACCCGGCGCCGTTTTTGCACTTGCGATCGCCATCCATGGCGCGGGGGCACGGGCAGACGATGCGGCACCACCCTCCTACGCCGATACAACGCTGACAGGCGGCTGGTACGGCTACCGCAACTGGCTGCGCGATCATGGCGTAACCTTCACGATGTCTCAGACCAGCGACGTGCTCGGCAATGTATCGGGCGGCCTAAAACGGGGAATGGCTTATGACGGTGTTTTCCAGCTGCAAGGCGATTTCGACATGGACCGGCTGGTCGGCTGGACCGGCGGCGCCATCCATATTTCCGGTTATGCGATCCAGGGCCAGGGCCTGTCCGGCAAGGATATCGGCAATCTCCTGACAGTGACCTCAGTGGAAGCCGATCCCGGCTTCAGGTTTGGGGAATTCTACCTCTCGCAGAGCCTCATGGACGACAAGGTGACCGTCAAGCTCGGGCAGATCCTGGCGGACCAGAATTTCGCGATCAGCAATACGGCGAGCCTTTTCGTCAACTCTACCTTCGGATGGCCCGGCATCTTTGCCGCCGATCTTCCGGGAGGAGGACCGGCCTATCCCTTCGCCGTTCCCGGCGCTCAGATCATCGTCAAGCCTGACGATGTCTGGACTCTGCAGGCCGCCGTCTTCAATGGCAGCCCGACAGGGTCAGACCCCGACGGCAACGCCAATGGATTGAGATTTCCACTTGGCGATGGCGTCTTTGCGATTGCCGAGGCAGGCTATGCCTATATGCCCGGAAAGGATGGGACCGGCCTGCCCGGCACCTACAAGATCGGCGCCTGGTACAATTCCGAAAAGTTCGACAGCCTGACCACCGCATCGAATGGCGTGTCGCTGGCCGATCCGCTCTCGAGCGGCAGGCCGCGCCGGCTCTCGGGCAATTTCGCGGTCTACGCCGTCCTCGACCAGACGCTTTGGCAGGAGCCGGGAAGTTCGGACAATGGGCTCAATGGATTTTTCCGGATCGCCGTGGCGCCGCAGCGGGAACGCAACAGCATGAACTGGTACTTCGATATGGGCGTTGCCTATAAGGGGCTTTTGCCGGGCCGCGACGACGACACCGCTGGCATCAGCTTCGCCTATGCCGGCGTGAGCTCGGGACTGTCGGATCAGGTGAAGGCCGAAAACTCCTTCAACGGGACATCGCAGCCAGTGCCGAGTTCCGAAGTCGTGATCGAAGCCACATATCAGGCCGCCATTACCCCATGGATGACAGCCCAGCCATTCTTTCAATATGTCATCCGTCCGGGCGGCAATGCAGTTGACCCCGAAAAGCCGAATTCGCGGATCCAGAACGCAGCGATTTTCGGTATGCGGGCTGTCGCTAGTTTTTAAGGGTGAGTTTTCAACGTGGGCCCACATTGAAATGCAGATTGATAATTTGACCTCCTTCGTACGTGAAACGGCAAATTCCGACGTTGGTGCGCGGATCGTTAGTTGCGTTGGCGTAGATGAGCGGCAAGTGCAATAACTGGCTTTTTTGCAACGATGCCTTTCACACATGATGCCGCTCGCCGCCATCGCATTGGCAAGATGAATTTCAAGGTGACGGACTGGGCAAGTACGAGGCAGGCCTTCGCCGGCGTGGTAGCCTGACGTTGTGGATAACCGCGGAAGCTTTGTCGTCGTGGGGGGACGCACGACGCGCGGCGGTCAGCCGCGCTGTTCCGATTTTGCGATCGAGACCGCTCTGACGCTAGGCTTGGTGTTCGGCGCCGGTTGTAAATCTCATTGGTTGCGTCCGACTTCAGTGCTCGGCCGACATATATCTGGCTACATTGAAAACGTCTTGTACTGCTTCAATTCGCAAAACTGCCGGGGGCCTTTATGGCCGCCTCGCCGCAAACGTGAGGTCCGAAAGCGGAAATTATTGCCGCTCGACCGTCCTGTTTGATGCCCTAAGCCAGGGCACAACGCTTGCGCCGATGTCTTTAATCTCCGTCAAGCCACACAGGATGAACGGTATCGGCATCTCCGGAAGGGTGACGGCGACGACGTGGCCATTGCAGACAAGGCATGTGACGATCGCCGATTTTTCTCCGTTGGCCGCAGGCGGGCATAGATCCGGGCGTCTTTGTGATCTCGTCAAGCCTATAGTCTCCCGCTCGAGCGGCTGCTCCGCAGCACAGAAGGCATTGATCAGGATCAAGGAAGTTCGATCGAAAGGAGATATGGTGGTGCAGATATATGGGCCGCCGCTTTATACGGTGACACGATGGCGGTCGGATGTTGCCGACGCCGAAGCGTGTGGACCCGCATTGATCAGGCAAAATTGGAGGGCATTAGAATGAACGGGAGCACAGTAAAGATCGTCCTACAGACGATGAAGGATGACCTGGTCCGTCGTTTGGGAGCGATCGATGCGGATCTCTGCGTCGCGCTAGAGAATTACAGTGAGGGAGCGCGCGACCCAGGTTTAGAAACGATGAGGTTCTTTGCGAGATGCAAGCCGAGGGGCGCGACCAGATCGCGGTCATCGACGCGGCGCTCGACCGGCTGAACGACGGCACATATGGTCGATGTGTCAAATGCCACCATCCGATCGGCACGGAGCGGCTGACTGCGGTTCCCGATACGCCGTTCTGCATCGATTGCGCAAAATCGTTCCGCTGACTTTCGGATTTATGGGAGGGTGAGAGGTGGCTACAGTGGCGGCTTTGATAACTGGTAAGTGGACGTTTCGTCAGGGCGGGATGTCGCGACGAAGGGAAGGAGGCTCCCGGTCGGGCCTTCTGGTACTGTCTTCGCTCCTTGCGCTTGCGGCTGCACTCGCCTTTTATCTCGCGGATTATGGCCCTGGATATCGGTTGATCCTGTTAGGCTGCACCAGCCTGATTCTGCTGTCTCTTTGTATTGAGATTGCCAAGAAGCTGCGAAAAGGGGAATACGGTCTGGACCTGATCGCAGCTTTGGCCATGGGGTCCTCCTTATGGTTTGGCGAATATCTCGCCGGAGCGATCGTCGGTCTCATGTATTCCGGCGGTCAGTTTCTGGAGGCATACGCACATCGTCGCGCCGACGAGGGCATGTCGGCCTTGCTGGCGCAAGTTCCGCGGACGGCCCTGCGGCTTGCCGCAAACGGTTTCGAAGAAATTCCGATCGAGACGGTCGCGGTCGGCGAAGTGCTCCTGATACGCAAGGGCGACGTCGTACCCGCCGACGGGGCGCTCGTCGGCCAAGTCGCGACGATCAACCAGGCGGTGCTGACCGGAGAGCCTTTCCCGGTACGCATCGTGATGGGTGGCAACATTTCGAGCGGCGCCACGAACGAGGGGGACGCGATCGAAATCCGCGTTCTAAGTCGCGCTGAGGACAGCACCTATGCCGGAATAGTCAGGCTTGTGGAAGCATCGAGGCGCTCCAAGGCGAAGCTGATGCGCCTGGCCGATCGGTTCTCGGTTTGGTTCCTGTTCGCCACGGTAGCGATTGCAGGAGTCTCGGCATTGATGTCCGGAGACATGGCAAGGATCGTGGCCGTGCTGGTCGTCGCCACGCCCTGTCCGTTGATCCTGGCGGTACCCGTCGCACTTGCTGCAGGTACGTCAAAAGCCGCCAAGCAGGGCGTTCTGGTGAAGGGTGCGGGACCTCTCGAGGCGCTCGCCCAGGCCACCGTGGCGGTGTTTGACAAAACGGGCACGCTCACTGCGGGGCAGCCGGAGGTTGGCCACATCGAGGGACCAGAGCATCCGGACAGAATCCTGCGTTTCGCCGCCTCGCTGGACCAGGCGTCGGGGCATGTGGTTGGACGCGCGCTGGTGGACGAGGCGCGTAGACGGGGGTTGGTACTGAGCCTTCCATCGGAGGTGACCGAGACCGCGGGATCCGGCATTTCCGGAATCGTCGATGGCGTGCGTGTCGCCGTCGGAGGAGACACGTATTTCGGAGAGGCGCCGTCGTCCGGGCCTGGGTCAAGCAGCGCAATGCGTGTGACAGTGCTGTTTGATGGCAGACTGGCTGGCACGCTCATGCTCGAAGACCGGCTTCGCGAAGACGCTGTTCAACTCGTTACTCAGCTCAGGGCGGCAGGGATCTCTCGAATAGTCCTGGCTTCCGGTGACGAGTTGGCTATCGCGACAGCCTTAGCTCGCTCGCTAGGCTTGGACGACGTGGCGGCGAGGCTCACTCCCGCAGACAAAGTCGCGGTCGTCGAAAAGGAGCGCATCCACGGGAAAGTGCTGATGGTCGGCGACGGAGTGAACGACGCGCCAGCGCTGGCGGCAGCCGACGTCGGAATCGCGGTCGGCGTCGAGAACCTTGCGGCGGCCGCGGAGGCCGCTGATATCGTGCTCGTCCGGGACGACCTCACCAAGATAGCGACGGCGATCGGCATTGCGCGTCGTTCGCGCAAGATCGCGCTTCAAAGCATCTATGCCGGCATAGGTCTCTCGCTCCTGGCGATGGGGTTCGCAGGCGCGGGATACCTACCGCCAGTCGGCGGCGCATTGCTTCAGGAGGCGATCGACGTGGCAGTGATCCTCAACGCACTTCGCGCCCTTTAGTGGGCGAGAAGCACCGGCAGCACCGCCGTGACGAGCAGTTCCCGCGTCACGCCTCCGAGGATGAATTCACGAAGCCGGGAATGGCCGAATCCGCCCGCGACCAGGAGGTCCGCTCTTCGTTCCAGCGCAGCCGACTGGATTGCAGCGGTCGCGGTATGTGTGCCCGCCTGGATCGACACGTCGTCCACGTCGAATCCCGAGTGCTTCAAAGAGGAGATCAGTAACGAGCGGTTCGCCTCGTCGATCGCCTTGTCGTCGGTGACAGAGATGACTTGCAGCTTGGTCGCGCGTTCAATAAAAAAGCGAGCGCAGGATAGGGCACGTGCTGAGGTGGCGCTACCGTCCCAAGCGATGGCGATCGTGTCCACGCGGGAACAGACGCTGGTGGCGGGGAACAGTACGATGGGACGGCCGCTCCCGAACAACAGCGTCTCGGAAAACTGGCGGGACAGTTCAGATGCCTCGACGATAGAGAGGTCGTGGCACCGGGCGATTTCGGAAAAACGTTGGTACACGAACGGCTCCGTGGCCTCGAATCCATGGATTCGCACTTTGACGCCGGTTTCGGAAACAGCGTCAGTGAGATGTTCCCGCAGCGAGCTCCCGCTGTCCCGGCTATTCCCTTCTGCTTGTTCCCGCCATGTGTCGACATCGATAAAAGTGGGAAAGGGCTGATGGACCTTGGGGATCCGGACTAGCGGGACACTGGCGACGAGATCGGCGTCGTTCTGCCGAGCGAGGTCGATAGCGTTATCGACTATGGTGAAGGAACTCGGGTCGGGATAGGTCGATAACGGAAGATGGAACTGCGGCTTCATGGTGGCCTCCTGAAGTTGAACGGTCGTCACGATGCATGCCGCGGTGAGAGTTCGCATTGCGCTTGGTCAAAGCCGGGGCGGAAAGAAGCTCCTATGATCCTGCCTTCTCAAACTTGGAGGACACGGCCATGACGATCAATCTGACGGAGATCAACCCCGGTGAGTGCTACCGTATCCTTGAAAGCGAGCGGTTCGGTCATCTCGCATGCTGCAAGGATGGCCAGCCCTACGTTGCGGCGATTTATTTCGCCTTTTCTGGCGGCATCGCCTACAGCTTCACCATGCCTGGCAAGAAGCTCGACTGGATGCGGGGTAACGACAAGGTCTGCCTTCACGTCGAGCGGCGTTCGAGCGCCGGCGGGTGGACGAGTGTCGTCGTCGAAGGTAGGTTCGAGGAGTTTCCTGACAGCGACGTGCGACGAAGCGAAAGGCTCCACGCATGGTCGCTTCTCCAAAAGCATTTGGACTGGTGGGAGATCGGCTCGATGAAGCCCCACGAGCTCCCGATGCCCGATGGGTCTCCTCATGTGTTTTACGGCGTTGCCGTCACGGCCGTATCGGGACGCAGCGCAGTCAGAACTGGGTAACCGTCGGTGCTTGAGCCGGACCCACGTCTCACAAATGAGCACCAAATATCGCCAGCCTTATTTAAACGCATATTCAATTTCCACCTCGCACAGTCGTTCGCGAGGAAGTTCTGATTTAAGGCCATATTTTCGCCGTGTCGCACATGGTCACCACGGATCTGGAGGCGTTTACCTTTCGACAGGGGCTTTGATGGTTCGAATTTCTAACTCGACTTGCCTCTTACTGTCGACCAAGGTGATGCCGTCGAGGTTCTTTAGGACTATGTCGAAAGTGGAGTGGAGAAGTATCCGATAGAGGCTGCGCGGCTGAGTAGAAAAGGGAAGGCAGTACCTTTTGGTTCGAAATTCCGGCAGATCCTGCTTGTAACGCTCAAGCGATTCAGCATGCGGATAATGGGCTTGAACCGCGGTTGCAGCGACGCCGGGTGCTTCTGGTTGAAGACAATCTTGTCAATCAGCAGATCGCGCTTGGCTTCCTTCGACACCTCGGGCAGGAGGTTGTCGTCGCCTCTGACGGACTAGAGGCGCTGACCAAGGTTTCCGAAGGGCGGTTCGTCGTCCTGATGGACATGCAGATGCCCAACATGGACGGCATCGATGCCACGCGAAAGATCCGTGAAATGGGAGGAGTTTTTGCATCGGTTCCCATCGTCGCGATGACAGCCAATGCCTCGGACGAGGACCGGATACTTTGTGCCAATGCCGGCATGTCCGATTTCCAGTCCAAACCTATCACTCTAGCCAAGCTGGCCCGAATCCTTGCACGGTCGGATCACGCGGTTACCTGTGCTTGCCCGAGCGTAAACGACGTTGGGATGGCTATCTCGAATACTCGTCATCAGGAAATAGCCGAAGTCCTCGGGCAAGAGACGCTAGACGAATTGCTTGAGACTTTCTTCTCCGACGCCGCAGCCATACTTTCCAGCCTGTCGGCAACTATGCGGCAAGACGATCCGAAAGACCTCGACAGCATGCTGCACGCGCTCAAAGGCGCCGCAAGCAATGTCGGTTTTCAGGAAATAGCCAACATGGCGCAGGCACTTCGCCACAAGCTTATCATCACCAACAGCGAACTGCTTGATCTCATGCGAGCGGTCGACGAAGAGCGGCGATCTTTGGCCGCCTAGGATGCAATCAATGCGTATTCTTCTAGTGGACGACAACAAGACCAACCTCGTCTTTCTGACAAAGCTAGTCGAGAAGCTTCCAGGATGCGTGCCGGTTCCATTCGCGGACCCGTCCGACGTGCTCGCAGCCATGCCGAGACTCGATTTCGATATTGCCGTTATCGACTTCCAGATGCCTGGATACACTGGCGTGGAGCTTGTGCGTGAAATCCAGATGTTCGAGGGATTCAAGGGCAAACCTGTTGTCATGTTGACTGCTGATACCGATATGGCTGTGCGCATGGCCTGCCTGGACGCAGGTGCCATCGACTTTCTCAACAAACCGGCCCACCCGCTGGAATTTCAGTCGCGGATGAAAAACCTTGTTTCGCTCGTCGAGGCTAGAAACAAGCTTGCCGACAAGGCAGAATGGCTTCGCGACGAGGTTAGCAAGGCAACTGCCGAAATACGTGAACGCGAAGAGGAAATCATCGACCGTCTGTCGATCGCTGCTAGCTTCAAGGATGCCGAGACCGGACTCCACACCAAACGCGTGGGCGAATACTCTCGGATAATCGCTCAGGCGATGGGCCTCTCGCCCCAGGAGTGTTCCGACATCCGGCTCGCCGCGCCCATGCATGACATCGGGAAAGTCGGCATACCCGACGCGGTCCTTCTAAAGCAAGGCAAGCTGACGGAGCAGGAGTTTTCGTCGATGCAGAAGCACACGTCGCTTGGTTCCGACATACTTCGTGAGTCGAAGTCGAGTCTGCTACGCCTTGCTGCGACGATCGCCGCGACCCATCACGAGCGATGGGACGGGCAGGGCTATCCGCGGCGTCTGGCCGGAACAGACATTCCAATCGCGGGACGGATTGTTGCCGTGGCCGACAACTTCGACGCTTTGACGTCGGCCCGGCCTTACAAGGAGGCTTGGTCTATTGAACAGGCAGTGAACCATATTCGGGAACGAGCCGGCTCGCAGTTCGATCCCGCCTGCGTGGCAGCGTTCGAAATTGCGCTCGCGAAGATATTGGCCGCGCGCTCGGTCCTCCAGGATTCCCTGGACGCGATGCTTCAAAAGACTGCGTAGGGCCCGAGCAGCGATATCCCGAAAGCCATACCGCCGTCCCATCGTGCCTTGAACACTACGGCGTTCATGATCTGATACCGGCCGTTGCGAAGAAACACTTCGACGGTCGTCTTCGCCGGTTGTGAGCCAGCAGGCCGGCACAGATGCCACAGCGGAATGAATCCCAGGATAGGAATGTCGATTACATCCACGTCGAGAAGAAGGCCCTGTGCACGAACGTTGGCAAAGACTATAAAGTCTTGTTCGTCACATAGGATCAGCGGCGCCGGGAATGTTTCAAGCGCCGCTAAAATTCTATCGTCCATAATCGCCGCGCCGGTTACGGTACTTCTGGTGTGGAGGTTGATCTTTTACTCGGTGGAGGGTTGCTGTCACTGTATTCACAACACTATCTTTGTCCAGACACTAACCTAATACTTGGGTGGCCAGTGGATCCGGCCGCCGAATCCGGCTCTCTTATCTGCCTGCGACGGTTGAGCTTGAAGCGCCCTACGAGCTGTGTCAGCCGCTGGACCCCATCCGCAAGCGAGTGACTGACCGCGCTGGTTTCTTCGACCATTGCCGCGTTCTGCTGGGTCATCTGATCGATTTCGTTGACGGCAGATGCAATTTGCTGAAGTCCGACAGCGAGGGCTCGATCGCTGCGCGAGCGGGTCTGCAGCCAGATGACATCGTCGTTGCCATCGATCGGAGGCCGGTCGCTGACGTTGGCCAGGTGCTTGCAGCACTCGTGGGAGAGAACGCCCGGACGCTCGTGACTGTGCTGAGAAATGGCCATCATCTCTTTGTTGCTGCAGACGCGCAGACTCAGTGAGAATGACTTCTCCGTACAAAAATGAATCCTGTGTCGAAGCTACGCTTGATGCAGATCAACGACAAAATTCGCCGACGTGACACCGTAGGCTCGTCGCAAACCTGAAGGAGGTTGTTATGAACGACTTGCATCTCAGACAGACCATTCTCGACGAACTCGAATTCGAGCCAAGCATCGACGCCGCTGACATCGGCGTCACGACCGACAGCGGAATCGTGACCTTGACCGGCCATGTGCGCAGCTACGCGGAAAAAGAAGCGGCCGAACGCGTTGTTCGGCGCGTGAAGGGTGTCCGCGGCATTGCAGCCGAGATTGAAGTGCGTATCTTCGGACCTAAGGAAACCGATGACGACGACATTGCACGGCGTGCTGTCAAAATGCTCGATTGGAACGTCTCCGTGCCGAAGGATTCGGTGCAGGTGCGCGTTCTCAATGGATGGGTCACTCTTCGCGGCGAAGTCGAGTGGCAATATCAAAAGAACGCTGCATACGACGCCGTGCACGGGCTGGGTGGCGTCGTTGGCGTCTCCAACCTTGTCGAACTGAAGCCGCGCATCACCGCTATCGATGTGAAAAAACGGATCGAAGATGCGCTACAGCGTGATGCGGCGCTGGAGGCCAATGCAATCAAGATTGACGTACAAGGCAGAAAAGTCACGCTCTCAGGCAAGGTTAAGACTTGGTCCGAGCGTCAGGCGGCCGAGCGCGCGGCGTGGTCTGCGCCGGGTATAGCCACCCTCGACGACCGCCTGACTGTTGGCTGAACTACGGGCGGGGGAGAAGCGGTGACAATCTGCCTCTCCCCTAAGCTGCGCACGCTCGGGGTTGCCGGCATCCATATACGGATGATTGCTCCGAACTTACCCGCCTTCCGACTCCCTCGACGCGCGCGAGAGGTTCAGGGACTTTTCCCATCATCCAGCAGAAGCCTGAGGCGGACCGACATCTCTGATGCGGTGTACGGTTTTTTCAGCCACCCTGCACCAGCCTCTATCTCCTTTTCCGCAGCGCGCGGTTCGGAAAAACCCGAAGTGAGCAGGATGCTTACACTCGGCCAGCGCTCGCGGACTTTACGCGCGAGTTCATCGCCGTTCATACCGGGCATCGCGACGTCGGAAAATAGTAACGCCACGTCAAGACCGTCTTCCATAATTTGAAGCGCGTCGATCCCGTTCGTCGCCTCGATCACCGTGTAACCGAGCGTTTGCAAACGACTGACCGTCACCCTGCGAACCCGTGCGTCGTCCTCCACCACTAGGATCGTTTCTGTACCACCGGACGTCATGTCCTCGCCACCTTGGTGGTTGTCCAGATTGGCATCCGTTCCGGGATCTGCTCGTGGAAGGAAGAGACGTACCGTGGTTCCGGCGCCGATCTCGCTGTAAAGCTGGAGGTGGCCGGAGGACTGTTTTGCGAAGCCATAGACCATGCTGAGACCAAGTCCGGTACCAGAGCCAGTCGGCTTCGTGGTGAAGAAGGGTTCGAAAGCCCGTTCGATCACTTCCGAACTCATCCCGGTCCCCGTGTCGGTCACGGAGATTAGAACGTATCTGCCGGGCCGAAGGGCCGGGTACATGCCGGCGTAGTCCGAGTCGATCTCGACACCAGATACCTCGATCGTGAGGCGGCCGCCGTCCGGCATCGCGTCTCTGGCGTTGATCGAAAGATTAAGGAGCGCGCTCTGGAGCTGAGCCTTGTCTGCCAACGCGCTCAACCTGCGTCCGGGGATTGTGGTGCGTAGCTCGATAGAATCGCCGAGCGTCCGCTGGACGAGGGCGGAAAACTCCCCGAGGAGGGCGCCGACGTCGAGCACGGTCGGCGCAAGAGCCTGCCGTCTTCCGAACGCGAGTAGCTGAGAAGTCAGTCTGGCGCCGTCGTCGGCCGCCGATTGCGCCTCCCGCAGCAGCGACAACTGCCCCGGCTCCGATAGACGTGTTTCAAGCATTTCAAGATTGCCGCTGATGACCGCCAGCAAATTGTTGAAGTCGTGGGCAAGCCCGCCGGTCAACTGTCCGACCGCTTCCATCTTCTGCGACTGGCGAAGCTCAGCCTCGATGCGGTGGCGGCTCGTCAGATCTCTGACGAAACCCGTGAATATCCGCTTGTCACCGGCAATCGCCTCGCCGACGGACAACTCCATCGGGAAAGTGGACCCATCCTTCCGGAGCCCGACGACTACGCGTCCGTAGCCGATAATACGGCGCCGTCCGGTCCGAAGGTAGGACTCGAGGTAGCTGTCATGAGCGTTTTGGTCCGGGGAGGGCATCAGCATCGAAACGTTCCGCCCGACTACCTCGTTTGCGGAGTAGCCAAACAGTCTTTTCGCCGCGCTGCTGAATGAGGTGATCGATCCCTTTTCGTCAATGACGATCATCGCATCGGGCACGGTGGCCAAGATCGACTGAAGGTGCGCTTCACGCTCGCGCAGCTCGTCCTCAACCTGCTGCATGAAGGTAACGTCGCTGTTCGACTGGACGATGAGTGTATGCGGATCTCCAAGTTCGAGAACGGTCCATCGCGACACGATAGCAAGTCTCACACCGTCCTTTCGGCGATGTCCCACCTGTCCAGTCCAGAAACCATTGTCCCTGACTTCGGCCCTCAGCTTCTCGACGTCTGTTGGAAATCGCGTCTCCAGGAGGTCGTGGACCACCTTTCCCGAAGCCTCCTCTGCAGACCATCCATAAAGTCGCTCGCAGCCAGAAGTCCAACGCTGAACGATGCCATCGAAGCCGTGGACTATCAGGTTTGCCCCGTCGAACATGCGGACAATCCGATCAAGATCGGTCTCACTGGTAGCGTGTTCCTGCATAACGTGCCCCTAGCTCTTCTTCCTCGACCACATTGTCCGGATCCTCATCGGCACTACGGGCCAGCGCCGATCGGCTTGCGACCTTGAACTGATGCTTATCCGCTGGCAAGAGAACGCCTCTGGCGACCAGCTTGGTCAACGTCCTCGATACCGTCTCTATCGTCATGCCAAGATGGTCGGCAATGTCGGTCCGGACCATCGGCAAGCTAAGCGTCCGGTGATCCTGACCGGAGTTTAGTTCCAGTCGATGCAAAAGGAAGGTGCAGAGCCGCTGTTCAGCGTTCTTGTGCGAAAGCAGCATCATGTGATCCTGCGCCGCGGAGATTTCGTCGCGCAGTTGCGACAAGAGCTGCAGGCGAAGGTGTGGAACAAGTTGCAATTCCTCCTCAAGTCCGCGCTTGTTCATCCTGGTAAAGGAGACCTCGTCGATCGCCTCGCCCGCGAACATGTAGCGGTTGCGGAAAGAGAGGCCGATCAAGTCGTCCGCGCTGAGGAAGCCGATGATCAGGCGGCGGCCGTCGGGTAGAAAACGGCAAATACGAACGTTTCCCTTGACGATACGAAACACATGTCGTGCTGTGTCGCCCTCGAAGAAGAGCGAGGTGCCGGGCTGCGCCGTCTCGACAGGTTGCCGCAAGAAAAGTGTCGCGAAATCGGTCATCCCGCACGCCAACGGCTGATCGACTAGATGGAGGTTTGATACCGCTGCCATGTCATGGCTCCCTTTGCCGGTGCATGGTCGGATTTCATAGAACCCTGATGACAGGGGAATGCGAGAAGCGTAAGAATTGGTGGCATTGTGTGATAATTCGTAACAACCAAAGAATGATGAGATGACGAGCGGAACTGTCATGCGCACCCGCATACTCGTCGTAGACGACGATGTCAGAATCCGACGAATGCTCGCATTGTACCTCGGCGATGAGGGGTTCGACGTAGAAGTTGCAGGTGGCAGCTCTCAGATGCGCTCCAGAATGGCGAGCGCAAAGTTCGACGCTATTCTTCTCGACCTGGTCATGCCCGGAGATAGCGACGGGCTTCAACTTGCCAGGGAAATCCGTGCTGCTTCCGACGTACCTATCATCATCCTGTCCGGAAAGGACGACGTCATGGACCGCGTCGTCGGGTTGGAGGTGGGTGCGGACGATTACATCGGAAAGCCATTTCATCTTCGGGAAGTGCTCGCGCGTCTTAGGACGGTGCTGCGAAGACGGACCGTCTCCAACGAAGTAGTGCAAGTCGCAGCAGACGTCCTTCGCTTCGCGGGCTGGCAGCTTGACGTCGAGCGGCGCGCAGTCACCAACCCGGCTGGAGACGAAGTAGCAATGTCGACGGCTGAGTTCGACATGCTGCATGTATTCGCCACCCATGCCGGACGGGTGATGACGCGTGATATGCTCATGGACTTGACGCGCAAGCGTGGTCGCGACGGCTTCGACCGTACCATTGATGCGCTGATTGTCAGGCTTCGGCGCAAGATCGAGACAGACCCTCCCAATCCGAAGCTAATCAAGTCCGTACGCGGCGTCGGCTACGTCTTCACAGCAAGGCCGGAGCCGGCTTCTGGTCGAGTCTGAACATAAGACCGTGGTCCCACAGTCGGAACCGTTCTTCACTCTCCATCTCCACGAAATTGCTTGGGAACTTCGACCAAAAGCGAATGTGCTTGCATCCAGCCGATCGTCTCCGTAGCGAGGTAAACAGAATGGACGCAATGGCGTCGTCGTTCATCACGCTTGCAACGACGAAGAACGGGACGTCCATCAATTCTCCCGCCGCGGGATGAGTTTCAATCCTGTAGGCTGCTAGGCCACGCACATACCCCCCCGGATCTTTCACTGCGATAAGCGTCCACCGAACGCCGCTGGCGATAACTTGCCCCCAGTCCTCGCCAGGGAAGCTTGGAACTGCCATCTGGATCAACGAGTAGGCAGATAGTGCGTCTTCAAATGCGAGTGGTCGGACGTGGTATCCAGACTTCATGGCCGCTTCCCTCCTCACGCCACCCTCGCATCATTCACACCAACAGGTCTTTGTCCCAAGTCAATCCGCAGCCTCAACACAGCGAAAATCTATGATGTCTGACGGCGGTCAAAGACCCAGGGCACAAGGCCATGTCTGATGCCGTTACCGACCTCACAAAACTGTGTGGCTCCTTCAAACACTGAGTATGGAAATGGCATCGTCAGCATCAAGAGCCAACCACGCCGGCGGGCCGCTGTGGACCGCCCGACGGGATCCTTACTTTCAAGGGCAAGATGACAGGATCGAAGGAAAGGCGGATCAAGGACTATTATAGGTTAGAACGTCAGGACGGGTCGTTTCGGCGAAGCCTGAGATGCCCGCGGGGTGGACGCCACAAGCTTCAAACGAGTTTTTCGAACGGCGCTCTTAAGATCGCTATGCCGCAACCGTCGGATCTCCGGAAAGACGAGAAGACATTTACGATCAAGGCAAGCTGACCTATCCAACCTCCGCTACGCCGAGGGGTTGTGGCGTACGGTGGGCGCGGAGAGAGAGAGGGAGGGGCGAGCCTCCCTCTCTTTTCACTTGATATGGATATGATTTTCTACCGTCGCGACGCCCGGAGTTGACCAGGCAGTTTGCTCGGCCACGTCACGCTCGCTGCGCGCTCGAACCCCGCCTTCCAGAAGAACCCGATTGTCCTGGACCGTGACAGAAATGCTTCCGGCGTCGACTTCGGCATTGCGTTTCAGCGCTACTTCTATCCGGTCGCGAATGTCTGGCACCGATGGACCCTGTCGCATTGTCAGCAAGTTGATGACGCCTGCGACACCGCCCAGCTTCCTCACCGCATGCTCTGCGGCGAGCCTCTGGAACTGCCAACGGACTTCCCCCGACAAAGTCACCCAGCCGTTCTGGACTTTTACGTGCACCACGCCCTCCGGCAACGCAGTGTTCCAGGCGATGATGTCAATCACCCGTGACGCGATCTGGTCGTCTGCGTGCTGCTTTTGATCCAGAAAACGGACCTCGACCTTGACAGCGACCGCGCGCACGCCTTTCACCCGCGCAGCCACATCTTCTGCGGTTAATTTTCAGCATAGGTATTCACGTGGCCCGAAAGTGTTGCAATGCCAGTGTCTACAGCTACCCCGATATGGGCGGCGTCGATGCTCGGTTCGAATGCGAGCTCCTCAAGTATGTGCCGTTGCATAGATTGATCGTTCATGTCTTCCTCCTTTTGTTAGCGCGGCCCATCGTGCCACGTCGTCCGAGAGTGCGCCCGCCGCAGCCAGCCGGCATTGCGCTCGATCAATTGCTATTGAAGCGCCAAAGAACTGTAGACTTGATGCGTCTGCCGAAGTGTTTCTGATCGCAGAGACCGCGTTGCGTTCACCTTGAAGAAGCGCGCCGAATGTTGACTATGGTCAAGGCAGGTAACGGACTTTAGTGATTTGATTGCACGCGAATGCCTGGTGAACGGTTGCGTATGATCGCCCGTTACTTGCACGCATTTTTACTGGAGGCGCGGTTGAACTCCGAGATTGCAAAGCTTGCTCTAGCGCTGTCGATTGGACTCCTCGTCGGGTTGGAGCGCGGCTGGCAGGAGCGGGATTCGCCCGAGGGAAGCAGAACCGGCGGCATCCGCACCTTTGGCATTTCGGGGCTGTTGGGTGGGATTGTTGCAACTCTGGCCGCCGCCAGTTCCTACCCGGCGTTTCTGGCGTACGGCTTCATCACCTTTGGAGCCATTTTCACGCTTTTCAAACTTCGCGAAGCCTGGGACGACGATGACTACAGCGCCACATCAGTGATAGCCGCGCTTTGCGTTTTTGGACTGGGCGCGTTAGCGATGGTGGGCGATCCGATCGTAGCGGCGGCTGGAGGGACGGCACTCGCTGCCACCCTAGCAAGCCGCGACGTCCTGCACGCCTTTCTCAGGCGTTTGACATGGGTGGAACTGCGCTCCGCCCTTATGCTTGCGGTGATGACGGCCGTCATTCTTCCTCTTCTCCCAAACCGAGACATGGGTTCATTTCTGAAGGTCAACCCATTCGAAGTGTGGGTTTTTACCGTCTTGACCGCGACAATATCCTTCTCAGGCTACATCGCCGTGAGATTATTCGGTAAAAGGAAGGGGACATTGATCAGCGCAGCCGCAGGCGCCTTAGTCTCATCCACCGCAATAACCCTAATGCTCGCTCGGTCTTGCAGAGAGGGGCGCGAGGAGAGGGGAGCGGCCGGCGCCGCGTGCTTGGCCGCAGCCATTTCGATCTTGCGCGTGACGGGACTGGTCCTGGTTCTCAGGGCGGAGATCTTGCCAAGCCTTGCACCAGTCGCGTTGACCGGTGCAATGGCTTTCGCCTGCATGGCTGCGTACTACACGACGTCGGCGCCTCCTGGGACGGTCGATGCGTCCGCACATAACCCGTTCGAGATCAGGTCATTAGTGCTGTTTGCAGCAATATATGTCTGCGCAGTCTCTGCAAGCGCAGTTCTAATCGCATATTTTGGAAGCTCCGCCATATTTCTGTCCTCAGCCTTATCGGGGGCTTTCGACGTTGACGTTGCAGTTCTCACTGCCCTCAGAGGGTTAGACGTCGCAGGAGTAGATATTGTCACTCGTGCTGTCCTTGTGGCAATGGGAGCGAACGCGGTTGGCCGGGTGGCGTTGGCTGCATCTGCAGGATCAAAACGGTTCACCTTCCACTTCGGAATCGCAACCGCTTTGGCGATCGTCGGTGCATCAGCCGCTTTCGCGGCGGAAACGTATTTTTGAAGGAACTAAGCGCCCACCGATCCATCGTACACTATTTGGTGGGCAGCAACATCAGGAGCGCCGCGACACTCATGATACCAACCGCGACCCAGCCGACGGCAGCGTAGGCCGTACCGATGCGATACCTACCCATTGTCTCGGAGCGCCGCGCCAGGATCAGGATGACGGCCATGAGAGGTACAGCGAGCACGCCGTTCAATATCGCGCTCCAGAACAAAGCCGTCATCGGCGGTATCGGGGAATATTGGATACCCAATCCCAGAAGGACGCTGACTGCTATCACGGTGTAGAAGCCGCCGGCATTTCGCGCTTTCTTTTCAAGACCGAAGCGCCAGCCGAATGCTTCAGAAACTGCATACCCGACCGACCCGGCGAGGACGGGGACGCCAATCAAGCCAACGCCCAGAATGCCGAGTGCGAAGATCAAAGATGCAAACTGACCAGCGAGCGGGCGAAGAGCACTGGCTGCCTGTGCCGCCGTCTCGATCCGGGTGATGCCTGCAGGGTAAAGCGTAGTCGCCGTGGCCAAGGCAATAAAGAAAGCCGTCACATTGGAATAGAGCATGCCGCTCCAGGTATCCCAACCAATCCGCCGAAGCTCCGCCGGAGCGGAATCGTCATCACCGAGGAGGGGGCCGCGACCTTCCATATCCTCTACCTCCTCGGAGGCTTGCCAGAAGAAAAGATAGGGGCTGATCGTGGTTCCGAACACGCCGACGACCACGGCCGCGTAAGCAGAAGTGAAGCTGATGTGCGGCCAGAACGTTCGTTTGACAACTTCGACCCAATCAATGTGCACCGTGAAAAGGACTGCAGCGTATGCGAGGAGCGAGATCGTCAGCCACTTCAAAAATGCAACATATCGATGGTAGGGAACGAAAACTTGGAGCATCAGCGTACCAACAACGAAGAAGGCGGTCATAAAATGCCGATCGACGCCCGTCACGAGTTCCGCTACCTCACCCATGGCGGCGACATCAGCGGCGATATTCAGAGTGTTGGCGACCACAAGAGCGGTAACGACGCCAAATAAAACCGGCGCTGGAAATGCCTCCTTGATATTGGCAGATAGACCTTTGCCGGTCACCCGTCCGATCCGGGCGCAAGTCGCCTGTACGACGGCCATCAACGGGAAGCTTGCAGGCATGGCCCACAGCATGTTGAGCCCGAACTGCGCGCCAGCTTGAGAATACGTGGCAATACCGCTCGGGTCGTCGTCGGCAACCCCCGTGATCAATCCCGGTCCGACGCGTGCAAGCGGATGCTCCTTAAAGCGACCGAGCAAACGCCGCCAGCTCAAAGCTCGTATTGCCTGTTTTGTGGCATCGGTCATGGTCGGCTTCCTTGCATTATGCCTGAATTCTTTATTGTCTTGATCAACGGTGAGCCATTTGCCGGCGCGCAACGGGACGCTGGAGTACCGCAGTTCTTTCACGCGTTTATTTTTTCCAGGATGGATTCGCTCCGGAGACGTCGTTGGTTTTGCGACACATGACGTCACGCAATCTTTGGCATGTCTTTGATCGGCATCAAGGTGCGCCCCGAAGTTCGGACGTAGGGTTGGCGATAACACATAGGAGTTTTCATGGTCAGCCCAATCCTACACTTCCACGGCGCCGCCGGCTCGGTGACCGGATCCTGCTTCCTCCTGGAAGCCAGCGACGCGCGAATTCTGATCGACTGTGGAATGTTTCAGGGATCGAAGTCCGAGAAGGAACTGAACTACAAGCCGTTCCCGTTCGAGCCGTCGAAGATAGACGCGGTGCTGCTTACGCATGCACACATTGATCACTCTGGATTGCTTCCGAAGCTCTCCAAGGCGGGGTTTAGTGGTCCCGTCTTTGCGACCGCGGCGACGATCGATCTCTGTGAGATCATGCTGCAGGATTCGGGACATATCCAGGAGACCGAGGTTCGTCAGCTCAACAGGCGCAACCGCACACGCGCGCGAGAACCGGTGGAACCAATCTACACGGCCGAGGACGCTCGTAGCATGCTGCCTCAGTTTATTTCCGTTCGATACAACGACTGGCGCGAAACCGTCGGCGGCGTCCGGTTCCGTTATTGGAATGCCGGACACCTCTTGGGGTCGGCATCGATCGACCTCGAGGTGGCCGGCTCGGCTGGCCCGATCAGATTGCTGTTCTCCGGCGATGTTGGCTCAAGGAACAAGCTGTTCGAGAAAGGCCCTCAGAGCCCGTCCGGCGTCGACTACCTGATATGCGAAAGCACGTATGGCGACCGCGAGCGAGAAGACTTCGCCATGAAGGAGCGGCGCAATCGGCTCCGGGATGTCGTTGCAACAGCCGGTAATCCCCACGGCGTACTCTTAATCCCGTCATTCGCAGTCGAGCGGACACAGGAGGTGTTGACCGATCTCGTGGCACTGATGGACGAGGGCGAAATTCCGCGGTGCCCGATAATGATCGATTCACCACTCGCTTCAAAGGCGACCGAGGCGTTCAAGAGGCACGCAGGCGATCTGGAAAACGGGTCTGCATTTCGTCGCGCGCTTAACTCGCCCAATGTCCGCTTCACCGAAACGCCGGAGCAGTCGAAGGCTCTCGATCTCGTCAAAGGATTCCACATCATCATAGCGGCGAGTGGAATGTGCGAAGCCGGCCGCATACGGCACCGTCTGAAAAACTGGCTCTGGCGGCGGGAGTGCACAGTCCTCTTTGTCGGGTTCCAGGCAGCCGGAACCCTCGGCCGCATCCTTCAGGAGGGAGCGGTAGATGTGCGCATTCAGGGCGAGGAGATACGGGTGTCCGCAAGGATGGCGACGCTCGACGCATATAGCGGCCACGCCGACGCCAGCGAACTTGATGAATGGGTTGCAGAACGGTTGCCCGTCCGAAAGGGAATATTCCTCGTTCATGGAGAGGCGGCCGCGCGACAGGCTATGTCTTTCAGGCTCTCCCGGCGCGTGCAGACGAACATCGTATGCCCTTCGCTCGACGATGCCTATGAACTGACAAAGACGGGCGCGGTTGCCATTGCGAAGGCGATGCCGCCTCGTATCCAGTCTATACTGCCGGGTCATCCGGACTGGAACAATGACTATCAGGATTTCGTTCTCGACGTGTCGGACCGCCTGAGGTCAATTGCCGATGACAACGGCCGCGCCATCGTACTGCGCAGTCTTCGGCGCGCGTTACATCCGGACGTTTCGACCGAGGTCGACAAGAGGAGGCACGGCGATGCTCATCATGGATCGTGACTGCAAGCGCGGCGGCGAACGCTTTGCGATACCGACGCAAGGGGAGATACAAGGGAAGCTCGTCGTTCTCGAGGTGGTCGCCATTACCTGTCTGAAAAGCCTTCTCTCTTCCAAAAGTGCGGCTGAGATCGCCAGGTTGAAGGAAGGCATATTTTTGTCGATGAAAGAGCAGTGCGCTCCATTCGGCCTGTCTCCGGAAGACGAGATCGCCGTTGATGAATATGCCCGCGAGTTCTTCGATGCGGCAAAAGAAGCCGCTGCGAAATCGTTGGAAGCGTCGGTCACAGGAGCCTCCCACCGTGGATAATGTCGCGCTGACCTTTAACGCCGGCTCTTCCAGCCTCAAGGTTGGGGTGTTCAGGTTGGAAGACAAGCTGGCGGTTCGTCTAGGGGGCGGCGTGGTGACGCTTGGCGAAGAGCCGCGGTTCGCTTTCGAGGTTCTGGATCATAAAGATTCCATTGCCTTGCCAGTGCACACTGAGATTGACGCCAACCTCTTGTCTCTGGTTGTCGATCGGGTGGTGGCTAGGGAAGGTCGTCCAGCAATGGCCGGCCATCGCGTGGTTCACGGAGGGCTGGAGTTCGATGGCCCGGTCATGATCCAACCGGATGTCCTGTCCAAGATCGAGAGCCTCACAGCGCTTGCGCCGATGCATCTCCCACCGACCCTTGCACTCATACGAGCCTTCAAAGAAGCCTATCCCGATACCCCACAGACGGCCTCCTTCGATACGGCCTTTCATTCGTCACAGAGCAATCTAGCCTCGCGTTTCGCCATCCCTAAAGATCTGCATGAAACCGGCGTCCGCCGGTACGGCTTTCATGGACTGTCATACAAGTATATCTCGAGCGCGCTTAGGAAGCTTGATCCGGATCTCGCGGCGGGTCGCGTCGTATGTGCCCATCTTGGTAGCGGAGCGAGCCTCTGTGGCATGGTTGATGGCGTAAGCATAGATACCAGCACGGGCTTCTCGGCCCTAGACGGCATTCCGATGGCGACGCGGCCTGGATCTCTGGATCCAGGCGTGATCCTCCATCTTCTTCGCAACAGTTTTCACGATGCAGACAAGTTGGAAGAGTTCCTTTACCACCAGTGCGGCCTGCTTGGTGTCTCAGGTAGAAGTGGCGACGTCCGAGTCTTGCTGGGAGATTTTCACCCCGCCTCGAGGGAGGCCTTAGACCTTTTCTGCTTCAGGATCGCTGGTGAAATTGGCAGGCTAGCCGTCTCGTTGGGCGGCATAGACGCCATCGTCTTCACCGCCGGCGTCGGCGAGCATCAGCCCGAAATCCGCAAAGGAGTCGCCCAACATCTGAGCTTGTTCGGGGTCGGCCTTAGCGAAGTCGCCAACAAGGCGAACGCGACTTTGATAAGCGCGAGAGAGAGCGAGGTCACGGCGCTCGTCATTCCGACCGACGAGGAGCAGGTGATCGCCGACGAAGCGGTCGCCGTCATCAACCGTCACAAGCTTTGAGGAGCAGACATGCCCGAACTTTCCAATCCTGAGCTCGCAGACGACGAAATTGACTTGATCGACCGTTACTGGCGCGCCGCCAATTATCTCTCAGTCGGCCAGATCTACCTGATGGATAATCCTCTCTTGCGCGAGCCGCTTCTGGCAGCGCACATCAAGCCACGACTTCTCGGTCACTGGGGGACGACGCCTGGACTCAACTTCATCTACGCTCATCTCAACCGCATGATAAAGACTCGTGACCGTGACGTTCTCTACGTGTGTGGGCCGGGTCACGGCGGACCGGGAATGGTCGCTAACACCTATCTCGAAGGCACCTACAGCGAGACCTATCCGGGCGTTCCGGAGAATGCGGACGGCATGCGCAAGCTCTTCCGGCAATTCTCTTTCCCCGGAGGGATTCCCAGTCACGTGGCGCCCGAGACGCCCGGCTCCATCCACGAGGGCGGCGAACTGGGCTACGCGCTAGTCCATGCCTTTGGTGCCGCCTTCGACAATCCTGACCTTGTGGTGGCTTGCGTGGTGGGCGATGGGGAGGCAGAAACCGGAGCTCTTGCGGCAGCCTGGCATTCGACCAAATTTCTCAACCCTGCACGCGATGGTGCCGTGCTGCCGATCCTGCACCTCAACGGTTACAAGATCGCCAATCCCACTATCTTGTCGCGGACGAGCGACGACGATCTCCGCAGCCTTTTCATAGGATACGGCTACCAACCGATATTCGTCGAAGGGCATGAGCCCGCGGACATGCATCGACAGATGGCGTCTGCGTTCGGTCGGGCATTCGACCTCATCGAATCCTTGCAGAAATCAGCACGAAACTCTCCTTTGGCGATAGGCGTGCCCAGATGGCCGATGATCGTGCTTCGCAGCCCGAAGGGTTGGACCGGCCCCAAGGAGGTCGACGGAAAGAAGGTCGAAGGGTTCTGGCGCTCGCATCAAGTGCCTGTTGCAAATTGCAGGGGCGATCAAGCACATCGGAAGATCCTGGAGGATTGGATGGTCAGCTATGGCCCTGACGATTTGTTTGACGCCGGTGGCCGCCTTCAGCCCGAACTCAAGGCGTTGGTGCCGGTTGGCGATAAACGCATGGGTGCGACGCCATATGCGAACGGCGGCCGGATGCGAAAAGAACTCAAGGTGCCGGACATCCACGACCTTGCAGTTGAGATCAACGAGCGCGGCGCTCCGCAGGTGCAGTCGACGGAAATCCTGGGACGTTATCTCCGTGATGTCCTGCGACTGAATGCCGACACGAAAAACTTCCGAATCTTCGGCCCGGACGAGACCGAATCCAATCGACTGGGCGCGGTATTCGAAGAGACCGACCGTGTCTGGATGCAAGAGATCGAAGACTACGATGTGCACCTGGCAAGCGATGGCAGGGTCATGGAGGTTCTGAGCGAGCATCTTTGCCAGGGCTGGCTGGAGGGGTATCTGTTGACCGGCCGCCATGGGCTCTTCTCCTGCTACGAAGCGTTCATCCACATCATCGATTCGATGTTCAACCAGCACGCCAAATGGCTCAAGGTGTCGCGGGGGATCGGCTGGCGTGAGCCGGTCTCCTCGCTGAACTATCTTCTTACGTCCCATGTCTGGCGGCAGGACCACAACGGTTTCTCGCATCAGGACCCAGGGTTCATCGATCTGGTCGCCAACAAGAAGTCGGATATCGTTCGCATCTATCTTCCGCCTGACGCCAACACGCTTCTTTGGGTTGGCGACCACTGCTTGAAGACCTATGACCGCATCAACGTAATCGTCGCGGGTAAGCATCCGGAACCACAATTTCTGACGATGGATGAAGCGGCGCGTCACTGCGAGACTGGCATCGGCGTCTGGGACTGGGCAAGTTTCGAAAACGACACGATCGCGCCCGACGTCGTCATGGCCTGCGCGGGCGACGTTCCGACAATGGAGACACTGGCGGCGGTCATGCTGTTGCACGAGGCGATACCGAACTTGAAGATCAGAACTGTGAACGTCGTGGATCTGCTAGCGCTGCAGGACCCTCAGCAGCACCCTCACGGTCTTTCCGATGCGCGTTTCGACGCCATCTTCACCACCGACAAACCGGTCATCTTCGCCTATCACGGCTATCCTTACCTTATCCATCGACTGACTTATCGTCGTACCAATCACCGCAATTTCCATGTACGCGGCTTCGTCGAGGAAGGCACGACGACGACGCCGTTCGACATGACCGTATTGAACGAACTGGACAGGTTCCATCTGGCTTTGGAGGCCATTGCGCGAGTTCCGGGTCTTGCGGAAAAGCAACCTGAAGCCGTCGCCGAGCTGCATGAAAAACTCGCCAGGCACCGCGCCTACGTGCGAGAGCATGGGGAAGATATGCCGGAGATACTGGACTGGCGTTGGGGCGGGGAGCTAGCGCGGGCGGTAGTTGAGCAATGACGTTCAGGGAGGCGTCAGCTTCACTGGCTAGGCGGGTCTTGGTCAAGTTGAAGTCTCCCGACGCGACGGTCAACGTTGTCGCCGGCAAACATCGTGTCAATGAAAAGCAGTTGAAGAGCGTGGGGGAGGTCTCCGAACTCAAGCCTGGCGCTGACGGGCAGTTGAAGGCAAAGCTGACTGCTGGCTCATATCTCCTATTGTGCAACATTAAGGGCCACTACGAAGCCGGCATGCATGCGACGCTGACCGTCACGAAATAGGGGGGGCCGTCAAAAAAGTGTTTGCGGAACGAAGCAAGGAGACGACAATGCAGAATGTGACACGAAACCCGACGTCGTACTCCTTGCCGCAACGAACCCTTCACTGGCTGACGGCTCTGCTCATCTTCTACAATCTGCTATTGCCTGACGGCATGAGCGAGTGGCAGCGGGCGATCGAACACACCGGTTCGGCCACTGATGCGCAATTGGCAGGCGCCAATCTCCATGCGTATGTCGGAATTTCGATACTGTTGCTGATCAGTATCCGCCTCGTGCTGCGCTTCATTCAGGGAACGCCTTCCGCGCCCCCGAGGAACCTTACGTCCTGACCCTTGCAGCCAAAGGCGCCCACGCTACGCTTTACCTCCTTCTTTTCGCATTGCCGATCAGCGGGATGGCGGCGTTCTACCTCGGTTACGACCGCATGGGAAAGGTACACGCCGAGGTGCTGAAAGTTATACTCTGGATCGTCATCGCCGCCCATGTCCTCGGCGCGCTTGCTCATCAATTATACGTCTTGAGGCGGATGACGGTCGGATGAGATGATCGCGGCAGAAGTGCTCCGATTGATCCCGATCAAAGCGTCCTGTCGAAATATGAGCTTCAATCGCCTCCACACAACAGGAGGCAAGGCGATGCTGGCCAAAGACATCATGACGTCCCCCGTCACGACAATAGACGAGGGGCACAACGTCAGACAAGCGATCGAGATCGTCAACGCCAGTAAGATAGGTGCCGTGCCCGTCGTTGACGCAGAGGGACGGCTGACCGGAATCGTGACCGAAGGCGACCTTGTCCGGCGCGTGGCATCTTCCTGGACAAGACGTTCCGTCCCACACACGCGTGACAGGGCTGACGCGCTTGCGGACTATGTCAAAGCGAGGAGCTGGCGTGTCAAGGATGTCATGTCGTCACCCGTCATCAGCGCTACGCTCACCTCTGCCGCGAGTCAACTTGCCGAACTCCTGCTCGCTCACGACGTCAAGCATCTCCCAGTTGTCGAGAGTGGGAGTTTAGTCGGCATTATCAGTCGCCGAGACTTGATGCGTGCACTTGTCGAAATTCCCAAGGACTGCACCGCTACGGGAGATGATGCTGTTGCAACAGCCGTACGCAGCCGGCTGGAAGCCGAGCTAGAGCTCATGCCGGCGACCGTCAAAGCTGCAGTGGTCGATGGCGTCGTAACGCTTACAGGCGAGGTCGAAACTGAGCTCGAGCGCGAAGCCGTTAGGGTAGCTACCGAAAGCGTCCGAGGCGTTGTAGGCGTCGAGAACAGGATAACGATTGCCTATCACATGGTGAGTCGCTTCCGATCGTGAAAACGATGCCAGAGGAACTTCCGAAATTATCGCCAGGGTCATCGGCGCGACGTCGTGCTCGCCGCAGTGATCTATGGGCGCAATGGGAAGCGATATGACGGCAGCCGGGAAGGTGCTGTCGCCCGCCGCATTGCCAGAAGGAATCAGAGCGTCTTTAGAAGGCGAAGCAGAGCAACCATCTCCATCGGGGACCTGCGCTTGAATGCGATATAAGTCGCCACCTCCTCACCGTGAAAGCGCCGCTTGAAAGCTGCCTGACCTCGAAGACTGAAGATATGCGTGTTGATCCTGTCGGAGTGGAACGCGCGTTCGAAAAGCTTCCGCCAGACGCCGCTCTCGGTGAATCTACTTGCAGCGATGGCGGCAAGTGGCGACAAGCCCAGCTTGACGCGTGCGTGTCCCTCTTCACGAAAACGGTCTGCTGCGAATTTCGTCAGACCAATCTCTGCATGGGGTGTCGTTCCCGCGAGCTTGCGTTTGAAGGCCGCAGTGTATCCCTTCACGACGCCGTCCTCGAATATTGGATCGAAATCGAGAATGGCGATGGGCGAACCCTCAGGATCCAGGATAACGAAGCGGCGCATGTGAGGC
>Ga0247741_1000167_pt1 | contig 42683 bp, 44 predicted proteins | sample UWRJL213509R2_FD_180945 | JGI IMG/M metagenome (GOLD analysis project Ga0247741, IMG submission 180945) | Plant litter microbial communities from Arlington Agricultural Research Station in Wisconsin, United States - UWRJ-L213-509R-2 | ecosystem: Environmental > Terrestrial > Plant litter >... | reverse complement strand
CCAGAAAAGGTTTGGCCGCCAGCGTCTCTCTAGCGCCTAATCGTTGGTGTACGCTTGGTCAAAAGCTAAGCGTAACATCCAATCGCTCGTACGACGTGTTAACCGAATCGCTCTGTCTTTCATATTGTAGATCCATTACTCGAATGCCGTGTCTCTGACGGCTACCCATTTCTGCCTCTCTCTGTCAGAGTAAGCTTCAGTGGAGAATCAAGGTAAGCGTAATTGCCAATCGTTCGTTCATCTTGTCTGTTGGCTTCGTTTCCAGGTGGCCGCGCTCTCCAGATATCTCATGTGGCTGTTTTCATCGACTTTTTAATCTCCTGAACATCGCAGAGTCTTTTTCTTTCGGATATATGCATCTGTACGATGCTCAGCTGTACCACCAATTTCACAGCCCCATAAGCAACATACTCGCCTTCCACTCGTTGATCTGGATGGCTACCATTGTGCTCTGTCTCTCCGAGCCGGCTGAGTTCGGTGATTCGCTACATCGAAGACTTTTCTCAATCGACAACATCAGCTTGCATATGAATGTCGACTACCTGTGTCTTGTTCTGTTTTCCTAACTTCTGGTCCGGTTGGTGCGAAGGTAGTTATAACGCCAATCTTCGGTACGAACGTGCCAGATGTACCTTTCCTAAAATTTTAGTCCTGTCCATGTACGCCTAGGTCTTCTTCAAGCAATGACTCGCTTTAACCATTTGTTCGCATTCAGGTCGACCACTATATTCGTTCACCTGCAATGTGGCGTCGTGATCACGTGCGTAGAACGCTTTCCTAACAAATTCCCCTTTGTTCAGTCTTGACGCCCAACCCGATCGTCGTCTCATTACTTTCTTTGTAACTTCCATCGCAATGGAAGCGACTGTTAGAAGCGACATCGTGGTTCTATTCAGCGAACTGTCTTCGAAGCGGAGCAATAATTCGTTTGATATTTCAGTATGTGTCCACTCTGGCCTTTGTTTGTGTCCTCGTTCGTTAAACGGCTTATATGTAGGGCTATTCAGCTACCGCTGTATCTCGAGGTCTCGGAACACCAGTCATTCTGCAAGAGGTTGCAGCCCATCTTCCACCTTCCTTTCTTCCAGCAGTGGCAACTTCGTCAAGTCATTTTTTTCCCCATATACTCCAACCACTCTGGAGAAGTCTTCCAACTTGTCTTCCTCTCCTTAAGCTCCTACCTCCTTTTAACTTTACCGGTAGTGAATGGGTAAGATTATTTTTTCTAGGCCCGCATTTTGTTGTCGCTGATGCTCTAGGCAGTGCCTTTCCCGCGAGCTTGTTGACGAAGACCTTACTTCGTTCAAGTTATACGCGCCATTAGTTGGAGAGATTCTTGATGTGTTCTCTTCCATTCCAGGTGGCCCGTACGATATCGACTTGGATGTTTACAGAGCCCTCTCGACTTTCGATATCCAGATTGGGATTCAAGAATTGATCGTTCCTCCTTCACTCACGTCTCGCAGGAAATATCACATTTTCGCGACAGCGCAATTATCGATTCTATCCATCCACCTCACCCCAGTATCCTTCAAATTTGTGCAACATGTTGGTGATAACGCTCCCAACTTGTCGCACCTTCGCTTGTCGGGGTTAGTTACGCCCTCCATCATTAAAGTTGTCCTCAAACTCAGAAACCTGCGAGAGCTCGAGATCCAGTTCACATCCAGTTCACACCCTCATGCCGCCAGCGACCAACGCCGCGCTTTCTGTCATTTGGCCACCTCCCTCGATCGTCTACCTTCCCTCAGCCGGCTGTGCATAAACATTCCGACGACAATTAAACGCTTACCATCTGCACTCTATCACCTCGGTACAATTGATATCTTAATGCTTTATGGGGACCCAGAACTCGTCGCCCAATTACTTATGCTCGCGAATAATCTCCGTCACGCAACCATCGAGTTACCAGAAGGCACCACTGATTCAGCGTGGAGACGATGCTTCCGAGCCCTTCTCTCCTCCTCTGGTACTTCTCTCCTTTCCATCAAGCTTTTGCTCTCAGGGTTGTTCGATCCGGAAGCCTCCATTGGCCCCCTGCTCCGAATAACCGCATTACAATCGTTTGAAATCTCCGATTCCACCATCAGCTTCCTTCCCTTGAGCGACTCTTTAATAGAGAACATGGTTTTTTCTTGGCCGACTCTACAGACGCTCATATTTCCTTCAAGAATCGCCGGTGTCTTTCGTAACCGACTTACACCACAGTGCCTGCTATCACTGGATAAACTTGGATGTTTACGCACAATGTGCATTCCTATCAATAGGGACACAATACGACTCCCTTTGGCTATTGAGCACATCAACGATCACAACGTCCGACGCGTCCTAGAAACATGCAGGTGGCCGAAAAATGTTTGTAAGTCAGCCGATTCATTGTTGGTGTGCATCCCTCATTTTTGTGCAGATGTAGGTATATAAAGTCTTATGAGCAGCGAGAGAATCGAATTTAGTATTCCGTATCATGATGAGAACCCCCAATAATTGAACAAATACATGTGCAAAATGTCTGCCTCGTGCGCTCGAAGCCTCACCCGTAGAGCACCAAACAACATGCTTCGAGTTGGATACAAATGAAGCTAGATCTAGTGATTAGGGGGGGTCAGAGTTGACGATTTTGGCCGATTCTGCACTCGATTCTGGCACCGATTTTACATCAGTTTTAGCAATGAGAATCGTGCGAAAACCAGCTTCCAACCGATTTTACTCTGACCACCCCGTTTCTGGAAAGTCTGCTATCCAGTAAATCCTCTCGTAGGTCAGCCGTATATTGCGCTTTCCTGGCTTTCATTCAATCTCCTAGGCCCGTAGACAGCTCTATCTCTAAGTCTCTGAGTAATTAATCTAAGAATTCTATTCAGTTTACACCCCGATTTTTTTCAGGATTTTAACGAAGCATCTACGCCAGTAGGAAAATATTTCAGAGATTTTGTGCATATTAAAGTGCAGGTTTCTGAGTGGAAGGACTTTACTTGTATATGTCATTAGCACTTGCGCCCAAATCTGTATTAAAATTGCTCGTTTGAGTATTAATTCTATTTAATATAGACAAGGGAACAGGGGGGAAGGGAAATAGCTTCAGAATCAGAGGGGAATCAAAGTGAAAACCAGCTCCAGAGCTGGTTTTGCGATTGTGTCGATTCAGGATTTTCTCACGATTCTTGCTCAAAAGCAGCGTTCAGAATCGACTTGAGAATCGGACTCAAAATCGGCGTAAAATCATCAACTCTGACCCCCCCTATTGAACCGATTAGAATCCAAATCGGCAATACTGACAGATCATATTTTGATGGATTGGTACCAATCGCAAGAATAATACCCCGTAAGGTAATTGTGGACCCGGAGTGGGGTTTACGGCTGCGCAAAACCGTAGGCCTACTTCAAGATTTACACGACTGGATTTGGTGGTGTGACAGTAATTGCTGTCGTTTGGAGTTTCGCTCCAAGGTACACCCAATGGTGGGCATATGCACTGCTGAATTGTGAGAAAGTCGAGTAGGCATACGGTTTTGCATGTAGCTGTAAGCCATGCTTGATTGGCTGTGCGACTTGCAAGAAGTCTCGCTAATATTCACATTGGGTTTCTGGAGGTCCACAGGCACAAGTTGATCGCGATTGGTAAGGAAAGTTGGTACCAGAGACGAGTGTTCCAAGGAAGCCAAGCGCCAGTGGCCACATGTACGTACTTAATCGTCTACTAGAATTAGTAATGCCCTAATTTCACACAAAATAAAATAAAATAGTAATGTATGAAAAACTAGTCTCGAAAACTAGTCTCGAAGCCAGTATCCCTGGGGGATCAATCTCGACCAAGGGCTTGAATTCTTGTAGCAACTAATCCCCGAACAAGTTATCTGTAGCGGCTGGTTTCAAGCCTAATGGAAAACCGCGGATTGGGCTTTCTCATCTTTGTCTCCAAAAAGACACCTTTCGTCAGCCTTCGTCTCCCAGAAAATGTCGTCGATAGATCATTGTCTCTGGAATTTATCCTCATGGACTGTTAAATTTCATGCCGTCGTGTGCAACTGTCACTAGTTGTGTATGAGAATTAGGTGTATATAATGACACTAAAAAGCTAGTTTATCGGTCGTATTGGTTCATATAGAAAGGCGGAAGGTGTCGAGACCCTGACCTCTGATCCCATAAGATGACCGCCGCGAGAAACGGCGTCAAGGTGGACGATTGTCATGCTAGCAGGGTTTCTGAGGGAGTCTACAGCGGATGGAAAGAGTCGAAATTTGCCAGGTTCAGGACTGTTCAGGACAGCCATCGAGATTCGTCTCAAAACCGACCCATCAACTGCACCACCATCACCATCACCATGTTCATTAGCATTAGATGGAGCAGGGGGGGGTTTGGGTTCAAGATTATTAGCAGAGAGCGTCCCGCGTACCTGGAAGTTTATACGGGCATCCGCCAACTTGTGGAGAGGTTGACGCTAGTGACTTTGTTAGAAAATATGGATACAATGAAATACGAAAGTACACACCTTAACGTCAGCCCGTATGCAGCGCCATCTGGACAATGGTATATGCTTGACTTCCGTGATGCTTATATGTATGTCCAATCCAATCGTCATGTTTCTCGGTAGTCACACGTAGGCGGTTGATCTGTTGTAGGTTAATAAAATAAACTGCAGGATTAATGTCAGAACGGATGGATGAATGATGGCTACAATAAGTCATTAAATCACCCACCTGGAAATGTTCACGAAAAGAGGATGCCAGAGTCGATGACGATCTCGAAGTGCATCGAATGTTCGAGGGTCTTGACCCGTCCCGTTATAGGGTCTCGTCTTTGCGCTTGCGTCGCCCCAGCTGCAGAAGCCTGCCTTCTCCTTATGGCATTCCGTCCAATTATGGTGCATTTAGTTGTTCTGGTGGGAGCATCAACAGGAACTATGAATAATAGGGTCGTAAGTCTCAAAGATTTTATTTTTACGAACACAGGTTAACTCACTTATCAGGCCCGATCCCGAAAATTCGTCAGTACTTAAATAAGCCTTACGATGCTGATGGAGTCGCCAGTGGTTTAACTGACCTGAGTAACGGAGATAGTATGTTAGCACACGACGCAGCAAATAATGTAGAGGGATATAGGAGTCGCAATCAGACCGATGGAGCAGGGACAGAACCCGACTCTGCCAGACCCCAGTACCAAAATCAAGTCCACCTGTGCAATTCGACGGGCAGTATTCGTGTGTTAGTGCCCATCATACTGGCAAGGTAACAGTAGACACAATGGAAAATCACGAACGTGCGTTTAGTGCAATAATGGGCCATCGTGGTATGCTGGGTTGGATCTGGTCAGTGGTGCGACGTGTAATTGGCCGGTCACATACTATTAGCCTCCATTCAAGATCCCTTCTTGCATCTCTAACCTCCTTCTGAGCAAATTTGCAAGCCTGGGCGTCGTAGGTGGAGTTGTCGTTTGCGCTGGTAAAGGATCTGTACAGTGACCCACTCGAGATGAATTTTCTAAACCACAAGGCATTGGTAGTCCTGGATTTAAACACACAGCACACTCCCTGTTCTTCGGTAATCCTAGAACGAAGGTAAAGAGTAAGAAACAATTGGCGGAAAGAAACTTGACGGAGCGGAGTTATAAATTGCACATCCAAATCTGGCAGGTCCTTCATTCAAACCCAACAGCTGAAATTACTCTCTAACCTGCTAATCGCATACTACAGCCTCCAGATGCCTGAGGGAGCCAGTAATCCTCAGTAATTATTTAACCTCTATTGAAAAGTGTCTCTGTGCTGTTCAACGCTGGGACATGGTGAGCGCAAAACACTTAACCGTTTATGCGACGACTTACCCTGTCGCAAAATTTCAGAGCTCTATAAACTCTCAGTTCAGAAGATCGTCTACGCTTTCGGCGCCTTCGTTAGTTGGACATACTGGTTTCACCTACTTATGGCTATCCACTGACCGGCAGTTCTACTCGACGACGGCATTGGCGACTTGGGGCTTCACCAAAGTCATTGCAAGCTACAGCCGATTTCACCAACCACTCCAATCTGACTGGGGAGTCTCACGTCTTTCTGATAGCATTTATCGCACTGGACTGCCCAATTTTAACGGACATTGCGTGAGATGCGGAAAGATGTTGATATTCCCTCAGGTCCGGCATCTTAGTATTCTGGAAGGCGATTTGTGGTTTATGTAAGCCCTCTTTCACTTGACACTACTCCTGCCACTCGACACCACCTCTGATCCTGGGTGTTTGACATGAAAGCTTTCCTCTCATCCCTTCTTCGCGTATTTCGGCCTCTCTCAAACACCACCGCATCGGTCCTTGACCCGATTGTAAACTTACCCATTCCCCTCGAACTGTTCATGGGCTTGGATCCGTTCCAACACCCTTTGAACCCACCTACAAACGTTCCTGTCAAGATTTTTGTAAGTCTTCTGCATAGAATGCCTCTCTGTAACTTTATTAATTCTGGATTCCGAACCTCTCCAGCAGGACCATCAAAGGATTTCCTTTGATGTTCCCGAACTCATTGCAATAATCGCTCTCCTTTCAAGTTCCTCAGACGTCGCGTCTCTAGCTTGCGTTTCAAGGAAATGCCACAAAGAGTCTATCCGAGTACTTTGGCGAACCATTCCCTCAACGCTTCCTCTTCTGCAACTTATTCCTGGTGTGAAAAGAATTGCGGGTGAACTGGTATGTTTCGATCTGCCAGTGTCAACAAGGTCTTACTATTTCCGAGCAGATTCTCCCGAACACTATTTCTGATTGGGCGCGTTTTGATATGCACGCGGAATGGGTCGTTTTTGTGAACTCCTTCAACTCTCAAGACCTTTGGGATAAGCCATCCCGTGCCCACTGCGCTATCTTTCGAATTGGCCAAAATTTGCGCCCTGGCTTCCGTTTATTCAAGCGCCTCAAAAGACTGTCGATACCCTCGTCGGAAGGGATTACGAGTATTTCATCTTTCTTGTCGCCATCTATGAGGGCCGTTCGAATTAGGCTACCCAACGCTGCCCCGTATAACTTTTTACAAGAAATATACGAATGCACACCGAAGATTGCCAACCTCTACTTGTCTGGAAATGTCGGGCCTCGGTCTATCCATCTTCTCCCGCATTTTACATCACTTCGGACGTTGACGTTAGATCTTCTTAGATCAACATTTCTCCCCAATCAACACGACCAACTCCTTCTTCCCTCTAGTATCTCTTCATTGATACTACTCTTTCCGCCCTCCTTCAGTGGGTGCCGCATATCACCCACTTCATCGCTGTTCCGGCTTCAATACCTCCAAGTAAAGGCCTCTATCGCGTTCATCGCAGGCATCTTACCCATGATTGAAAACCTGGAGGTGGCCGTCTTCGAAACCTCTGATATTCAGCTTTCGTCTGCACAGGTGAAGTTGTGCTGGGAGGCTCTTTCATGTAATTCCCGTTGTTCTCTTCGCTCCGTCAAGATTTCCTACGCAGGGCGTCCGGAGATCCACCGCCATATGCTTCTATCACTCCCCGCGATGTCTTTCTTCGAGGCCAAGCACATCATCCATCCTTTCATAGTCACTGCAGGGTACAAGAGGTCGACGCAGACCCCAAGCAGTCGCTGGACACTCATCACTCCTACAATAGCGGTCGCCCCCAACTATCAAGTGAATGTGCTGCTAGCAGCAACCGACGAGGTGGCATAAATCTGCGCCCATCAGTCCTTTCATTACTAATCCCTCTATATTTCGAAGTATTCATAGCTATTCCCCTCCTCCCTCAAATTTCCATCCTGTATTTACAAATTTTGTAATAGTAAAAGGTGCTGAGAACTGAGAAAAAATTTAGTGTAATAGCGCAATCATGATTAGAGCAGAATATCTACAACTCGAAATGCAGTCAGTTTCAGTCTTAGAAGCCGGGGAACGTAGAACGTCAGACTGACCAGATCGCTCAGACTCTATTCAGCTGCCATGGTTTAAAGTATTTGAGCATCATCGCTCTAGTTATCTTCTCTTCCCTCGAGAAGGTGTTGACGTTCTCTTGGTCATCAAGGGGTAGGGACACAGACTGACTTCCCAGTCCGATTCGCAGGAGAGTAAGATCCTCCAATTTAGCAAGAATTGGAATAACACTCGTGGTGAGCTGGGACGGGAAAATTGTTGGGAAGTCGGATGCGAAGTACAGGATGCGAAGTTTGGGCCACGCTCGCGCTATTCGGTCGATATCGGAGTCAGTCAGATCCAAGGCTGCCATTGTTCGCATGATTTCGAAAGCAGTGATGGTATGCACCTCCAGAAGATGAGCCAAGCTTAACGATAGCGAAGCAGGTGATATGAGCCTGATGGATTGGAGCGTCTGCCCGGAAGTCATGCGAAGTCCATAAAAACATTTCCCCCAACCGTTAGGCGACCAATCCCCATGCGCTTCGATGACAACGTCCTTCAACCCTGAAAAGGCAGACAAAAACGTAGCGACAGCAGTTTCTTCTCCAATAACAGATATCATGGTGAGGGTGATGGGAGGGGGTACGTGAGGTGTGATTGGCAAGACCTTGGCGGGAATCGCGACTTTCAGGGATTGAAGGTCACGAAAATGATGCAGATTGTGGAGAAGGAGGTTGAAGACGTCGCCCATTCCAGTTTCTTCATTAGCAAAGATCACCGCAAGACGTTTCATGGTCGAGAAGTGCAGGATGGACTGAATGTCACATTGACGGATGAGTCCTGAGACGCTGATGTTCTGCAGCAAAATCCGTGGATCATATGTCACGAGTCGCTCAAAGTAATCACATCCGTCGCGAACGGTCAGTTCTAAGCATGTTAGAGTGGAAGTGACGAACGAGGCGATCGAGGATGGTGTTACTTGCATGAAAGGTGGCAAAATCATGGTTTTCAGGCTCGGCAGCGGCACTTTTGGGGCCAAAGCGGACGCTATCTTCTCAAATACGGCTGGGTCGATATTGCAGGGTCCACCTACAGTAGTCGAGAAAAGAGAGATGATGTGGTGTATTTTGGGAGCATAAAATTTCCAAGACCCCAACTCATAGATCTCGAACGGGCGGCCTCGAAATCGCTGTTAATCAATAGGCCATCAGTGTAAAATCTTGATGTAGTATGTGACACTGCGTTATGCTTACCCATTCACCCGAAATGTTTTCAAAGCCCGGAAGAAGCTTCAACAGCACAGCACTTGAGTGGATGGTTCTCCAGAGCACGGTGAGTGCAATAAGCGCCATCTGCTGCGAGACGAATGCAAGGGAGAGTAGCGACCCGATGGGAAGGGGTCTTGCAATTATCTCTGCTATATCGAAATTTCCAAGGACGTGGTGGTATTGGACGTATGGTAGTGTCTATTGCCAATCGGTTTCGAAATGTGAACGATTCCACGTGCCCAAGGACTCACAAGTGATTTCGGTACCAAGGCCCTAGGGTTTTCCAGGAAATGCTCTTCGCGACTTGAAAGTGCCTCCACCATGATTTGATGTTGAAGGCAAATCTGATTCTCGACACGATTCTGGAAGTGCTTTTGAGCAAGAATCGTGAGAAAGAAAATCAGATTCGATGCAATCGTGAAACCTGCTCAGAATTACCACTGATTTCAGTCTATCGCGGTCCGCGGAGACCGGAGAGTTAGAGTGCAGAAAGTTTACCCGCGTAATGGTATGTGAGTAACAGTACAAATTAAAGCACTGCTCGGCCTAAGCCATGTTGAGAGCTATCCGAAGCAAGCTGCAGGGTGGTTGAAAACCTCGACCCCTGCAGTTTACGCGCTTCTTGGGAGTAGTAATACTCACAATCACAAGAAGCCACGACACTCAACCAGACGATGGCGTAAAGGCATTAGTCCGGCGACGACCTGCCCTCATAAAGTAGATGCTTTTCTCAAATCTTGAAAAAAACCTGAGTGCAGTTATTATACTTTACTTAGGAAATTTGAATGAACAATCGGTTTTCGCGCTGCACTGAGGTGAATTTGGCAAGGCCAAAATTGGCCAATCTGGAGATCATTTGTTACAAGATTTAACGACTAATTGAGCACCGCCAACCTCAAACAGTAAGACCCGTGAAGAAAATGAAGTAAGTCTTCCATTCGACATCCACAACTCCGACTCCATCAGCAACGCCATTGAATTCGTGTTGTTGAAGGCCATATTGGCCCAAGACTTGAAAAATATCTGAGGCGAGTTGCATGTGTCCTCTTGAAGGCATAGGAGGGCTGCGGATGAGGGTACGGCAGAGTGGACACCTGTACTTTGGGCGAAAAGGTTGTAGGCTATGCTGGCGGAAGAGTCTCATCTCGGTAGCGTCATAAGTTGGGAAGGGGTCTTCAGATCTGTAGGCTGCAAGCGCCGCGTGCTTGGCTAAAGAGAGCTCTTCATGGATAGCACGTTGAAACAGGATGTGTAGACCTTCACCCGAGAACTCGTGAGCGCATGGCGACATTCTAATCAAAGCCGTCAGAACGATGCGGATATAGAGATGATCTTGGCACCTGACATATAAAAAGTTTTGCTGGGCGCCTGAAGAATCGGGCAGGTGAGAGATTCGAGAGTCTTTGCAATAAGCTACGCGCTTTCATCAGCCAATACGCCAATATGATATGACCTACGAGGATGGGTACGCACAGATTGCAGGAGACCATTCTCCTGTTCACGAACACCCCTGTCAGAAGCTGAGGAAGACAGTGCAGAGCTTGAGTTCACAGCTGTATCTCGATTCGAAGATCCTGCTACGGGTGGCTTCGAGTCTGGTGTCAGAAGTGACATCAGACACACGATGGAGATATGGCGTACCATTAGGACCTCGTTTTGACCATGGACTGGATTTTCAACTGGAGCGTTGAGGAAGCATAATCCGTGTTCCTCGAGCTGATACCTCTCGTGTATGGGAAGGTGGCGGAAGCCGGTCAACACAAACCCATCCGTCTGAAAGGCGCCTTCAAGCTGGTCGAAATCAGGATTGGCGAAAGTAAGAATACGTTGATCTTGGTTCATGGTGGTGAGAGAGACTAAAGCAAGATACACCGTCGATGAAGTCAGAGAAGAAAGGCGACCGAAAAGAAACGTACTCACGGACAAAGGTTACTGGCCTTGCCACTTGTCTGTACTAGGAAATACACGTTGCGTACATCGAGATGAAAGGACCGTATTCTATCATGTGATCGCGAAAAGACACCGCGTTGTCCGTCACGTTTAAAGGTCCAAATAGCATATCAGAATTTGAAAGTGAGGTCGTCCCGCGGCAGGCGTTAGAATTTCTGTGAAGGATCATCAACTCCGACCAGCACGAATCTAATTCCGAAGGCTAGACACCAAAACGACAACGGCGTTGAGAATCAAAAAAAAAAAAAACATAGTGTGTTGGTGATCGTATTGAAGGTTCGACGCCAAAGTCCCCCAAAGTGTTGCAACTATGGCAGCTTAAATGTAGGACATGGTCGTGGATCGGTATCGCTGGTTATCTTCCGAATTTCAGATCCAATTCTTCAGAGCTGATTACACACCTGGGCAATTGAGAGATACCAGCTTATATTAATCCAAAGCTGAAGCTGGACGGTCACTGAGCACCTCGAACGAACTAACAATTTTCTCTGCGTTATGATGAATGAACGAGAGACCGTGGCCCGTGCTGTGGTTATCGGCTTGTGCTTGTAGGATGCTAGAGGAATCGGGGATACGCCAGAGCAAGCGGAGAGATTTCGATTGGAGCGGACAGGCCGTACATTCATCTGGGCCGCTGAAAGAGAACTGTAAGGAGAAGTTTAATTGTGCCCGTGGTCGCGCCCACCTTCACTTGCACTAACGATGAGCGCTCTCGACAGACATCTGTGAGAAAAGGGAGAAACCAAGGACCATCTGGGATAGCACTGCTATACGCGGCCACTCTTGGCTTTGGGACTGTAAATTGGTGTTACAGTGAACACGTCGTACGAGCGATTGGATGTTACGCTTAGCTTTTGACCAAGCGTACACCAACGATTAGGCGCTAGAGAGACGCTGGCGGCCAAACCTTTTCTGGTTTCTAGGTACTGAACCTTGGAACTGCTCCTGCTGCCGCCTGGAAACTTGTAGCATATATGGAGGTTGGATACAGGATGCGTCTGGGAGATGACATCCGAGTTGATGAAGGTGAACACGTGAAGGGTTTACTCGGCCTTCAAACAATTTGGCTGTGTTTCGATTTGCCGAACACAGCCACTTTTTCTGTCTTGGGCACCTACCGCGACCAGCCTACTCCTGCGACCACTGACCAGTACTGACTGCTGTAGAGTATACTGGCCATAGTATCCAAGAAGTGACAAGCAAGTTCACTTGTATTACACCTCCCGACATGCTCATTGATTCTCTGTTTGTAGTCGGCCCAAGCTGTGTGCGGCAAATTCGTTTGGAAGTAGAGTTCTTGCGCAAATCGTTTCGATGGTGCATATTACCGCTTGTCTTGGATAGCTGATGCAGTCTAGGTTTTCCGCTGAATCCTCAGCCATAACTTGGGGTAGTGAGTGGTCTCCATCGTGCTCCTCCCTCGTTGCTTCGTCATATCCTGATGTACGTTCTACAGGCCATGCATGGCCCCTACTAACGCTCTGCCGCGAACGATATGCGACCCATCACCGTATTTTACCCCGAACCCTTCTGAAATTTGGTTTGTAACCGAAGTACCTTATCGTATGTGCCGGTCGAACGTCATGCTGACACATTTTCTCTAGTAATTCACTTTAGATGCCCAAATTTGTGAGCGGCCTGCATAGATTTTTCACCACTCTTGGCCACTGATTTGGGTGACCAGTGCGCTGTGCTAAAAGTTTTGAGGGTTCCGGGCAGTGCGGTATGCAAGGTGCACGGTTCGGGCGGGTCGAGTGTCAAGCGCCGAAGTATATATATGTATCTCTCGGGATTAAGCTCGTTTATGCCTTTAATTTGGTTGATTCAGCGGAAGCCATAGTCCTTGAACGTATTTAGTGAGTGCTATGTCTCCCGTTATGCTCGCACTGAACTTTGATCGTGATGCAGCCAACTTTATTTATCATTGAGTTTCGTTGAATATTGCCCAGTCTCCTCGAATCTACCGTACGTATTCCCTCTTGACTGAAAACGCAGTATGATATACTAATTTATCCCGTGACGCTAGGCACTTTGCACCCCTTTCGGGCTGCACTCTCCTTCTACATCTCTCTTGGGAAAACAGGGTAGCTTCCTGGCGCGTCTGCGATGACGGCGCGTGCCTTGTTAAAAAACCTAGGACGCGAGTGAGCACAGTGAACCCCAGGATAGATTTACGGACCCACTTTTGAAGCGCACGATCGGCGATGTCGCGGCGGGTTAACCCTACGTAAGTGGACCTCTTTCCAGTTTGCACTAGCACCAAGTCCCCTTTCCAAAGCTCCCCTCTACGCCAGACCTTAACCGCTAGGTTGGTTGACCAGTTTTCATTATATCGGAAGAAAACTTCAAAGGTTTCGACAAAGTCTCCGAATTCGACTGTGACGGTCGTGCGATGGATATCAACGCCCTCTGCTCGCTTGAGAAACACTTCAGGGACCGCAATCTTGTCATCGTCAACTAAGAGGACTGGGACGTCGACGACCTTGACTCGGCCTTTGATTGGGAAGTGTAAACCGCGGACATGCTTCTGCTGGATAATCCTCGTTAATCATGGCTTATGGATTCACCCCAATGGAACTCACAGCGTAAATTTGGCGGTTTTGCATGTTCTGTGATATGTCTGGGTCGGTATACGGAGTGCAGGAGATGGGGGTCCTTTGGTGAAAGGCAAGATTACGGGGTCAAAGGCGAACTCGTTGCAGTGTGTTTCGCTAAGTTTGTTCAGGGTCCACTTCCCTCAAACAGTAATCGGTTTTCAAGAGCCGACCTCACGGTTTTGCTATACTGGCCGGTCAGTTACGACAAAATTTTGATACTAAAGCTGCGAATGGTTTATATGTGCTATTTACTATACAGGCAGAAAAGATAATCGATTTGTCCTTCTAGGTCACTATTGACACTCCCCTCGACGACAGGAAAAGCATGACGAGTGCCAGGCAGATAATGAAAGCGACCTGGAACGTAAGATTACCGAAATTCTCTACGCTCTTTCAGATATTCGTACTCACCCTCTGTGCAATAGTACGCCTGAGAAGACTCGCCTCAGACCCGACGAACGCGAGTGCAAATCTTGGAGTAAGATTAGATTGGATAAAGCACGATTGGCAAGGAATCTTACTCAGCTACAGCGGCTTCCGCCATACACCTTTGGGTTGCACCGTGGATCCCCACAGGCTCGCCTTTCACACCAATCCTAACGACCAAAAAATCGCCTCTCCACTGGACATTGTCAACGAGATAGAGCAATGCTCGATTGTTGGACATCTTGACGTTCTGCCGGAAATATACCACAAACTCGTGGCTTTGTGTGAGAGATATCTTCGATTTTTGAATCTCTACTTCGGAGACTGAAGGGAAAGCGGGTTCGGGCACGGTGAAGTACTTGTTTCCATGGGTGACAACGACTGGAACGTCAACTAGGTATGGATTTCGCCCTTCCATTGGCAAATACAGAGCCTGCAATGTGAGATGCTAACATTGGTGTTAGCACATGGTACTCTCTTCCGCAATTACGCTTACCTGGAAGACGCCCATGCTTCAGAAAACCGCACAAATGGGAAGAGGAAGAATGTGAGCGGAAGATCAAGTTCTGACGACAAAGACGAATCGTGCACGTGACCTCGGCCGACCAAACAAAGAAACCGTGCTCAAGCCTTCAATTAGGCGCCCGCTCCAAGTCGACTCGAACAATCATCTAGGACCCCTGAGATGGCCGTAACCGTCCAGGATCGGCTTTCGAACCTCCTTACGACTTTTCCCCCCTCCTTGTCTGCGTATCCTGACAACTGCAAATGTAGTTGGAACTCGGTGTAACCACTCTCGATTCAGTACGCCAGGGATCTGAGACAAATATTTGCTCATCAAGCTCTCAGATAATTGTCTTCGCCATGTCCCCCTTTTAAAACGTGGTTCCGAACTCTACCAGGTAGAATTTTCCCTTTACCTATTCGTTTTGAAAAAAAAAATCAAACACTTTTGCAGTTGCTGATCTCCAAATCTCGCTTGGCCTACCTCGTATTCTATATCTGTGCATCTTATGCGGTTCAATGGCTGATATCTAACTGTGATTCTTAGGTGCTTCTCGTCGATTTACACTGCAACAGAATCGATTCGTACCATTTTCTCGTACTACGGCTATTGTGACGGCAATCATTAATTCAACATCCGTGCATCTGGTTCCGGGTCACGTGTCAGATTCTGGAGGATTGAGTCGGATTCCGCAATCCGTCCTCACAAGAGAGGCGGAATCGGTCCCATCCGACAAATTACCATTACTTTCTGCGTCCACTCCAACGAATAGTTATCATTCTATTTGGAAACGAATCCCCCAACCTCATTGATTCTTGTAACTTTTGAATCATTTCAAGTCGTCAGTCTCTCCGATAACGACATATCTCTTTGTCTGACACGTCCTGCAGGCCATTCTTACTATGCTCAGCATTAGCGATTGGTTGGATCCCTCTGTCTATGCTGCACGCGAACAATTCGTAAGTTCTACCTTCGCTTTATATTACCATTGTTTGAGCTGTTCTATCAGATATTCGAGATGAGGAGGAAGACTCTCTTCAAAATCTTCCCCCGGATTAAAGAGCACGCTTGCGATTCAACTCTGGATTGGAGAGCAAGAGCTTTAGCTTTACTGTCGCTCCTTCACATTATCAAGAGGTCGGTGGCCTTCGAGGCTTTCACCTTTTCGCAGTCGAATATGACCTTTGTTTGCAGGGGTGACGTTTTATCGCAAGAGACTGCGATCAATCTGTATGTCGACATAATCGCCATTATCTCAAGTGGCCACCGGATGCGTGACGCATACGATATTGAGATTTTTTATCTGAGAACACCAATTATGGTGAGTACGACCGAGATGTAACTATACTTTCTTGCCATTTACTTGTTCACTAGGACGCGTTAGATGTCCTTTCATCACTGTCCCATTTTCTCGACAAAGCCGTTCTCGCTGACTTGGCCACTACTTATGTAGCGAGAAATATTAAGACTCACAACCCTTTCGTTGGATTCGCCGTTCTTTCCGTCTTGTCAACGTCGCTGCCCATTTATGTTCACCTTGGGACATTTGAAGAGATGGTCAGAGTCGATATATGGCCTGACCTTGAGCGTATGGCCCTGCAAAGAAGATCCATCTTATCATATTCTTTTGCAGCGCTTGTGGCGGTTTGGAGCACCGACCCTGTGCTGTCAGACACAGTCCGAGCGAATGCTGATTTCATCATCCCAGTGAGTTTCTCTTATTTTATACCAAATTATCGTTTGACAGGTTTATATAAGCTGTTCCTGGACTGGATTTCCGCCATTCCTGAAAGCGAGACATCCTCGCTACATACTCTCCAGCCATTCGTGTACGCCGTCAGTGGGAACCTCTTTCAATGCACTGGTTCGCTTATCAGACCCCACCTCCCGCGTATACTGAGGTACCTCCATCGTGATATTCGCACACAAGAAAGCCACAATCGGACAACCACTGCATTAACAGCTCTGGCTTCTGCGGCCTACTCTGCGGGACCCTTCTTTGAGGCGCATCTCAGCACTACGATGGAAATTCTGACCAATCTGATGGGTTTCATATCGAGACTAACCAAAGATGTTTGCCGGGCCCTGTTCTTAAGCTTGATCCAAGTCTTTGGCTCAGTTGGTGCCATCAGGTTTCGTCCGTATATCAAACGAACGGTTCGATGTGCCATCGCAGCCTTTGAAGGAGATATGCGTGGCATACGGGTCTGCTTCCTCGTCTCGCTGGTCAAGGATTACACCACTCGCGACTTACAAGAGATATATCCGGGTCCCGAAATGATCCAGCTGGTCATGGAACTCCTCGAGTTTGTGGTCTGCACCTTGGAAAGTACTCTAGAAGATGACATGATTAAGTCATGGGGTGAGTCACCTCTTGCTCTGGTTCTGTAATCTCGCTCACACACATTTATGCAAGTACCATCATCTCCAGCTGAGATAAAGCTGACGATTGCCCTTTGTGTACTTGCGGTCGTTCTCGAGGCGGCTGAACCCATCACATTTGTTGAATGGGAGGCCAGACTTTCACCACTTCTTATGAAAGTGATTGAGGTTCCCTACCAGTTTGCAAGGGATGTTGCTTTTTGTAATCTGGTGACACTTATTGCCGCATCTGCCCACTGTGGTGCCATTGTCAGCTGTTTCGCAATCTGTCATTGAAACGCGAATTGAAAATTTTTACTCTTAGGACATACGGGTGGAACGATTACTGGAGATGAAAAAGCTGTTGGCGGCATTCTCTTCAGTCGGGTCGATATCTCGGAATCTCAGGTATTTACGGACACTGTTTTAGTGTTCATTGACTAATTTACGATTGCCACTCGTTAGTAAGTTGATGTCAGACGGATGCTTCGCGAACACTATCCACATTCTCAGCGGGGAACTTGTACTAACGTCTAATCATTTGTAAGTCATTCCGGCGACTACTGTACACATTCTGAATGCTTATCGTGGCCCATCGTATCAGATCTGCGGCTCGTAACATTATGGCAGAGGTCAGGAAGCCATTCACCATGGACAAGATGTTAATTCTGGATGACGAACGAGAGCCTACTCTCAAAGTCCACGAACTCACCCATGCGGTTAGGGCTACGGTGACGCCTTGAGGGGAGACAAATTTTTGATATTGATGGCAATGGCGGCCCGGCTTACACCGCGTTTGTCCCTAACTCCATGCTTGTACTTTCGGTTCTTTACATGCCTTGTTTGTCTCCTCAATGTTCAACCATGCGTCACATAAAGCCGTGATTTTCGCGCAGCCTTCCTTTACCTTCATCCACATCTTTATCCACTCCTCGAGGTCTACCAGGGCCCGTCGGTCTCATATCTATGTCCCCTCATGAACTCTGCCAGTGCGACAAATGCGTCCAGAGCTCCACTAAACACCATATCACTGGCGAGCAAGTCCAAGGACTGTACCTGCCCAAGACTACGGTGGCCCTGCACAAAAAGAGTAGCTACATCAGTTCAAGACAGTCTTCGCAATCCCTGTCGCCATTAGTAGCTTCAAGTATACTAGCAACTTCTCCAGTCACTGCCGAACGCAATAGTGGCCTCTTATCGAGCAGCATCAACACGGCCCCAAATGGGAAAGCCTCTCACAGCTCCCCTGCTGTTAATAGCGGCTTGAACGAGAGGGTTCCAGTTTTCCGGAGTGGCGTCGCAGTCGATGGTAGGGTTAAGGAGGGAACTTCTCGTACGCCAGTAGCATCCGAATTGACCGAAGGTATGATAAAACTCTGGAGCCTTACTACGGCCTGACACCAATCTAGCGCACGCCCTTCGAATCGATCAACTTCTTCAAGAGCTCGATTCAAAAAAGTCGCGTTTCGAGTCCCAATTTCGGGGGATTGTTTTTTCTCCAGATTACAGTCAACCTCTCTCCAGTGACCCCCCCCCACTTTGCGTTGCTCAGAACGAATTCTATCTCCTTCACGTTGACTTTGTGAAACGTATTCATACCTGCATCAGCAAAATCCCTGTTTCGAATCAGTCCTTTCTCAACAACAAACGGTCGACTGCGTTGAACGAAGTCAAAACGTACAATAAGTTTCTGGAAAGTCTCGTCAAGACCGCGTGGGTTGACGTCGCTCATGAACATCACAAATCCCGAAACACACCACTAGCGACGCGAACCACAATTGATCACTGTATGTCTTGGTTCCCCACGATTTCCTGAACATATGCTCACGTCTTTAAACTCATTATAGCCAGCTATTTCGAAGTCCAAGAAAGCCTGAAGCGGCTGCCTGCCGTCTTCATAACTTCCTACATTATCGTCGCCATTCTTCACCTACTTTCTGGTTTATCCCGCGAAGATTCGAATCTCTTGCTGGGTGCGCTAGAGCTCACGATCACCATGGCATGTCATGATTATCTTGGCGACTATCTGGGTACTTCAGATGCATCCACTCTTCCGGACCCAATGAAGACGCTTGGAAAGGGAGAGAAGTGGAGGGCCGACGTTCGAACGGCCATGAATGCATTGCATTTGGACCCAGAGTTGATCGACTATTCCTGCTGCAAGAAGTGTTACACATGCTACGGGAAAGTGGACGGGAAATATCCAGTAACCTGCGATTTCCGCGAAACAATGCATGAGGACAGCAAAAGATGCGGCACCCGACTTACCATGGACGACGACTCTCACTCGTCACAACCGATACAAACGTTCTCCTATCAGCCAATAGCATCATTTGTGGCTCGCCTTTTGGCCCGTCCGCGCATGCTCGAAGAAATGGAAAAGACTGTCAACGGTTGGGATAAATCGCCTCCTTTCTGTTCAGACTTTTACGGCGCCGACGCAGTCCGCGAATTCAACGGTCCTGATGGAAAGACAAGGTACCTGGAAGTTCCCGCAGGAGAACTGCGCCTCCTCTTCACCCTATTCATCGATTGGTTTAACCCCTATGGAAATAAAGTCTCGGGGAAGGCTGCTTCCATTGGTGGGATCTATATGATCTGTCTGAACCTTCCCGTCCACATCCGTTATCATGTCCAGAATGTCTACATTGTGGGCATCATACCAGGTCCGGGAGAACCTTCGCTTCACCACATGAATCACGTTCTCCGACCATTGGTGGCTGATTTACTAGTACTCTGGAACACCGGTGTGAAGCTATCGAGAACCTCGGCTCGCGGCTCTGATCGCCTTGTAAGGGCAGCCATCATTGCCTTGGTCGCCGATTCTCCAGCTGCCAGAAAGACGGCCGGATTCCCTGGCGTTACGTCCAAATTCTTCTGCACGTTTTGTCTACAGACCTATTCAAGGAGCGCCGCGTTCAACCTCGGTCTAGGACCATCCAGGGAGAAGTCTGAGCACATGCTCAAGGCATTACGATGGAAGAATGCAGCGACAGAAGCAGACAGGAAGGAGATATGGGCGGTTGACGAGGTTCGCTGGAGCGAATTGATGCTGTTACCGTATTGGGACGCCACAAAATTCCTTGTCGTTGATCCCATGCACAATCTTTTTCTCAACCTGGTCTCCCATCATGTTCGTGACTTGTGGGGAATTCACGATTCCAAGTCGAACGGACGGAAGGGGGCAGCGCTTCACGACACTGCAGCACAGACAAAGTCTATTGACCACGCTCATGAATCCCTTCTTAGGAAGGATCTGAACGGGCTAAAGAATGTTCGTAGGCCTTACCTCGACCTTCTTGCAGGCGAAAACAAAGTCAAGTTATCCTCTCACGACAAGAAGAACATTACCAATCTTGCTACCGCATTGATTGACTGGGTAAGTTATCAAACCAGAGTGTCTAAAATGCCGCTAATGCCTAACTTTCTAGTGGTCGGCTCAGCCTGCTGGCGCTGTTCTCGTGAAGCCAGTGCCTTTTCCAATGCCTACAGCAGATGTTCTCGATGCCAAGGACCCCAAGTATCTTTTGGACGAGTTTGTGGTTGGCGAGATCCACAAGGACATGCAGCAGACCAGTTTACCCGGCTGGATAGGCCGACCGCCCGCAAACTTCGGCAGCAAGTCTCATGGAAAGCTAAGTGCTGATCACTGGCGAACCAGCTTCACGGTCAACCTCGTAATCACACTTGTCCGTCTTTGGGGTCAAGCTCCCTCAAGCGAAAGGCAACAGTCACTGCTCAACAACTTTCTGGCTCTTGTGGCCGTCATACGCTATGCAACCGCCAGAAGGACGTCCGAAAAACATATTCGCGTAGTGGAGGCACAATTGCAGGTGTACTTCGACTCACTCAACGCTGTTTCAGAGAAGCGGTACCCCGCCCATCACCACTCGCTCCACATACCTGAATGCCTCCGACGATTCGGCCCGGCCCATGGTTGGTGGGCCTATCCGTACGAAAGGTATAATGGTATCATGCAGCGTCTTAACCATAACAACCACCTCAGTACGTTGGAGCCGCTTGCTCGGTACAAACCACTAACGGGTCTCGTTTATATCAGGTCAGATACCAACAACCTTCATCAAGTCATTCTGTCAAGGAGCCAACTTGAAGGCGATCGTGCATAGCGATTTATTGCCCCCATCCTTCGGCCCTCGTCTTAAGCATCTCCTCGACAGATTTATATGCCCGGACTTACGTGGAGCACTCTTCAGTTACGTCTCCGCTACAGGAGACCAAGAGACTCATACCGATACCGCTCTCTGGCAAGAAGGCAAGAAGGGGATCATACTGAACGCAGATGAGTACGAGGCCCTTGCAGAGCACTTGAACGGAGATCCCATCGGGTTCAAATATTCGACAAAGCCAGATGGCTCTCGACAGGGCATTAAACACCTGTATCCATTGGTGCAAGATCGAACGATGGTGGGGCGTAAAGGTGTACATTTCGCGACTGCGAAGTACTCCATCGGAAACAGCCTTGTTATCTTTCGATCATCAGCAGAAACTCAACCGCGACCGGGTCAGATCCAACGAATCTTCGTTCACTCTCGGCCTTCAGCTAGTAACCAAAACATTCAGGAAATTTTCTACGCCGTCAAAGAATTCCTACCTCTGGGTGACGATGAAGCCCATTTGGATCCATATCGAAAATTTCCCCTGGTTGATGTTAAACTGTACCGCGACGAATTGGCCTCGAAAATCACAATGATCAGAACACCCAATATCATTTCTCACTTCGCTAGCTGCCCTTATCGGATACCGGGATCTCCACATCCTTATAGGGTGGTGTTGTCATTGGACAGAGTACGTAAATCTACCTTGACTTCTGCTTGACGACTTTCTGACCGCACCCTAAGGAATTGGCCGATGTTTGATTTCAAAGGAGACGGTAGCCAAATTTTGTAGTAATACAACTCGCCTTGATGTAGCAATACAATTAAAACTTTTCTCTGCATTTCCTAGGCGTGGTATAGGTCCATCTGATTCGAGGTATTGTAGAGTTGGCGTTCGAACTGTTGTGTGGCTGGTAATGCAGTGTGGCAGGACACCGCAAGAGTGAAGTGAGCGTGGTGTGTTTAGGGTGAATAAAAGCCGAAGGAACAGACCAAGAGGGTGAAAAACAGGTGAGAATCATGTCAGTAGATTGTTGGACGTTGATAACAAGCGTACTTTTCAGCAAATCGACTTAGGCAAGGGAAGTGGCTGTGCTCGGCAAGTCAACGTTGTTTGGATTTGAAGCTGAAGGCCGACGTCAATGTTGGCGCTGATCACTTGCTGCTCTCACATCCTACATCCAGCCTCCATGCACGCTGTTAGGTTTCCAGACGTCAAGAGCAGCCAATGAATTCGAACACTGGGAGACTATCGAATGACGACTACTGGCGTCTCTGTGGTACCCCAATTGTCCATGTACGATTGGTGAAGAAGTAAGTAAGTGTAACATCCAATCGTTTATACGACCTGTTGAATGTATCGCCAGTTCACGGTGCATTGGCCAGGACCAGGATGGCGATGGCGATGTCGTGTTAGGCGTTGTTCTTGATTGAAGTGGTCATTTCCTTGTGTCTCGTCTCTTTCCATCTCGATCACAGTTTTGGACCTTCAATCGTGGAGGTTGCTCCTGTCTTACGTCCATATCCTTTTGTGGCAATTTTTGGAACTTCGTTGTGCGTCCGTATTGTATCCAACCCGAAGTTTCTCACCTCTGTATTCGTCACTCATATATCCTCCTTTCTAACTTGCTGATCACGCATCGTTAGGCTGAAAACACTTTTGGCCATCCTGCGCGGCCTAAAAGGGCCATTCTGTCCGAAATATGCTATCTGCGTTCTAGGTCGGAGCGCGAGTGAGCCGTTGATTGGCCAGGAACGACCAATGGTGGTCCAATTTGTTGCATCCCGAGAAGTTCTGGAGGCGTCTGTCGCTTCATTTTGGGTTCCTAGTCGGTGCAAGGTATGCCTTCTCCGCTATCTTTACAATTTGCCCATCCTTGTGCTGCCATATAATTTTACGTTCATGATGTGGTGCCGGCGTTCTAAATCCGACGGGGTCATTCTTATCGATTCGTTGCAGAGATTTCTCCTCAAGTGTAGCATCATCTAGTATGCAGGCACTGGTGATTTTGCTTCATATCGGGCCGAGTTTCCTCATTAACTTGACGCGGTCACGTGTAGATATCCTGTCCTTTCATGCGACACCGTCTCTTTCTTATCTTCCACCCATATTTACCTTCGAGCTAACTTCCTCGAAACTTATCATAGGAGTTCGCACGTTCTCTGACTCGAAGATTTGCCCAGTATGGGTGAAGAAAATCCGAGAGGCAAGAAGCGAGACCGACAAGACGATTCTGAGGATGCTGAGCATACAGCAAAATCTCAAAGGACGGTCGAGATGGTATCAAGGACGGTAAGCATTTCTCGTGATCTGCAATGCAAGCTACCTCTAATCTACTTCAGAACCGAGCCGCTGTAAGCATCGATTCGACATTCAATCGACGATTCGATGTTGAAATACTTATTATAGCCTAAAGACGAGGAAGAGAGAAGATTACAATACGAAAAGCCATTACCACCACTGCCGCGTGATCCTATTACTATGATAGTAAGTACCTGCACTTCCTTCAGGTGCCTCTCTCTGCCTCACAATAGATATTATTCAGACACTCGGAACTCAGACCGCCACGGAGGATGTCGAGACCGACGGCCGTGGCCGCTATGGCCGCCAGGCGGCAAGTAACGTTGTTCGTTTGGACGTACACCACGTTGGGGTGAACCCCGTTCGAACACCTCCTAACAAGAAAGCAAGACCAAGCCAGAATGCGTTTGACGGCTCGTTGAAGGCGGGACCAAGCCAGAATGCATTTCCCAACATGTCAGAACCCTATCGTGCGGCTTGGACAAAGGCCTCCACTACATCCAACCTATGGGAGGGATTGCCCAGTTATCTCAAGCCGACCTCGCTTCGCACAGCATTCTCGTCGATGAGGGTTCGCACACCTCACGGCGAACGACCGCCTCTCCCATCTACTGGGAAAATACAACACCCCTCGATCCCTCCTGCGTCAAATCAACTCTCGTTTCAGACTGTTCGTAAGCGAGCACCATCCAATCACCAGAACGTTCGTGCACCAGTCGCTTTCGAAGACCGAGCAGAGGATCCTTTCCCGAAGAGCGTTCGTACACCTTTCCAAGCAGGTTCACCACAGCGAAAGTTGTCCCTTCCCTCGACTCCTAAAACAGCGACACCTGTGAGCGTCCAAGGACGGATGCAAAATTTACAGGAGTCGTCAAATCGCGAAAGGTCACGCGATTTTTTAAACGTTGAAGAGGGTGCTGGGGCCGTTGCAGGACAACTAGATTTATACCGCACACCATCGCGGCATGTACCAACACTTGTCGGCGATCGACTCGCTGGTGGCCAACAAATCTTAGACCGTAAACGCCATGGTTTGTTTGGCGAGCACACGAACATTCCGTCATGGCCTGAAGACTCAGTACCTGTGGAGGATACCAGGACTGCTACCGAACAACTGGACGTGAACGCTCTGCCGTCGTCTGGGGTCCAGGCCTTCGGTCTCATGGGCACTATAAATGTCGTAGGACAGCCGACACTCGCCGACGGTCGACTAGGCGAAGATGAACAAGACTCAGGCTGTGACCGACATGGTTTATTGGCTGGACATTTGGGCTTGAACACCCTGTATAACATGCCCGATGCAGGACAGCAAGGTCCTTACCACAAGTCGTCGCATCATGTGCCGACACTCGTCGACGATGGACATGCTGGCGACCAACACATTCTAGTCCACAAACACCATCGTTTATCTGATGAGCACTCGACTACTCCTCCATGGCCTGAAGACCCGGCACCTATGCTGGGTACCAGGACTGCTACCGAACAACTGGATGTGAACGCGTCGTCTGAAGATCAAGTCATCGGTTTTTTGGGCACTATGAACGATGCAGGACGGTTAACACTCATCGACAATTGAGTAAGCGAAGATGAACAAATCTCAGGTCGCGAGCGCCATTTATTGGCTGCAGAACAATTAGGCGCGAACACTCCGGATAGCGTGGTCGATACAAGACAGCAAGCCCCTTCCCACGAGCTATCCAGTGGCGCGAACACTCTGCCACCGTCTGAAGACCAAGCCTTTGGCCCCTTGGGCACTATAAACGATGCAAGACGGTCAACATTCGTTGACGATCGACTAGGCGAAGATGAACAAATCTCAGGCCGCGAACACCATTTATTGGCTGCAGGCACGAATACCCTGGATAGCGTGACCGGTGCGGGACGACATGACCCTTACCGCGAACCATCGCAGCATCTCCCGACACCCGTTGACAATCATCTTGTTGTCGACGAACCCCTTGGCTCTCTCATTGCGCACCAGAATCTAGTAGGGCGCTCTATGGATGCAGAAATTGGTCCACGAGGAGAGCAAACTGGCATATCAAGCGTGCAGGTTGGGTTGCAGCACCACCTCTCTCACCAAGGACATCACGTCCTCAACAGGACTAGGACGGCCACTCGTGCGGCCTCCAATCAACATGACAATCGTTTCATTTCAGCGCATCGTACCCCATTGTCAAGGACTACAAGCGAGCCTTACCCAGAAACAGTCGCTAGTCGTTTTCAAGATCAGACATCGTATCTTGTACCATCTTCGAACCGCAGTTTTACTGCTTCATTCGGTGGCGGGCATCCTCTTATGGGGGCTATTGACGAACGCATGGAGCGACGAACTGACGATCAAGAAATTCACTTGGACGGTCCAATGTTGGCAGTTGATATGCCCTCCAATGGTCACATATGGGCTGCTCCTCTCAGCTCAAGACCATGCTCCACTCAAGGTCAACAAGACGTCCCAGGGGATACGTTGCACTCTAAATCGACCCGCTTACCACATTGTCCTGCAAGTGATGTAGCAGGTTCTGCGACTGGACACCCGGCCGCTTCTGGACCTCTTCTCCTGCAATCCCAAGAACTCATAGGCGCTGGCTTTCAATCTAACCCAATCTACGTACCACCCCCGACAACAAGTAATTTGTCTGACCTTACTGACGGACAGCTGAGGGCTTCTCCGCATGTCTTCCATCCCCAACCACGAAGGCTGATACAACAGGACAATTGGACCTTCGAATTATCTTCTGAACTGGTAAGTGACAGCTTCTATAGCCCAGAATTTCATCATCATTTTTTCCCTAGGCTGTAGATAACAACGCCCGCAATGATTCTAGTACGCGAGAAGGATATAGGGTAGGTGAACCGTCATTCGATGGTCACCTCAATATCAACCAAACGGACGATGCTGACTACAACATGGATGCATTCAACGAAAACCCCACTGTGAGTCATCGGATTCGAATCGTTGTTAGAGACTAGCATTTGAGCGAGAAAGGAATTAGGAACAAATTTTGAAGCACTCGGATTGGTTTTCAGCCAGTCAGCATTTCCGGACGGCGACGACCGCAATGTTAGATTCCTACCGAGAATTGATAGGCGCTAAGCGCGAGGAGACCCGCCAGCATATTGAAGACTCTTCCCGACGGCAAGATGCTAACATGGCCGCAGTACTTGGTAACATTGCTCGGCTGAAGTCCGAATCGTGGAGAAAGACGTCGCGCACGCCCCGTAAGGCAAAAGGCACTGTTTCAGGGGCTCCTGTTCCAGGTGTTGATGACCCATACCGAAACTATTTCCTGGTAATGTCCCTCGAGTTCTTCTTGCTCAGTACTATAGCCTCATAATCTACTCTAGCAGCACTTGCGCCAACATCTATTGGATCTTCTCAAAATCAAGTCCGTCGACCTGCTGCACACTATTACACCCATAACAGAAGACGATATCATGAACTTCAACCTACGTGCGCCTGGATCGATCCGCATCACCGAGGCGAATTGGACGTTCGCCTTTCTGAAGACCAATGCGGAGCCGTTCAATCGTGAAGCAGTTGCGGTATTCGCCGAAAGCTTTTTGCAGCGTGTTGCCGATGGGTGGTATTGCGTTCCAGTCCAGTTCCCCGAGTCGTTCAAGAATACCAGCCTCGTTCAGAAGACGTTTATCGATCAGCTGGATTATCTCCGTCGATGCTACAAAGCTCAAACAAGCGACATCGAACGTGACAAACTGAAAGCCAAGTCATCGAGGATAGCCAGAGCCAGGCGAAAGCAAAAGGTAAGTTTCATTCTTTCATGTGAAAGTCAATCTCATAGGCGTAATACCTAGGAGTTCAACGACAGGTCCAATAGAATCAGGGAAGACCCTGCCCTTCGTCATCATCGCTGGATCTATAACCAAGTGGGTGTCGTGGGGGTGAGCTCAGACGAGTCCGACGACGAACCACGAAAATCGACGCATAAGAAGTACACCCGCGTCCGTCCGTCATGGAGATCCAAAGACCTGGAAAGTTTGAACGACGATGTAATGGAGTCTTTGGCACTCTCTCGGCAGCCACGAGTTGGTAAAAGGAAGAACCTTGGTTCGAAACCCAGAAGAAGAGTAGATGGAGGCAAAGTCAACAATGAAGCCACCCCACCCGCTGGTACTCCAGTCAACTGTGTTGATGCCATATGGCTGGCGGGGCGGCCTATCGATGAAGACCTACAACTGGATAACAGGCGGTACGACTTTGTAAATGGTTTAACGGAGGTCGATGTTCGGCGTGAAGGGATGATGGAGATACTTTGATCATATGGAAGATGGGATTTCTTCCAATTTATTGCCTGTACTCGTGATCGAAATGTCAATCTATTCTCGCAGAGCTATACGCATACCAAAGCAACGTTACAATTCAGTTTATCGATTTCCATCCACGAACCATCATTTAGCATCGCAGGGAGTTAGCAAACACAACCAAATCATAACTTCACTCCTCATTCGGTGTCCGACATTCATCAATATTCAACGTTCAACCTCCACCTAGCCTCCACCTATACGGTCCTTCTAAGCAACATCCAGGGAACATAAGAGACTTTTGAATCTTAGTGGCGTGTCCCTGGCGTTTTTCTGGTGTTCAATAGCAGGGCTACGGCTGGTAAGCGTATCATGACAGACTACTAAGTTTCAGCACTGCGATCATGAGCTTCCTCTTATCCATTACTCGTACAACAGATTAGCATGGTGATTACCTCTGTTTCATCGCCGAGGCGGGCCCTCTCTCTGTGATTCGCCAATCGTACCCAAATTGGAGACAGCAAGCTATTGGAAGTCCTCTCTCGTATCTTTCGGTGTCGATCTGAACGCAGGTTTTTTCAGGAATATTTATTTTTCAACGGACCGCCCCAGAGCTCTTGCGGCATCGGCTGTATTATGCTTTACTATCAGCTTTTCCCGCCAAAAGTCTCGTTTGAGACAGCTGATTGCATATCGCGAACCCGAACAAGCGATGGAGTGAAGGTATGGGAATCGCACCGAGCATAGCGATTCTATAACCCCTTCGGAAGGTATGGTACCTCATCAAATTTCTACCAAACGATTGCTTAATCTCTCATCTAGAATCAGGTCGTACCAATATACAAGGCCAACCCATGACCACTACACGAACTTCCTCCCCTCCCGCACAAAGCGAACCAGCACCTCCTTCCAGCCCATATTACGCTCAATGCCGAGCACAGCTTCAAGGGAGCCAAACGGTACCATCTGTACGTCAAGCGGCCTGCATTCAATCCCAATCGCCGCCACTGGCCCTTCTCTTGTAACCGCGGATCCCATAGACAAGTGGTTGAAAATGTCCCTCCAAGGTGTCCCAAGCTCCCTTCCCGCTTCTTCTTCCACAACACCTGCGTCCATGATCATAAAGCTGGTTGGCGTCGCTTGAAGAGGGTCGCGCGGGGATAGCTCGATGCGGAGAGCAAACTTTTGCGATCGGCTCACGTCCTCTGAAAGGCGGAGAGCATGGATGACGGAGAATAGTAACAATGGTTTATGAAATTTGATCCATTTTCGCAGCTTCTCGTCCATTTGAGTAAGAGACATCCCAGCAGGAAGCCCAAGGTGAATGTATCCAGCAGAGTCCGCGTTTTGAAGCTCTGTGGCGTGGTGCACATTCCGTACACAGGTAGATTTGTGAGACTAGGGTTCGAATGAGTACAAGAATGTGTATGAATGCTATAGACCATACCACCCAGTCAGAAACTTGGCATTTCCTACTGCAGTACCTGCTTCCAGTGAGCTTTTCGAAACGGGATCAAAGAAACGCCCCTAACCTTGCAGCTTTGCATTTCGAACAAGCCTTCAAAACTGTGTCGCCAGCCTTCTCTAGCTCACGGCAAGCACTGTTGGCGCACTTCCTCTGAGGTACAACCTCGTTCTTGCTTTCTCTCATTTTGCGATTGTGCTGTTTTAAGAACGACTTCCAGGTCCTTTCAGCCGCCTTTCATGAGTTCCTATTTCGAGACGCGCTCCTTACGTAAACTTGTACGCGTGCATGCCAGTGCAGCACTAGCGCTTGTGTGCGTCGTTTGATTGATCCTACGCAATGATACTGATGGTGAGGATGTAGGAAAACATACACTGAAAACATATTAGTATATTTGAACCCAAGTCTGGACTGTCTCAAACAACTGTAGCCGTTCAAATGAATGATTCTCAATATTCCCGTCTACGCAGTTGAATTTTTACACATCAAAGAAATCCCTAACATAGTGTGGAATTTTAGCTTGGTGCCAGACAATCACGTAGGCGGTTAATAAAATCACGAGAGTAATCAACAAGACGGTAATATTTGTCCATGACGGTGCGGGGCAGAGCTTCCGTTTCTATGAAAATATGAGCACGGAGGTGACTTTCGGAAATTTAGCTACGGACAGTGGATGAATGACGCCAGATTTTGATGACAGGTCGTTCTGTCCCTGAGGAACTGGCAATATAGTGGTTTTCGTTTCCAGCATAGTACTGAGAATTCTCGTCAGATGTGGTTTCAATAGTGATAAAATGTGCTCACGTCAATGCACTGAACAACCTCATCTAATAGACAGCTGTTGAATTGTTAGGTAGGTCGAGTCACGCTTGAAGGACTTACTTTTGTGATGTCTCAGGGATTCCGCCACCGTCCCACTTTGCATATCCCATACTGCAACTCGGCCATTCAGTGTACCGCTAATTGCGTAGCGGCCGTCAAAAGCCCAAGCTACCTGAACAATGGGACTAGCGGAAGTAATTTTGATGGGGAAATGACCCAACTTCCGACAGCGCCGGGTGATCATAAAAACGTCAATCCCAGAGGACAGATTCCAGGTCAAAAGCGTACTGGAAACAGGCGACCATGCACTGCTCCCTCTTCAAGATTAACTCAAAAAACGACTAAATGAGATCGATTGAAGGACGTACATTCTGCCATCCAGCTGACATTGCCACAACCGATCCCATCCAGACAAAGACCAAGCAATTCTACACACCTTAGCCTCAGAAGCAGGAAATCGACAGAATTGAATGGGCATACAGGTCTCCAGTGTCTAGGAAGCAAACCATCAACGTTCTTCCGCCGTCGATAAAATGAGCAGCAATCATATGCCCTTTGCATCGCGGTTGTTGGAGAGGCGGTTCTGCGAGAACAGGTCTCAAACTCACTGGGTTCCGATTTCAACATGAAATTAGCTCCGGAAAAAGAACTATCGAGGGCTGACCATCCGAAAAGCCTGCATTTCGAGGAGTCACCGAGAGCAAGAACATCCTACCAGGTGTCACCACTGCCACCAGGGCATCACAACTTACAGCGAGACACTGGATTGCTCCATCGCAGACAACCTGGGTATCCGTCAGAGTAAACTCAGCGGCCTAAAAATAAGGTTAGTTAGAGAAACATATACGACAATTTCAGCGCTACTAACCGTCGTGCTTAACGACTTCCAGAGCTGAATAGTACCATCTGCACCACAACAGACAAAGGCGGATTCGCCAATGGGGGAAGTAAGCCAACCGGCGTCGACGATTGGGCCTTGGTCTGGCGAAATTGTTTGACAGATTCTCCCTGTGCGAGTGCACCATAGCAATATTTTGCAGTCGTCGCCTGTCGAATCGATGGGTCTACTGTGATTCATAGAAGGGAATGAGCGAACCTGCAGACAAGAGGTAGAGCCCATTGTGTGAGAAACGAAGGCAGTTGAGGGCGGCTGTATGCCCTCGCAAGGTCAGCAATTCAGTAAAACGAGGTCGATCGTGCCCTAGCCGCATCGCAGTGGAATGGCTAGTAAGGTGAATGACTTCAACGGAAATCACGTTTGTCTGCAGGAATGCCGGTGTCATAATTATAAAGCGGCCAAGATTAGGAAAGTGGCGGTGCCCAGCGAGTCAACATACAACCAAATACCAAACTTTACGTTCCTGCTACTGTCCCCCATCGCGCATCCAGCCTCAATACACACTCCGAGCTCAAGGCGTCCGCAATGGCTAACAGGAAAGCGTCAGTTTCAAACGACGACTGCTGATGCTTTTTTTTGGTTTTCAGTCGTTGGTGTACGATTGTTGAAGAGTAGTCAGCTCAGCTAATCGTTCATACACCGTACGGGGTGTATCGCCAGCTCACACGCAGTCAGGAGTAGAGTGGATGAGAGGCGTTGTTTATGATATCCTCCCATTCTGGCTTCTTGTGTGTGGCGATCGTAGCTGCGGAGGTTTCTCAGTCGCGCACATAGTTCGGACATGTGAGTTTGACGATTAGCTTTTTGAAAATTTGCTTACCAGTCGTTGTCGTACGAATAGAGGTAATATAACGAACTAGTCGATGCTGAGTGTACCCCGGCTTTTCAGGGAAAGAGTTGGAAACCGGACCTCCAGGTTCCCTCACGGCCATTTTTTCTCCACGGCAATCGCAACACTAGAGCCGATGGCGCTGTTGGTTTCTCGGACATCATTTTGAAAATCAACCCCGTATGTTTTGTTCGTTTCTAGAGGTTCGTTTTTTGTATCAAGGCTTATTCTCACCTAGTAATCATCTTTCGTTTGCCATGTTCGTGTACGTGTGCAAGCCTTCACTTCTTAATCTCACTTCTCAATACTAAACAATCGTCATCTGCAGCGCAAGAAATAATCGGCACGATACTTGTTCGCCTGGCCATTGATATGGTTGTCGTTCAACGACGCTACATCGCTGATTGACGAGCCCTCTTTCTCCAAGATACTTCCTTGAAGAAAACACTTTCTACGGTGTATCATTATAACCTACTGGACTTCGCGAGTCGTACGTAAGATTCGCCATCTCCATTACGCTTCCAGATTCACAGTGGCTTTAGATCAACTTCCCAGTCACATGATACCCTATGTCTTTGAGACTGCATGCACTAAACAGCAACAAATACTTTGCCTTTGTCCAAGGATCTGGATTACCTCCTCCCGACCATTTTTTTGACCCACCGAAGCATCAAAACACTCTCAATGAACGGCTCCAGCGACGTTGTCCAACGGCCTCAAGCGTTGACTCTTCTCGAGTGCCTTATTGGTGACATATGCAGAGAGATCGAGTTAAGGCCTTTTTCGTTTGTTATCCACCTTTACCTTACCGCCCAAGTACTCATACGTCTCAGTTCTTTCAGACTTTCAGGTGCCACAAATGATTCTCGGGTCACCGTACGAGTCGTTCTCTTTGCCACCCCAGCAGACGGCATGGCACTCGCTTCACTTGCGTCCAGGCCACAAGGACGTCGCCACTCGCGCGTTACGAGGAGGATTTCTTCAATCCCCAGATCCCTTCCACCTCCTGCACCCTTCCTTGTTGGCTTGGTCTATACCGTCCAGCCGTTGCCAGCATTTACGACTCGCACGGGCGAGATCATTTCCCCTCCCTTTAACGTCGTTACGATTACCGGTGTGATTTTATTGTAAGTCTGTTCATCAATGAAAGTGCTTGCGCTGAATGGCATTCATTCACCCTTCTCCAATTTAATAGCACAAATGTTCACTACGTGAACCATGTTCGTACGCACGCCCTCAGGTATGGACCACCGCACAATTGGCTAGCTTTTCGACTTGAAGGGCGTCCTAATTGAAGGAGCGCATCAGCGCCGAAATCGATCCTCGCTCAATCTGGGTATGCTTTCGTCGGCGGCGAGAAGGGGCGAAAGAATTAAGAAATGGTCTCCGTGCTAAGGGGTAGAAAAATATTAGAATAAATGTACTGCGTAATGCGTCTTCCAGATCATGAATTATCTATAGCCTTCAATGCCGCAATCGTAAGGACTTGATCTGTCACATTCCGGACCGTACTACCCTTTGTCACGAGCAATATTGATTGTCACGGTCGTAATCGGTGGTTGAACTCTTACCTCTTAAGAATTGTCTTTGCTCTTCTCCGAGACAAAGATGTGCGAGAGTCTCAAAAGCGGACTTGCTCTCTACATGGAGCCCTTCATTTTTTGGAGCCCCTCCACTCTGAGCCACTCATGAAGGACGCCAGCCAGCAATCCCTTACTTACGTTCTGAAGATCAAGCGGGAGCTTCGCTCACCTTACAGGAGGGTGAATCGTGTCGAGAAAGACGTAAGCATAAGCGTCTAACCTTCTATAATATAGATTCTAACAAATATATGGACAGCCCACTCCTATACAGTCGCAAACCTTTCCCCCCCAGCAAGCCTTCCCACACCCATCGCGTGGCTTCGAGCCCCGTCTCACTGTACGTCTGTACGCCTACCGTCACGCGATGCTCGATCACTCACTCCTAACTGTGGTGTAGGCTCTACCTTTTCGCCAGGTCGTCTACGATACCAGCGTCGCTAAGACTAGCACGGGTACCTCTGCAAGTGGCCCCCATCTGGATAGCCCGATAGATCCAGTCCCTCCTATTGATGTTGTCACCAATGGGGCTAGAGGTGCGATTCATAACGAAGTCTCATCGGTGTGTTCTATGATATGAGTATAACTTACTGTTTCACTAATTTGAATTTCAGAGGCAACTTCTCCCAGATGGCGTGCCGAACCCTGGGTTATTGGCTCAGGCAGGCCTTGAACGCATGGCGAGAGTCGTCAAAATCGGCGCACAAGAACGCAAGATTCGCGACCAAAACGCTGTCCTTCGTTGGTTTTCTTCTCGAGCAGACGCCGCGCTTAAGGAGCCATCCCTTTGCGACCCTATCGATGTTGGGGATCTCTTCGTGCATTGCTCGTCAGGTGGGCTCCAGGTTTGGATGTGGGATTCGAACTGGCGCAGCGTTACCGCTGGAGCACTTCATCCTAAGTTGCCAACTCATATGTTGCGCCTACATCCTTCAGGAGAGCCTAGCTGGATCACGAAGAAAACCGCGTCAACCTATAAATCCCGACATCCATCGGATCCTGTTCTCACCCATTAAACGCGTCGAATTTACCCATTGCATAATATAAATTCCCTTCCCTTTCTTTCCTCCTACATATGGGCTTTCCGAGTTTCGGGGACCCCTGTGTGTTTTGAAATGTAAATATACTGCTATTTGCGTGATTCAACCCGAAGACAACAAGAGTTCCACATTGCGGCTTGAGTAATTGAAAATATGCAAGGAAGTATATGATTAGGCAAAGGCTAGCTACTCCTCCAATAACCCCGAGAATGCAAACAAAACCACCTTCCGAACTACCTCCCAAAATATGCGGACAACAGCATCCCAGGAACTGCACCACGTACCCCATGCAAAATCCCATGAACGACCAACTGCCATGATGGTTGAATCCTGCAAAGCCGTCAGCTTTGAAATAGTACTATTGGCATTGTCGACGAAGGAAATTATATGCTAATAAACGATTTCAGCATTAATCTATGGCCCAACTATGTCAGAGAAAACCCTTTACCGATGTCAGCGACTTGATAAAACTAGCCATGAAAAGGGCTACAAGGCCAACCCATACGCAAGCTGACGCAAGCTTCAGTAGCAAGGTAACATAGTCGAGCGTAGTGTAAAAATTTGGCTCCTGCAAATAAGTAAATAATAGTGTTGTGCGCAGAAAAGAAAATGTCGCACCCAGGTAGACCAGATACTATCGAACAAACCTATTTTATCCGATGTTGACGTCCAAATTCGGACAGCAGTCCCCTTGCCAGGTGCTGAGGTTGCAGATGCAAGAACACTACCACTATGGCGCTGCATGCTCTACAAAAGAGGAGCAGTTGATTAGTTGCCTCTGAGACCTCTGAGACGAGGGGAAGTACGCACACAAGTGCTTTGCACACAATGACCTGCAATGTCATAACTTAGTGGATCTAGCGGCTTCAATCGTGACGGCATTGAAGCTCACCTTCATGATCCAAGACTTGAAGAATCTTGCCGTCAGATGCATTCCAGATATATAAATTTCCAGAGTTTGATCCACACGTAACGTGCCTATCACGATTGAGGAATATCGCAGTCGGCGAAGAAATCTTCTCGGAGGTACGGGGCGATGAATATTCTTGGACTGGGTTCCCCAAGCCGAGCACGCACAGGTACATGCCCCCTGAACCGTTTGGTAGTAGCAGTTGGTCTGAAAGCCTAGACAAATGTACGCCTCCTCTGTACAGATTCAATAATTAGATTGTATCGCAGTAAACCCACTCACACAGGGCGGAGCGTATCGTGCAGGCCGAAGTCCATTGACCACATATTCGTAAGCGTTTCGACATCCCAACAGCTAAAGCAGGCGATGAGCGTCAGTGGTGTATTTCTTTGTGAGCTGCTTACATGACCCCGTGGTTCAGATACGCAGCGACTAGCTGAGACCCGTTGGACTTCAGACGGACCGAGCGCGGTCGGACAGGAAGCTGTGGTGTCTCTTCGGGCCCCGGCATAATCTTCAAAGTTGCATATGTTCCTGTACCGCGTCAGTAGATGAGGAAAGACAAGGTGGACGGACGCACTACGATTTAGTCTTGCTGCTATCTGGACCTCGGACCCAGCAGCCACGGCAAGTCTATCTGATACTTTATCATAATACACTGAAAAAATTGGGGCATCCACGCCAATGAGGACTTCGCTCCGGAGACCAATTGAGCGAATCTGCATGAAGAGTGAGGATGCCAAATCCCCAACGAGCAATGAACCTACCGTAACATTCTCATAAAAGTAAAGTGTGCCGTCCCTACAACCAACAAAAAAAGATGAACTACTTCCCCAGCAAAGAGTGAGGACGGTGGCGTCGAGAACGAAGTCGTGCAGATGGAGTCCTTTCATATAATCCCAGAAGATAACCGAGCCATCGTCACCTCCGGTGAGGAGGTATCTCCCGCAAGGAGAGAATTCCATACAAGTAACCTCGGCAGCATAGCAGCTCAGGGAACCGACCTGGGTATATGTTTGAAAGGTCGCCATTGGCGTTGTGATGTGGGGGTGCCACTGGCAGTGCCTTACATGCATTAGGGGCCTGTGACGTACCTGTGACATGTAACATTAACAATCGCTAGTCGTCTGGTAATCGTTAATCTTCTAACAAGCGACCTAGGGTTGAGCATCAATTGTACAGCTAAAGACACTGCTTGGAGAAACTTCATAGATTTAAGAAAGCTGGTGCCTGCAAGTTTAAGTGAATACAAGTCACGATCAACTTAAGGGAATAGCTCGTAAGTACCAAATATTTCCGCAGATTACATTAGCAGCCACAGGAAGACCTTTCTTTTCGTACAAGTGTTCCGTTAATCGCCTGTTCAAATACCCCCTGCAAATTTCAGACTCTTAACTGCTTAGGTGGTTGAGAAATACTAATAGTGTTCATGACTTCCGACCCACACATCAGCAGAACCCGATTTTGCTATGAGTGCTATGGAGTGCTCCATAGCACGACATAGTAAGGGTTGCTCACTATGCACATAGGCGGCTATGCTACGATGCTATGGCATGCTATGCAGTGCTACATAGCGGCCCATAGCAACCAAATTCAGGGTTCGAAGACCCTGAAAACCAGGTTTTGCTGATGCATGATTTCGACAAGACTTATTGACAGTTGTTTACATGGCCTTGTTGATCCAACTCGGAGAGCAATATTGAGGTTTCCAGCAGCAACTACTAGGATCCAGAAATGGGCAGCGCTCCTGAACGACGAATGTCATTGCTCAGTTATTGGTGGGTTGTTGAAGAGGTAAGCATAATAGCCAATCGTTCATGTTTTGCATATGACGTTTAAGCGCCGCAGCCAGATGAATGAAGCTTTACCAACGGATTCCTATGACTCGGATAAGTTCAAAACTACGTCCTTGTGTATCGTCATATAAGTTTACCCTATGGGCCTCTAGGCTTGCAAACTGGCCACCTATCCACCGATAAACCTTCGTTCACTTGTATAGCTCGTACGTACATGCCCAGTTCCCAGCGTCTGCACAAGTGGGCTGACTTTATTCATGACTAGATTATACTAGGTTGCGCTAGTGCCAGCGACTCTGAACTTCGTCTTACAGTTTGGGTTACTACCCTTTGCGTTCGCTACATTGATCAAACGAAACTGGGTGTCATAATAGCAAGATTAGACTAACCTTGGCGTGTTTCGACCATAATATCTTTTGCTCGAGATCCATGTGCGGAGATCAAATTTGCGCCACACGTGTTACCTCAAGTGCTTTGTTTCCTTGAACTTGGTATGTACGACGCACCCACCCAGAGCATACTTCAAATCTAAAGGCTTCTGTAATACTTGATTATAGACGCATAGAGAGGGAGTGCAATGCAGTTTCACCGCGATGGAGATCAGGTGCAACAGTAAGCATCGAATTATGTATCGTTTTCTTGTGCTCACCTGGAGCATTAGTGGCGACGCGACAGGTGGCGAAGAACTTCCTCCCAGTGGGTCATCTAAGAGAACGGAGTCAGATTTACGGCGCTCTCTGACGTCGCCTTACCTCCGATCAACGAGTCAAGCCTCCATTGAGCCTCTCTCAAGGCGTCGAAATCGTCCGACTTCACCAATGAGACAAAGTGTTCAGCCGTCACCCCAATTGCCTTTACCGCCCCCTTTACCACCACATCTACCAGCGGACTTCCAGATGCACGATGCGTCATTCTCGGTGCAATCAACACCTTTGGCTCCTGGAAACATCACCAGCGATTTTTGGAGCCTTCCACCATCCCAAGATATGACATCTGTGAATCACTCTCGTTCTACGAGCCGTTCCTCAGTTCAGCCTCGCTCAAGGCACCGAAACCGCCCGACTTCACCGATGAGACAAATTACCCAACCGCCACCCCAACCACCTTTACCGCCACAACCACCAGCGAACTTCCAGATGCACGATGCGTCACTCTCGATACAATCAACGTCTTCGGTCCCTGAAAATGTTTCCAGAAAATTTCCTGGTTTCCCACTATCCAACGCTATGTCATCTGGGAGTCACTCTCGTTCCGCGAGCCGGTCTTCAGTTCGGCCTCGCTCAAGGCACCAAAACCGCCCGACCTCACCGATGAGACAAAGTACCCAGCCGCTGCCCCGACCACCTTTACCACCACATCCACCACATCCACAAGCGAACTTCCAGATGCACGATGCGTCGCTCTCTATGCAATCAACGCCTTCAGTCCCTGGAGACATCGCCAAATTTTCGAGCCTTCCATTGTCCCAAGATATGACATTTGGGAATCACTCTCGTTCCGCGAGCCGGTCCTCAGTTCTCCCTCGCTCGAGGCATAGTCGCCCAACTTCCCCAATGTGGCAAACCCCTTCGTTGTTACCCCAATCGACCACGCCACCATTTCCACCGGCGAACTTCCAAAACCGGGATGTCCCTCTACAGGCGACGTTGGCTCTTCCCAATTTAAGGGTTCAAACACGTCCAACTGCGACCATGCGTCCTTTGCAACCGCCGCTGTTACCACCATCCTCGCCTCCAAGACAATTCTCGGTAACCAAACCGCTGCAGGTGTCAAACTCCAGTAGCTATTTATCCTTGAATGCGAAAACATCACGTCCTCTTCCTCTCGCACCTCCTCTTAATTCGAATACTAGGGCTTTTGGATCCAGCGAGCATTTTCTGCATCATAGCTTGAGCACATCTTCGAGTCATCAGGTACTGAACGATAACCCGCCATCGCCGAATCAGTCTCGTACCGCAGATCGCTCTTCAGTACAACGGAGCTCAGGGCATCAAAGCCCTCTTACTTCGTCGATGGAGGCCCAAACTCGATCTGAAACAGGGTCGCCTGTGCCTCCAGGCCACTTTCCATGCAGTCTTCCTGTGGTTCAAGGGCCGCCTTCCACACAAGCCCGTCCTCCCTCGTCGAGTCAGACTTCAATGCCACCAGGTGAGGCAGCCGGCCAAACAATGGCGGACTTGTCTTCGGTCTCAGGAAGCTTATTGGGTACTTCCACGGATACGCAGCTGCTACAGAATATGCAGAATTTATCCTCGCCTCCAGAACCGCAAATAAGTTTGGGCAATATGCCTGGTCCAGATTCTCATGCGTCACACGCGCCTCCAGAAATTTCCTCAATGGATCACGACCATCACAATCCAGACATATCGCGCCCAAGTGGATCTCGAGTATGTTCTTGTTCTAACCTGTGCTCGATAAGTCCACTAACATCCAAACTCAGGCACCACAGGCTTCAAATCGCCGCTCCTACTCTGAGCAGAATCATAGTGACTTTTCTGGGTTTCTTGAAGATATAGGAGAGTGCCTTGTACGTTGCCTACGTTCTAATAATTGTGATGAAGTCTAATATTTTCTAGCACGACTTCTTGGACCCAGTGATGGGACTTTTGGTAGAAAGTTTCGACGATCTTGACAACACGCTGCGAGCATCAAATGAAAAACACGACACGAATATCGCTTTATTGAGCCGAGAAATCAACGCTTTAAAAGACCCTCGAACGAGAAGTAAGAGGAAGAAGCAGAATGACGAAGAGGATGATCCTCGGATGCGTCACCCGTTTCGATCCACTTTTCTGGTAGGTGCCCATTATTTCCATTAGTCATTCGGAGTTTAACCATCGAGCCTAGTATTATCTGAGATGCCATTTCTTAAGGTTACTCAAGCTGGAGAATATAGGACAGTTGCACACTGTCCTTCCCCTCACCCAAGAAGAACAGCAAGCTTACTCAGGACGTCGAGCAGGGTGTATCAACATCACGTCGACAAACTGGAGATACGATTTCTCCCAGCATAGAGACTTCTCTTTCAATCTGGAAGCGGAGCAGGTCTTTGCCCAAAGCTTCGTCGAGGCACTGCAAGCTGGTTCATACACTAACCCTAATCCGGTCCCCCTTGAATTCAGGGATGTTCAACACATACGGGCTTCCTTCCATGTTCAACTGAAGTACCTCATCTCAGTCTATGAATCACAAGTTCAGCCCAATCCATCCAAAGTCCGGAAGACCCTCGCTCGAAAAGCTCAAGCACGTAGAAAAGAAAATGTACGTCTCGTGCTCCTTTTTATCTAACACATCTGATGGGCTTGGATCCCTTCTAAAGCTTCACATGGCGAGAGATCTGCTGGTCACCACTAGCGAGAAGTACGCATGCCATAGGCAAATCTTCGAGTATGGAGGAATTGCGAGTGTCAGCTCAGACGAATCGGAATTGGATTCAGATGGAGGCGTCACGATCAAAGGTTACGAGGTCATCAAACCTGTATGGAGATCTAAGGCCTTTGAAAAGCTTCATCACGACATTGACGACGACATCAAGAAATCTCGATATCCAACCAAACGGAACCATCACCATGTTCCTGGTAACAAGCCCAGGGTTAGAATCCCCAGTGAGCGTATCAACATGGTGGCCATTGCTCCACCTTACCTACCACGCAACTGCTATGACGAATCCTGGTTAACGAGTCTCCGACCATGGGAGTTGCAAGAGCTGTCTATTGCAGACTGGGATTACGATTTCGAGAACAGGCTGACTGGTCCTAATGTATAAATATGATAATTTGGCCGTTCTATGTACCTTAATGTTGGTGTACAATATTAAATACCAATATTTTCAAGTACGCAAACTATACAAGCTATTATCACAGGTGCGGCCAACGCTCCAAGTGTAACGCCTGCCGATAATGTCCGCACAACTTGACACTCCGCCGTAGATGGAGGCAAAATGCTGGGTTGACGATTGTGTCGATTATGGGTTTCCACCCGATTCTGGCTGAAAAGCAGGTTACAGAATAGACTACTGCAACGGGTTTACCTTTGACGTGACGGTCGTGCGATGGATATCAACGCCCTCTGCTCGCTTGAGAAACACTTTAGGGACCCCAATCTTGTCATCGTCTGCTAAGAGCACTGGGACGTCGACGACCTTGACTCGGCCTGTGATTGGGAAGCGCAAACCGCGGACATGCTTCTGCTGAATAATCCTCGTTAATGATGGCTTATAGATTCACCCCAATTTAACTCACAGAGTAAATTTGGCGGTTTTGCATGTTCTCATTGTTCTGTGATATGTCTGGGTTGGGATACGAGATGGAGGTCCTTTGGTGAAAGGCGAGATTACGGGAGTCAAATTCGGAGATTTTGACGAAACCTTTGAAGTTTTCTTCCGATATAACGAAAACTGGTCAACCAACCTAGCGGTTAAGGTCTGGCGTAGAGGGGAGCTTTGGAAAGGGGACTTGGTGCTAGTGCAAACTGGAAAGAGGTCCACTTACGTAGGGTTAACCCGCCGCGACACCGCCGATCGTGCGCTTCAAAAGTGGGTCCGTAAATCTATCCTGGGGTTCACTGTGCTCACTCGCGTCCTAGGCTTTTTAACAAGGCGCGCGTCGTCGTCGCAGACGCGCCAGGAAGCTACCCTGTTTTCCCAAGAGAGATGTAGAAGGAGAGTGCAGCCCGAAAGGGGTGCAAAGTGCCTAGCGTCACGGGATAAATTAGTATATCATACTGCGTTTTCAGTCAAGAGGGAATACGTACGGTAGATTCGAGGAGACTGGGCAATATTCAACGAAACTCAATGATAAATAAAGTTGGCTGCATCACGATCAAAGTTCAGTGCGAGCATAATGGGAGCCATAGCACTCACTAAATACGTTCAAGGACTTAATCTCAAGAGATACATATATATATACTTCGGCGCTTGACACTCGACCCGCCCGAACCGTGCACCTTGCATACCTCACTACCCGAAATCACTAGTCACCCAAATCAGTGGCCAAGAGTGGTGAAAAATCTATGCAGGCGCTCACAAATTTGGGCATCTAAAGTGAATTACTAGAGAAAATGTGTCAGCATGACGTTCGACCGGCACATACGATAAGGTACTTCGGTTTCAAACCAAATTTCAGAAGGGTTCGGGGTAAAATACGGTGATGGGTCGCATATCGTTCGCGGCAGAGCGTTAGTAGGGGCCATGCATGGTCTGTAGAACTTGAACGTACATCAGGATATGGCGAAGCAACGAAGGAGAAGCACGATGGAGACCACTCACTCACTATCTCAAGTTATGGCTGAGGATTCAGCGGAAAACCTAGACTGCATCAGCTATCCAAGACAAGCGGTAATATGCACCATCGAAACGATTTGCGCAAGAACTCTACTTCCAAACGAATTTGCCCCACACGGCTTGGGTGAGCCAACTACAAACAGAGAATCAAGAACTTGTCTGTCGCTTCCTGGATACGATTGGTCAGTATACTTTACAGCGATCATTGGTCGCAGGAGTATATGCTCAAGACGCAAGAAAACCTTCAGTGCATTCCTAACTTGATGAAAATATATGAGGATGGCAATCTCAACACCTGGGGGTCCTTAGCACCGACAACGATGGCGAGTGTATGAAAGATCTCACCTCGAATCCTCAATTTGACCGATATATTGGTCGACGAACATCCGGGCACCTCCGTCCGTTCTTCTGTTGGCATGGTGAAAGCAGAGGGGA
>Ga0247741_1000166_pt1 | contig 42695 bp, 34 predicted proteins | sample UWRJL213509R2_FD_180945 | JGI IMG/M metagenome (GOLD analysis project Ga0247741, IMG submission 180945) | Plant litter microbial communities from Arlington Agricultural Research Station in Wisconsin, United States - UWRJ-L213-509R-2 | ecosystem: Environmental > Terrestrial > Plant litter >... | reverse complement strand
CCCGCCATCTCGCGCGGCACCAGCTTCAGGCCCTCGGGCCACACCGGCCGCGGCATCCGGTCGTTGGCCGCGGGGCCGGAGGCGATCCAGCCGCCGCCCATCAGCACCGCGGTCTGCGGCGAGGGCTTGCGCACCACGGAGAGCGCGAAGGCCGCTGCCGGCGCCGGGTGGAAGTGCGTGTAGTTGTCGAACAGGTGCGGCCCGAACAGCCCGGAGCCGGCGGCGACCTCGGTGACGCCCGGCTCGGCGACGCTGGACTCGATCGACCCGGTGCCGCCGGCGTTGACGAACTCCAGCGCGGCGACCGCGGAGACCGCCGCGACCGCGTCGCCCCGGCGCTCGGCGAGCTCGCGCTTCGACCGCGCCTGCAGGAAGCCGACCGCACGGCCGCGCAGCGGGTTGCCCGCCGGGTTGTTGACGAGCCCGGCGATCTGCGCCTCGTAGCCCATCATCCCGACGAGGGTGAAGCCGGGGCGGGAGGCGATCAGGGCGGCGAAGGCCTGCGCGGCGCCCGCCGTGTGGATCGGGGAGCGGAAGACGCCGATGTGCCCGAACAGGGGCGTGATGTACGAGGCGTCGAGCTCGAGGCAGACGCGGATGCTCTCGCGGGCGTGGGGCGGGACGACCGCGTCGACGTAGTCCAGCTGCTCGACGCCGTCGACCATGATCGTCACCCGCGCCGCGAGCTCGGGCGTGGTGGCCAGCCGCAGCAGGGCGGCGCGATCGGTTGTCGGGTAGGCGACCACGACATCCGCTATCGCTTCGCCGTGCTCGCCCGCGGTCGCGAGCCAGTTGGCCTCGGCGAGCGTGTAGGCGAGCACACCCGCGTAGCCGGGCAGGGCGAGCACGGCGTCGAGCAGCGGCCGCACGCGCACCGACTTGCTGGCGACGCGGATCGGGGTGCCGTTCGCGCGGTCGAGCAGGTCGAAGGCGTTGTGGGCGAGGGCCTGCTGCGAGATCACGCCGTAGGGCGGGTCGAGCTCGGCGGTCGCGGCCTCGAGCGAGGGCCAGTAGCGCTCGGGGTGCTGCCAGGGTGCCGCGGTCGGGCGCACGAGGCGCATCAGGCCACGCTCTTGATCGGTACGATCGCGAGGCCGCCGAGTGTCGCCATCACAGCGGATGCGACGAACAGCCCGGCGAAGCCCGCGCCGGCCCCGGCGAAGCCGGCATCCGCTGCCGCGTTTACGCCGCTGCCGGCACCGGCCAGGCCGGCGCAGACCACCACGATCGCGGCGCCGAGCAGCGGGGCCACGGCCTGGGGCACGGCGGTGGCGATGTTCATGATGCCGAGGTCCTTTCCGCGGGACTGCGCGTCGGGCAGCACCTGGGTGGCGAGGGCCTGGTCGACTGCCATGAAGCTGCCGTAGCCGAGACCGAGCAGCGCCGCGGCGGCGATCGCGATCGAGTAGTCGGGCACGAAGGCGAGGATGAGGGCGGCGAGGGCCTGCAGGTAGGCGGCGACGTAGACGAAGACCTTGCGGCGTCCGATGCGGTCGCTGAGCCGGCCGACGCCCAGGGCGGATGCGATGAAGAACACCATGTAGACGAGGGTCAGCACGAGCAGGTCGTCTTCGGCGGAGGCGCCCCGGTTCAGCCCGAACATCAGGAAGTAGAGCAGCAGTGTGGTGCCGAGCGCGTTGCCGAGGTTGACCAGGATGCGGCTGAGCAGCGTGAAGCCGAAGTCGCGGTAGCGGCGCGGGCTGATCCAGAAGCCGCCGAGCAGGGGCGTCTTCTCGATGCCGGCCGAGGCGGGCAGCACGGCGTCGGGCGTGCGGAGCAGGAAGGGGACGACGAGCAGCACGAGCAGCACCGCGACGAGCGTGTAGCCGACGAGGGTGCTCAGCGCGAGCATCACCACGAGCAGCAGGCCGAGGATCGTGCCCACGGCCTGCGGCGCGGACACCCAGCCGGAGACGAAGCCGCGCTGGTTGACCGGAACCTGGTCGCTGATGGTCGCCGTGATCGCCGCGGTGAGCACGCAGAAGCCGATCAGGGCCAGCGACCAGAAGACGCCGATGCCCAGCATGGTGGTCTGCAGCCCGAGCAGCACGAGGGCGGCGGCGAAGAGCAGCGTGCCGCCGAGGATCCACGGGCGGCGACGGCCGAAGCGCGACACGGTGCGGTCGCTGAGCGCACCGCTGAGCGGGAAGGCGACCAGCGCGCAGACGCCGGCGATCGCGGAGATGACGCCGAAGGCCACGACGTTCTCGATCCACGACGCGGCGTGCAGCTGCTCCTCGATCTGCTTGGGCAGCAGCAGTTGGATCGGGGTGAGCTGGGCCATCCAGATGCCGAGCCAGGCCGTGGCGAAGAGCGCGATCCAGCCGCCGGAGACGCGTGTTGTCGGTTCGGAGAAGGCGGCGATCGGGTTCGTGGTCGGGGCCATCGCATCTTCGTTGCTCGGGTTCTTGGCGGTCATCGCGTCTCCGTAGCTCGGGTCTCGGCCGTGGTCATCGCGTCTCCGTCGCTCGGGTGAGGGGGTGCAGGGCGCGCACGCCGGCGTTCGCGGGGCCGGCCGGCCGGGCGAGTGCGGCGATCGAGGTGGCGGCGAACTCGATCACCCGGTGGGCGGCCGCGGTGTCGCGGTCGGCGAGCCAGGCCAGGGTGATGCCGTCGGTGATCGCGACCACCATCCGCGCCACGTCGTCGACCGGCAGCAGCCAGCTGACGCCGGTGTCGGCAGCTGCCGTGTCGAGCAGGGCCGCGACGGCGAAGCGGTAGCCGGCGTACTGCTCCCTCGGCAGTCCGGCGATGTCCGGGGTGCGCAGAGCGTACTGCATCAGCTCGAGCATCACCTGCTCGTGGCCGGGGTCGGCGATCACCACCTCGAGGAACGCCTGCAGCCCGTCGCGCACCGCGGTGCGGATGTCGGCACCGAAGCGCAGCGACTCGAACGCGGCCACAGCCTGGTTCTCGATCACGTGGCCGATGAGTTCGTGCAGCATCTCGTCGCGGCTGGTGAATGCGTAGTGAAAGCTGGCCAGCGACATGTCCGCCTCGGCCACGATGGCACGGGTGGTCGCGCCGGCCATACCCTCGGAGGCGATCACGCGGAACGCCGCCTGCAGCAGCGCTGCGCGGCGAGCGGATGCGGACATACGCGTCATCGAGACTCCCCCGGCTGGGCATGCGAGTGGGTCAGGTGACCCAGACACGTGATCAGGATGGCCGAGCGGCTCTGCACTGTCAAGCATCCGCTGCGCCCCCAGAGCTGTCAGTTCTCACGGAAAGTGAGATGTGTCGCATTCAAATGCAGACTAAGCACCCGATTGGGTGCCGAATGGCACCGATGGATCTTGCCGTCCGCTAGCCTCGAGACCCATCGGTTATCGCTACGGTACGTAGCGGGCGATTGTTCGATACCAGCCTGATCGCGTTGCGCATTGTCGCGCTAGCGAAATTTCTGTGTCTGACTTTCGCCCTAATCCCAGTGCCGCGCGCGGTCAGCCCCGAGCCACATTTCGTGAACGGTGTACGAGTATTTGAAGTCTGCAAAAAGCGCTGACCCGCGGACCTGCGTTGGCCCCCAGCGCGTTGTCGTGGTCCGTAAGGATGACCTTGTGCCGGAATTCGGCGATGGTATTCCGCGCGCTGGGTTGAACCCTCTCGCACCACCTGCTTAAAACCAGATGTATCAGCGTTCTCTTATTTGCCCGGACGACGGTCTTCGGCGTACCGCGAAGCCATTGATTCCATTTGATCCATCACGAGTTTGATCGCCTCGGGCTGTTTGTCCGGCGGGTATTTATGCTTCACGAGCAGCCGCTTGATCGAGGATCGCAGCTTCGCGCGCACATCGTCGCGCACCGTCCAGTCGGTGCGCACGTCTCGTCGCATCACTGCCACTAGTTCGCGTGCGATCTGCGCCAGCACGTCCTCGCCCTGAGCCGAGATGGCAGACTCGTTTTGAGCGACCGCGTCGTAGAACGCGAGTTCGTCGCTCGATAGCGCGGGCGTGAAATTCGCGCCACGGGACGCTTCTGTCGCGACCTCTTTCGCTAGTTCTATCAGTTCCGCAATAACTTCCGCAGCCGAGAGCTGCTGATTGGTGTAGCGTCTCATGATTTCGGCGATGCGCTCCGAAAACGCCCGTTGGCGGATCAGGTTTCCCTGCGTGACGTTTGACCCAGCGTCGACGAGCGACTTCCGCAGCGCCTCGATCGCAAGATGGGCGTTCGGCGCTGCCTGCGCCTTCGCAACGAACTCCGGTCCCAGGTCATCGAGTGAGAGTCGCGGGAGCCCGGCTGCGTCGTAAATGTCGACCACGTCGCCAGTCGACATCGCTTCGGCGACCAACCCGCCCAGAAGGCGCTGAATCTCCTCCGGTACCGGCTCGTCGCGCGACTGACGTTCCATGGCATCGAACTTCGCCATCCACACACGCACTTCTTCGTAGAAGGCGATCTCGTCGTGCAACTCTGCAAGTCCGACCCGACCAGAGCTCAGTGCCCACGCCCGAGCGAGCCTGCCGCTTGAGACGCGATAGCGATTGGCGAGCCGATCGGCGCCGAGTTCAGGGTCGTTGAGTTCATTTGCGGCATTCCGCAAGAAGTTGGTTGCCGTCGTCGCCGCCTTGAGCATCGCGCGGGGTCCTCCGCTATGGATGATCTTTTGCCAACCGCAGTCAGCGAGCATGTCGCGGATTTGCGCGACAAGATCGGTCGCGATTGCGACTGCCTCGTCGACGTTGCGGCCGACCGGCTTACTAGCTTGGTCGGCGACCGTGTATTCCGACAAAGCCTTGGCGAGGTTGTCGGCCAACGGCGCGTAAGCGACGAGCAGACCGTCTTCCTTGCCTTCGAACGTGCGGTTGACGCGTGCGAGCGTCTGCATGAGCAGAGCTCCCTTGAGTGGGCGATCTAGGTAGAGGGTGTGCAGCGGTGGCGCGTCAAATCCAGTAAGCATCATATCTTTGACTATCACGAGCTCGAGTTCGTCCGAAGCATCCTTCAGTCGATCCTTGATCGCCGCATTCGCCGAATCTCGCCGCACATGGTCGCTCACAGGCGGCTGATCGGTTGCCGACCCGGAATAGACGACCTTGATCCTTCCACCGTCAAGGGCGTCCGAGTGCCAGTCCGGCCGCAGTGCGACGATCGCAGAGTACAGGCGCGCACAGATCTCGCGCGTGCTGCCGACGACGAGCGCTTTGCCTGGTGATCCCACGAAGGGGAGCATGCGAGCGCGGCGTTCTTCCCAGTGCGTCACGAGATCGTTTGCGAGAGTCTCGATTCGCTCGGGCGATCCGTACACCGCGTTGACGACTGCGACGGATGCCTCGATACGCGCTCGCTCGGTGTCGTCCAAGCCCAATGTGTACTCATCGGCGGCGCGATCGATGTCCTCCTCCGTCGAACCGGCGGCAAATGACACCTTGATGAGCCGCGGCTCGAAGTACACGGGGACTGTCGCGCCGTCATTTACTGCGCGGGTCAGATCGTAAATGTCAATGTAGTTGCCGAACACCGCTTGGGTGTCGCGTTCCGCAAATGCGATCGGAGTGCCGGTGAAGGCGATGAGTGTTGCGTTCGGCAAAGCGTCGCGCAAGTGGCGGGCATAACCGTCGAGGTCGTCATAGTGGCTGCGGTGTGCTTCATCGACAATGACGATTACGTTACGCCGATCAGTAAGCAGCGGATGCTGGGTGCCGGATCGCTTTTCGGACTCCGTCAGCCCGAACTTCTGCAACGTCGTGAAGTAGATCCCTCCAGTAACTCGCTGGCTTAGTTCGTCGCGCAGTTGAGCACGCTCGCGAACCTGCACCGGCTTCTCTGCGAGCAGCAGGCTGCGGTCGAAGGTGCGGAAGAGCTGACCATCGAGTTCGTTCCGGTCGGTTACAACGATCACGGTGGGGTTCTTCAGCCTTGGATGCCTCGACACCAGGTTCGCGTATAACTCCATCTCCATCGACTTGCCCGATCCCTGCGTGTGCCAGACGACGCCGGCCTTGCCGTTGGTTTCGACCGCCTGGATCGTGCTGCCGACGGCTTTCGTGACTGCGAAGTACTGGTGCGGCTTTGCAATGCGCTTGACGAGGCCCTCGGAGCCCTCGTCGAAGGCGGTGAAGCTGCGAACGAGCTGCAGGAAGCGTTCCTGGTTGTAAAGGCCGACGAGCGCATCGTCTAGGGGAAGCACGTCGGCGGCGCCTTCCATGCGCGGCTGCTGCAGCGGAGCTCCGTCGTCGTCGACATTCCACGGGGCGAAGTGATTGAGCGGTGTGAATGGCGTGCCGTATTTCGCGTCGATCCCATCGCTCGCGAGTGTGAAGACGCAGAACCGAAATGCCGCGGGGAACTCCCGCAGGTACGTCTGCAACTGCGCGTGCGCTGGAGCGACTCCGGTGGAGGCCGAACCTGCCTTCTTGAGTTCGACGATGCTCAGCGGCATGCCATTGACGTAGAGCACAATGTCGAACCGACGATGAAGATCGGCCAGCCGGATCGTGACCTGGTTGACCGCCAGCCAGTCGTTCTGATCCGGCGTGCCGAGCAGCCGGATGCGCGGGTTTTGCTCGAGGCCATCGTTATCGATGTAGCTGAGCGGATAGCCGCCGACGAGGTACTCATGAATGCGGTGGTTCTCTGCGATCGCGTCGAGCGACTTCGGCGCAGCGATCTCAGCTACCGCCTGCTGCAGGAACGGTACCGGCACGTCGGGGTTCAGCCGGCGCATCGCATCAAGCAGCCGCGGGCGGATGAGCAGCTCATCCCACGTGTTCCGCTCCCCACTGCCCGGGGCGATTTCATCGCCCCGTTTCGATTCCCAGAGAAGCGGTTCTGCGAGGGTCTCGAGCGCCGCCTGCTCCCAGTCGGCTTCGGAGATGCCGGTCACGGCTTCGCGATTCGCTGCTCAGTCATCTTGCGGATGACATCAAGGAACGTCGGAGCGTACTGACCCCAGGAGTCACTGATCTTATCTACGTCAAGTTTTCCTGTGTGCACTTGCTCACACAATCTAAGCCACCCCTCACCCATGGCGGTTGTAAGCGCGAGCGCTACCCCTGCGCTAACGACGCTCCCCGCGCCGGGGATGAGTTTGAAGAAGCTCCGCGCGAGCGCCTGCCCCGTGATCTGCACGCCAATTTGCGCGAGGGCGCCTGCGGAGAGCATGGTCTTGAGCTCGAGGTCATAGATTGCCGCGATCCGGCCCATCATTCTCAACTGGATCGGCGCCAGAATCGCGGCATCGGCAACGGGAACGGGAATCGCCGCGGCTGCTGCGGCGGCTGCTGCGGCCGCCGCGATGATTGGGCGAGCCATCTCACGCTTCCACGGGAGGTTGAGTCGCTGGGCAATGCGAAAGGCATCCTTCTCGTTCTCGGGTGAAAGCGCGAGGGTCTCCGTGACGAGTTCACCGAGGCCGTGCCCCGTGCCCTTTCCATGCTTTCCACTCGCAGACGTCAGAATGACCCGCTCAATTGGGATGTCGAGCGACTCGCCGTTCTCATCAATCGGGTTTTCCAACCAGTCGCGGAACTCCTCGACGTCGTTCGGGGCCGTACGCTTACCCGTTACGGGATTCTTGGTCCAATCGACCTTCGTCAGCACGAGGATGACTGGAAGTCCCGCAGCATCCATTTCCCTAATCATTTCGATGTCGGGAGTTGTGAGGCGAGGGAGTTGAGAAAGTACGCAGTACCAGACGACCGAGACCTGCTCGATGGCCGGCCTTTGCGAGATTGTCTTCAAATGCTTTCGGAGGATGTCAGCTGGGGCTGCGCGCGACCCGATCTCAAAGCCTTCAAGATCCCAGATCCCGAGCGAGTCATCACTGAAGTAGTGCGCTCCCCGAGTCACGGGCAGTCCCTTGCCTACCTTCGCCAGGTCCCGCCCAAAAATGGCATTAACAAGCGACGACTTGCCTACGCCGGTCCCACCAATGATTGCGAGATTGAACCGGCCGTACTTTGACTTCGCCTCTGAGTTCGCCTCAATGAATGAGGTGTCATCAATATCATGCGCTTGATCCGCGCTTTCTTCGGGTAGCGGCGTCATTCGGGGGTACTCCTTCATTTTGTTTCCAGAGGTCACCTTGTGACTCCGAACTTGGACGTGATAGCTGCATCGATCATCATCGTTGTGGGCCGGCCGAGAATTATTCGAAGGACTCCCCCAGAGCTCATTTTGTGTCGCGAATCCGAAGTCTGCCGGAAAGCAACTGGGGGAGGAGAGTATCGCGTGTCGCGGCGAGGGTCAGGTTCTCGCGCTCGGCGTTTAATGCCAAGTGCCAGAGCGCCTCCATAGCGGGGCTGAGGTGTGCAATTGTCTCGCGAGATGGCACGCTCACCAGCTCGTCTAAGTGATGCCGCTGTATATGCCCCATTGTCGTAGCCTTATCTGCTGCGGTTCCTTTGAAATCATCGAGCTTTGATCGAATTAACTCATAGGACAACCATGCGGGCGTTTCGGGATTCGGTATCACCTTGAAAATGTGTTGGTTTACGATTGCGTCGTCCCTAAACCATCGATGCAAAGTCAGGGATCCGGACCATGCGAAAAGAATGTCGCCTGCTCTCGCCACGTGCTGGTCGGCCACAATGGCATCTGAGAACACGGTCGATCCAGATAGTCCGCTGTTGAGTTCTGCGATTCGCACCACCACACGCCCCGAACCGCTCGCGCCCTTCGTGAATGCCTTGCCGTTCACGAAGCTGGCCGTCGACGAAAGCGGCACGCGTATGGATGGTGCAGCGCTCACAAAAGTCTGGTGCATCAGCATGTCGGCGGACTCGATAAGCCAGTTGTTAGAGGCGATCTTGTCATCAAGGGCGCCCAGTACGTCGGCAATTGCCTCCTGCTCTTCGCGCACGGGAAGTGTGATGGAGCTTTTTCGCAGGTCGAACAGGCTGATGTAGGGAGCCATGTCAGTGTTGCCTTGAAGATGCGACGCCTGCGAGGTGAACTCTGCCGAGCTGAGCCAATAGCTGAGGAATCGAGCGCTTAAGTGCTCATGGCCGTGCACGCGAAACCAGCACAACTGCGGCGAGTAAACAGCGTCTTGGGTCAGGTCAGGAACTATGGCGACGCGACCAACCGTGCCTTTTGTGGTGAGTAGGACGTCACCAGCCTGTGCGGCCTTCGAACCAATTTGACGCGCATACTCGGCACTGACGAAATCGGGACTATCAAGTGCGATTCGTCCTCCTCGTATGTCCGCGACACGAATGATGCGGAAGCCATCCGTTCGGAGTTCGGACTGCTTTGTGCGGTAACCGTCGCCGAGCGATAGCACCCCTGCCGCGACCAGATCGGCAATCGTCGTTGTCTTAGACATAAACCCTGCCGAGCTGTTCACGCACTACGTCGGCGAGACGCGATGATTCGCTGAACCGCCCCTCTAGGTCGGCCTGCAGACGCGCGAGTTTTTGGTCTATCGGCTCGCCGTCCTCCTCGATGTCGATTGCTCCGACGTAGCGCCCTGGGGTTAGCGCATAGTCGGCGGCTTTGATCTGGGCGAGTGTCGCCGAGTAAGCAAACCCAGCCTCGTCTAGGTAGTCACCTTGGGCTCCGTCCGATTGGATGCCCCGCCATGCGTGGAAGGTCCCGGCAATCTTCGCTATGTCAGCGTCTGAAAGTATGCGTTCGGCGCGGTCGATCATGTATCCAAGATTGCGCGCGTCAATGAAGAGCACCTGCCCTGCGCGCTCGCCCTTACTCTTGGCGAAGAACCAGACGCACACTGGGATACCCGTTGAGCGGAAGAGTTGAGTGGGTAGCGCGACCATGCACGAGACAAGGTCGGCCTCTACGATTTCAGCGCGGATTTGACCTTCCCCTCCGGAGTTCGACGACATCGAACCGTTCGCCATTACAACGCCGGCGGTGCCGCCCGGGGCGAGTTTCGACAAGATGTGCTGGATCCATGCATAGTTCGCATTACCCGCCGGGGGCACGCCGTATTTCCAGCGGGGGTCGGACTCGCTACGCGCCCAGTCCTTGATGTTGAACGGTGGGTTCGCCATCACGAAGTCCGCGCCGCTATCTCCCGTCAGTTCGGGGTGCAAGTCTCGTGCAAACGTGTCACCCCACCGCGAGCCGAGATTGCCCGACAGGCCGTGGATCGCAAGATTCATCTTCGCCATGCGCCAGGTGCGCTCGTTGAGTTCTTGCCCGTAGACAGAGATGTTTGATCCTTCGCCTTCGTGAGATTCGAGGAACTTCTCGGCCTGCACGAACATGCCACCCGACCCGCAAGCCGGGTCGTAGACGCGTCCATGTGTCGGTTGCAGCAGCTCGACGAGTACTCGCACGACGCTAGCGGGCGTATAGAACTCGCCACCTCGCTTGCCCTCGGCCGCGGCGAATTTTTCGAGGAAGTACTCGTACACTTCGCCGAGGAGATCCCGAGCACGTCGTCCCGATGCCCCCGCCTGCCCCTGTCCGGCGAAGCGCGCCGAGTTGAGCAGGTCAAGTAGTTCACCCAGCCGACGCTGATCGACATTGTCCCGGTTGAAGATGCGAGGTAGCGTGCCCGTCAGCTGCGGGTTTGTTTGCATGACGGCATCCATTGCCTCATCGATGAGGAGCCCGACCGACTTCTCGTGCGCATCGGACGAGGGGCCGATGCCCTTCGCGTTCTCAGCGAGGAATGACCAGCGGGCATTAGCGGGCACCCAGAATACCCCGCGGCCGGTGTACTCGTCCGTGTCGTCGATGAGTTCGGCAATCTGATCCTCGTCATAGCCGTCCATCGCGAGTTCGGCGCGGATCTGGCGGCGGCGTTCATCGAAGGCATCCGAAACGTACTTCAAGAAGACGAGGCCGAGGATGACGTCCTTGTACTGCGAGGCGTCCATTGAGCCGCGCAGCTTATCGGCAGCTTTCCAGAGTGTGTCTTTCAACTCCTTCATCGTCGACGGTGCCGTCGGGGCTGATTTCGGTATGCGGGGCATGGTGTCCTTCAGTGATCGGTTGCCGCGTTCGCGGCTTGTTCGGTGAGAATAACGGCGCCGGAGACCACTCCGATGGAAAGGAGTTCGCCATAGCTGTCGAGTGCGGCGATGCGGCTTGCCAGAGTCTGACGCCGAATCGCAAGCTCCAAGAGTGCTTCGCGAAGCGGTTTTGTGACCTGTGGCGCGACGCGGCGTAGCCGCCACCGATGCCACGCTGCGGGGCCTCCTATGGCGTGATCGATGTCGGCGGCTACTAGTTCAGGCACGAGCCCGCCGGGGTCTGCCGCATCGATGCGCAGCACTCGGGCGGGGTAGACGACGATCTTGGAACCATCTGGGTCCACCCAAGCCTTCGCGTTGGGTGCCGTGCGGAACACCACATCGCCCGCAACGGTGAGACGAGCCGAGGGGTGTCCCGCCGCGAAGACCAGCGGCTCGATGCGACGGTCCCCGATTCGCGCCGGGTTGTCGAGATCTTCGGCGCTGACCACGATCAGGCCGGTTCCAGAGACCTCGTCAGACGCGACACGCGTCCCGGGGAGTAGTCGAAGGTGCCGCTCCGCTATGAGCTCTCTCACCGGTGCTGTCGACACGGCGAGGCCCCGTCCAACACTGGCCGCTGCTACGGGTGCGTCCTCGCCGAGGGCGACGAACGCTTGGTCGAGCAGCGCGGGCAAATCTGGCGTCGAAGGTGCTGCTGGGGCGGGCGCCGCGCTGACGAGGGTACCGCGAGAGGCAAGCAGCGAGGTGGTGCGGACCAACCGTGCGAAGCGGAAGGCGTGGGAACGCACCTCGAGCGTGTGCCCCATGGCGGCCAGCACGTCACTCGTTAGATCCGTCCGAGATGCGCGGGTGAGAGCGCCGTCGGTGAGATCGGCAACTGCCGTGAATCGGTCGACGACTGGAACATCGCCAGCTTCACGCCCGAGCACCCACAGCGCCAGTGCCTCGCGTGGGGCGGCCGCGATCAGGCCGACAGGGAGCTTCACTATCGCTCGCACTCGTCCTGATCTCATTACATCCGTTCGCGCCAATCCGTCAACGCGACCCAGAGGATCCGCCAACAAAGCTGCTGGTGCGAGGATGATTGCCCGATCCTGATCACGCATGCCGAGAACGAGCTCATCAACTTCAGTTAGCGTCTCGGACGCTAACTTCGCGCTGCCCAAAACTAGCCGCACGATGTGCAGGCGGGGCGAGTCCGTACAGTGCGTTGCGGGCGCCACCAATCCTTCACAAAGGAAGCGTCGACGAATACCCCGCCCTTCGGGCGTCAGTGCAGGTACAACTACTTCGACATCATCACTGACGTGCGAGACGAGGTCGGACAGAAGCGTCGCGGAGATTCCGCTCACTACGAGATCCGCCGCCCGGTCAATGGTGAATGCTTCGGCCAGGGCTAACAGCAAACTTTGAACTTCAGCCCTGAGCGGGCCAGAGGATCCTGCCGACGACGTTGTCGCCCCGTATCGTCGCTCGAGGAGCTGGGCTGCTTGGACAGGCGAGTACGCCGCATCTGCCAGCAGGTCAGCCCACTCCGCCCAGCCTTTGTGAAGGATCGATACCTCGGACAGTAGACAGGAATCTTCGGGGTCAGCGATGGCGGCGCGTCGTTGAAGTTCGTCGAACGCAATGAGGCCCACTGGCTCACCAGAAGCCGCGCGTAGAGCAAGGAGCGCATCCACCGCTGCGACGTGTGATGCGTCGGCGAAATCGAAATTGGCTGGCGCAGCCCATGCGGCGGCGTCGGCAATCGCCGCCGGGTTGTTCCCATGATCGGTGCGCGCCAACCATTGCGCCACTGACATCACATCGAAAAGAGCTCGACCGCCCTGTTCTCTGATGGCCGGCGGAAACGGATCAGGCGTCGACGCGAATCTCGTCCGCCAGACCGAGGCCACGGGTCGCCGCACATCGGCCAAGCGGGCAATTCCAGCCAAGTCGGCAAGGAGGGGTGCGCTAGTGGACATGAAGCAAAGGTACTAGTGATTCGAATTCTCGGGCCAATTTCCCTGATAAGCGGACTTATCTAGGCTGATTCACCGAAATGATCAACGGTCCCCTACTTTGAACCTGCTTGCCGAATTGAACGGGAAGCATTTTCAACTCGATATGGCTGCGAGCCAGAACAGGAACGACATGCCCTACATAAGAAGGGTCGCCGTTGCGGCGCCCGGCACCAGAAACGAACACATCATTTCAGTGCACTACTCGACCCTGCCGAGCGGCGCGTGCAGCGCCGGCAGCGTCGCCGCGGTCGTTGCGGCGATCGACGCGGGATCAACTTTCCGGACCCATAACGACGCCACGGGAAGCGAAGCACCGGTGGTGGTCCGTACCAGCAGTGCCTACCGCCGATACATTTCCACCGTCGCAGACGGCACCGAGACGAACAATCTGCTCGCCTTGCAGCGCATCTAATGCTGGATGATGACTGCCTCCGGAATTCACCTAGGGGGCAGTTGTCATTTTCATCTCAAGGCCAAAAAGAGCTTTAACGACTAAGACGGCGCGAGCCGCTGGCCTATAGGGTCAATCATTCGATTTGAGAGGAAATCAATTGCCAAAAGGTAAGCCCGTCGTACTCATGAATTTCAGTTGGACGACGCAGGGCGCTGCAATGGACGCCTACCGCGCGATCCTACGAAGTTCCGGGTACAAAGTCGACGATCGTATCTCTAATCCTGTAGACGAACAGATGCTGAGCGAGCTACTTGACCGCCATCCAGACGCTGTCGAGAAGACCGGGTCGGGTGTCGATTACTTCTACATCGGCCGGACGAGCGACGGCGACAAGTTCAATGTCAGCTCCGACGCGATCGGAATTTGGATTCATCGCACGGATGGTACGGACGTAGATTTTTCATATCAGACTGCAATCAAGCTGCCCTCGGCTAAAGCCAATGCCCACGAGGCACTAAGGCTCGCGGTTGACGGACGCCGGATGGCGTATCGCGAGATGCGCTTAGCGGCTAGCGGCCCCGTGACCAGCGACCTGACAAACGCGCCAATCGCATCTCGGGAAGATGCCGTCGTCTACTACGACAATCCGTCGTGGGGTCAGCTCGCTTATCGTTTCGCAGAAGATGAGGGCGGCTGGTCCGTAGTGCTTGTGCACTCAGGGCATGGATCAGTGAGGATCGGCGGAGGTTTCGAAGACAAAGCGATGGAAGTCCGATGGCTCGCCTTCTTCGATACGCACGCGCGCCCGGCACTGGCAGCTTCCCTCAGCGAGAGTGCGTCGCGTCCCCGAAGTGACGAGACCGCCTGGACCCCCTAGGCAACTCCGCACGTTGCTACTTGCGCTTGTGACCCGCGAGCTACCTGATGCGTGTCTTAGCGCAAGTAGCGCTACCTCGCATCAAGCTGATTCGACTAGGAGAGCGAAATGGTGATGCCCGCAACTTGGACGCACACACTCAACGAGGCCAAGCGCCAGGCGCTGGTAGCCGTAGATTTTTACAATCGACCAGGCGACCGGAGAAGCTACTCCGACTTTGTCATTCACATGCATCTGGCTTGGCAGAACATGCTCCACGCACACCGCGTTAGTCGCGGTGAGAACATCTTCTATAGAAAACCCGGCAAGGCGATTCGCTATGAGTATCTACCGGATGGCACTAAGAAGACCTGGGACCTGTCCAAGTGCCTAAGCGAAGAGTTCGCCGAGAACGACCCTACCCGCGTCAACGTTGACTTCTTTGTCGGTCTCCGCAATCGAATTGAACATCGGTTCCAAGACGCGATTATGAGCGTGACCGAAGCGGAAAGCCACGCCTACGTGATCAACTTCGAGACCGAGTTGGTCAAACGATTCGGGTACCTCCACACTCTCGGCGACGAACTACGGTTTCCCGTCTTCGTCCAAACTTTGACGCCAGCCGGTGTTGACGCCCAGAAGGCGCTTCGGAAGAATCTTCCGGGTACGACCGCGACCTACATCACCGAGTTTCAAGCGGCGCTTTCTGAAGAGGTGAAAAGCGACGAGCGATTCACCTATCGCGTTCTGCTGATGCCGGTAAAAGGGCCGAAGACTGACGCTGACATGGCGGTCACTTTCGTCAGACAAGACGATCTCACTGAGACTGAACTGCACGAGATGGTGGGCAAGAAGGGAAGCGTCGTCGTCGCGGAGAAGTACCGCGACGTTGTGTATAAGGACGAGCGTCTGCCGAAAGCCGCAGCCACTGCGATTCAAGATCTAATTCCTTTCCGCTTCAGCACTAACGACTTCACGCGACTTCGCAAGAAGTGGCATATCGGCCCCACTGTTGCGGGCTCGACCGTACAGCTAAGGAACTCTGCGGACTTCTGCGCGTACTCACCCGCTTTCAGCCAGACGGTCTACCGCCCGGCTCTCATCACCAAGATGGCAAAGGCCCTCGCGACGAGAGAGGATTTCATGGCGGTGATGGGATATGAGCCAGCGTTGAAAGTTACGACCACATAGGTCTTGGGTCCACGATTAGTGATCCGCGGTGTCTTGACCATCGACCCGGGTGGCGCGCGAAGCCCGATATGGCGCAGTACGGCCCAACGCACGTGAATCCGACATCTGAGACGCCGACGTACATTCGATGCACGAAGGATTGACCTGTCCCGTGCCGTGGATACCTGAGCTCGGACGATGATCGTCTAATGGAATTCGGACATGTCCTTCATAGAGCCTGACGAGTACGACCGCAGGACGGTGAATCTTGCCCGTTCGGCGCAGAGGCCCGTGATAAAAGCTATCCCCTGCAAAAGGACATCCGGTATCGCCTACCGGCCTCGACAAATCTCGCAAACGAAGCCAGATGATCGTGGGATTCGACCGGGACGCGCCCCGCAGATTTTCGAGAGATTGATAGCGGTCGTGGAGCTGCAGCTCCTGCCGCAAGGACTCACTTGTTCTGAATGAGTTGTGAAGCAACGAGCGGCGCCAACTCTCCCTGGCCGTCATTTGAGCAATAAGAGAGAGCGCAATAACGGACACGGCAATGCGCGCATCCGCAATTACCCCTGCGCATTGGAAGACACATTTCGGGGAATTCTTCCTACCAGTGTCGTGCCGACGACCGTAGAAGCGACTCTTATGCCAGTCCCGACGCCGCGGCTATGGCCGTGGCTGCAACACCCACGCCGATCGCCGTTGCAGCGTCGACAGCCCAACTTCCAACCTTGCGGAGGCTGCTCGTCGCCGCGGAGTCCTGACCATTTCGAATTTCTTGCTCGGCAGACTCCACCGCCCTCACGCCCTCATCCGCGCTCGATTGCTTGGATTCCGCCCAGCTCACACGAAGCGCGCGCAGTTCGACAAGGAGCGCTTCCCGGGAAATCTTCGTCTCCCCGATCACGAGTTCGGTGGATGCACCGCCAATCACGTTGTTCCGTGCTTGAGCGTTGTCTCCCACGGCGCCGATGTTGCCGCTAACTTCATACTTCGTCACGAACTCAAGCCTTTCTATGATGACGGTCGTTCCATGTTGCCGCTGACGTTGCATTTCAGCTTCCATGTTGTCGCGCTGGCGCTGTTCCTCCGATTCGCGGAACGCAACGATCGCGCTTCGAACTTTCGGCCGCATCCCGCTGATTGTGCGGTTGAGGAGATTGCTAAGGTTGCGGTCGCTGAAGTTTTGAGCAAAAAAGGCCGTGTCAAGAATTGCCTCAGAGGGAGCGCCGCCAGGGCGCTCGCTACTGCCGACAGTCCTGACGCAAGAAAGCAATGTCTGCTGAAGAGCGTCAAAACCGGGCGTGCCTTCGGCATCAGAAATTTCAGCTTCGGCTGAGGAAACTGCTGGCGATGCCAAGTGGCGCATCAATTCATGAATTGAGTGAAGCCGAAGTATGTGAATTCGAAGCTCTCGTATCCTTTTTCGGTTGCCTTTGCTGCCGGATTGATCCCACAAGACGTGGCATCGAACCTTGCCGCCGCCCTCGACTCGTACGTCGAAGCTGACCAGATTTATGCCGCCCACGCTGAGTTGCTCTGACCGGAAACTACTCGCGTCACTCGGAACTTGACCTGGCGCTTCGAGGACGACCGTGGTTCGCCCGGCACGAACTATCCCGGCAACTGGAGATTCTGAGACCGACGTGTGAAAGGCGAATCTTGACGCGAGCGGCGAACCTGCTATTAGCAGTCGCACTGGAGGGGCCGTTCCGTCAGCGGACCGAACGCGAACTGGAAGCGCGGCCGCTTGCGCAACGGCACGGCTAACCTCGGCCAATGAAAATTGCCCGTGACGCGGGTAAGTGCGCCATCTAGCCGCTTGTGGCGCTACCTGGATAGCAACATCAACGTCAATGAGCGCACTTGAATCAGGAAGAGCCATCCACGCGCGCTTCCGTATTTTCAGAACGTTTAGGTCCGGGAAAGTCTTATTGAAAGCTTCGATAGGGGCGTTGTCGAACAGCAACGTTCGAGCAAGATCGGCGAATGCGGCCTCATGCGACCACGGTCCCACGGTCCCTGCTGGTCGGCGAGTGATTTCTCCAAAACCTCGCACGAACTGCCCTTGGTCCCATGCGACGGGAAGGCGGACCGATTCGGCGACATCCGGGTTACTGGAAAAGCCTCGGGCATCTGCGATGGGCAATCGGAATGTCATAAGCACGACCGAAGTCTAAGGGCGCTTCGAGAGGGAACACTTCCCCGTCGCTCGAAGTCCCGGGGAAGTCGGCTACAGGAACTGACCGGCTGCTCCATTCAGTTGAAGACTCACGCATGAGCACCAACTGACTAGTCCAAGCACTAACGTCAGAACTTTCACCTCGGGCCCAAAGGGAACTCCGACTCCGAAGGCCGAATCCCTGTCTTGGACACCGTAGGTAGCATACCCATTACTCGCGACGTCTCATGGCTACTTCTATATGTGCACCTATGAGCGGGCGGCACGGCACTGCTGCACGCCGTGGTTTGATCGCAGTGCCGGACACGACCTATCCCCGCTCCGCCGGTGCCGTCAACGCAAACCGACTGGGAAACCGCATGCCGCATGGGTTGGTGCGAAGGATCTGTAGGTCCGTCTGTCGTGCGGTCGTCAGCGTCCGAGAAGAACATTGTAAATGGCGCTCGACGGCGCCGCTGACCCCGCCAGCTTCCTGGCGTGCAACCATCTGTCTATGACAACTCGGCCGACCGCGTCTGACTTCAACAGCCCTTCGAACGAGGAGCAACGGGAGACAGCGACGCGATTGTGGGAATCCCAGTTCCCGGGCCTCGACACCCTGCGTGAAATGCTCGTCGGTCCGTACATGCGAATCGATCCGACGTCTTCCCTCGGGCTCGATGCGCGCTACCTCGGCAGCTGGGGCGGCGGCAGCCTACAACAGTCTGCACTGGTGGCTTCCCACTCGGCGCTGACGACCGCACGGACGGTGCTGGAAACGGGCTCCCTCCCTACCACCGGGTTGTACCCGCTGTTTCGCACAGCCGTTGAAAGCGCCAGCCTTGCTATCTATCTCGTAAGCCCCGTATCTAGGGACGTCAGACTCGAACGGCTCTATAGGATCGCGGCCGAAGAGTCGCGGCTTCGGAAGAACCACCATCTCGAGTTTCACAGCCCGCACGCTTACGCCATCCACGAGGAAACCCTCGCAGACCTGCGAACGCTGATCGCCCTGCGCCCGTCGCTCGGAGAACCTGATGCACTGCTTGTCCGCGCCGCGTCCAATAGCGAGATAGTGAAGCAGGCGGGCATCGTCATCGCCGCGCACCCTTCAACTACCAATGACGCGCGCGCTCCGCTCCTCAGCATCTGGCAGGCCCTTTCCGGGCTATCGCACGCTAAGCACTGGGCGATGCTCCAGTACTTGTCCCGCAGTGGGGCAGTGTTGGACGGTTCCCCGAATCGAGCGACCGTCGAGATGAGTTCTGACGCCGCCACCATCGCGTACATGATGAACCAGTCCGCGGAAGCTCTAGAAGTCGCGTTGCGACTGTATGGCGAGCGCTCGAGCGCCACACATGCTCTCGCCGAGGATGCGCTGGAGCCGCGCCCGGACCGATCTGAGCACGGAGTCGACTAGTCGTCCCGTTCTTACTCTGTCAGCAGCGAACGCGCACCCGTTCGTGGACCCGGACCGCAGCTACTCCGCGGCCAGCGGCGTGACACAGCTGGTCGCTACCCCGCCAACACCGACAGCCGTGGAACGCATTCATTCCATCGGTGGTTTGTCGCAATTGTGTTCCATCGCGCGCGCATAAGCAATCACTTCGCCGACACCTCCCGTCAGTCGATGCGGCGCGGCTCAACGGCCGAGGACCAGACCCAGGCATGGTGAAGCCCGCCGGGCGCCTTCCACTCGACGGCAACAGCCTTCTCCGTCCACGCGACAACGCGCGCACTCACACGAATCGGGATCCCGCCGTAGCGCACCCAAGCGAAGACCGGCAACGGCTTCGGTGTGCGAGTGAGCGGCTCGACGTCCAGCGCGAGCTCGCGAGGCGTCAACGTCTCAGGCTCGCCATCGCGCATGACGACCTGATCCGCTTTGTCCCCCACGCGTGCGTCGATCGCGTCGGCGTACCGCCTGCTGATTCCCACTGGTTGCTCCTCGTTGTGACGAAGCATCCGGCCATGCACGAATGAGCTTAGGACGAGCGTGCGACCTCGGCCACTCCACCCGACTTGGTCAGTCGAAACGAATCACGGCGACCGTGACCCATTTACCGCCGTCCAGGTCACGCACCCGCCCAACAGCTGCGTCCTGGGCCTCTCTGGGATATAGCAGGTCGAATCTCGGGACCGAGGCGACAATGGGTGCGGGCGGACGTCCGTATGTATGCGCGTGCGCCGGAGTCGGGATCAAGAGGAGCGCCACGCCTGCTGCGATGGCTGTAGCGACGACGACTTTTCCTGCTGCAGGACTTAGGTATATCAGGGTAGCGCCGACCCCTCCGGTCACCTCCGCTGCTACGGCCACCTCGGCCACCTCGGCCACTATCCATCCTCTAGTGAGGTATGTCTATGCCGCGTGAGCGGCGGGTTAAATCATCTCAAAGCTCGTCGCCCAAGACATCGAACATCGACTTTGTTGATCGGAGGCCTGATGGATCCGGGTTTTCCGACCTTCTACACCGTTGATTTTCGACAATCACATACGTCGATTACCGCGTTGTCACGGGACCTCGTTCTAATCAAAGATCGGCATCCAAAGTCTGTTCTCGATCGAGCCCACCTCAACGGGGACATGGCAATCCCCTTCGACGGCAAGCGCTCAGAAGTCGCTCGAGCGCTCTCGATCGCGAACGCAGATGCGCACCTTTTTGAGCACCCGGACGACACGTTACTCGATGATATTCGGGGCGCGTATCGCCTTAGTGGTCGGACTGAGAGCTAGCGTTCAGACGTTCTCCGTAGGGACAATCCGTCGACTCGGGCTATCTTCATGATCTCGGTCGAAATGTGCCAGGCAAAGTCCACCAGGTACTGACCCTCGAGCGGGTACATTGTCCACTCACCACGTTCGCCGACTTTGCAGACGTCGAGCGTTCGCAGCCCTCGGCCGGGGTCGGTGACGAATTCGACTACTCGGAAGCCGGGCATTCGGTAGACCCGTCTCGCGTCTAGATCGAATAAGTGAGCGGAGGTCTGGGAGAGGGCGACCCAACGCCCTGTTTCATTCATGCTCAGTTCCGAGCGCTCTTCACCGAGTGTTCCGATACCCGAAAGCCCGCCCAGCTGCTTTAGATCCCAAGTGCTGTCTGTTGTCATGTTGTCGCTCCCTATCTAGTCGATCCAGGTCCACGCGAGGTCGGCGAGCTGCAGGAGCCCGACGTTCTTGATCTGGCCGTTAGCGCCAAGTGAATAGATCCGCTGCCCGTTCGGCAGAGTCGCCGTGTCGGCGACGTGGATGTGGCCGTGAGCCAGCACGTGAGGGCGGACGCCCGACCAGACTTCGGTGACCCGTGATCGGGAGAGCGCCGAGTACGCCAGAGCCTGCGAGTCCCAGTTCATCGGGTTCTCGTCTAGGACCGATTGGACCCGGGGTGTCCCGCCTTCGATGGCTTCGTGGGTCACGAGCACCTCTACGGGTCCTCCGGCCACCGCGGCCGCCACGTCGTCGTTCGTTGGCATTTCGGTGGGCCACCATGTGCCGCTCGTCCGGCGCCTGGCTGCGTCGAGCGAGGCTGCACCGCCGAAGGACATAACCGACCGGCCGGCGAGGCTGAACCGGTAGCCGCGAGGCAACGCCCACACGGTCTTGCTCAGCTGCGCGGGCTTGCCGGGCCGGTGTGCGAATCGTTGGTCGAGCCGGGGCCAATGGTCGTGGTTTCCGGGAGTCACGAGGACCCGCTTGATCCCGACAGCGAGGCAGGAACGGTCGACCGCGTTGAGGAAGCCCTTCCCTCTGCGGTCGGGATAGATGCCGAAATCTCCGACGTGAAGGATGGTTTGGATGTCGGGTGCGCTGCGGTGTATCGCGGGGATGATGGTTTGCAGCCACAGTGCGGACCCGTGCCAGTCGCCGGCGACAGCGACACGTGTCTCCCCGGCCAACGTAAGGGTACGGCCGTGCTCGGCGGTATCTGTCACGGCGTTATTTCGCGTCCGCGCACAGGCGTCCCCTCGCCATCTGTGTCCGACGATTCCGGATCGAAGTCGTCCTGAATGCTCGCGATGAACGAGGTCCGGTGCCAAGTTCCGCCTCCGAGGTAGGTTTCATCGGCGACTTCGAGATGGCCGAGGCCGCCGACCTCCCAACCCGAGCCGAGTGAGGACAGCGGCGCTTTCTGGTGGTCGTAGACGAACGGTGCCGACCGTGGCGAGGGCCGGCGCTCCCACGTTCCGGCGACCGTGTCGATGATGTGGACGGTGCCGGTGTGAGTTGTTACTCGGTATACGCCGGGCTCGGTCGGCAATTTCTCGTACTGACTCATCGGAAGACTTCTTTCTCGTGGTGAGTGGTGGTGGACGATGACCGCTGGGCAGGTTTCGGACCGGGAGCAGCGGTCACTCTGCGGCCAGCTGTCGGAATACCTCGATGACGAGTTCGGGGTCGCCGCCGTCCCGCAGCCAGTCGCGGGGCCTCGCTGTGGTCGCGTCGCTGGCGAGCGAGGGGCGTTCCGCGAGCATCGCGCCTCGGACGATGACCGGGTGCAGATGCAACGAGATCGATTCGAGAACTGCCGTGAGTCCCGGCAGCACCGCTCGGTTGTCGAATTGCCAGGTCGGGAACCGCCACTGGTTCTGCTCCCGGAAGGCGTACAAGCGGTTGTCGAGCCGTCGGCGTCGGACGACGGGGACGCTGAGTTCCAGTAGTTTGCTGACTTCATGCGTGGTGAGCGACTCTTCGAGAGTGGTGGCCTTGGCTTTCGCCACCAGCCGGGTCAACGCGTCCTCGCGTGGTCCGTCCTCGGCGGCGGGCGGTTGAATGATCGTGACGTCGGAGCGGCGGGGAATCTGTCCTCTGGATGACGGGGGCTCGGAATTCTGGGCGAGCTGTTCCGATGGTGTCTGGCCCGTTTCGGGATGCGGGCTGTGCAGCCATTGGGCGAAGTCGGCAGGCGAGATCCGGACGCGGTCGACGCCTTCGAGGAGCGCGTCGAAGGCGGGCCGCATTTGCCCGTAGTGGTCGAACTGCATGGCCGGATAGACCAGGCGTCCCTCATGGCGAAGGCCGACGATACGGCCGCGCTGCCGCTGTGCCACGATCGCCTGTCTGGAGACCTGCTTCCAGCCGGCCAGAGCTTTCGTCGAGAAGCAGGCGCCCAGATGCGGGTCGGAGATGGAGAGGTCCGGTAGCGACGAGAGCATTCGCGATGCGATCGCCTCCGCCGAGCCGAAGACCGCAAGACTTCGCGCTATGTCGACGGTCTGGAGGGCAGAGACAAGCGCTTCCTCCATCCACGGTCGAATGGCTGCAGTTTCGGGCTGACCGCTGTCGTCGCTCGGCATCGTCGATCCCTTCGTCTCGTTGCTGGGTGGACTTGCGACGGTAGCGACGAGGGGCGGCTGACTCTTCCCGTGCGGGAATGCTTATCAGTCGAATTTCTTTCTCGGTGCGCCCCAGGTCCACATCTCGAGTCGATCGAGTGTGGCGGCGCGGTGGGCGGTGAGCACCGCATTCCGGCGCTGCAGGCGTTGTTTCGCCGCCCAGTTCGCGAGGGCCTTCTCGGCCGGGTCGGCGCTTCTGAGCACTGGCGCCCTCCGGTTGTCGGCAAGGAAGGCCCGGTACTGGTCATAGCGGGACTGCCACTGGTCGTCGAGACGAGTCGCACTGTACCCGGGGATAATCGCGAGCCGGTCGGTCTGGTAGGCGCAGTGGCGGCTGATCGTTGCAGGTCGCGTCTGATAGTTCAGCCATTGCTCGAGACGGCGCTCGACCGGGTCGGCTGCAGGTTCCCTGCGTCTGTTGACGCGGGGAAGTTGATAGTTGCGAGCGACGAAAAGCTCGAGCTCGAGGACATTGCGGACCCAGGTGTGCACTTGGTCGACAGTGTTCTCGAGGGGTTCCGGTGATCGGCGCAGTTCCTGCTCCACACGGAAGAAACGCAGCGAGCGTTTCTCGTCGTCCTTCAGCTGCGAGCTGTCGAGGGTCTCGAGAGCCCGGTAGCGGGCGAAGAGGTGCTGCAGGGGGTTGGGTGACGGCACGGTCGCCTTTCCGAACCGCGCGGGCGCGCGTATTCGGAAGATGCATGCGCGGCATGCCATGGGATGTCCGTCGGGCGAAGCGCATTTCTGCACCGGCACGACACGTGCCGCGTCGTCAGCACCTCCTGCCACGCACCGACTGCTGTGAGATTTCTGGTTCCGGCGTGGTACCCATCCGAACCGCGCGCGTTGTGCGGTTTCAGGAAGGCGCGGGCGGCGAAGTCATGAGCGCGAATTCACAGCGGTCAGATGAATTCCTGCACGGGAACGACACGCGGCGGCAGATCGGTAATTTCCTTGAGGCGCACGGTACAGGGTGTCGAGATCGATAGGAGAGCCGCGGTGAAGATTGTAAGAAGGCAGCGAGTAGCAGCGACCAAGATCGATTGCCTCGCAAACTCGAGCCCTCGGTCGACTCCGCCGGAATGGTCTCAAAGAGCGCTCGTAGTCTCAGTTTGTAAATTCATTTCAGCCAGAGGGACCGAGCAGCAACCGACTAGACGAAGTGTTGAGCTCTTTGTCGAGTTTTTCCCGTCGGGCGCGAGCATCAGCCTGATCCCGCAATTGTCTGGCTTTCGCGCCCGCTTCTTTCGCCAGGATGCGCGCGACTGCCTCAGATCGAGCGAGCTCGCTGATCGGTGCGAGGAGATGGTCTGCGGCCGCGATGTCTTCCAAACGCATGACCGCATCGCCGCGGATCACTTTGGCCATCCGGTCGTAGCTGACTCCCGCTTGCGCGGCGTACTGCTTGAGACTGCGGTTTCTCGACTTCAGCTCTTTGCGGATGCGAAACGAATAGAGGTTCTGCAGGCGGGCCGCGCCGAGCCGACTAGCGACCAGTGCGTCCACCTCATAGGCGAGCATCCCCTTGGCTTCGAAGTCCGCAGCAATCGACGACGCCGACCGCCACGGCAGATCAAGAACCTTTCCGAATTTCCCAGATTCGGTGGACAGATCCTGCGGTCTGAATCGGGGATCGCTCACGCGAGGATTCTATCGCCAAAAAGGCGTTTTTATGTCTAATAGGCATATATTCGGCCAAATTCCAACCTGGATCGCCCGCGAAGGGCGCGTGCCGTTAATGACCTACACATGAAGAACGAAACAGAAGAACCGGCAGCCGTCGCGAGAGTCGACTGGACCGACTCGCACGGCAAATTCCACTCTCAAATCGCTTCCCGCAATTTGCTGGATGCAGAAATCTACTCGGCACGCCAGGCCCGCACCGGCAACCGCTACCCGGGTCAAGGCAATTACCACGGCTTGAATTGGTTCGCCAACACGGGCACTCAGCTCTGGCACGAGTCGCTCACCGAACGAAGCGCGCTGCTCTGGCTCGACTTCACCCACGATGTGATCGCCATCGCGGTACAGCCGATGCAGATGTTCTTTCCGGACGGGACCCACCACTTCCCCGACTTCCTCGCGCTCCACTCGGACATGCGGCAGGTCGTCTACAACGTGAAGCCCGAAGGACTCATCACCACGAAGGTCCGGACGCAGTTCGACAATGCGTTGCGGCTCTGCACGTCGGTCGGCTGGACCCACCATGTCATTCCCACGTTCGACACCACGTACATCCGCAACGTCGAGTACCTCTCGAACCACCGGCAACCCCACTCAGCCCCAAGCGACATCGTGCGCGCCGAGTTGCTGGAAGCCCTCACCGAACCGCTGCCCCTATCGGTCGCCGCCGCCCACCTCAGAAGCGCTCCACGAAACACCGCCCGCACATCCATCTACAACCTCGCCTGGTACGGCGAGATCCAACTCGACCTCAGCACCCCCCTCTCCGACCAGACCCTCGTACGAAAGGCACCACACCATGTCCACAATTGATCTCCGCGGCGACCTCGCACTCATCGATGGCACCTACCAGGTGACCGGACACGAAGGAAGCATGTACCGGCTTCAGAATCTCGCCACCGGAGAGCACACCTCCGAACACCTCTCCTCCATCTTCGGCCGACTGACGGAAGTGCCCGAATGGGCACCCACCCGCCACCGCGCTCTCGACGAGCTCAACAAAGCTGATCGGCTCGAGGTGCAGGCCTGGGCCGACCATCTCACCGAGATGATCGACGGCACTCGACCCGGTCACGACACCCCGCGCCCCGACTATGACCCCGCGCTGACGACTCAGAACGAGCGCGTCGAGGCGAAAGGCAAAGAGCTGGCTGTTCTCGGGAAGCCCGCATCCCGTGCCACTCTCATGCGGAAGAAGACTCTGTTCCTCACTGGCGGCGCCGCTGCGCTTATCGACAACCGTCGGGACAAACAGATCGGCAAGTTCGACCGCGCCGATTCGCGGGTCATCGACACGATTGCAGCGGTCATGGCCCGCCGCGTCAACAAGTCGACCATCACCCAGTCCTACCTGCTGGAACTCGTCGAGGCCGAGCTGACGAAGACGTACGCCGACGCCCGCCACGACGGCGACCGCCCTTCGATGCCCTCCCGGGCGAGCATGTACCGCTACTTCCGCGAACTGGACCGCGACAAGCACACCGCCGGCCCCGCGACCACTCGCCGGTCGAAAGCGAACACCCCCACCCACCGCCTGCAGCGGACGTTCCGAAAGCTGCTCCCCGGCCAGGAGGTCCAGATCGACTCGACCCCAATGGACATCCTCGTGTGGGTCATGCTCAAGGGCGTGAGAACAGCGGTCCGCCCCACTCTCACCATCATGATCGACGTAGCCACGCGCAGCATCATTGCTAGCACCATCCGCCTGGTCGCAGCGAAGGGGTACGACCACGCTCTCCTCCTGGCACAGGCGTTGACGCCGTTCCCGGATCGGCCGGACAACACGATGCACCGCGCTCTCGTCGCGGCCTCGAACCCCGGGATCAAGCTCCTTTCGCAGGCAGAACGACTGCACCTCGAAGGAACGCGACCCTTCATCTTCCCCCGCCGCATCACCACCGACAACGGCAAAGACTTCCTCGCCCCCGTCTTCACCTCCGCCTGCCGCAAATTCGGAATCGACATCGTCCAGTCCGCGATCCACACCCCCACCGACAAAGCGATCGTCGAGCGCACCTTCCAGTCCATCAACACTCTCTTCACCCAGCGCCAGCCCGGATACGTGGGAAACCACAATGTGAACCGCGGCTACAAGGTCGAAGACGAAGAACTCCTCGAACTCTCGGCCCTCGTGGAACTCTTCGACGACTGGGTCGCCAACGTCTGGCAGAACCGCAAGCACAGCGGACTCACCGACCCGTTCGCGCCCAATGTCACTTACAGCCCCAATCAGGCCTACAACGCCGCAGCCGAGTACGCCGGCGTGATCGCCCGCCCGCTGAGCCGCAAGGACTTCATCGACCTCCTGCCCATTGCGCGACGGAAGATCACCACGACCGGTGTCCAACTCGGCAACCGCCAGTACGACTCCGCCGACATGAACGCATACCGCAGCACTTCGTCGAAGTCTCCGGCTCACGACAACAAGTGGGAGGTTGCGTTCAACCCCTACGACGTGATGCACGTCTGGGTGAAGGGCCGAGACGACCGCTGGATCGAGTGCGAGTGGCGACTGGCCGACACTGTCGGCGAACCCCACTTCGGGGACATCTCGAACGCAACCCGCGACCTCGTCCGAAACGAGGTCGCGAAGGACCACGCTGCCGCGACAGGCACACCGATGCCCGCCGGCGAACTCGTCATCCACACCTCCCCCGTCGACGCCTGGACGGACGACATCATCGAAGAGATCGTCGCCACCTTCGCGCACCTGGAACCGTTCGACGCCGACGAGGACGAAGAAGAAGAGGACAAGAACTGATGGCTGTCACCGCGTTCTACGACGACGACCGACCTGCACCGCTGCACACACACGAGGGACTCACCCGATACTGCTTGGAGAAGCGCACTGCGCCTGTCGAGCTGACGAGAGCGGAGTACGACGCGCTGACACCCGCCCGCAGGAAAGAGCACAACCGGTCCCGCATGCTCCACCTCTCCGGCGGAATCTTCGTACCCACGAAAGCAGCAGTCCGCGCAAAAGCGAGCGTCCGCCGACTCATGTCGGAGAACCTCGGCCGCAACTCCGGGCACACCGGGCTGATGATCTCCGGCGACTCGACACTGGGCAAAACGACGATCGCCAAGGAACTCCTCAAATACGTCTTCCGCACCTACGGCAAGCAGTTCCCCGATTTCGCTAAGCACGGTCGGATCCCCGCCGTGTACATCGAGGTCCCGGCCGGATGCACCGGCAAGTTGCTCATGATCGCGTTCGCCGAGTTCTTCGAACTCGGGGTCGCCCGCAACGAGACCGCCGATAGCATCCGCCGCCGCGTCGTCAAAGCACTCAACGCGGCCAGGACCCAGCTGATCATCGTCGACGAACTCCACAATCTCACCGCCAGCAACCGGGGCAACGGCGAGTCGATCGACATCCTCAAGTCACTCCACAACCAGGTCGCAGCGACGTTCGTGTACTCCGGAATCAACCTCCAGACCAATGCACTTCTCAGCGGCGACCGCGGTCAGCAGCTCAGCGCGCGCTTCACACGCTTCGACATGCCCCGCTTCAACCTCAGCGATCCCGACCAAGTAGACGAGTGGCGGGGAATCGTGAACGCTTTCGATACCGCCCTGCCGCTGATGGAGCACGAAAAGGGCTCCCTGCTCAAACTCAGCACCTACCTCCACCAGCGCACCGGCGGCTCCATCGGATCACTCGGCCGACTCATCACCAGCGCAGCCCTCGAACTGATCATCAACCCCGACGGACGCCCCGAGACCATCACCAAAGAGATCCTCGACGACCAGCGCATCGACGAAACCGCCGAAACCTCCTACGCCAAACGGATCACCTCAGCAAAGACGAAAGCGAAGACAGCCGCATGAACACCCTCGCCCGACCCTTCCCCTTCCCCGTACGTCCGCTGCATCTCGAAAGCATCTCGAGCTACAGCACACGCGTGCTCGCCGCGAATTTCATCGACGAGAAACACCGCGAAATGCTTCTCGACGAAGCCAACGCACACGTGACTCCCTCGGAGAGATCCGTATCGTGGACCAGCGTCCTCGCCGCGAAGACGAACCGCGATCTATCCGTGATGCGCAGCACACCGGTTCTGCCGATCCTTCACCGCGACGGCACCCACTGCGATGACTGCCTGAGCGACATCGACGCGGGACCGATGTGCCTTCTCTGCGCCGACGGAAACACCGTGCAACAGGAAAAGCACTTCGACAGCAACATCTGCATCGAGCACAAGAGATGGATCCGCGTCATCGGCACCGACCCCGGGTCTCACAACTCCCAGGTGAAGGTCAACGACGAACAAATCCAGGCGGAACTCGCGTTCCGCAAGATGCGCCGACGCAACCTGATCGACAGCCGGCTCTTCTTCGTGCTCGTCCGAGCTTTCGACGCAGAAGCCGTACCCGCCGCATACCCGCTGATCCTCCGAATCCTCCCCTTTCTCACGAACGCCGACTTCATCAAACGGTTCTTCGACCCGATGCAGACTTTCGCGGAGGCGTTCGAGTTTCTGGCGAACTCGGTCACAGAGATCGCCGGCAGCGCCCAACAGCGTCTCCTTCACACGATCTGGCTCCACTGCCGCCCCGCATTCCTGAATCTGCGAGAGAGCCTCGAGCAGGGCCGACCACTAGAACCCGCCTCACCCCACGACCTCCACCTCCCAGCAGACATCGCGGCTACGTTCACCATTCCCAAAAAGGGCCTCGAGCCGTTCGAGAACTTCCTCGCAGTCGCCGAACCGGGCACGGCATGGAACAGCACACAAGGCGCGACGAGCCTCTACCTGCCGTCGCTCCGAGAGCCACTTCGCGCCTCCGATGGAGGTCCCATTGCAGTGATCTGCCGCCACGGACACCGAGGCTCATACTTCGCCACGACCGTCGCCAAGAACGTCATTACCGGTCAAGACACCTGCCGCAGTTGCAGACGCAAGGAAATCGAAGTCGGCGTCGACGATCTCGCAAGCTGCCGCCCCGATGTGGCACAACGTCTCCACCCCACCCTCAACGGCTGGATCACTGCCGACAAGGTATTCGCGACGTCCACGCAAGAGCTGATCTGGCTGTGTGAAGAGAACCATGTGTACCCGATGAAGGTCTGTACGCGGGCATCAATCACCGACTGCCCCGTCTGCACCTTCCGACTTATCCAGCCGGGAGTCAACGACCTCGCTACAACCCACCCCTCGATCGCCGCCGAATGGAACTACGAGAAGAACTACGGCCACGACATCAGGAACATCGCTCCCGGCTCCAGCACCCTCGTCTGGTGGAACTGTCCATCCGGTCACGTCTACCGAAAGACGATGGTGTCTAGAACGCAGGGAGGCGGATGCACTCATTGTCCGAAACTCGCAAAGCGCGCGAAGACCATCACCACGGCCCGCCCCGACCTCGCACTCGAGTTCGATCGAAGCGCCAACTTCCCGCACACTCCGGAGAATCTGACGATCGGGTCGGGCCTGACCATGACCTGGACATGCCGAAACGGCCACTCATTCAAGCAGATCGTTCACCGGCGAGCAGCCGGATACACGTGCGAGCTCTGCCAGCGACGCCAACACGTCTCGGGCGTGAATGACATCGTCACGCTGATCCCGCGTATTGCAGCGGAATGGCACCCGGTGAAAAATGGGTTCCTCGAACCGTCCGATAACTTCCCGCGAAATCGCGCCGTCTGGTGGAAGTGTCACGCCGCAGGACACGAAACGCAGCAATCAGCTCAAAACCGAATCTCGGCCGGGGGCTGCACTGAATGCGGTGCCGGCAACCGGGTCGAGGAACCTCTCCGCTTCCCGACTTCGGCTCGATGAAAGAACCATCGCAAGACCAAGCAATCTGAAAGAAATCACTTTCTGGTTCGACGCGCACCATCGACAAGCACCTAGGCGCTGATTGTCGGCACGCAAATCGAACCGGCCGAAATTTCCGAACAGTTCGACCCGAGGACAAGTTCCACCTCGCCGAAGATACGAGCGTGAGAGGCTCAGGCACTAGATCAGGGATAAATGAGCGGCCAGTTTCGACTGGCCGCTTTTTTGTGCGTCCTGCCTATGGAGGGCACATTGATCTCACACCGTATGAGACGCTCAGCAAGTCACGCGAACTCAGTCTTCAGAAGATACGTGGTCTGAAGTTAACCGATCAGTCTCACCTCCCGTGAGACCTCACAAGAGCGAGGGGCGGGACACGGCGCGGCCGCCTGCGCAGCGACGCCGGCTGTCAGTACCCCCGGTCGGACTCGAACCGACACTGGAACGATTTTAAGTCGCCTGTCTCTGCCATTGGACTACGGGGGCGCGGCGCCTGCGAACCGACGCGGAGGGTGTGCGCACAACGCCGGTTAAGCCGAACTGCGCGAACCGTCGAGGACGGTCCGCGCAGTCGAGCTTACTCAGCGTGCTGACTACTCCGTGGCGTCGACCGGGGCCTTCTCGGCCGGAGCCTTCTTCGCCGTGGCGTTCGGGAGCTTCTTCGCGGGCGCCTTCTTCGCGGCCGGGGCCTTCGCTGCAGCGGGAGCAGCGGCTGCGGGCGCAGCAGATGCCGGGGCAACGGTCGCGGTCGCGGCGGGTGCGGCAGCGGCGAGAGCGTCGGTCTTCGCGACGGGCGACTCGGCGGCGGCCGGGGCAGCAGCCGCCGCAGCGGGGGCTGCGGCACGCGGACGCGACGCGAACTCCTCGAAGGCGGCGCGCGGGGTCTCGACCGCGACGAGCGACGCGAGGTCGCGTCCCACAACGAGGTTGATCGCCCAGTTGCCGATCACGCGGATCTTGCGCTCCCAGGTGGGCATGGCGAGACCGTGGTAGCCGCGGTGCATGACCCAGGCGGGGAAGCCGGTGATTCCGATCTTGCCCTTCTGGAACACACCGATGCCGAGGCCGAGGCCGGCGACGGCTCCCGCGGGCTGGTGGAAGTAGTCCTTCACGCCTTCGCCGCGAAGCGTCGCGACGATGTTCTTCGACAGCAGCTTGCCCTGGCGAACCGCGTGCTGGGCGTTCGGGACGCAGAATCCGCCGACGCCCTTGCCCGTGAGGTCGGGGACGGCGCTGACGTCGCCGGCACCCCAGGCGTCGGCCACAACACCGTCGTCGTTGATGACGCGCAGGTCGGCCTGGACGCGCAGGCGTCCACGCTCCTCGGTGGGGAGGTCGGTGTTGCGCAGCATCGGGCTGGCCATCACGCCGGCGGTCCAGACGATGAGGTCGGACTCGAAGGTCTCACCGGTCGACAGCTCGATGACGCCGCCCGCGGCGGACGACAGCTGGGTGTCGAGGTGGATCTGCGCTCCGCGCTCGGCGAGGTTCTTGATCACCCAGAGGCTCGTCTTCAGCGACACCTCGGGCATGATGCGGCCCATCGCCTCGATGAGGTGGAAGTGTGTGTCCTCGAAGTTGATCGTCTTGTACTTCTTCACGAGCGCCGACGCGAAGGAGCGCATCTCGGCGAAGGCCTCGATACCGGCGAATCCGCCACCGACCACCACGAAGGTGAGCAGGCGGTCGCGCTCGGCACCGGCGGGCAGGTGCGCCGCCTTGTCGAAGTTGGTGAGGATGCGGTCGCGCACGGCGATCGCCTCTTCGATGTTCTTCATGCCGATGGCCTCGTCGGCGACACCGGGGATCGGGAAGGTGCGCGAGACGGAACCGGCGGTGACCACGATCTGGTCGTAGCTCTCCTCGTAGTTCTCGCCGATGGGCGGCTCGATCGTCGCGGTCTTCGTGGCGTGGTTGATGCCCACGACCTTCGCGGTGACGATGTTGGTCTTCGTGAGGTGCGCGTGGTGGGGCACCACGGCGTGACGCGGGTCGATGGACCCGGCGGCGATCTCGGGAAGGAAGGGCTGGTACGTCATGTACGGGCGGGGGTCAACCATGGTGACCTCGGCCTCGCCAGCGCGCAGCTGCTTCTCGAGCTTCCAGGCGGTGTAGAAACCGGCGTAGCCGCCGCCGACAATAAGGATCTTGGGCACGAGTCTTGCTCTCCTAAAAAGGGATGGATGATGTCACCTACGACGGTGGAAGCCACCGACAATCTACTCCTTTCGCCGCGCAGCCCTAAATTGTCGTGCGGCGGAAAGCAGCAAAAGCACAAAAGCCGTGCCGAAAGCCGCGTAGAGAAGCAGGGGAATACCGACGTCGCGCAACTGCGCGACGGTGGGGAGCAGGGTGCCGAGCGGGGTCTGCACTCCACCGATCTGCGGCAGTGAGGCCGCAGTCGCGGTAGGCGCGGGAATCAGCGCGTCTGCGGGCGCCGGCGTCGCATCCGCTCGTCTGTTGATGCGGATCCACTCCGAGAGGTCGCCCATCGGGTTGGCGGAGACGGCGGGCACGCTGGCCGACACCGCGGCGGCGGCGTCGATCAGGCCGTAACCGTAGATGGGGTCGGCGCCGCTGTCGCCGGCGTCCTTCGAGGTGGCGATGATGCGCTGGATGACGTTGGCCGCGTCGAGCTCGGGGTGCGCGGCGCGCACGAGCGCGACGACGCCGGCGACCAGCGGGGTCGCGCCGCTGGTGCCGTCCCACAGCACGTAGCCGCCGCCGGGCACGGCCCCGACCAGCTGCTCGCTGGGAGCGGAGACGGCGATGGAGATGCCCTGGGCGGATGCGTCCCAGCTCGCGCCGCCGTTGCGGTCGACGCCGCCCACGGTGAGCACGCCGGGCATGGTGGCAGGGGCGCCCACCTGGGTGGTGCCGCTCCCCCGGTTGCCGGCGGCGGCGACGATCACGACGTCCTTCTGCATGGCGTAGAGGAAGGCGTCGTCCCAGCTCTCCGGCCACTCGAGGGTGTTGCGGGTGAGCGACATGTTGATCACGTCGGCGCCGTTGTCGACGGCCCAGCGCACCGCATCCGCGATCTGGTCGTCGGAGCTCGCGGTGGTCCCCTCGTCGAATCCGATGGAGATGGCCAGCAGGTCGGCGGCGGGGGCCGCGCCGATCACGCCGGAGGTGCCGCGTCCGCGTCCGGCGGCGAGCCCGGCCACCATGGTGCCGTGCGAGCTGTCGTCGGTGCCGACCGGGGTCTGGCCGTCGGAGCTGCCCTGGCCGGAGAAGTCCGCGCCGCCGACGACCGCGCCGCCGAGGTCGGGGTGCGAGGAGGCGACGCCCGTGTCGATGATCGCGATGGTCTGGCCGGCTCCGCGGGTGACCTCCCAGGCCGAGCGGATGCCGTAGTCGTCGAGCCAGTACTCGCGGTCGCGGATCGAGTCGGCCTGGGCCGGCGTCGCCAGAACGAGAACGGATGCCGCGGCGAGCAGCAGGGCGAGGGCTGTTCGTCGAGCCGAGGTTGCCCCGACGACCCTCGGTCGCAGGCTCCCTCGGCGCTGGCGTCGCGGAATCGCTGGCGCGATTCTCATAGCTCCAGCGCGCACTCGCACACCAGCGGGCTCCAGGCGGCGCGTTCGAGAGCGAGGTCGCCGATGGGGTTCACCCCGGGTCCCGCCGAGAGGGCGTGCCCGGCGAGGGCGTGCAGGCACTTGACGCGCACGGGCATGCCGCCGGCGGAGATGCCGTCGATCTCGGGCACGTTGCCGAGGCTCTCGCGGTCGGCGAGGTACGCCTCGTGCGCGGCGAGGTACTGGGCGGCGATGTCCTCGTCGAGCAGCAGCTCGGAGAACTCGTTCATCACCTGCGTGGCCTCGAGCGTGGAGATCGCCGCGGTGGCCGCCGGGTGCGACAGGTAGTACAGGGTCGGGAACGGCGTGCCGTCGTCGAGCCGCGGCTTCGTGGCGACCACCGTCGGCTTGCCGCAGACGCAGCGCGCCGAGATGCCGATCACGTTGCGGGCCGGGCGGCCGAGCTGCGCGGAGACGTCGGCGATGTCCTGCTCGGTGACGGGGGCGAAGGGTGGGGTGCTCATTTGACCACTGGGCTTTCGAGTGTTGCGGTGGTGTCGTCGGTGAGACCCGCCGTGAAGATGGAGCCGACAACGGTGCGCATCCAGTCCACCTCGGTGGTCTGGATGGTGTCGCTGATCGGTGCGCCGCCGTCGGTGGCGGCGGCCGCGCTGTCGTCGATGACGTCGTAGGAGACGTCACCGGGGAAGACGTAGTCGAGACGGCCTCTGGCCTGCGCCTCGATGTAGGCGGGGTCGCTCCACCGTGCCACGTCGCCCTCGAGCTCGTCGACGCCGGTCTCCTGCGCGTCGACCGCTGACTTGAGGGCGGCGAGCTGCTGCTGCTGCTCGATGACCAGCCGCAGTCCGGGTGCAAGCACGATGACGGCCATAACAATCAGGCCGAGCACCGTGAACGTGAACCCGGACATGCGGATGTTGCGCAGCCAATGCTCCGGTGCGCTCTCCATCTGCGGCAGCGCAACGGGAACCTTCTGCGTGCGCTGCCGACGTGCCATGCGTTGAACCTTAAGCGGTGAATCTGGGGAAAGCGCTGCGACCCGCGTAGACGGCGGCTTCTCCCAGTTCTTCTTCGATGCGCAGCAGCTGGTTGTACTTGGCGACGCGCTCGCTGCGGGCGGGGGCGCCGGTCTTGATCTGGCCGGTGTTGAGGGCCACGGCGAGGTCGGCGATCGTGGTGTCCTCGGTCTCACCGGAGCGGTGCGACATCACTGCGGTGTAGCCGCTGCGCTGTGCGAGGGAGACCGCGTCGAGCGTCTCGGTGAGCGTGCCGATCTGGTTGACCTTGACGAGGATCGAGTTGGCGGTGCCGAGCGAGATTCCCTTGGCGAGACGCTTCGGGTTGGTGACGAAGAGGTCGTCGCCCACGATCTGCGTCTTGGTGCCGATGGTCGAGGTGAGCTCGGCCCAGCCCTCCCAGTCGTCCTCGTCGAGCGGGTCCTCGATGGACACCAGCGGATACGCGGCCACGAGCTCTGCGTAGTAGGCGCTCATCTCGGCGGCGGTCTTGCTGCCGCCCTCGAAGGCGTATGAGCCCTCCTTGTAGAACTCGGAGGCTGCGACGTCGAGGCCGAGCGCGATGTCGGTGCCCACGGTGAAGCCGGCGGCCGTGATGGCCTCGACGAGGAGGTCGAGGGCCGCGCGGTTGCTCGACAGGTTGGGGGCGAATCCGCCCTCGTCGCCGAGACCGGTGGAGAGGCCCTTGCTGTGCAGGATCGACTTGAGCGCGTGGTAGGTCTCGACACCCCAGCGGAGGCCCTCGCTGAAGGTCTCGGCGCCGACGGGCAGGATCATGAACTCCTGGATGTCGACGTTGCTGTCGGCGTGCGATCCACCGTTGATGACGTTGAGCATCGGAACGGGCAGCACGTGCGCGTTCGCTCCGCCGACGTAGCGGTAGAGGGGCTGCTCGGCCGAGTCGGCGGCGGCGCGGGCGACCGCGAGGCTCACACCGAGGATCGAGTTGGCGCCGAGCTTCTTCTTGTTGTCGGTGCCGTCGAGCGCGATGAGCTCGGCGTCGATGGCGCGCTGCTCCTCGGCGTCGAAGCCCTCAATGGCGGGGCCGAGCACGTCGATGACCGCGTCGACGGCCTTCTCGACACCCTTGCCGAGGTAGCGCTTCTTGTCTCCGTCGCGCAGCTCGTACGCTTCGAATGCTCCGGTGGATGCTCCGGAGGGGACTGCGGCGCGAGCCACGGTGCCGTCCTCGAGCAGAACCTCGACCTCAACGGTCGGGTTGCCTCGGGAGTCGAGGATTTCGCGGGCGCCTACTGCTTCGATCAAAGCCACGTGTGGTTCTCCTTACAAAAAGTGGTGGATTGTCCGTTGAGCAGTCTACGCGCGCGGGGTTTATCCCCGGTTGCGTGTTGCGGGCTGCGAGATGAATCAGGCGGGATGAATCAGGCGGATGCGGCTACCCCATCAACTCCTGGAGTATCCGCCCGAACCGCCCCGATCCGTCGATCTGCCCCCGCCCGTCCGGGCCGACGACACCGGCCAGGTCGATGACTCCGTCGCGCCAGAAGTACATCGAGGTGCTGATGGGGCCGCCCGGCGCGCTGTCGGTGGCCAGCCGGCCGATCAGCGACATCAGCAGGGACGCCGCCGGGACGGTCTCCTCGCCCACCACCGGGTGGGCGAGGATCGCGTGCCGGTGCGGCAGCCCGAAGAGCACGCCGTTCGGGGCCTCGGGCAGCACCGTGCCGAGGAGGCGCTCCATTCCGAGCACCTTCGTCGCGGTGTAGGGCGAGTCGTCCTCCAGCAGCCAGATCCCGGGGCGCAGCTCCTCGGCAGGCTCGGTCGGCTCGTCCATGACCGAGGCGAGGCCGACCGCCGCGAGCGCCACCGGGTCGCGACCGCCGAGCGAGCTGTCGGAGAGGTAGCTGATGTGCGTGGGGTAGTCGAGGCAGACCATCACGGCGAGGTCCTCGGCGATCCGCTGCGGGTACTCGGCGCCCAGCACCCGGGCGGCCTCGAGCGGTACCAGCCGGACACGCACCAGGTCGAGCCACTCGGCGTCGCTGAGCCCTGTGGAGTCCGGGACCTCCCCGGCGTCGACCAGGCCGTCGACGTGGGAGCGCACCATCCGCTGCACGTCCTCCAGCCTGCCCGCGAGCGCGTTGGTGGTGAGGTTGTAGAGCGGGAAGCGGCGCTTGTCACCCGCGACGAGCACGGTGTCGAGCCCGGACGTGCCCGCGAGCACCGTCACCGCCAGACCCCGCTCGGCGAAGCGGCGGATCGCGGTGTCGCGCACCTCGTCGGCGAGCCCGGCGAGGCGCTCCAGGTCGCTCGGCTTCTTCTTGAACCAGGCCACGGATCCCCCTCGATAGACGTGAGGCATACTCTAGTGGCGGATGTCGCGGAGCGGGAGGTCAACGAGCCGAGGTCGCTCCCGCCCAGGCCGCGCCACCCACGTTGCTTCAGCCAAGGCCTCCCCAACCCAGCTTGCTTCAGCTCAGGTCGCGCCACTCCAGGTCGGCCACCGACGCCGTGGTCGCCTTCACCGTCGCCACACGCCGGAATCCCTGCGCCACGAGTCCGTCGAGCAGCACGCGGGTGTTCTTGGTGCTGCGCTCCAGACGCACCCGCTTGCCCTCGGCGATGAGCGCCGACTTGAGAGCCACCAGCGTCGCCGGGCTGACGCTGTCGTCGTAGACCAGGGCACAGGCATCCGCTTCGCCCGCATCGGGCAGCTGCACGAGGTCGACGAGCCGCTCGAAGCCGAGCGAGAAGCCGGCCGCGGCCACGTCGCTGCCGAGGAAGCGGCCGATCATGCCGTCGTAGCGTCCGCCGCCGCCGAGCGAGTAGCCGAACTCGGGGTGCGTCACCTCGAAGATCGTGCCGGTGTAGTAGCCCATGCCGCGCACGAGGAAGGGGTCGAAGGTGAGCACGGCGCGGTCGTCGGCGCCGAGCATCTCGCCGAGGGCGGCGAGTTCGGCGACGGCCGTCTCGTCCACGCCCTCGGGCAGCGCGGCGCGGATTGCGGCCTCGCTGAATTCCGGCTCGACGGATGCCGACGGCCGGTTCAGGAAGGCGGCGAGCGCCGCCACCGGCTCGGCCGGGAACGCGCGGTCTTTCAGCTCGTCGATGACACCGGTGACGCCCAGCTTGTCGAGCTTGTCGACGGTGATCAGTACGGCGGCGTGCTCGCCGGCCGGGAAGCCGAGCACGGTGAGCATGCTGGTGAGCAGGCGGCGGTCGTTGATGCTGATGCGGCAGCCGGTGATGCCGAGGGCGCGCACGGTGGCGACAGTGGCGGAGAGCAGCTCCACCTCGGCGAGCGGACCCGGCTCCCCGATGATGTCGATGTCGCACTGCACGAACTGGCGGTAGCGGCCCTTCTGCGGGCGCTCGGCGCGCCAGACCGGTGCGATCTGGATCGAGCGGAACACCTTCGGCAGCTCGCCGCGGTGCGTCGCGTAGAAACGCGCGAGCGGAACGGTGAGGTCGAAACGCAGCCCGAGGTCGGCGAGCTCGAGCGCGTCGCTGGCCTGGTGCAGGTCGTCGGCGGTGAGGCCGCGCTTGAGCACGCCGAAGGCGAGCTTCTCGTTGTCGCCGCCGAGACCGGCGTGCAGTCGGGAGGAGTCTTCCATCACCGGGGTCTCGATCTCGTCGAAGCCGTGCGCGGTGTAGTTCTCGCGGATGACGCCGAGCACACGTTCGCGCTGGGCCTTGTCGGCGGGCAGGAAGTCACGCATTCCGCGTGGGGCGTTAACGGGGGAAGCCATGTGTCGATTCTGTCAGGCTTCGAGCGCCCCTCCGGTTGAGCCCCCGCGCCACTCCCGCCGGTTGAGTAGCGAGCGAGGTACGAGCCCGCGTATCGAAACCCGAACACTCATCCCCCGGATTGACGCGCCCCGCGTCATCCGCCCCCTACTCTGACTACATGACGACAACTCAAGGCATCGAGGTCGCGAACGTGCGGCGCTCCTTCGGCGAGGTGCACGCCGTGCGCGACGCGAGCTTCGTAGCCGCGCCCGGCACGGTGACCGGCCTCATCGGACCGAACGGCTCGGGCAAGACCACGCTGATGCTGATGCTGGCGTCGCTGCTGCGCCCGGACAGCGGCAGCATCCGCATCGCCGGCCACGACCCGGTGACCGAGACCGCCGCTGCGCGCGCCCAGCTCGGCTGGATGCCCGACGTGCTCGGCTCCTGGTCGAGCCTCACCGTGCGGGCCACGCTGCAGATCACCGGTCGCCTGTACAGGCTCGACAAGTACCTCGCGGTGCAGCGCGCCGAGGAGCTGCTCGTGCTGGTGGGGCTCGCCCACCTCGCCGACCAGCCCACGCGCGTGCTCTCCCGCGGACAGAAGCAGCGCCTCAGCCTGGCCCGCGCACTGGTGCACGACCCGGCGGTGCTGCTGCTCGACGAGCCGGCCTCCGGGCTCGACCCCGCGGCCCGCGTCGACCTTCGCAACCTGGTGCGCCGCGTCGCCGGCGAGGGCAAGACCGTGCTGGTCTCCAGCCACGTGCTCGCCGAGCTCGACGAGATGGCCGACTCGGCCGTGTACATCGGCGCCGGCATCACGGCCTCCGACGAGAGCATGGCCGCCACCAAGCAGACGCTGCGCCAGTGGCGCATCAAGGCGGCGGATGCGACCGCTCTTGAGACAGCGCTGGTCGAGTTGGGCACCTACCGCGGCGACATCGCGCGCGACCGCACCGAACTGCTGGTGCCGGTGGCCGGCGAGGCCGCGGCGGCGGAACTGCTCGCCCGGCTGGTGGCCTCCGGGGTGGCGATCAGCACCTTCGCGCCGGCCGTCGGCGATCTGGAACACTCCTTCCTCGACCTCAGCAAGGGCGGCAAGTGATGCGCGAATTCTTCTCCGGCGTGGGCACGGTGCTCTCCCTCGAACTGCGCCAGCGTGTGCGCGGTGTGGCCTGGTACGTGCTGCTCGGCGTCTTCGTGGCGTTGATCGCGTTGGTCACCTTCCTGATCACGGTCGCCTTCCGCGGCTTCGGCGGCGACGACTCCGGCGGAACGATCTACTCCACGATCATCTACTTCGTGCTGCTGCTCGGCACGCTGGTGGCGCCGGCGCTCAGCGGCAATGCGATCAACGGGGACCGCGACGCCGGCACCCTGGCGACGACGCAGGTGACGCTGATCACCACCTGGCAGCTCATCGTGGGCAAGTTCGTGGCCGCGTGGATCACCGCGCTCGCGTTCCTGGTGGCGGCTCTGCCGTTCATCGGCTTCTCGGCGCTGCTCGGCGGCCTGAGTGTCCTGACGGTGCTGACCTCGGCGCTGGTGCTGGCCTTCGAGCTCGGCTTCGTCGCGGCGCTGGGTGTCGCCGTCAGCGGCATCATCACCCGGCCGCTGTTCTCGATCGTCACCACCTACCTGCTGGTGGCGATGCTCAGCATCGGCACACTGATCGCGTTCGCGCTCGGTGGGCTCGTGGTGCAGACCGACCGCACCACCACGTCGACCTACGGCATCGACTACAACTCGGACGGCGATCCCATCCGGTGTTCGCAGCCGGAGACGTCGACCTATCCGACGCCGCGCTTCGACCTGTTCTGGGGTGTGCTGGTCGCGAACCCCTACGTGCTGCTGGCGGACGCGGTGCCGACGACCTACAGCGAGGGCGGCTACCCGGAGGACCTGTTCGGCTACATCAAGCTCGGGGTGCGGAGTGCGCAGGTGCCGATCGTCGACACCGTCTACGACGCGTGCTCCGACTCCCCCGACGAGATCGCGAAGACGCCCCAGGAGACCATCGACTCGACCGTGCCCGGCTGGTTCATCGGAATGCTGATCCACCTCGCGCTGGCCGTGGGTGCCCTCTACTGGGCGAAGCAGCGCACCACGACTCCCGCCGGCCGTCTCCCCCGCGGAAGCCGCGTGGCCTAGGCCCGCACCCCACGCCCACCCGCTACCGCCGGAACAGCTGCCCGACCGTCGGGGCGGCCCAGGGCGCCAGCGCTCCGGCACCGGCTTCGAGGTCGGTCGTCTCGCGCTGCCAGAGCACGGCCGGAACGCGTTCGATGAACCCGTTCATGATGGCCAGCCGTTGGGAGATCGACTCGAAATCACCCCGCGGATCGCGGCAGGCGATCAGATAGCCGTTTCGGATCACCATCGTGCACGGCACGAAGGGGACGCCGATCAGGTACGCCCTCATCTCCGGTGTCAGGAACTGCCGCACCAGCTCGGGGTGGTGCGACTGCACGTCCCAGCGGGCGTCGACCGCCGCATCGCCACTCGGCACCGCCGGCAGGGTGTAGCCGTAGTCCCGCGTTGTGGAGGCGCCGCGGTCCCGCAGCTTGAGCTCCGGCAGCAGTGAGGGCAGCGCGATCATCACGATGTTCTCGCTGCGTGGAATTTGCGCACGTCGGCCGGTGGTGCGGAAGACCTCCACGCCCTCAAGGTGACCCGCGGTGAATTGGCGACCGCCGCTGGTTCCCGTGATGACCTGCGTGAGCCGCACGGGCACGAACGGGTAGCGGGACTTGTAGAACACCGCCTCCGAGGCGGCGGGCAGGGGTGGCGGGAACGACTCGTGGAACGCGTAACCGGCGGCGACAGCGGGCGCCTTCGCAGTCTCGCGGATAGCGAGGAAGCGAGCATCCGCTCTGCCGTGCAGAAGCCAGAACGCCGCGATGAGGCTCCCACCGAAGATCACGATGGTGACGCCGGTTCCCAGGAGTGCGGTCAGTTCCTCGTCGATCCCGAGGTCGATTTTCGGGCCGATGATGACCCACGGCAGAGTGACCACGAACGGCACGAGGAACGCGGACGACGACCAGCGAAGCCGACTGTCGTCGAGGGCGGCCGGAGCGTTCGACGGGATCTCCGAGTAGTCGAAGAGATACCGCCAGGCCCTCATGAATATTCGCATGGCGTCATTCTCGCCTTCTTGCCGCCCAAGCCTTCCATCCCGCGGAGATCCGTGGGTGTCATCACGCACCCTCCCGCCGCAGATCTCTCAACCCCGCACTCTTGCTGGGCATCAGCACCGGCGTTTGCGCTGCATCGACGCTCGGCGGCGGGATGAGGTAGTACTCGTCGCCGACGCGCTCGATCTCCCAGCCGTTGTTGTGCATCAACAGGTGGTGGAACTTGCACAGACAGATCCCGTCCTTGATGTCGGTTGTGCCGCCATCTCGAGCCCAGAACTTGATGTGGTGCGCCTCGGTCATGGAGGGCGGCCGCTCGCAGACTCCGAACATGCACCCGCCATCTCGAACCGACAGGGCGACCCGCTGTTTCTTGGTGAAGAAGCGTTGCTCACGCCCGACATCGAGCGGTTGGCCGGAGTCGTCGAACTCGATGCTCCTGGTGTCTCCGTCGCAGGCGAGCCGTTCGACCGTCTGGATCGAGATCGGCTCGGAGAGACCCTCGATGTGACCGTGACCGCCGCCGTTGTCGCCGCCCCCGTTGCCGCCATCTTCACCGCTGACGCGGTCGCCACGGTCGTGCCCGCCTTCTCGCTTCGCACCCCCGCCATCGAGCGCGGCACGCGTCACCAGCACCCGGATCGAGGCCCCGCCGCTGCCCAGCAGTTCGCTCGAGTCGGCCGTCGCGGCCGCCTGCAGGAGGCCGAGCATCGTGTCCGACGCCAGCTGCTCGATGCTGCGCGGGTCCGCCAGGATGCGGTCCGCCTTCTCCTTCTGCTCGCCGCTGACGAACCGGACGCCGCGCTTCGGCGAGGTGGCTCGGTTGTAGAGCTCGATGAAGGTGGCATAGCTCTCCGGGTCGAGGTCCCAGATGAGACGCCCCATCCCGCTGGGAAGCTGGAAGTGCCGCAACGATCGCTTCTCGAAACGCTCCCGCTCACGGTCGGCGATCCCACGATCGTCGAGCTCGTCGCGCAGCTCCCGCGCCCGCTTCTGCAGCCGGTCGGGATCCAGCGATACCGCCTCGGCGCA
>Ga0247741_1000165_pt1 | contig 43037 bp, 65 predicted proteins | sample UWRJL213509R2_FD_180945 | JGI IMG/M metagenome (GOLD analysis project Ga0247741, IMG submission 180945) | Plant litter microbial communities from Arlington Agricultural Research Station in Wisconsin, United States - UWRJ-L213-509R-2 | ecosystem: Environmental > Terrestrial > Plant litter >... | reverse complement strand
GCCGTTTACCCTCCGCTCTGTATAGTACCTCTGCACCTGCTGCCCGGTGTATGCTGTTTTGCTCGCTTTCAAGCTATCAATACTTTTTTTTTGATAACTCATATCTAAAACGACCTGTTGTTTAAAGACGGTGTTTAAACTGTCGTTCCTGTCGAGCTTGGTTACTATCCTGTAAATTTCGTCTTGCCTGGCCATGAATTTTGAAAACCCATAACCAACGCCGAAAGTAGTTGTAATTAAAAACAAAACGATTGCGGCGGCCGCCTCCCATCCTAATTTAATTTGTGTTCTCGCTACCTGCACGGTCATTAGTTAGACACCTCCAAAGCCTTTAAAAATGCATGGTGATAGGTTGATATCAGCATATCGCAGTCATTGCCATTAATTATCTTACGGGCGTTTACGCTATCGTCGCGATCTTTATTAAAATAGGTTGATAGCTTTACGCCGGTAAATACGCCCTTAATCATACCGAAAACCGCAATCTTAGCAGATATTGCAGGATCTAAACAAAGCTCCGGGTTATTTAAAAGATCAAGTCCCAACAACTTGCCTATGTATTGGTAATTGTCGTACCATGTGATTTGAACATCACCACGGCCATAATATATTTTATCAGGCTTTGCGTATGGCGTACCATTACGCTTGATCTTTTGCCCGTATCGCCTGCCTTTCCCGCGCTCGCCCTCTTGTACCGGCTGCATTGTTTTACCCGTTTCATGGAATTGAGTAGCGAGAATATACGCGGCGTGCCTTTCGTCTGCTATGCCCTGGGCGGCTATTTCTTTTAGCATACGTTCGATACCGTTTACCTGGCTTTGTGATAGGTGGCCGCCAAATAATGGCCTAATGTGGTTATAGCCCTCGGGGGATAGCTTCATAATTATTCGGCTGGTGTAACCACCTTTGCGGGCGTGAAAAATTTGAGCACTATGTAACCCCACGCGCCGGCGGCGGCTGCGTGCCAAATATCGGTAAGGTTAAAAACAAACGCGCCGCTTGCTATGCTTTGGGTTATAATGGGGGCTACGGCCGCAATTGCGGCAACGGCACAACCCTTTATAATATCCCGCGTATTTACGCTTAGAAAGTCTGAGGTTTTAATCATTTTCTTTTATTAATTAAGGTATTGTAAATATAAGAAATTTACTATTTATTTTAGCAAGTAGTAAAAATAATTATATTAACCGATACCACTTGTTTGTTGTTAACTCAAATTCCCAAACCATTGCAAGGCCGGTAGCGGCAACCGCTGGCGGCGTAGTCAATAAGCCCAAAACGGAAGTTAATGTAAGTAGGGTTACGCCGCCATTAAAGAATAATAATAAATTATCCCTGTCGCTCGGGTTTGTTGGAAATGGTATCGTAACGTTTGCAAGTAAACTGCCTGTGCCTACAACTACCTTACCAACGCCGTTGTTAATTTGTGTTGAGCCTGTTGTTGTGATCTGCTGCGATCCCTCGGGACGTAATATCATAATTTTAGTTTTGTTTAAGCCAGTTGGTGCCGTCACTTTCCAAAATGTAAACGGATGAACTAACAAGGTTTGTTAATGTGTTATTTGCGGCATCCTTAACCGTGGCGCCGGTGAATGACCAATTAAAAGCTGTTGCGTTTTGGTTCCAAATACGTATTATTCTACCTGTATAACTTGATGCTGTTGGTATAGATACCGTACGGCTTGCTGTTATCGTTGGTAGCTTAACAAATTGGTTAGCTGATGTTATGGTATAGTTTGCATCTGTAGCGGTGTTTACAGCATCTGGCCCAACATAATAACTCGCCGCTATCTTACCCACTAAATTAGTAGTAGGGTTTTTTACTAATAAACTATCCGTACCCGCTGTGCCGCTTGCCAATGTAGTCAATGTTACGGCACTTGTTTTAGTACCCGCCCTAAAGTTAACCTGTCCTGCTAATACGTCAAGTGGGTATGCGTTTGTTATGGTTGTATTGCTACCTGCCACAGGCACTCCCTCTATAGTTAGAGTTGCGGCATTAGTTAGTGTAATCGCGTTTGTTTGAGATGCAAATGTAGGTATATGTAATATGCTTGTGCCTGTATTCGTTACGGTTCCGCTTGTTCCGCTTGATGTATATGTAGCGCTGGCAACATCAATACCTAAACCACGAGTAGTGCCATACGAAATAGTTGTACTCATAGTCGAAAATGCTATCGCTAAACTCGACGCAAGTGTTCCGGTGCTACCAACGTTTAACCTACCGGCCTGCGAGAAATTACCATTGGCATCTAACACCGCGCCGCCTGTACCATTGCTTCTAAACTCAAAAAGACGCTGTGTCCCGCTTCCAAAAGTCCCTGTCTGATTGTAGTATAATCCTGTAAATAACGCAGTACTTGTTTGCGATCCTATGGGCTGTATTTTAATCCCGTAGTCCTGCGCTGCCGCCCCGCCTGTTAGGGTTGGTTGAAACGTCTTTAACCCGGTAGCCGTTTCTACCTTTGCAAGATGCATTACGCTAGCAAGCATGGCGGTGGTATCGGTTTTAGCAAGTTTCAAAGCCATCTGCGAGGCGAGATTTGGCTTGCTGACTAATGCTGTGCTGTCTGCAATGAACGTTCTATCAGCCGATAAATCGCCACCTCCAGAAATCCCGTATCCTGTGGATATGGTGCGGGTAGTAGGGACATATCCTGTAGTTAAATCTTTTAGTCTAACCACGTCCGTTGTGTCAACCGGGGTAAACGATGATATCAGCTTTGTATTATAAGTTACATTTCCTGAAGATGTAACTGTAGTACCTGATAAAGAGCTTAATATCTTAAAATCCCCCCCATCGGCTTGTTTAAGTTCTAAAAAGTTCTGGCCATATATGGCATAGTTTCCAGACGAAAAATCGGTTGTAGATACAAATCCACCAGCTATTGCAGAGCCATTTATATAAAAATTAGCTGTTTGTGGGGATGATGCTTGGTTTTTAATGTAACCGCCATCGCTGCTGAAAATAACCGTATCCCCCCTATGGCTTGTAATCCTACTACCTGTAAAAGTTAAATCTCTCTGTATCCCGCTTAAATAGCTTGATAATACAATCGCATCGTCGGATTTTATCGATACGTCCGCGCCCGCGTTATAAACATCTATAAAGTTACCCGGCGTACCGCTGTCGTAAAGCTTTGTTCCCGATACATATCCAATCCTACCGGTTGATACATTTTGTGTACCAAACTTACCGTTTGCTGTAGTTATATCTCCACTACTTAGCGCCTGGGTACCACTCGGTGTATTACCCCCTGTTAATTTCCAATAAATTGAAGATAGCCCGGTAATATCTTTATACCTTGCCAAACGTTGCCAGCCATACGGCGTGCCTTTGTTTTGCCAAATAGCGCTATCCACAAGGTTAATATAAAACTGCCCGTTAACTGCCCTCAGGCCAGCCGGTGGCGTTTCCTGGGCTTTTAATTGTACCGAAAAAGGGATAATTAAAAGTAGTAGGTAAAGTATTTTTTTCATGTTAGCTTAGTACTATTTGCGTATTGTTAATTAGTGTATCGTCTACGCCCTCAAAAAGGACTGTTAAATAATTTGTGCCATCATCCGTAATTATAGGATCAAAGCTATTGCGCGTTTTAAATGATGTGCCGGTAATTTTCTCGCGAAGTACTGCGTTTAAAGCCCCAAACTCTGCGCTGTACGGGAATAACAATTGATCGTCGGAATTTAATGTAAATGTCAACTCCATTGTTAGGCTATCGTATACAAACCGGGTATCTAAAACATCGTAGTTGTACGCCTGCTTAAAGGCTGGCCCGGTACCTATAATGCTAACCCCTGCCGGCCATATACCGCCCGCCTTTGGGCCATAAATGTATAACGTATTTTTATTGATGTAGTAATCACCGTTTACCCCATCGTCTACGTTACTCGGCGGCGTTGTGCCGGTTAATACCGTATTCCCGTTTGTCCCGTTTGTCCCGTCCGCTCCGGCTGCGCCTGTAGCCCCTGCCGGCCCGGTGGCCATGCTAAAAACCTGAGTGTATACACCTGCAGCTTTTTTATAAAATATCCCCCCATCGGTACGGATAAAAGTATCTCCGTTAATTCCTATTGAGTTACTCGGCACACCTGTACCGTAACGTATGGTATTACCTGGCTCAGCACTTGCAGCAGTGTATTGTAACACCCATGTGCCTGCTACTCGCTGCCAAAACTCACCGCTTGCCGGCTTTATAACAACATCGCCGTTTTTACCTGTTGAGTTATCCGGCGTATCATTGCTAAATGTGATAACAGATCCTACAGGAATTGCAGAATTTATAAGGTTTAAAAGATCGGTAAATGTGTATTGATAATCTACCCCGCCCCGTACTAAAATACTTACATCTGTTGCCTGTACATCTCCGGGCAGGGCGGCTAATTCGGTTATTTTTTTATCTACTGCCATTTTACAATAAGCCCTCCAAAGTACCTAAATAACCTCCGTAATACCTGTTTTGCGCCCTTACTTGCGTAGCATCAACCGAACGTATGCGCGGCCCTGGCTGGCGGCTGTTTGTGTTACGCTCGTTATATCTCCAATCCGGGTAAACATCGCGGCGGCTATCCAAAAAGGCTATAGCTTTATTTGCGTAGGCATTGGCTACCGATCTTTGTTGTTGCACAAGCTTAACGGTATCGCTTATTTTAAGGTTATCGCTTTGATCCCTATGCTTTATTACCGGCCCGGTGGCTGTATAGTGTACGCTGTCTGCCTCAATATACCGGGCAAATGCCCAATATACCAAAGCGGGCTTTAAGCCTTTAAAACGGCGGCTTTTCCCGTCTCTTCCCTGGTAAATGCATCCCTCTAAAAGATCAACCCAAATTTTCGGCGTTGTTGGATCTGCTGTCTGATCTGTAATAACATTTCCTGAACCATCAAATTTAACAGCCTCTATAAAGTCAAAATAAAATACATCACCTAAAAAAGGCTCCAAATCTAATTCCTGGGCTTTTTGTATAAATACGTTTATCCTTTGCTCTTCAATGTTTATGCTTAGATCCTCGTACTCCTCGTATGTTGCAAGGTTTATTAACAGATTTTCGATCATGCTGCGGCCTCCGTTTCTACTGTTGGTTTAACTGTTTTAGCCTCCGGCAATTTATTTGCCTCTTTTATAAATTCATCATCCGGCACCATACGTACAGCTTCGTCGTTCTTAAAGCCGTAAACATCAACCAAAATATTAATTTTGTTTTCCGAAGTTAATTTTGAGCTTTCCAAAATAGCCTGTACTTTATCTGCGTATTTTATCACGTCCGGCCCGCTGCCCTCGGTTGTTACCTCCCGTATATTCCAGCTTTTAGGGTTTAAAGGCTGGTGCCAGTTTTGAAATATTGTGTAAAGTACTTCGCTGATCTCGTTACGCTCGGGTGCTGTATCGTCGTTAAACTCGCGTATTGCTTCCCGCTTCTCGGCACCGCTGGCATTTAACCCGGTGCTATTGCTTGTTTGGATTAGCTCTTTTGGAACCTCCCACGCCTTTATAATGTTACCCTCTACGTTTTTGCTGGTAACCTCAAAGAGTTTATCATTATTTTGCGTTTGGTATTGGGATAACTCCGGCTTACATGTTTCGTCCTCATACTCAATTACGATAATCTTCTGCGCCTCTTTAGCCCCCTGGAATGTGGCTAAATTCTTTTCCATTTGTGAGGCGCCGGAATTATCAATAACATTCAACATTCCATCGTGTACCGGCTCATTGTCGGCCTCTTCACGCCTGGCTTTCATAAAAAGCATAGCAGAGGGCATAAACCCGGTAGTTACCTGTCGGTTATTAAAGATCTTTATTCCAGCCTCCGTTTCAATATCCTCTAAGGCTGCATCAAAATGGCATACGGGGTAATCGTCAACCTCCGGCGATAAATAAAATAGCTGCCCTTTGTATTTATCCCATCCCCCGGCGTTTATAACCTGCTGTTTTATGATCTCGGGATCCGCGTTAAAAGGATCTATAACGTCAAATTTCATACTGTAGATTGCCCGCCATGTTTTGCGGCCCCAATCTTTGTAAATTACATACTTGCCTTTATAATCCGCGCTATCGGTATTACCCTGGCGCACGTCCTCAAACTTTACCAGCCTGCAGGAAACAATTTTGTAATTGGCATTATAATTTAGGTGTAACGCAAAGCCTGGGAAAATGGCTTTATCTACGGATATTGCTTTTAATAGCTGTGCAAGCGTTATGCTTTTGCCGTTGCGCTCATAAACAACTACTTTGCCCAACTCTGGATCCTCAAAGCCGTTACCCCCTAAGAATTTAGCACGCTTACCCCAACATTTTTTTGCTGTCGGCGATTGCCTTACAAGCTCTAAAACCCGCTGAGGGTATGCGTTATCAGCATCATAATTTATAATTCCAAACGTGGTGTTTGGCCGTACTATTAAACGCTTCTCAACCTGTGGTAAATAAGTTTTCATTTTTTAGTTGATAGGTTGTTTTAGTCTATTAGCAAATGTTTGATGTGGGGGAATATTGGCAAAAGCCTTTCTATATCTGCATCGCTTGTATTATCGTTGTTATGCTCAGCCGGGCCGCCGCCGATAAAGGCATGATTGCCGGGTTTAAGCTGATATTTACGCGGCTCTGCAGCATCGTTTTTAATATGGTGCAAGTGATCGTATTTGCGCACCTCGTTAATCATTTTAGATATACAGGTATCGCTTTTGCATTTGCCGGCCGGTTGCCCGGTAGCTATTTCGTAAAGTGCTTTAAGCTCGGTTAAATCCCTCTTTTTAGGATCCAAAGCAGTTAGCAGAAAGTCATTAAATCTTTTTCTCATTTCTTTAAATTTAACAAAAAAGGCGGGCTTATGCAAACCCGCCTCAACTAAAACTAATCAACTAAAAAACGCTCTTATGCGGCTGGCTCTGTAAGTAATTCCAACGCGGCTATAGTGGTAGCGTATGTAGGGGTTACGCCCAAAGTTACACATCGTGGCGGCCAAGCTTCAAGTAATTTAGGCGGGTTTATGAATTCGAGCTTCCACCCCCCTTGCATATCCTCGTCTGCTGCGTCTCTTTGGCTATTATCACTCAATTGCAATCCGTTTTGCGCACCAAATAATTCAACCGCTCCATCTGTTGATTTTTCGTTATTCACAACGATAATACAAACTCTGCCTGTCAATGCGTTAACAACAAATTGTTTTGTCACACTTGAATTATCGGTTATATAAGCTGTAACGGTTTCCGAATATCGCGGCCCAACCATTTTTTTGGCAGGCTTGCTTATGGCATTAAAACTATCACCAAAACCCTTAATTTTATACATTAAAGCATCCCCTACGCGGGTAATACCTGTAACAATAAGCGGGTTTGTTGGGCTTAATGTAAGCGTAAACTCGTCTTTATTAAATGCGTACACTCCCGGCTCAATGCCCGCCACGCCTGGCGCTTTGGCGCAGGGATCGAACCCTGCGCCAATTTTATCGCAAAAATCTGTTAATACTGACATATATTCTTATGCTGATAAGTAAAATAATTCGTTAGCAAACTTGTAGTTAACGGCCGCTTTCATACGTGCTTTCATACGCACAACGTTATCGTTTGTGTATGGCTTCATGTACACGGTGCTAAGCTCTGAGCTATCACCCAATAAATCCACGCCTAAGAACAGGTTAGAAGTACGGGCACCTAAGATTGTGTTAGCTTTCCAATGGTTCATTAACTGCAGCGGAATACCTAAGTAGTCCATTTTCTTAACATCTGTAAAGGCGTTAAGAACGTTAACGGCTTTATTAGCCTGGGCCTGAGCGTATGCATAACCAACGTGTAACGGTATTTGCAGGTTAAAATCTTCCTGCATCCTGTCGGCTGGATCCAATGTCCCATAAACACCACCTAATACACTTAACACGTTTGAAGCGTTAATAAAGGTAATGGTTGCGGCGGTTGCGGCGGTACCTGTAAATGTTGCCGGCTTGCGGGTGTTTATATCGTTATAGTTACGTACCAATTTAAAGGTAGTTGCACTAAGTACGGTTATAAAATACGATTGCTCAACGTTTAACAATACGCCGTTATAAGTACCCCCTACTGTGCTTTCGGCCAATGTGCCGCCCGCAGTCATAAGAACGGTAACCACATCACCATCGGCTAAATTAGCGGTAGACGCCACGGTAACAATCCCGGTGTTTGCTATTGCTGTGGCTGCCATTGTAGCGGCCGCGTTGCCAGTTAAAGAAACTTTGTAAACACCTGCTGCGGCTGAGATGGTAGGCAATAGGCCAGTAAAAGCGGCGGTAAATGTCGCCTCTTTGGTTGCGCCTTTACCTAACCAATACAAGCGCTCATTTGCGATTTGTATTTTGGTTAAATAACGCTGTACCATAAAATCCGAAAGATCTACTACGCCCTCGTAATCCTTAAAGGAACCGGCACCAATCGCGCTGCTTTCCCATGATTGTATAAGCTTATCCCACTGCTCTTGCTTCATAAACTCGAATACAACAGGATCTAAGTAGGTTTCCGTTTGGCTTGCAGTTGTGCCCTGGTCGTTAAATATACCCGATGGATCCTGCAACTTTACGTCGTCGTCAACATCTAAGATGATTTTGCGGGCCTTAACGTCATTAATTACGGTTAATAAACCCCTTTTTACGCTGTCCGCTTCCAGTAGGGTGCTGGCCATGAAACCGGCCAGTGCTTCACCGGCGTAGGTGTTGTTTGTGAATGTAAATTGTGCCATTTTTTTATAGTAGGGGTTTTATTATGCTTGTGTTTGTTCTTTTAATACTACGCCACCGGAACCAGCCAAAGCGCGTTTTACTGCCTGCTGAGCTACGTTTGTAGTTGGCTTAAACGCTTCGGTTTGGGCCGTGTTTACAACGCTGCCGTCCGATCGCTTAGATCCCGATACTTCAAACTCGCTTTTAATGGTTGCACGTATTGCCGCTTCGTCGCGGGCAACGGCCGTATTACTTACTGCCAACTGATCTCGCAGGGTAACTATGAGTGCGTTTTGTTCCTGTATGGTTGCTACCTGGTTAGTGATAACTTTTACAATACCTGCGGCCTCTACTGCGTTGGTAACTTTCAAACCCAATGTATTTAACACTACGTTATTTTTTACCGCTTCTTTTTCCTCTTCGGTTGCGTTATCGGCTGGCTCGGCTTCATCTCCTGATATATTGGTTACAATACCGCCCTTAACCGTCATTTTAACCGGCTTGCCTGCGTTTTCGTAATCGTATTCTCCGTCCTCCATATCGCCGCCCTCTGCGTTGGTAACCTTATTACCTACTGCCAGCGGCCCAACGTGGTTTAATACGCCTTTATTTGTGGTTACGCTGTTGGTAATCCCTTTGAAAAAGTTTAAGATTTGAGTAAACAAACCGTTGTTTTTCTCAATTAGTGCTTTGTCCTCTACGTTCATTTCGTTGCTTATTGGTGCTATTTCTAATTTGTTAAATACTCTTTGGTATACTGCCCCGGCTGTAGCGGTTACGTATGGTTTAATTTGTGCGTGGTTTGTGATCTCTGCGGTATAGTCCTCAATCGCATCAATAAAACCTAAGCTCAGGGCCTGGTCTGCCGTCATCCACGTAACTGCATTTATAAGGCTGTTTACGGTTTCCGCGTCTAAGCCTGTCTTATCTATGTAAATCTGAGCTATTCGGCCTTGTACTGCGTTTAGCCTGTCTACATCTGCCTGCAACTGATCTGAATTGCCGCCGCTCATTGTCATGGGCTTATGTATCATCAATAAGCCGTATTTGCTCATTGTAACCCTGCGACCGGCCATTGCTACCAAAGAGGCAGAGGACGCGGCTAAGGCCCCGATACGGGTATCTGCTTTGCCGTTGCTCTTAATAAGATCGTACATTGCAATCCCCTGGAATACGTCACCGCCTACGCTGGATATATCAAATTCGCTTTCCTGGTCGTTCGCTTCGTTTAAGCAGGCAGTTACAAACTCGCTGTTAAGCATAGGCGAGCCGATACATTGCTGTTTGTCGCCTATTACGTAATCGTGAAGTTTGAATTTTTTGGCCATGCTATTTTTATTAGTATAAAAGTATATCTAATAAATAACATGAATAGGGCGAGGTTTTGCCCTATACTAAAGAATTGTAAGCCCTGCGGATGGTGCTTTCATCGACATTGTAAAAACCGGCCGCCTCTTTAAAGGCTTTGGTTTTACTTATCCCCCTGGCTGTGATCTGAGCATCTACATACAGGTAGTAATCCCGGTAGGTTGATATTTTGGGCGATACCAAACCGACCTTTAATAATTTTGCATAAAGGCCCGTGTCAAACAGGCTGTTTAATAGTTCTTGCATTTAGCTAATTAGGTTAGCTAAATTAATAATATTTTTAGTAATTGCAATAAGTTTGTATAAATAAAAAGGAGGTAGTTTTTATCTACCTCCTTTACTTCTTTACCTTAGATCCCTAATCTCGTCCGGCTGGTGCTTATCGTTCATCCACTCAAAGGCAAGCTGCTCGTCAAACTTATCTACACCCCGCCAAAATGCAACCGGCCACCATATAAACCAAAATATGTGAACCTCTACCATTACCTCCCGCTCTTCCGGGTATTTACCTAAGCGCCTGGTTAACCTTGTTCTTTTCATTGTGATATAGTTTTTGTTTTGACAATATTAATCACAATAATTTAATTATACAAATAAATTATATAATTATATACAAATAGCAAAGCCCCATCAAAGCGGCTTTGTAACTGCTTTAAAGGTGCTTTATAAAGTTACCCTGTCGAGGGTTTGGTTTTTAATTCCTATCTGATCTATAACGTCCTTAACATCTGTAAATATTGGAGGGAAATTATTTATAAGCTGGTAAGCTAAACTATTGGCCAGCCCCTCGGTTTGTACTACCGGCTGATTATAGTAACGGTTTGCGTTGCCACCATCTGTAAATATACCCCCGGTTGCAAACGCAGGCTTTGGCCCGGATGGTGTAGAGAATGAGCGGCCGCCGAACATTTCATTTATTCGGCTTACCTGGTTACGCGCCCACGGCACCCGCATTGCCTCGCTTACTACTACCGCCTCACCGGATCTTAACCGGGCGTTGGTGTTATCGCTTTTGCTGTAGCCGGGTAACATCGCGCCTTTACCGTCACTCTCAAACATACCGCCCGTAGCAAACCCCGGCTTTGCGCTCAGTATTTTTGCTATGCTGGCAACCGTTGTTGCGATGGTGAGCGCATTAATAGGTATGGCCGGTAAAAATCCCAACTCGGCGTTATTCTTTAAAACTGCCACGGCACCGTTTATAAATGCGTTGGCGGCCTGTAACTTTTGGTTTGCCTTGAACGCCTTTATTTTTTCCTGCTTTTCGAGGTTGGCGTATTTGTTTTCAATTAATCGTTTTTGCGTAGCCGTTAAACTGGCGTTATCAAGCTCTGCGCTTTTTTGAGCATCCAATAACCTTAGCTTTGCATCACTCGCCTGCTGTACGCCCTGAGTAATAATATCAAACGCCGTGCTTTGTATTAGCTGCTCTGCCTGTACTGCATACTCTATTTTCTCATTGCGGTACCGGTCGTTAATCTCCTTTATTGCCTGGGCTTTCTGCTCTTCCAGTAATACGGTAGTTTTGCCTGCCCGCTTTGCCTCGCTTATTTCAAAATCATACCTTTGAGTGATTGCGGCCGCCTCTGCTGATTGAGCACCGCCATTGCTAAATAAATTAGCACCTTTTTTTGCCTTTAATACCGCAGCTTCCAACTCTACCGCCTGCTGATCGTTGGCGGCTTTGCGTTTTAATCTTAGTATTTCCCTATCAGTTGCCTTTTGAATGCCTACGCGCTTGATCTCGTTTTGCTGGAATAGTACGGATAGGTTTTCGTATCTCTGTTTAGCCTCGTCCTGCTCTGCCCATTTTAGTGCCGCTATCTCAATATTTAAAGCCCGCTGAGCTTCTAAAATATCATCGTTTGACTTATCGATAACCGCCATTTGCTCGGCGTTACGTTGCTCTAATTCAGCTACGCCCCGGTTTGTATCATTTTTAATACTGGCAATACGTAGGTTTGCAAGCTCGATCTGTGATTTTTCGAGCGCCTCGGCATCCTTTTTTTGAAAATCCTTTATTAATTTAGCTGTTGCCGCTTCATGCTCGGCGGTGTATTGCTCAGCATTGGCGCTATAAACTCGCTGACTAATTAGCTTTTTAGCTAAAAACTTATCAAGCTGAGCAATTTGGTTATCGTAATTTTGCTGTAAGGCTAATACCCTGTCGCCGTAATCTTCATAAATACCTGTTAATATTCTTGCCGCGCTTGATTTACGTAGGTTCTCGGCCTCTATTAAAGCCTCCTGCTCCTTTTGGCGTTGTTGCTCTGCTCTGCGTGCATCGGCCTCCGCTTTGGTAGCTGCTGCGGTTTGCTTTTGCTCCCTTGCTAAATCCTGGGCATCTATTCGGTTTTGTGCCCTATCCCGAACGCTGTTATAAAACTGATCTGCAGCTAACTTTTGTTTTTGCGCATCCGCTATTTTCTTATAGGATCCGGCCCAAATTTTATTCTCATTTTCTAACTGTATAGCTACATCGGTGCCGCCTTTTTTAAGGCGCTCAACATCTTCTTTACTTATTTTCTTACCTACAATAGCTTTGTTTATTTCTATTTCAAGTAATTTTTCTGCGTTGGCTTTTTGAGTTTCATAATTTTTAGTTGATATGCTTTGTATTTCATTAAAATATTTTTGCTCTTGTTCGGGTGTTATCCGTTTATTACGCATCTTTAGCATTAAATCAGCTATTTGATTTTCCGCGCTGGCCTGGTGGACCTCCTGCGATATCATAACGTCCTGTAAGTCCTGTAACTGAGCCGTTAAAGCCGCAGCCTCGCCACCTGCAGCAATCATCTTGTTTGTTAGCCCTGTCCAGTCACCTTTTGCTATACTTTCGGCAACGGCGTAAAAACCAGCCTTTACACCCTCCCAAAGTTGTTGCGTATCATCACCAACGCTATCAAGGCGTTTTAAATAAGCTATGGCACCAGTAACGGCCAGGCCAATAGCGGCAAATACACCGGCCAGTATACCACCCGCCGCCGATAAGCCGCCAATACTTTCGGCTGCACCCTCGGCACCCGCCGCTGCCTCGCCCTCTGCTGTTGCTAATTCAAGTACCGCACCTGCCGCCTCTTCGGAGGTTTCACCGGTTTCTTTGGCCTCTGTATTGAATTGCTTAAAGCCCGTAAAGCTTGCTATACTTTTACCGGCGCTCTTAAATGAGTTTGATATATCGGCCATTGCCGTAGGCATAAACCCGGCTATCTTAGTAGATGCTTGTACGATTGACTGAAATTGTTGAAAGCCTGGTATAGCATTACCCAACTCGCCGGCAACCTCCCGGATAGCATCCGCGTAATTACCTACATTACGGTACGTTTGCCCGATTGCCTTTTCCTGGGCTTTTAATACGGTGGTTAGATCGTTTATCGCTTTGGCGCTGGCATCAACTTGTTTTTTAGTATTGCCGTTTGACTGGCCTAACTTTATATGCTCTGCAGTAAGCAGGGATAATAAAGCACGGTTTTGCTGTATTGAATTGCTTTCCGCGTTTATAGCTTTGGCGGTGTTATCAATATATTTATTGGTTTCCCTTACCTCGGCCTTTAGCTGGCGAAGTACCTGCGATTGGTCTACCCATTCCTTAGAACTTTTTTTGCCTTGCTTCTCTAAATCCTTTTGTGACGCTGTAAGTCTGTCTATCTCGCCAATTAAGGCCGGTAGATCCTTTTTAACCTGCTCGGCCCGTAGTTCAACGTCTACTAAAATTTTACGTGTTATGTCCTCTGCCATTGGCTTTTTGCTAATTTTATTGGCTAAATATACGGAATAGTTATATAACAAAAAAGCCATACATTTCTGTACAGCTTTTTCGATAAGTTAGTTAAATCTTTAAGCGAGGTGTTTTTATCTTTTCATAGGCTTTAGTTTTAGTTTGTTGTTTATAGTACTCCCTTGTGAGGTGCTAATATAAAAAGCTTATTTGATATTAGCAAACACCACGGCGTTTTAATTTTGCATTGTGCCCGTATCTCAGCCGGTTACTTCGCTTACTGCCACCATTGCCGTAAATCTGCCCGTACTCTTTGGGTGTCATCCCGAAGTTACCGCCCATATCCATAAGGTTTAGCCCGCCAACTTCTTTAACTACTTTGTGTCTTGTGTTTACCCTGGTACTCGGTGCCTTAAAATCTCCCTGTGTTTTAACCGTGCCCGGCCCGCTGTAAATTGGTGCGCTGGTTGAACTTGCCGAACCTAATCCCAAAATAGCCGCTAAAGCTATACCCATGTTTCGTAATGATCTGTATTTCATAGTTTGTTTTAATTAAGTGGCTGCAATATAGTTATATAATTACTAAAAACAATAGCATTGTAAAATAAAAAATCCCGGTGCCTCGCGCCTCGGGATCTTACCAATTATAAACCTATTGTGTGAAGTGCATTAAAAAAGCGGGCGGCTGGTGTAGCGCTTCCCGCTTTGTGTGTTTACGCTGTCTACTAAGTTGGGAGGTGAAAACACTTAACAGCTACCCCAACGTATGACAAACAGTCTTTCCCGGTGTCAAGGTTAGCAACCTTTTAACCCGTTTGTGTAACCCCACAATCGGCGCGGGCCTTACTCATAGATAAGGGGATCTATCGGCATTGTTTATATGGCCGCACGAAGCCACTTTCTTAAATCTCTTTAACAAAGCCCCGGCACATTACACCGGGGCTATACTCACTTTGTTAATCATGGGGCGCAATACCGTTTTTGTTTTCCATCGCTACACGCGCATCGAACAGGGTTATATTGACGGCTGCTAATCCCTGTTACACTCCATTGCTTTAATGCCCCGCTCTATGGTTGTTGAGTACAATTATATATCAATTTAATTATATAAACAAATATTATTTTAATTATTTCAAAGGGGCTTTGTAGGGGTTGCAAAGTGGCTTATATATGTGCCCAATTCTTTTTTATTATGATATAATGTATTGATGTATCAGAAACCCCGTACATTATAGATAATTCATTTTTAGTATACTCGTTATTCTCATAAAGCTCTCTTATTTTAATAACATCTTCTGCGGTTAGTTTAGATTTATGATGCTTTTCTCCGCAATTACGATGTATTAAATTATTATCAAATGCGTGCCTCATGTTTTCACATCTGCTATTCCACTCTAAATTATCAGCTTTATTATTGAATTTATTGGCATCAATATGATTTACTTCGGCTTTATCTTCATTATTTTCATGGAATGCTTTAGCAACCAATATATGAACATTATGGCTTTTTACTTTTCCCCCTTTTCTTAAGCATAAACCAAGATAGCCTCCCGAATTTAAACACGGCTTTAATATCTTGGATTTTCTTAAACTACCAGGAATGCCGAATATTTCTTTATCAAGACTTTTTATCCTGCCAAAATTTGATACTTGATATAGCCCCTCGTAATCAATTACATCTTTCCAAACTTCTATCATATTTCACCAAGTTTTATTAATTCTAATTTTGTCGGCCGGCCTTTAATCCACTGATCTATTTTGTTAATGTAAAAATACGCGCTATCCTGCTCTAAGTACACCGGCACAAGCAAATCAAGCTCCTGTATATCCCGGGCGTTTAGCATTATGTACCGGGTTATCTTTTTGGTTTGCTTTAATATGCGCTCCAACTCTTTGTAATAAAGCGTCCGCAAACCTGGTTGCCCGTTTTTGTCTTTCCACATTAAACTAAACTCGCCGTTATCCTTGTAAAAATACGCGGTGCTTATTACATCGTTTACGTATGTGGTACTACTACCGTCTGTAAATTGCACCGTATCGCTCGAATTACCTATATACAGCGCGCGTTTTTCCTCTACCAATATGCGCGGCTGCGTGCCTATGCTAAACTCAAAGGATCCGGGATCGTTAATGTAATCCAGCTTTAATATTTGGGCCGTTGGGCCGCCTACAAACGGACTGTTTAGGCTCGGGGCAAACTGGCCTGTAAAAAGATCCTGCGTTGCCTGCAGCGTCTTATCTGCTATGTTTATTACGTCATCCGCGTAGCCCTCGGGTATAGCGTCATCCTGTTTATACTTTAGGTTGTTTACCTGGCCGTAATTACCCAACTGAAAGGCAACCGTTTTGCCCTGGTTAACTACCTTGTTTGTCCAGTTCTTTGCAATTGGTATGTTTGATACAATATCCTTAAAGCTTGCAAATGTTACCTCCCGATTTGTGTTATCAGTTTGGCAGATAATGGCGAAGCGCTGCAGGGTGTCTTTTAATAGATCCTTTTGGGTTATATCCGGGAATATCCTTTCACATTGCACTTGCTGGCCAAACAGCATATTATCATTTTTGGACTTTATGTAAAGTGTAGCGCCGCTGTACATTTTGAAGTAACCCGGTGCGCCGCCTAAAAATTCGTATGTTATGGTTATCTGATCGCCTACCTGTAAATCAATATCAGCGGATAGCGTTTTGTTGCCATAATTTATATAGCCCTGTAAGCTGCCGCCGCTGGTGCCCGGCACGCGTGTATAATTTGCGAGATCGTAATTTAAAGTATAATCCAAATCGCCGCCCGGCGTGTGCAGGTGAATATTAATATTAAGGTTGCAGGGATCAGAACCCATACGCCCGCGTAAATCAAGCTTTGGGATAGTTACCAATACGGTAGCTGTCATTATCTGCTCAGCGGTAAAGGTTGTACCGCCTGTAAATTGTGTTTGCGGGTCGCTATCGGTACGGCCAAAGTTTATAACACCCCTGCGGCCGGCTGTATTGAAACCAACAAACACCGCCGCGCCCTCTTGATCTTCTGTACTTGTGGCGTTCATGCCTATTGTGTCCGGCTGCACCTGGTAATCTGTGCCGTGCTCAAAGTTATCATTTGCAAACTGTACGATTAGCTTATCGTAAAGGGGATTTGATAATAAAGATCCTTTTGCCGTGTACCCGGTACCGCTTACAATAAGATCGATAATCGTTTTCAAAAAGAAACCCGGCCGTAGCTTTCTAACATCAACAATAAACGGTTTTAAAGGGCTCAGGCCGCCGTAATCTATCACCGGGTATATGTAACCATTTGTTACCTTTCGGCTTGCTACAACGTTGGCTAAATTCCAAATGTGATTATACGGGGCAAATGGCTGCTTTGCGCCGGCAACCTTTGTACTATCCCCCATCTCATAGATAGGGTTATCAATACTATCAAAAAAATCAACGTTGCCGCTTAATATGGTAACGCTGGCGTTGTTTTCGTCGGTGCTGTTAATGATACCTAAGCCCTCGGGGATAACCTCTACACCGTCCTGTATTAACCGCGCCCGTAGCTGCGTATACGGTACCTCTGTGGTTACTGATATATCATCCGGGAAACCCAATATACGCCGGTTGTTTTGGGTTAATGGTAGCTTAAACAAATCGCTTGTATTTCCTGCCTGGTTCTTTACATCGGCAAGGTTGTTGATCTGAAAGGTTAACGCTATCGGGCTATCGTCGGCAAGGTCGGCAAGCTGATCGTTTAGGTATAATTGTAAGCTCTGCATTATCTGTTAAAGTTATACTCAAATGGCTGCACCTCGGAAAGTTCATTCCATTTTAAGCCTACCATTTCACGCATTTTATCATCGCCTTTTTTTAGATAATATCCATAAGCTAAATAAAGAATTGTAACCGCCTCCATTTAATCCCCCTCCCTCATTAAATCTTTATGGAAAACAATATCCAGTACAGGCAGGCCAGCGTCATTGATATAAAAATTGCGGCTCATTAAAAAGAACTGCTGAGGCGTACCCCATTTAAACCAATATTCCCAATAGTTAGGCTTTTGCTCCGGGCCTGGCACATAGCGACTAATGTCCCCTACGTCAATACCTAAAGCCCTGGGTATGCAATAGCGGGCGTGTATGCGTTTTAAACAATCCTCTTCGCGGGCGGTTACATCGGCTAACAAATTAGCTAACTCAACCGGGATAGCTGTAACACTCGGCTTTGCCTGGGTTGTGATACCGTTGGCATCCAGTATACCGGCAAGCTCTTTGCCTGGCCCTGTGGTAAATTCTTTACTCATATATGTGTCCATGATTTTCTATTTACAATATTACAAATAGTGCCTGTGTCCATTCCGTAGGATCTTGCAATATCTGCCTGCTTTACAGTCTTAACAAGTTCCCTTATTTCTAAAACTTGTTTTTCTGTTAATTTAACACGCGGAGCGGTAGATCCTTGCTGCTTTGGCCTCCTGCCAGCATCAATACAATGCCTTATGTTTTCTTTTTGTGTACACCACTCTAAATTATTAACATGGTTGTTTAATCTGTTGCTATCCTTGTGGTTTACAATTGGTAATAACAAATTGTTTTTGATAAAAGCAGCAGCAACTAACCTATGAATTAGGATAGGCGAATATGAGCCGTTTGAAAATAAATTAACAGCTAAATACCCATTGCTCATTAAGTGCGGTTTAACTATCTTTTCAGATATTGTTAAATTTCCCCTCGGGTGCGGAGATATTCTTTTTAATCTCTTTAAATTTCCAAAATTTGAAATTTGAAATAGGTTTTCAAGTCCTGCAATATCTAAAAATAACTCTATCATTGGCTTTGCACGTTGCGAGATGGTAAATTATAGGTTATTCCAAATTCCGACTGCTCGTTTATGGTTTCCCCCTCTGTAAATGTGCTCGAATTTACAATAATTGTTTGCCATTTCAAAGGGTTTCTTTGCGTCATTACCTGCACATACGGGCTAAATTTGATTGATTTTAGCCCCGCCATATCGTTTTTGTCCAGCGCATCGGCGTAAACCTGTACCTTTTCGCTGGCATCCTTGCTAATAACGCGCTCTATACCCTCGGCATTTTCCCAATCGTCTACATAATCCTTTATGATTGTAGGGTTTTGGATATCCAGCGTAAGCGTTTGGTTATAGTTGAACCTAAAGTAATTCCAGCTACCATTTAAGCCAATCCAACGCAGGTAAACCGGGTTGATAGTACATGTTTTATCAACCCTTACCGTAATTGCCTCGGTTACCTGTACGGGATTGCCGGTTATTGCATCATCATAAAATAGTTGTACCTGCAGATAACAACACGTATCACCAAAGTCCGTATCAATAAGCAGGCGGTTTAATCCTACGCGCTCAACTATCGGGGTGTTTACCAACTGCTGTTTAGCTATGATTAGCTTACTACCATCGTTATTTAAAATGTAGCTGCTGTCCTCGTTTAGTAAAAATCCGGTTATTGCATCATCCGGCAACGGCTGTCGGTTGATATCCAACAATGTTATTTTGTAATAAATATCATACCCCGCCATTATCTCGCTGTAGATAAATGGCAAATCAAAAGGAAACCCGGTTGTGTACGATGGTTCTACAAAATCAGTTAACCACTTAGCGGCCGGCGTTGCACCTGGTGCCGGCACTTGCTTAAATAAATTGCCTCCTCCGTATTCCTGTATTTGCTTTGCTGAGTAAACACAATAGTACGGGGTTTCGATATCCGTATACTCCGGCGTGTTACCCTCCCATGTTTCGGCGTAGCTTATTTGATAGCTGGCCGCTAAACCCATATCCCGGTAATTAATCGCGGTGTAATCGCTCAAATCAGGCCCCGGCTTTACTATGCTTTGCAATAGGCTTGATATATTGGCCTTTGTTACGCCATTGATAGGGCGGTTAGTGCTCACAATGGTTTTAAATCTACCTGTCGCAGGATCCACAAACTTAATATTTGTTATCACCTTGTAATACGGCCGCAGCCTGTCAATATTTACAAACCCGCTTACGGTGTCCGGCTCTATATAATCGGCATCCAGTACCAAAGTAGAGGGCAACGCAATAGATAGCACCTTTAAAGCCCCTTTGTAGGTGCTTAACCCGTTAGTTATACCTGCATCAATTAAAACTAAATCGCCAACTACAACGCCGGCCAAATTGGTATTTACAACAAACTTTGCTTTCTGCGTGGTATCATCCTGGCTTATCGCTGTTACTTCAAAATCCCTGCGGGCATACTCAAATACTATCGGGTTAAATACCGCGTTCCATCGGCTTGTTTTTTCGCCTACGGTTAAAGATGGATCCTTTGTTAAAATGCTATCAACACTAACCATTGTAAAGGCAATCTCTACCTCGTTATCGTTAGCATCTATAACCTTTGCCGTGTGTGGCCCTGCGGTGATCCCCGATCTATTGGCTGTACCTAAAACATCATCAATGTAATAAGCTATAGGCCCGTAGCTGGTTGTTGCATTAATCATTACCGTACCGTTTAACCCGGCGCTGTCGGCTTTTTGGATGATATCAACGCTTTGTATTGCCGTATCGGGTATAATTGGCGGGGATGGTGTGCCCGGCGTGCTGGTTCCTGTTAAAATATAGCTCTTCGGAGGCTCGGCGTTATGCTGTATAATGCCCTCGTAAATCTTGTATGACTGGCCGGGGATGGTGGCGTACTGAATAACTCCCGACACTCCACCAGTGTTCTCAGCGTAAGCAACGATTATGTTATCACCGTTTACCGGGTTACCGTTATCATCGGTAATATTTATAAACCATGCGCCGTAGGCATCGCGGCCCGGCGGCGTATCGGGGTAAAGAACTTTACCGGGTACTAAAACTAAATTTGGTTGCATTGCTCGGCTTTTAAAATATCAACTTCTTTTCTTAATTCTGCTATCCTTTGCACCGGGTTACCCTCGCCGTGGCAAACCCATAAATCTAAACGGGCATTATCTACCAAATCAGATTTAAAGTCAATTATTATATTTTGAGTGCGCGGCCTTTGATCTGTTGCAACCTGGTTAAGCGTTGCAAATATCTGCTCAGTTACTTTAAATATTGCCGGGTACTTTACTATCAGTTTATAAATACGGATAGCATTTATTAGGTTTTTTATCATGTTATAATTTAAATAAAATGCATAGTGCCGAAGCATTGATAAGGGTTATTACAAGGCATACAAAAAACTCGCCTGGGCTATGTGGGAATATGTGCAACCCGAAAACAACTGACTTGATAAAGCATAAGAGTATTGATATAATTATCAAATTAAATGCTGTTCTTATTTTATCCATTATCTACAGGTTATTGTTAAGCCTAATTTATTGGTTGTGTTACGGCGCTTGTACTTTATGATTTGCAAAACTACGGAATGGCATAAACCTAAATATTTAGCCGCATCCTTTACCGTTTCAAAATTGGCTATCATTTCCTTTTTGTCAACGTCAAAGATCTTTACGGGTTTAGGGGTTGCAAAATAAGGCATTCTATCCTTATCAATAGTTACATAGGTTGTTGCCATTATTTAAATAACTCTTTAAGTACTTGCTGTGTGTATATCTCGGATAATGGGCCTAAGCTTTCATCCATTGCCTTATTTATTGCTTGATCGCTCAACGGCTCACTAACTACCCCCGGCCTACCCTCATACCCTTTTTCGTTTATCTTTTTATAGATAGGGTAAAATGCTTTCTTATCTATGTTCCTGGCTATCATCCAAAGGTAAAGGCTTTGCTTAAAGCTATAAGGCCCGTACTGTATGCGATTAACCGGCCCGGCCGCACCTGTCGGCCGTCTGCCTTTCTCCAAAGCTAAAAGGGTTTCCGGGCCTAAGATATACATTCGCGTTACGCCCTCGGTTACAACCTCAATATTGCGGATTGTGCGCCCGGTGGCTACGGCGTTCTTACTATTTAGGCTGTTAACCAAATTAGCTTTAATTGCATCTCCTAAATTCTGTAATGGGCTTTCCATTTATGATAATAATATCATTGCTTCATCTAATTCAGTTGCGTGGATCTGCTCAACCTTAATTACCTCAAACCATGAATAATCACAATCGTGAGTAACTTTTTGTGTTTTATCCTCTATCTTTAAAAGCTCGTTAATTAATTCCTGTACGTTCATAAATATACGATTATTTACACTTATGTAATAAACTTTTTAAGGCCAGCGTTAAGCTCCCAAATTTATCCTCTATCCGCTTTTTATCGGTAGGCTTTAAACTTACACTATGCTGCGCGGCCTTATTCTCGGGCAGATCCTTAAACGGTGGCCTGCCTACTTTTTTCTTTTGCTCTTCATCCATAATTCAAAGATATAAAATAATTATATAATTATTTATAAAAAAGTTTGTATAATTAAATTATTGTATTACCTTTACATCATCAAACAATAACAATTTAAAATCAACACAAAATGAAAAAGTTTATCAAATCCTTAACCTTAGTAGATGTTATAGTTTATCTGATTGCAGCGGTGGCAATATTGGCTATCGCTTTGTTTATCGGCAACGTTGCCAGCGGTGGCCTACATGCTACATCTGCATACTAAATAACAAAACTATTTTTAACATACATAATAATAAATAAAATCTTATAAATCATGAAGTTCATAAAAAAACCAGTAGTAATAGAAGCTTTTAGGATGGGTATTGATACCTCACCGGATTGGTTTCAGTTAAAAGTAATAGCAAATGAAATAACCATTCATGCTATTTATGACAGACAAGACGAAACGCAGTCTCAACATAAACCCCAATACTGCATTATTAATACATTAGAGGGTAAAATGAAAGGAGATTACGGAGACTACATAATCAAAGGTGTAAAAGGTGAAATTTATGCATGTAAACCTGATATATTTAAGTTAACTTATGATATATATAGCTAATATATAAAATCTACCTTGCTAAATTTTAACCTAAATAATTAAAAGGTTTAGCAAGGTAGTATATAATCATTTAGCCTTGTCTTTATCCTAAATGTTAGGCTTATGCCTGTGGTGTTTACATCGTAGGCGTTATAGATCGGCTGCGCCCTGGCCTGCTCTTTATCATCCCACTTGAAAAAACGCGGGCTTATTTGTGTCTCCCTGTACTCCCTTAAAGCAAATAGAAAACGGTTTGCAATGGCCAAAGCTGAATTTTGCAGCGGTTCATTATCGTTGCTGTCTTTCTCGAATTTTGTTTTATACAAAATCTCAAAGTACATATTATACCAATTATCCGCGGATCCGCTATGTGTTAAACCAACGGTTACCGGCTGGATAGGAAAAAAGCAAATAACAGGGAATACCGTTTGGTTATCCCCTTTTAAATTTATCTCGTTGGCGGTGCCATATAAAAAGCCTGGCGCCGTGTAATCCGTTTCCGGGGCTACTGGCGGTATTACTAACATGCTGGCTACAACTGCCTGTATTTTGGTTTTAAGCATTGTTTATAAAATTATTGCGGCAAATAAAAACCACCCCCAACCATCGCGCCCTAAAACAGCTAAAACGACTGCCGCTATTAGGCATAAATCAGATGCGTTTACAAGTGTATGTTTTCTACTCATTAATTATTTTCCTCTTGCCTGATCTTAGCGTAACGCTTTTGATACTCGGCCTCTGTTTTATTCATTACTAATTTAACAAAAATCTTTGTATACGGCTCATTTAAAATTGCATCCCACTTTGTTACATCGCCACCGGCTAAGCTGTTAACGGTGTTTAGGTAGCCGAATACATCAAAACGGGCTATGCCTGCCCGCGTCTCAATGTCCTCAGACTTTCCAGCGAGGGCCTTACTTTCGGTTTCGATAAGTTTGGAAACCTCAAAAAAAAATAACGCGCGATGGGCAGGCCCTGGGTAACCGGCAATTGCTTTACCACATCTAAAAAGGCATCCGTTTTAGTGCTGTATTTGTTGCCGGTGGCAGGGCAATAAAAGTAAATGGCCAATAGTTTAGCCTGGCATTCTATAGAGGGGTTAAACTCTATGTGTTCGCCATACTCTGCCTTTACTCGCTCCCAAAGCTCATACTCTGCCCGGATCAATTCTTTTGCCTCGTAGTATGCGCCGGCTGGTGCTATGCCTAAGTTTGATATAACCGGCACTACCTTACCCTTAACATCTCTGTTAAACCAGCGCTTAAACCTGCCGCTTGCCTGGGCATCATGTGGCATAATTAGCGTTACCTCTTCCGGTATCTCCTGGACGGTTATAAATGCCTTTAGCTGGTATGCTATGGTTTGCATCACATCGTAAAACGGCTGCAGGTCATCAGTATTACATGTGTCGTATAAACAAACCTTATCAGTATCGTAATTATTTTCTCCCGTTGGTATACCGCTCAACTTGCTAAGTAATTCCAAATCGCTAAAGCTATGCCCCGGCTCCGGCGTCATGGCCATTAATTGGCCTATGGTTAACTCCTTTATATCCTCGGGTATCGTTATCTTTAACGGCCCCGAAGTTGTTTTAATTGACTTGCTAAACATTATTTACCCGCTCTTGATTTACACATATTACAGAACCCGTCCTGTTTATTCCTGGGTGCTAATACCTTATCGCAACCTACACAATTATTATACGGCGGCCCATTTTCTACGGGCTTCATATCTACCGGCTGCGCGGCCTCTATCTCATTTAGGCGCTCAGATATTTTAACTTCAACAATATGTTTTGGGCTACCGCTTACCAACTCCTGTTGCTCCGGGGTTAATGTTGATTTTAATTGCTCAACGTAATTACCTACCTGCCGGTTTACCTGGTTAAGTATTTGCTTTTTCTCGCAGTCAAAACAAAGTCCGTTATCCTGCTCGGTTTTGGTTGAGAATACCAAAGCGTTTTTACACACCTTGCAAAACGGGGTGCCCGGTGACAGGTTTTCAGGCTGGCCCGATTGATATAATTTACAGGGGCTTAAAAGCCTTGCAAGCTCTTCGCTCGATCTTTTTTTAACTGGCTTTACCACATGAAAGTTATCAGGGTTTGCTATTATCAAATCCAAATACTCGCGGCACCTCTTTAGCTCTTCAATGCTTAGGGTTTGATCTTCCGGGGTTACAAATGCGGGCAGGCTTATTTTGCCGTTCTCAAACACTTCAATAAAAAGCGTTTTTAATTTTAATTTGGTTGTGTTACACATTCTCTTCTAAATCTGATTGTAATATAAATTCACAAATTAAATCACCATCGCTAAATATCATTAATTGCAATACAACGATAGGTAGGTAATCATAACTTTCACTATACCCCTTTCTCTTTACTGGCAATTTATTACCATCGGTATCTAACATGTGCTTAGCCATTGGGCTACCACTGTGAAACCTGGTAAATTTACTTTTGGGGTGGCTCTTTTGAATTATGCCGGTTGATGGAGTGTTGAAACTAACATTTGTCGAGTTACCTCCTATTTTAAAAGTGTTTAGCATAGTGGTTTACTCGCAGTTATTTTTAATACAATAAAGCCTTACCCTGGTATCTACGTAGCGTTTAACCACGTTACCTGGGGTTACATTCGATATAAACAGATATTCAAATGTTTGATCGAAACCCTCTACCACCAATACGCCGGACGCCTCCGCAATTTCTAACACCCGGTTAAACCACGCATCAAACGCGGCCCGCTGCTCTTCTTTTTTTTGCTCTTCGTTATCCATTAGTTTAAATTTTAGTTGCGCTAATATAGCACTATAGTTTAATTATACAAAACAAATATTAAAGGGGTTTCAAAGGGGCTTTGATAGCCCTTTGTAGGGGCTATAAGAAACCATCCGGTAAGTCTGTCATTGCCCTGGGTTGTGGTTTTGGCAATGAGCTTTGAGGTGTCTTAAATTCTTTGAATAAGCTAAACCAAATACGCATCATTATTGTATCGCTGTAATCCGGGCTACGCCCTATTAACTCTTTTACTTTATCCTTTGGCACTACGCCATTTTTTAGATCGCTATCAACGCTCTTTTGCTTTACCTGCTCTAACTCTTCCGTTATTTCCTCTTCGTACCTCTTTAATGCTGATATGTCCATTTGGCCGGCGTTTATCTTATCTGCCAGCTTGAAATAACATTGTGACTTTAAATTATCAAAGTTTTCCGGGGCATCTATACCAGCTACGTTTTTATCGTTCCTGTCTATCTTATCCGCGTCCTTATTCACTATCGCCCGGCTATTCGCCACAAAGCCACGGCACCCCAATATATCTACAACCCCGCCGCCTACGCCGTCCTCGTCAACAATAATGTTACTCATTGGTACGCTATACTGAGCTTTAGCCTCTTTGATATATTGCGCTATCTCAGTTACTTTAGTACGCGGATAAACCTGTATTTTAATGGCTTTCCATCCATCCCAAACAATTATAATTGTTTTATCAGTACCGAAGCGGGCAGCATCACAAGTAATATAACGCTTTCCAGTTGCTAAAATATGACTATTGCTAAATGCATCAACTATGGCATTATACTCTATCAGGGTGGCCGGATCGTCATCATATTCCCAATTACCTTTTAATAGTCGCTCCTTTTGATTTGTATCTAAGATCCTTTCAAGGTTTTCAAGGTAACCGGCTGCCAGCTTTTTATTGTCCTGCGGTAAAGCCTGTATGAACTTACGCCATTCAGGTAATTTATTTTCCTTATTCGCTTTGTAATAATCCTTGTACAGGTAGTTTTTAGAGGGGTTACAGGTCTGTAGTAACTTACCCGGCAAATTGTATTCGTCATTTTTCCAACGCCCTATAGAGGCATGTAAATTATTCTTTGCCGCTTCGCTAAACTCCCCCGCCTCTTCGATAAAGCCCCTGGTAAACTGCATTGATCCCAAACGCATATAAAGGGGATCGCTCGGCATCCATTTAGCTTCTAACAAATAAACCTTACTGCCATTGTACAGGGTAAAAATACTATCCTGCTGGTTGTAGTGGTAGTAATCCGGCCCAATACCAAAGTTTGTAAGCACCTCGAATATTGTCGGCACCGTAAACTTTCTTAAATCGTTTAGCTTTTTACGTGCTATAAAATAGCTGGTGCCCGGATACATCAAAGCATCCCCAAAAATAAGGGATGCTCCCAAATATGATTTACCGGATCCCTTAGAACCTCCGTAAGCTATATCGCTGGTTGTAGTATCAGCCCAATATCTATAAGCCTGTTTTTGCTTATCATTACCGTGGCTTTTAAAGCTAAGTATCATTCAACAATTATTCCCGTTATCTGCTCTACCTGGTGCTTAATTGCTCCCCCATCTTTGCCGGTAACCTCTGAATTTACTTTGTCTGCCATTCCCAAACGGCGGGCTATTAGGTTTGTTGAGAATGCTCCAACGGCCGCCCCCTCAAATTGCTGCTCTTCGATTATCTCTCGCACGTGTATGATGACGTCCGAAAAATCTTTATCTATTGCATTTTCTTTTGGGTTTAACGCCTTTTCAAACTCATTGAAATAATGTGAATGAACGTGTAAATATGAGCACATAAGACGAAAGCTAAAAGGGGTAATTGTTGGAACATCTATTATTTGTCCGGTAAATTCGCCACCTTTTACAGCCTCTTTTTTATTGTGAAACTTTTCAGACTGATACCTAAAATAATCGTAACAAGCATCAAGCATTACCGCAGGATCAGTAAATATTTTATCCCTGCCGTGCTTACTTCTCATTTTCCAAAACTGATTTCCTATAGGCGCTCCCATTGATCTATTTTTTTACTTCGAGGTACCCATAAGCGTAACCCCTGTTTGTTTCTGTATATTCTTTTAGGCTGGTATATATCCCGGCTCCCGAACATATAACCATGCCTTTTTTATATGCTATCCAATGGGCGGCGGTTTCTCTTCTTAGCCCGCTGCTGATCGCCGGGCCAAACCACCCAATAGCTATTAAGCAGTAATCCGGGTAAATAGTGCCCGGCTTTACTATCTTCATTCGTTCATCACATTGATAACCTAACCACTTTAAGGCTTTAGCTACCTGCTTTGTTGTTGTGCCGCCTTTGCGGTTATTGGTGCCCGTACACTTAAAAGCTATTATTGCCGCCTCTGGCATTATGTTAAGTAGATTAGCAACCGCGTAGTTACCACACATGCCGCTGTCTTTTGGCTGCAGGTAAGCGTTTTGCTTTATTTCCTTAATCCGTATTCCCACTACCAGCAAAGCCCCTTTGTAGGGGCATTTAAGGGGCTTGCTTTTATATGTTATTTTTTTTACACCACTCAATAAGTCTGGGGCTTTTTTGCCAACCTCCATGCTCCCTTACCCACGATTGACCTATATAATCATTATTACAATAATAACATATCGTTTTAAAAAGATCACTTTGCGGCCTGGCTGTTATATGTAAGTATTTTTTCATTGGTTAAATATAATTAAATTAACTGATACTCTCAAAGTAAAAGGTTACGGGTTTATCAGTTTCAACAACCAACCCATAACGCTTTGCAAATTTATATTGATTTGTGTAGGCGTTCAGCGATTTTATAAAGTTGGTTATTGAGGTCCTTAAATGCTCAATTGTGCCGCCGCTTTTAAGTATATTACAGGATGCACAAGCGGGCATATAGTTCTCTAAAACGTCATTTTCCGGGTGCTCTAAATACTGCTCTGTCTTATAGCCTCCCTTAACATGGCACCAAACGCGCCTATTATTTTCGTCTGTTAAATACCTGGTTACCCTCAAAACTGGATCCGCGTGATCTACATGCCAGCCTTTAAGTAATTCACAACCGCAGTAAGCACACCGCCCGCCGAACTTATCAAATACTATTTGCCTATCCTTTTTAGATACTGCCATTGTTTAGATTATTGATCTTATAAATTTACAGCCCCAACATTGGCAGTACATTTTGTGGCTTATCCACTTTGGCGCCTTGCTTACTCGCTGCCTGTATATTGCTCTTTTAAGCCGGCGCATTATTGATACATCCGTATTGTTTTTAGCGATATCTTACAAAGATAAAGCTTATCGGTTAAAGCATCTTCGCTAAGGCATTCCAGTATACGGGCCAAAAACTTTTTATTGATCTCAAACCGGCTTTGCCCTGGTAGGTAGAGATAATAAACTCCGCTATCCTGCTGCACGTAGCTATCGGGCACCGCTTCCATTATCTCTAAAAACTCCTTTACTTCATCTTCTACAACTTTTACAATTATAGGTATCCCGTAAAGCGTGCCGGTACGGAAAGGCTTATCTAAATTTACCATTTACTTTATTTGTTTAGCCCCTATGCCCTGTAAGAACCTCGGGAATTGTTTAACGTGTTGGGTAAATGGCTTGCCGCAATCTACATAACGTACCATTAGGTAGTTATCTGCTACAGCCATTACCTTTAAATCCTTGCCGGCCATTGAGGTAGCCCAACGGTTGCCGCGCTTGTATGGGTGCTTAATCTTTTCGCTCATTTTGCATTTGTTTTTGAGCGTAAAAGAATACGTCCGCAATCATTGGCTTTTGCGTTTTCTTTGTATATGCCACGCTTTCGCCGCCGTAAATCAGGTAGTTATACCCAAGTAAAAGCCATTGGTAAAACAAAGCTATTGCGGTTATACACATCCAAAAAGGCAAGCATAATACCCTAAATATTACTGTTATAAATTTTTTCATTAAACCCGGTTTTTATATCGTGTATTCCATCCCCGTAAGCTTTTTACGGTGGCTTTTAAGCTCAGGCGCTCAGCATTCGCCCGGTTATACTGTTCTTTCCAGTAATCGCGATCCTTTTGCAACTGTATGAAGTTGCCGGCCATTATCTCCGTAGCATCTGCGATACGCATAAGCGCCCCTACGGTTGCCTGTTCTCGTATGCTACTTTCATCCGTTTCTATGCTGCGCCAATTTTTACGGCTTTGGTCTTTCCAGCTATTTTGATCTTCCATTATGCTAAGTTTTTACGGTTAAGGTTCATAGCTGGCAATACTTCGTAGCCTGGGTATTGCTCTTTAAAAACATCTGCGGTAATTAGCCGCGGCGTGGCCTCGTTTTGCTGCCTTACTATATACCACTCATTCCAGCGGGCACATACGTAAACAGTCGGCGCATTGTGGTTTGCAGGGTTATAAAACTTTTGCCCGGCGTATACCTTTTGCCTGCGCAGGTTTGCAACTATTGATTTTAAAGCCGTTATATTATCTTCGTACTTTAAACATAAATCGTTTGCCTGGCTTACTCTTAGTTGCCATTCAGCAAACTTTAATTCATACCTTTCAAAATCCGCGTCCTGTGCCTCTCCAATCTTGTGTAACTGCTCGTTTTGGTAAAGCAGTGTTTTGTTTTCAGCTTCCAGGCCCTTTATACTCTCCCGTAATTGGTGTACCAAATCATTTGTAATTGATACTACTTTTGCCTCGGTGCTTTTTTTTCTTAATCTTAATTTCCACATGCTAAATCGTTTTAATAAACGGTAATACAATAGCAACCAATAAAGCTGCGGTTATTAGCACGGTTTTAAAGCTCACCTCTAAGGCTGGCTCCGGGTACACTGTTTTGACTTTCATCTTTTTTAAATTAGGGTTTATAAATAGGTTAAATTAATTCGTCATCCATAAGCGGGGGAACGTCCTTTGGGCTTATATGGTAATTCAAAACACATATCCCGAACATTAGTAAAAACCAACACGAAACTGCAATAGTAATTATTAATTCTCTGTGGCTCATAATTAGGGTTTTTTAATATGCCTGTAAGGTAATAATTATATTTTAATTGTACAACTTTATTGTATAATTAAATCACTTAATTTTATTGGCTCGTGGTGCTCTAACTTGTACATTATAAACTCTTCTCCTTTCGGAACTTCTACTTTTGCGATATAACCGGCGTGTATAATTTTATCATTAAAACCAAACTTCTTTGCCAGTACATCACAAAATGGCTTTACCGGGTTATCAAAATCTGCGCCCATATTTGACTGCCCGCAAATGATTGTAATAAAAAACGGAGGTGGAGGCAATGGGTACCGTTTTAACATTAGGGTTACAGCCTTTTTGTAGTTACGGTAATCCTGGGTTTTATAACGTTCCCCGGTATATGCTTCGTTAATTGATAGCGGCTTAAAGTTGATTTTATGCATCAAACTTGTAACCTATGGCAATTAATACCCGTTTCATTATGTGCATTATGGTGTCTACCGTGATCGAGTTTCCCGCCTGTTTGTAAAGCTGAGTTGATTTATTTACCCTGGCACAATTGTAAAAAAATCTATCTGAATATCCTTGCGCCCTAAAATATTCTATAGGGTGCATGTGCCTAACTTTACCATTTACAAAAATTTTTACACGATCCCATTTTAATGTAAGTGTGGGCAGTATGCCGTGTGGGCAGTAAACTCGGTTTGCGCTTTCAAAACCTCCGGGTAATTGCGCTAATTTTTTAATGGTGTTAAGTCTTATACCATTTGCCATTATTTGAATATCCGTTTTAACAACCTTATAATCTTTTTTTGTATTTAAAAGTATATCAATTGTTGATTTAAACCCCTTTAATTTTTCCGGGTGGCGAAAATTTAGTGCGTCCGCTTCATCCCGGAAACCGATAATAAAAATACGCTCACGGTTTTGAGGTATGCCGTAATTTTTAGTGTTGTGCACCTTATAAAACACATGATAGCCTAAACAGTCAATTTTATGGAACATATTATGTGATCCGTTTTCGCTTATAGCAAAGGTGTCTATAATTGTCCTGAATGTGCGGCCGCCGTCATGGCTTAGCAATCCCTTTACATTTTCTCCTATAAATGTGCGCGGCCGTTTCTTACGGATATAATCAGCTGAATTAAACACCAAAGTGCCGCGCATATCTTCAAACCCTAACTGTTTGCCCGCAATACTGAATGCCTGGCAGGGGAAACCGAAAACATAACAATCGCTATAAGGCACGGTATCGTTATCCCTTGTGGTTACATCATTATAAAATATTTCGGGGCTATGGTTTGCTTCATAACTCAGGCGGGCGTATTTATCTCGCTCACATGCAAATACTACGCGGTGTGGTACACCCAAACGCTTTAAAGCCTCTTCCGGGCTGCCTAATCCGCTAAAATCGGTTGATAGTAGTAATTCCTGCATTATGCTTTAAGTTTTAAATAAAATTCTTTTTTCCCATCTATCAACCCGGCCAAATCTTCGCCTACTAAAAGCACATCATCAAAGTACCGGGCGCACGTGATAGCCTTTCCCTTTGCTACTATGATGTTAAATTCTTTGGTGCCCGGATCCGGCTGTAACTCGAATTTTTCGATTAGCTGGCTTATTGCCTGCCTTGCAAAATAATCACCTCCGGCCTTTTTACTCCGGGCCTCGTCTATTACCCTGGCGGTTGCTGTTTTAAATATCTCGGCCCTTACTTCTTTATCGTAAATACAAAGTTGTAATTCTTTTAAAAAGTCATACGCCGGCGCAAATAGGCGCTCTATGGGCTTTCTGCTTTTATGGCTTTCAAATGCCTGCAGGGTGTTTTCTTTGGCGGTGTTAAACTGCTCTTCTATTGTTGGTGGCATTTTTGGTTTATCCTGGTTTGCTATGTGTGCGGCTAATGCTGTGGCCCTGGCCTCGCTTGCCTTGTAGCCTTTTATGAATTGAACAAATGATACTTTGTTAAGCCCGTAGTAATCGCCGTACTCTTTTTGTGTGCCGCGTTCTATGGCTATCCCTATCTCATTTACCCGGTAGGTTGCCGCGTAGGTTTTTACGTAGGTAACAAGCTCGTTAATCATGTTGCCATACAGAACCTTTGCGGCTTTGCCCTCTTCGCTGCTGGCACCATCCGGCACGATCTTAAAACCCGTATCGGCATACGCCTTGCCAATTGCTAAATTAAGTGCTGCAAAAACTTCTTTTGGCTCTACCTGGTTAACTAAAGGGCTTTGTAAGGCTTTTACTATCGCATTGTTTTGCGCGGGCACCACGTATAAGGCAGATAGCCCGGAAGATGTTGTTTGTAATTCTGTACTCATAATTACGCTTGCTCCCTGTATTCTGCAGATCCTACAATATCGCTAAGTACTTCCAGCTTACCGGCTTTGCCTGCCTGAGTAAATGGTTTTTTGTCCTTTAGCGGGTAAACATCTTGATAGCAATGCAATACAGATTGATTTAATATTGCTATTTTTAGCTCTTCATTATCGCCCGCCAATTTATTTAACTCGGTGTGTATCATTGATGTTGCACGCTCTGTCAAAGGCTTTTTAATCTTAGCCCGCATCTCCCTAAATTCCTTAAAGGCAATTGCAAGTGGTGTATTAAATGTTTTAGCTGGTTCTTTTGTCATAGATTTTGTTTCTTTTTTTTCCGAATTTTCCTCTTTTTTATTAAAGCTGTCTATATTCAAATCCAAAACCTTATCCATATCCTTAGCAACTTTAAAGTTGCTTTGTAGGGGCTTTAAAAGCCCTACAAATGGCTCCCTCAAAACATTGTATTCATTATCTATTAACCTGGCCTTATGAAGCAATTTAACTACCCCTCTATGTGCCGTATTTCTGTATGGATCAAGGGTGTTTGTTTTATACTGATCTTCGCAGAAATCCAATAAAAACCACTTTTCACCACATGGTAAAGTTAATATTTTTGGTGCAAAATATCGCTCAGCATCTTCTTTATTCAAGTCTAAAAATCCCGTTCGCATTCTCGCTTCGTCTAAATCTATCTCCCATAATCCAGCGTGATCGCAAGCAACCTTTAGCCAAAACCAAAAAGCCCTATATTGCCCGGGCATATTTCTAACAAAGTGGCTTTTACACTCTTCTGTATCTTGAAATCTCTTAGCCATTGTTTTTATTATTAAATTTTTCAAAATAAAAAATGATTGGTTTTTTTTGCTCTTTTATTAAACCCATTCTTAATAATGTTCTATAAGATGAGCTATCGCGGGCCATTCTCATAGTTTTCAACTGCATATCCTCACGCCAATACTCTAATGATTTATTTGATTTACTTTGGTTGCATTCGGGGCACGATGGATTATAATTATCAACTACACTCGGCCCGCGCAGGTGTCGAGGCTCAGATCGATCTAAAGCCTCTATATGGTCTATTTGCAGATTACACATTGTTAGTTTGCAGCCACAATAAGCACATCGATTATTAAATTTTTGCAAAACAAACTTTCTTATTTGGGGATCAGATAATTTATGATAAGCCATTTTTTTTTAAAAATTAGGGTACTAAAAAGCCCGAACCTGTAGAGAAGATCCGGGCTACAAAAGGGTTATCCTTTTAGATTAATTAGGCTGCTGCGTTCTCTACTCGCAATAGCTTAACCGTTAATACGGTTGTAAATCTATGTAAAGTTTACGTTAATACAAACATTTTGGCATTATTTTTATAAATAACTATTGGTTAACTTTACTGTTTTTAAAACCGTACAATTTTAGGTATTTGTGTACAGTTTTGTATATTAATTAACTGCGTATTAATGTTTGCGACATTTTTTTTGTAAACCTTGTCGGTATCAGAAAGATCTAACACGGTATTTTTGGCATAAATAACGGTTGAGTGATCCCGGCCGCCGAACATTTTACCAATTTTTTTTAATGTTATTTCACAATGTGAATGAATTAAATACATTGCTATTTGCCTGGGGGTTACTACCTCCCGTTCGCGGCTTTGGCTTTCAATGTCTAATTTTGATACATTGAAGTAATTGCAGGTTAACGCTATTATTGCGTTAACTTTCTCTGCGTCTGTTAATTTTTTTTGGGGTAGTATAACGGGATCAAAACGGCACGATATGGCCGTAATTCCCCATACAGTAGGGTTACAATACATAGTTTATTTAATTATGGTTTAATATTTATTCCGTATGTTGGCGTATTCCTATGGCAAGGCTCACAAAGCGTTCGCCCATTATTTATATCGAACCGAAGTTCGATATAAATTGAAAATGGCTTTATGTGATCTGCATTAAGTCTAATCCTATTATCTGTACATGAACGATCCCCGCAAATAACACAAGTATAATTATCACGCTCAAAAACAGATTTTCGCCAATTTTTATACTCACAAGAACCCCTAATTAGTTCGGCTTTTTTTGTAACTCCACCTTTCCAGTTATAGTGTTTTTCTCCTGAGTTTTTAGACGGATTAGTTTGTTTTTTATACGGCCTTTTTATAGTATCCCTACATTTTATTGAGCAGAATTTCTTTTTTTCATTACTTAATGTTAAGGACATTTCGGCATTGCATATTTTACATTTTTTTATAATCCTATTTAATGGCCTGCCGCCTATATTACAACCATTAGACTTCATCTTTATCTTAGCAGAGATAGCAAACGAATTTATATATGAATGATTGTAGCTGGTAGAGCAATTTTTTGAGCAGAATTTACCTCTACCTCTTTTTATGTGGCATTTAAATACCGTAATCTCTTTACTGCAATTTAAACATAAAACAATTTCTTTTTTCACCTCTGTAGTAATAATGCTATTCTTGTTCTATTTCTCTCTTCTACAGTTATCAAACCTTTAGAAAGGGCATTTTTATAATCAATTTCTGCTTGTTCTTTCCATTCTTTATTTGGTGCTGGAATAGAGATTGATAAAAATTCAGATGCCCAAATACATATACCCTCCATATAGTCCATAAATTCCCACGTATTAAGCTCTGTAGTTGTAGGGATTTTAGTTAAGTACTGTTTGGTTACCGGGTTTACAATTCGCTTTCGCATGTGCCGCAAAAACTTGTTTTTTAGATAATCGTGCACCGTGTCGGGATCCAATGCCTCGCGCCTGTAACCCACATCTATAAGGCCCTCTAAAACATATTCTATAATAACCGGCCAGTAATAGCCGTTTTGGGCATTGGTGCGCTTGTTTACGTAGTAATCCAACGTTAAAGTTACGGTTTTACCCTCACTTAATTCAAGCAAGTGTGCAAATAATCCCTTATCAAGATCCGGCAACTTACCGGCCGTTACCTTTGATTTTAAGGTAACAGGTAGCGGCCTTAACGGGGGCATACATCAAATATAAACCACGGATCAGGCTTTCTTTGCGCCTTTTTCTCATAGTATTTATCCTGGTATATCTTAACACAATCCTTACAAGTATTACTAATCCCTGTTTTATTAGCCGGGTGTTTATAGTAATTGCTTATCGGGTGATCTTTCCCGCATTTTATGCAAACCTTTGTTTCCTGATCCATTTTGTTATTGTTTGGGCTGAGTTAAGGCACGGTTTATTAACGCTTCGCTTTCGGGGGTTAATACTTCTACCCGGCGTATTTGCCTTAAAGCATCCCGTAGCGCGGTTACCTCTTTATCCTGTAGATGGGCGCTTTGTAAGGAAATAATTTCCTGACCCGCTTTTTTAAGTTCTAATAGCAACCTAATATTTTCATCATCAAGCTCTTTTATTAATGACTTGGCGCTTTGTTGTGAGGCTTGCCATTGATCTTTTAACCATTGAACACCTTGTTTAAAACCCTCATGGAATGTGTAAGTGTTGGCAGGTTTTTCTTTTCTGTAGTATGCGGCTCCTGCAATGTCTGCTGCCTGCTCCACATCCTCCCCCATCTTCGGGGTGAATTGGGCGGCAAAATCTGAGTACTCTTTTAGCAATAAGTACAGATCATCTTTTATAAATTCCACCATATCGCAATCGAATTGCGGTTCATTTGCTTCATGCAGATATTCCCTACATGCATGCTTGGTTATCAGTTTATCAACATCCGCTGTTTTTATCCCCTCTTTACCGCCTTGTGGGGTGGGATGTTTAAGGTCTTTTATTTTAGCCTCCAATTTCGCAATGGTTTGATAGGCAAATTCTAACTTATTCATATTGATATTTATTTATTACGTAAGTGGATAATGGGTCTTTAATATCTATTGTAGGGTGTATTCGTAAGAACTCTTCCTTTGCCTCTAACTCGGCGTCTGAACTATTGGCTGCTTCAATATTTAATACTGTAAAGAATGCATAATCTGGGAGGTATTTATCCCACGATACGCGCACAACAAATGCCTTGACCGATTTTTCTTGCTCTTGTGTGTTTGACATGGTGTTATGAATTAAAGATGTTAGAGAAGTTTGCCATCTTGTGCATAAACTCGCTTTCGTAAGCCCACGGCATAATGTCGCAATAAAGGCTTTGGTTAAAGCGCCCTGTTTTTGTAAGAAATGATTTGGCTGTAAAGTAGTATTCATTTACCCAAATCCCCTCTATTTTGCCAGTTTCTAATTGATGCTTAGCGAGTAGTAATTGCCCTGCTATATGGTCATCCATTATAGGGCTTTTGTTTATGACTACTATTTTAGTTTGGTACGATAGTTTTATATCTACCCGCTTCCCTTTCTCGGTGTTTTCTTGTGGCATGGTTAAAGGGTTTTTTGCAGGTTAAAAAATATTTCGTAAAGCCCATCTTCGGTGTTTTTCGATAAAAAATTTGTTTCGGGTGATGTTAGGCTTTTGTCCATATACAGTTTTATGTCGATTGTTTCGGGGCATGCAACTAATCTATAGTAGTATCCTAATTTCTGTAATCTTTTAAGTTCTTTAAATATCTTTTTCATATCCTGTTTTTTACCTGTTTAAGAAGTTAGTTACTTTTACCGCCAAAGCCCCATCAAAGGGGCTTTAAAGCGGCTATATGTTTTTTATACTCTTTTAAATTGCGCTCCCGCTGAGCTACCGGCAAACTTTGGTAGTACTGCCGGGCCTGGTGCGTCTCTATCCCGGTTTAAGAGGCGCATAATTACATTTTGGGTATCTTCGGTAAAGCTTGGCGTTTTACCGTCCGGCTGCTTAGCTGCAAGCATCCATTTTAAATAATCCGGCTGCGTTTGCGCTACTACGTCCTTATGCTTGCCAAATGTTAAAATCACCTCGTTTTTTTCGTTGTACGCGAATTTTCCGGCAAGATCAAGGCGCTTTTTATCAAAGTTTGATTTTAAGGCCAATTCCGGCACCGTTACGGGCACATCTTCCGGGTGCCTGTCTATCATTGCGTTTAATACCTCAATAGTTGCCTGAGTGTCGGCTATGGCACCATGTGCGCCGGAATGATCTTTACCTAAGTACATCAATACGGCGGCGGTAAGCGTGCGCGGTGCTAATATCTTAAACAGGTTGCCGGCGTCTACAAACTCAACCCCCTCAAAACTAAAGGGTATACCAGCCCGGCCAAACTCAGCGTTAAGCAATGGTATATCGTAGCTATTCCCGTTAAAGGTGCCTAAATCAAAGCCTTTAAGCTTATCGGCTACCGCCTGAGCCTGCTCTTTAAACGTTGGATAATCTTTTACAATATCGTTTGTTAAGCCGTGTATTGCCGCGTTTTCGTCGGTTATGTTTTCCTCCGGGTTGCATAGAAATCTTATGCTATTGGTATGCCCATCCGGGTATAAGGTAATAATACCTAATTCGATTATCCGGGCCTTTAACGGGTCTTTATTAGTGCTTTCTATATCAAAAAAAGCAATCGGGCGCGTTAATTGTAATTTCATCGTTTTTTATTTTGTGGTGTTAGTTTCTGTTAATGGCTCAGCCGGTGGTGCGGTTTCGATGTTGGTTGCATCAATTTGCAAGTCGGTTAAATCATCTTCGGTAATGATAAACATTTTTTTGATATTTTCCGCTTTGGCACCCTCTTTTGAAAGGAATTTAGCGGCTATATCCCAAAGCTTTGCGCCCGGTTTTAAAACCTCCTGCTTTGCCAGCATCTCGGCGTTATTTTGGGTTATCCTGTACTTTTTGTTAACTGCGGTTATGTTTCGGCTGTCCTTTTCAAAAAGCCAATTTTTTGTATCAAACCAAAGCTGAGTATCAGGATTTAACCACGTCCTTTTATCCTCTGCAGGCGGTGTAAGCGCGGCCGCCTGGTTTGTTTGCTGTTGGGTCTGCTGCTTTGGCTTTGCATTACTGCCCGCGTTCCCATCGTCATCGCTTGCATCTTCTATTTGCAAATCAAAAAAAGCGGTAAGCATGTATCGTTTGCCGTATGTAATAGCTGATCCCTGAGCCTGCGGGCTGTCCTGTATCGTTTTTAAATCCATTGTTACCCGGTAAAACTCTTTGCTTGCCGTGTGCTTTACATTCATTATTAACTGATTGTTAGCTACGGGGAAAAACATAGTAATAATGCTTTGCTCTAACAATAAAGGGCGTATTTCGGCCTGTATCTCGGGGTACTCCGCGTACTTGCTTTTAAAATATGGGTTATCTGCTTTCTTACGGATAACCGGGGCCTTTTGTTGTATGGCCAAAATTGCCGCGTCTATCGTTGCGGTGCTGTTGCTGGTTTCTATCATTTTAGTTTTTGTTAATTAGTAAATTTCCAAATAAAACCACCCGCAGTTTTTCTTTTACCTGAGGCGCATGTGCTTATGCTTGATCTATCAATTTTATTTTCATTTGCTGCAATTTGTATACTTTTATAAGTTTCAATAAAAATACCATCTATTGTATACTTATCTATTTTTTTCATATTCTCGTCATATACCCGCTGTGGCAATCCCTCACCTTTTAAATTACCTCTCGAACCTTTTGCAGTGTTATAAAATGGCTTTAATTTATCAAGATATTTCTGCTCTATATATTTAGAATTATCAATACTTGTAAATTCAAGTATTTCAAATCTAAATCCATCTATACCATATTGTTGAGTAACTTTTATTAATTCCCTACAATGGTGACTACCTTTTGAAAGCTCCCAAATATGCTTTGCAAATCTTTTATGAAATCCTTTTTTATCTGAGCAACTACCAACATATATTAATTCAATATTTGATATATGGTAAAGTTTGTAAACTCCATGCCTAAACAAATCAGAGTTTTTTATGCCATGCGTATGATTTAATATTTCCATTTTCAAATATATGACATTTTATAATCTATTGTAAGAAATATTTAATCTTTTTGCCTCTAACGGGTTTAGTTCAATAAATACGTGGTGATCGTGGCAAAGCCCTTTAAAGTTTTTACTATCCGTCAATCGGTACCCAATTCGCCCCTCGGGGTGGTGTACCTCCGTTGCCTGGGCATCACAAAGTAAACATTTAGGGTTTTTCTCCAAATGCTCGGCCCTTAGCTTACTATACTCCCGCTCCTGCTTTGCCCGGCGCTCGCTGCGCTTTGGTATTTTATAATCCGGGTTTACCTTTATTGGCTTTTTCTCTTTAGGCTTAAAGCTACCGTCTGCAATAGCTGCCGCCCGCTTCTTACTTACCTTTGGTATCGTATATATTTTTCGGGGCTTCTCGGGCCTGTCACATGGTAGCATCTGATAATCTAAATTTTGGCCATTTAACCTCTGTTAATAAATTATTCTCTCTTAGCATTCGCATTGTTTTCCGGGTGAACTTTTTTAATTTTACTCCGTCCGAAGTGCAAACACGGTGCAACCCAAAGCCAACATCAATATAACTATCTTTGTTAGCTTTTAGCAACTTAACGATATCATTAGCTGATTTATTCATTACAATGCTTGTTTAAAGGTTCTTAAAATAGCTATGGCGCCGGCCATTTGTTCGCCCGCGCTGAGCATCCCGCTTTTTTCCATATCGCCTACAGTTGAGTAGCAATAACGGGTATACAGATCGGTTAATTCGCGCTCAAAGTTTTCCGCTTGCTGCTTTGCTACGGCGGTGTACTCTTCTTGTGTTGGCCCCTCATATTCAATAATTATAACTTTGTCCCGGCACTGGAAAAAGTCATCTTCAAAGTTACCCATTGTTTACCGCCTCCCTTTTTAATAGTTTATCGATCTCAGCTTCTACTAACCTGGTTATAGGCTGGCGCTTTGTGTCGGATATCGCCTTTAAAGCGGTGTGCTTATCTTCGGGCAAATATACCATTATTGGTTTTATTTTCGGTTTTGACATATGCAAATGTAAACCTTAATTACTAATAAACAAATATTATTTTATTTATTTTTTATTTGCTTTTTAAATTTATGTTCTGTAGTATTGCGGTATAATTAAACCAATCATGAACATAACATTTGAGGCTTTAGAGGCACTTTTAAAATCGCATAAAAACATTAAAGATGTTGAAAATAAACAACCCGATACCGGCGAATTTAACCGCGATTTTAGATTTAAGGTTTCCGGCAATCAGTATTTAATTACATGGTGGAAAAACGTTTGCTATCTTCATATAGATACACGCTGCTTTATTATATTCAATCAGGTTGAGATATCGGGAACCTGGCCAAACAGAGCAAAAAATAACCTGCAATTTATGAACGCTGCCGGCGATAAGGTTTGTATATTACCAATTGAGCAATATTAATAATGGCAAAGCAAATCAAGCTTATCAAAAAAAAGTGCTTTGTCTTAATGGTGGCCCGCAAGTTTCCGGCTACGCATCCAAACAAGGGCACCCCGACACTATTCCCCGATAAGATAAACACCGGGAATAAGCGGCACACGGTTCGGGAAAATTACGCGCTATGGGTTGCGCGGGCTGAGGTGGTAAACGCGGGCCTCGGTTACGTATCGCTTCGCTATTGGAGTGGTAAACCTTATGCAAGTGAGCAAATAGAGTTTGGCCGGCTGTATTATATCCACGTTCAAAAAGTGCATATATACCCACTGGAAACAAACAAGCGTTATTTTAACCGCCGGTATAACATTTTTGTAGATACTAAGATCGTGCCCCTAAAATGGCCGTTCTTATTCGCCGCCCATGATGGTTTAAGCTACGCCGATTTTAAAGGCTGGTTTAAGAAACCATTAGAGGACGCGGCCCTTATACAGTTCACACAATTTAAATACTAATTCATTGGAAGATATAAAAGAAGAGCCTTTGAGTTTTAAAGGTCTTTATAAAACCAAAGCAGAAAGGGATAAGGAAAAACGGGATCGGTTATTTACAAAGGAACCTCCTTTAAATGAAGATGAATTTCATATTTATTTTGTACATGGTGAGCGATGGTATTATAAAGTTAAGCAGGATATAACTTTACTTAATAAAACACACAATGCTGAATATTTAGGCACGGGTACAAGTGGATTTAAATCTGATATTAAAAAGGCAAAGAGCAGCGGGCCGCGTTGCGTTTATTGTGAAATACCATTAATTAAAGAGCCTAATTTATCAAACTCTTTTACTCGCGATCATATTATACCTCGTTCGAGAGGTGGTAAGATTACACGCCCATGCTGCAGAGCTTGCAATTTAGAAAAAGGTTCATTAATGCTTCACTCATATATACAACTACTTAATAGCTATATTGGCGATTATAAAGGAGAGTTATTTATTAAGCTGCAGACCAAAATTAAGAATGCTAATAATTTAGCTAAGGAAATTGAAAATAGAATATAATTTATTTACATTCGCCCATATACTAAAACAATAATAAATAATGAAAAAGACAATTCTAACCATCGCGCTTGCCTTTATAGTATCGGCATGCTTCGCGCAATCAAAAACAAAGGTAAAAAATACTGACGCTGTAAAGAAACCAAATCTTAGTAGAATTACTATATCCCACGATACGGCAAACTACATAATGCCTGCTAAAGATCTCGCCTTTATGGTTAATTCTACCAGCAACCTGCTTTACCTTTTAAAGCAGGGGCAAAACGATGTAACGCCCAATCAGGTAAGGGCTATTATCCGTACAGCGGATAGCCTGCAGGTGGTATACGCTACCTGGTACAATAAGTATCATTCACCTAAACCCGCTAAACCATGATTTGCAAATCAACCCTCCAAAGGCTCGGCAAAGCCGCGTTTAACAACCTAAGCGAAGAGGATAAACAAAAGTATACCTCTGCTTCGTGTATAGTTGCAATTATTACCAATGTGGTAAAAGCTGGAAATATTGAAGCGGCAATTCCTGACATTGGCTTGCAGCTTTCAAAGATAGGCTTTGAAATCGGCACCAAAGCGTTTATATTGCTGGTATCTGAAATTACCGGCTACCATCCCGAAACCCTGGGCGAAGCTATTTCCGCGATTGTTGACTATGTGAAAACCACCGTTACCGCTCTGATCGATCAGGTAAAACACGACATTGCTAATAAGCTGGCGGTATTATTTGGTATCGACGAAAACCCCGGAATTATCGGCGCTATTATGGAATGGCTATACAGATCCGTTATTAAACCCCTTGTTAGCTCTTTGGCTATCGATTAACACCATACACCCTATAAAAAACTAAAGGCCCGGTATTAACTCCGGGCCTTTTTTAATTTGCTTCCTGCGGGTTTGCTATCTCTTTTAAAACAAGCTTGCCGTTTACCCTCCGCTCTGTATAGTACCTCTGCACCTGCTGCCCGGTGTATGCTGTTTTGCTCGCTTTCAAGCTATCAATACTTTTTTTTTGATAACTCATATCTAAAACGACCTGTTGTTTAAAG